>Ga0315282_10008824_pt1 | contig 16214 bp, 10 predicted proteins | sample YL17G07_20_MG_FD_203693 | JGI IMG/M metagenome (GOLD analysis project Ga0315282, IMG submission 203693) | Sediment microbial communities from Yellowstone Lake, YNP, Wyoming, USA - YL17G07_20 | ecosystem: Environmental > Aquatic > Freshwater > Lake > Sediment | place: USA: Wyoming | collected...
TGGAGTTGATCGCCGAGCATTGCACCATGGTCCTGAACAAACAACGTCAGCACACGCGTCGTCTTACGCATCAAGTGGCTTAAGTTGTTGACACTCCCCAGTAGGGGGACCGCCAAACCAAGGATTCGCGTTTTGGAGCCCCTGTTTGAGGGCGTTTATGGCGTTTCGGTGTCTCTCGGGGTGACTTGGAAGGAGAGTTCCGATGACGAGAACGTCGGTGCCAAGGAGCACTTGCTCTGGTTCCCAGCGCGGCAGCGGACTGATCCTCGTCCTTTCGATCCTTGCTTTGCTCGCCGTCATGGCCACCACCTTCGTCACGCTCATGCGTCTGGACACCCGTGCGACCCGGAACTACGTGGACGACCAGCGCTGTGAGATGCTCGCGGTCGGGATGCTGAACTACGTGAAGTCGATCCTTCGTGACGACCTCGACCGTACGTGGGGGAAATACGAGAACCGCGACACCGCCATGGGGTATTACGCCTGGGCCCCGACGTGGAGCACTCCTCCCGACGCCTGCATCACCCGCGTCCCGGGGTTTTACCAGTACAGCTCCGGCGCCCCGGTCGCCGACGAGAAACTCGGCATACCCGTTTCCAACGACTTCTGGTTCAGTCCGCCCTTCCACGATTACACCGGTGACGTGTCCAACCTCTACGAGGACACCCGGGGCGAGATTCATCAGGGGTCGTTCTCCTGGCGAAGTCATTACGGCTACGAAGTGGGACGGATCGGCCGGTACTGGGATTACCGGAGCGCACGGGAATACGACCTCTGGCTCGGATGCAACACCAACTGGTGGGATTCCCAGGGACGCATGGTCACCGACCAGCATCCGGACCGGAAGGTCCCCATCGACGACGACATGGACGGCGTCGTCAACCCGCAGGCTGGCGGCGGCACGCTTTCCTACTACGAGAACAGGTCGGTATACCAGACGTATTACGAGGGTGTTTCCTCCGCGATCATGAACGCTCCCACCTATTACCAGCCGGGCCCGCGCATCGTCGGGGAAGCGACACTCCCGGGCGGACTCTACTGGCGGTGGGCCTTCAGCATCGGACCCACACAGGAGATGTCCGGCAGTCTCAACGCACACGGGAACGTGGACGGTGTGGATTCCGTCTACCTTGGCAACATGGGTGGCGTGGGCCTGAAGGCCAACCGGGCCTACGACGAGAGAACCTCGCTTGTTCCCAGCGAACACCTCGGCCGCATCGAGTGGCTGGGGTTTGCCGGCGAATACGACTATTCGACCAAGGGTGGATTCCCCAGGGCCTTCAATAACGTCATGTATCCGCCGGCCGCGGCAAACCTCGAAAAGCTTTTCATGTGTCACGAGTTTGTCGGACAGAGCTCGTCGATCTATGACCGTCCGCCCAACCTCGGCCTGGACCGTGCGAAGGCCCGGGCACTCGTCCGCTACCGCTGGGGGAACGGCAGCGGGATTCCCGCCGACGGGACGGACCGCTGGCGCGTGGGCTGGAGACGCGACGGCGGCTCCTACTACAAGTTCCCGTCACCCGAAAGTCCCATGGGCTCTGACCGCTACTTCGGCGCGAACGAGATGATCGAGCACGATCACTCGGTCGACCACCCGGGCACGAGCGCGGTCGCCGGAATCCTGGGCGACGTGGACTGGAGGAAATTGAGACCACAGCTCACCATGTGGGCCACCGACACCATCCTGCGCGGGAAGATCTGGCCGACGGAGGGAAGACTTCCCTGGCGGCCGGGCGGCGGGACGGCCGGCGACTGGCGTCACATCGACATCCTGAAGCGGGTGAACCCGAACATCATCGGGACCTCGGGTCCCGAGGCCCTGCCGGGTGAGGACACGACGCTCAAGATTCGTTGGGCGGCCAAGCGCACCCGCGAGCGTGACCGACTCTATTTCATGCTCGTCGGGGCGTTGCGCTTCACGAACACCCCCTTGCCGGAGCACGAAGCCTGCCAGTTCATCGCGTCGCTGGCCGACATGGTGGACCGCGACCAGAGCGAGACCTATTACGCCGCTCCCGACGCGAGCGGCAACTGGGCGCTGGGCGTCGAAAAGCATCCCGTCATCAACGAGGCCGCCATTTACGTGACGGGTGCCAACACGCCGAACTACATGATGAACCGCCTGCGCGTCGAACTCTATAACCCGATGGAAAACGTCCCGTGGATTCCGGACGCAAGTGAGACCTACGATATCAGCAACTACGTGCTGAGGATCGCTTCGCACGACTACCGGCTGGGGGACATGGTGAGATACACGACGGCCGTGGACACGGTGCACCCGGACGGGATGGTGATCGGTGCGCACGGGATGTATGGGGACCCGGCGGATGCGACGGCGGACAAGAAGAGCTGGAAGCGATATGCGCACGTCGGGTGGGCGGTGAACTGGCCTCCGGGCCTGACGCGGGCGGAACTGGAAGGTGCGGCTTTCTCCGGCGTCAAGCTCTCGCTCTGGAAGCCGCTGAGCAGCACGGCCTCCGACGGGAACCCTGCCGGGAACGTTCCGCTATCCCCCGGCAAGGTGGAACTGATCAACGGGCTCACGTACGTGTGCGTGGACGCGACGGAGAACCTGAGGCTGGTGCATCCATATGGTCCAGGGACGTCGTTTCCCACCTGGACCGGTCCCGGCGGGACCCAGGCGGTTTACCTGGGGATTTACCGCAGGTGGGACCCGATGAACGCGAAGTTGTACGGAAGTCCGGAGCCGCCACCGCCCTCCACGTCGGACAACAGGGATCAGTCGAATGTGTTGTGGTGTCCGGGGTGGAGCCTGGGGAACTTCCCGACGCTGGGTCGGCCGAACACGGACTATCCGGGGAAGGCCTCGACGACGTCGCCGCCGGGCTCCGGCGTCAGTGCCTACAAGTATCAGCGGAGGTTCGAGCGGAACTTCAAGGTAATGGACGGGGACCTGCCCTCGATCGGCTGGCTGGGGGAACTGATGATGAAGAACTGTGCCCAGGACGGTCCCCTGACCTGGGTCCACAGTGCGGCCCAGCAGCCTACCTGGAACGTCTACCCGGAGTATTACACGTCCCGCAACGAGCTGGATACGAAAGCGAAATTTGACATCCAACGGCCGTTCGCGACCGCCGGGGATCCCCTGAACCTCCATGTCCTCGACATGTTCACCGTCTGGGACCCCTCCAGCGACGGGATCGACAACGACGGGGACGGCGCCGTCGATGACGACGACACGGGATACCAGGCGGGGGACAAGGGAGGTCCCGAGGTGCGCGTCTTCGGGAAGCTCGACGTCAACCTGGTAACGTCGGTGGTGATGACGATGGCGTTTCCCGACGATGAAACACTGCGTCAGCACGGGGGGAAAGTGCCGAACCTCTCGGTGATCACGTACTATTCGCACTCCCAGCGCAGCTCGGCGTGCGCCGGACCCTTCGAGACCGTCGGCGACATGATACGGTCGGACGGCATCACGACGACGCCGGCGTCCCTGGTCTCGGGCTACGGACTCTCCATATACAGCGGCATCGACGACGACGGGGACGGGATCTTCGACGAGCGGGACGAGCGTGACCTCATCTTCACGTGGATCAGCAACTACTACACCACGCGTTCCTCGGTCTTCGAGGCGGACCTGACCGTCCAGTTGTGCGAGCCGCCCTATTACCCGGGGAAGTGGCTTCCGTTCAAGGCATACAGGACGCGCGCGGGGTATGCGCGCAAGCAGCTCCTGGGGATACTCGACCGCTCCGCGTGTCTGCGCGTGGCTCCGGACGGGGGGTGCGACTTCAGCGGCCCGATCGGGACGCGGCTGCTCCGGATGACCTCCGATGCCATCGTGTACTGAACTTCAGGTGAGGCGGCCCGGCGAGGAGCGAAGTCCGCAGGCGGATGCCGTGCCTGGAACCGTCGGAGGTCCGAAGGGAGGAGGAACAATGTGTGAAGACGGGCATAACCGGGGGGCCCGGCGTACACCGGGCGGCTTCACCATGATCGAAATGCTGACGGTCATCACCATCATCATGGTGGTGATGGCACTCGCACTGCCGAACTTCGTCGCCATGATGAAGGAGCGGAGGTGGAGCACGGCCGTCGGGAACATCCAGATCATGGTCTGGCGGGCCCGGGCCATCGCCACCAACGTCCGCAAGGACATCTCCGTGGAGTTCGACATCCAGGGGGACAACGGGACCACGATGTGGCTGGAAAGCGAGATGAACGAACTGGAGTCGATGCCCGACATCTACTGGCTTCAGGAACAGATCGGGGGCTACACGTTCAGGGACTACATCCTGTCGCCCATCTGGGCGCCCTCGGGCGGGACGTGGCAGGCCGACCCCGCTCGTAATTCCTACAACACCAACTTTCAGATCGACTATGCGAACAGCAGGCCGGACAGATACGGCGACAACGCGCGACAGAGCGAGGTGGTGGAACTCGCCCATGGGTTGACCATCGACCCCGCGTCGGGCGTCAGCCCGAACTTCCTCAATTGGGATGCTCCGACTCCCTTGAGATTGTACGGGGTGGACGACCACAGGGACATCCGGATCGGACCGAACGGAGCCCTCGTGCAAAGCATGAATCCCGTCATCTGCATCCGGCAGATAGCCGGCAGTGAATACAGGCGGTTTGAGGTGATCCGCTGCACCGGGCGGGTATTGCCCGCCCACTGAGCGTCGTGGGTGCTTTCTGCCCGCGCTTCCCGTCTCGCCGTCCGCCTGACTTTTTCCGTGCCCCCTTGAAATCACCTTGCCGTTCTGCTCTAATCCCATCAGATGCCCTCCCAACCCTCCGAAAGGCGACGCGTTGAGCACGTCGAACCGCAAGAGCATCTTCAACGGACGCAAGGTGGAGGAGGTGCCGGATGCCGTCGGCATCCTCCACTTCGCACGCTTTGAGGCGAACGCCCGATGAGATCCTACTACGATCACGATGACCAGCCGCGCGAGTCGTATCTGTCGTTTCGCTCCGGCTGGACCAGCACCATCAAGGGGCTGATCCTCGCGAATGCGGCGGCATATCTGGTGGTTCTGGTGCTCAAGGGGCGGTTCGGCCGGCCGGAAGTCTACCAATGGGTGGGTTTCTACGGGCCGAACTTCCTCCGCGGGGCATTCTGGCAGCCCGTGAGCTACATGTTCGTCCATGGCGGGCTCTGGCACCTGTTCGTGAACATGCTGGGGCTCTTCTTTTTCGGGGGGGACGTCGAGCGACGGTTGGGCCGGGCGTCGTTCCTCGTGATGTATTTCCTCTGTGGACTCGGAGGGGCGATGCTCTCCCTTCTCCAGGGCGGAGCCACGGTGATCGGAGCGTCGGGCGGGACGCTGGGCGTGCTCGTCGCCTTCGCCTTGCTCTTCCCGGACGTCCGCATAATCCTTTTTCCGATTTTCATTCCGATCCGGGCCCGGTATATTGCCGTCATCTACGGGTTCGTCACGATCGCCGGTCTCCTCGGGGCTGGGGGGGACGGCATCGCACACTGGGCGCACCTCGGCGGGATGGTCGTGGCGCTGGTGTACCTCAAGTGTCGCCCGGTGGGGACAAGACTCCTGGGTCTCTTTCGCGCCGGCCGACTGGCGCGCCGCGAGCGAAGGTCCGCCGCAGAGCAGGCCGAACTCGACCGCATCCTCGAAAAAGTCCATCAGGACGGAATCACCTCGCTCTCGAACCAGGAACGCGACTTCCTCAACGTCTGTAGCAGGAAATACCGAGACCGGCACTGAGCAAGGGTCCCGCCAAGAGGCGGGAGAAGACGACTTACAACTGACAACTTCCAACTTGCAACTTCAGAGCTGCCGGATGTAAGCTGCACGTGTGCAGCAACTCACAAGTTGTAAGTGGAACGTTGCCACTTGAAAGTCCCGGCGGAGTGTACCATGGGTGACAAGGCGTACCAGCAGTGCATCAGTCCCGACTGTGCGCGCACCTTCGGCATCACCGAGATCCACAGCCAGTGTCCCGGCTGTGGGAGTCTCATCGACGTCCGCTACGACTGGGACCGCATCGAGGTCCCGGAGAGGCTGAGTGCGTTCGAGGCGCGCTGGGCCGACCGGCGCAATCCGCTGAATCTCAGCGGCGTCTGGCGCTTCCGCGAGCTCATCGACTTCGCTCCGCTGGACAAGGTCGTCACCATCGGCGAGGGGCAGACGCTTCTCCGGCAGTCGCACGGCGTCGCGGACTACGCGGGCATGAGACCCGACAGGCTCTTCCTCCAGTACGAAGGTCTGAACCCCTCGGGGTCGTTCAAGGACAACGGGATGACGGCGGCGTTCACCCACGCATCGCTGGTGGGTGCGAAGGTGGCGGCGTGCGCCTCGACGGGAAACACCTCGGCGTCCCTGGCGCTTTTCGCGGCACAGTCGGGTCTGATGCGGGCGGTCGTCTTCGTGGGGGGCGGAAAGATCGCGTTCGGCAAGCTCTCCCAGGCGCTCGAATACGGCGCTCTCACGCTCCAGATCGACGGCGACTTCGACGACGCGATGGCCCGCGTCCGGGAGGTCGCGGGCGTAAAGGACATCTATCTCGTCAACTCGCTCAATCCCTTCCGTCTCGAGGGACAGAAGGCGATCATGTATCGCGTGCTCGAAGGACTCGCCTGGGAGGAGCCGGACTGGGTCATCTGCCCGGGCGGGAACCTCGGCAACAGCTCCGCGTTCGGCAAGGCGTTCCTGGAACTCCGCGAGCTCGGACTCATCCGACGCGTCCCCAGACTCGCCGTCATCAACGCGACCGGCGCGCGCACGCTCTACCGCATCGTCGAGGAGAAACACATCACCTGGAACGACGGGCACGTCCGCGACGCCGCCATCGAGGAGGACTACCGTCAGATGGACGAGCGGCACGAGCGAGCCGCTACCGTCGCCTCGGCCATCGAAATCAACCGTCCCGTGAACCTGAAGAAGTGTCTCCGGGCGCTCGCGGTGACGAACGGCGTCGTCCGCGAGGTCACCGACGACGAGATCCTGGACGCGAAGGCCCGCGTCGGCTCCGGGGGGCTCGGGTGTGAGCCCGCCTCCGCCGCCTCCGTCGCCGGACTCCGGCGTCTCGTCGCCGAGCAGGTCATTTCCCCCGACGACCGCGTCGTGTGCGTCCTCACCGGACACGTCCTCAAGGACCCCGGCGTCAGCGTGGACTACCACTCGCTCTCCCCGGAGGAGTTCCGCATGAAGTACGGAGGGGCGAAAGCAACGGATAGGCTGAAGACTGAAGGGTTGCCATCCCTTCAGTCTTCTGCCTTCAGTCTTCCTCGTTCCTGTCGCAACCGTCCCGTCCAAGTCCCCAACGACCTGGAAACGATTCTCAAGACTCTGGAGGAATACCTATGACGGCGAAGAGCGCAAAGGGGTCCCCAAACGCGAATCTTCGCGTTTGGGGGCACCCCCCTCGAGTGGCCGTGAGCGGCGCGTGCGGCCGCATGGGGAGCATCGTGGTCCGACTGGCGGCCGCGGACGGGGAAGTCCGTCTCGGCGCGGCCATTGACGTGGCGGACCATCCGAAGCTCGGCCAGGACATCGGCACGGTCACGGGCCTCGGGACGCCGCTCGGTGTCCTCCTTTCCGACGACCTCACGAGTGAGGTGGACGTGATGATCGATTTCTCCAACCCCGCCGGGGCCATGAGGTGTCTCGAAACCTGCGTCGAGCGGAAGATCCCCCTCGTCATCGGCACCACGGGACTCGACGAGCACGAGACGTCGAAGGTCCGGGCCGCGGCGAAGATCGTCCCCCTGGTCTTCGCGCCCAACATGTCGGTCGGCGTGAACTTGCTCCTCAAGATCGTCGGGGACGTCGCGAAGGCCCTCGGCGGGGACTACGACGTCGAGATCGTCGAGATGCACCACCGGTTCAAGAAGGACGCTCCCTCGGGCACCGCGCTCAAGCTGGCGGAAGCGATTGCGAAGGCGACGGGACGCGAGCTCGCGAAGGAGGCGGTCTACGGCCGCCGGGGCCAGGTGGGCGAGCGCCCGAGGGGTGAGATCGGACTTCACGCGGTGCGCGGAGGCGACGTCGTCGGCGAGCACACGGTCACCTTTGCCGCCCTGGGGGAGCGCGTGGAGCTGACGCACAGGGCGGGCTCGCGCGAAACGTTTGCCCGCGGGGCGCTCCGGGCCGCGAAATTCGTCCTCACCCAAAAACCCGGACTCTATTCCATGCTCGACGTGCTGGGGATGTGAAGGCTCATTTCCCTTCGAGGGTGAAGGTGCCGTCCCACGGTTCGGGGGCGGGGCTCACGCTGAGCTCTTTCGAGCGGTGGAGGTAGGCGCGGCTCGGACCATCCTTCGGGTTGATCTTCAGGCACTCGGCAAACGCAGCGATCGCCACGTCCCACTTCCGGTCGGCATAGGCCGCCAGCCCCTCCTCGTAGTAGCGGAGGATCTTCGTCACGAAGGGCGGACATTTCCCCTTCTCGGCGAGGAGCTCGTAGGCGCCGACCGGCTTGCTCCGACCCTTCACGTAGACGAGTCCCAGCCGCCGGGTGTCGAAGGCGTCCTTGACGGCGCGGTAGGTGTTCTCGCCGATGAGGATCTCGGTCCCGAAATGCTTGCCGGCGCTCTCGAGCCGTGCACCGATGTTGACGTTGTCGCCCATCACGGTGTAGTCGAAGAGCCTGCGGGAGCCCATGTTCCCGACGATCATGATGCCGGAGTTGATGCCGATGCGGGCGCGGATGATGGGCCGCTTCTCCCCGATGAGCTTCTCGCGGAAATCCTGGAGCCGGCGCTGACTGTCAAGGGCGACCTGACAGGCGGCCCGGGCGTGGTGCGGGTCCGGCAGCGGCGCCCCGAACACCGCTAAGATCGCGTCCCCCTCATACTTGTTGATGTACCCCTTCGACTTGAGGATGACGTCGGACATCTCGGAGAGGTAGTCGTTGAGCAGTGCGACGAGGTCCTCCGGCTCCATCGTCTCCGCGATGGGCGTGAAGCCGGTGACGTCGCTGAACAGCACCGTCAGCTCCTTGCGCTCCCCCCCGAGCTTGAGTGTCTCCGGGTTCTTGAGCACTTCCTCCACCACGGTGGGTGAGAGGTAGTGCTGGAAGGCGTGGCGGATCTGACGCTTCTGTCGCTCTTCGGTTAACTGGCGGTACGCGGTGACCGAGGCGTAGGAGAGGAAGCCCGCGAGAACGGGTCCCGCCATCGCCACCCACCAGCCCCCAAGGGCGAACGCGAGGAGCACGAGACCCGTCCAGCCTGCGAGAACGCCGAGACTGCCGACGGCCGCCCACCGGGTCTTGAGATGGCTCGTGAGCAGACTGACGGCGAGACCCACGAGGACGATGGCGACCACGTTCACCCACTCGGGGGCTTTGTGGATGAACGAGCGCTGGAGGATGGAGTTGATGACGGCGGAGTGGACGGCGACGCCCGGGAGTTCCGGGCTGACCGGGGTGGGTTTCAGGTCGGTCGAGGCGGAAGCGGTCATCCCGATGATGCACAGCCGGTCGCGGATCTTCCTTTCGAGCTGACGTCGCAGTTCCGTCTCGCGCGCGGCGAGAGACTTCCTCGCTCCCCACACCTTGGGGATGATCTCGACGTCGTGCTTCATGGTCAGGACCAGCTCGCGATCCTCGTCGCTGAGTTTCTTCAGCTCCTCGTCATTGTACTTCGACGACTCGCGCTTGAGCTTGTCCAGGATCGTCTCTTCCACCTTCCGCTGCTCGGCGGTGAGCTCTTCCAGTCGGGCACGCTCGTTCTCCGAGAGGTCCCCGCGGGATTGGAGTTCCCTCACTTTCTCGTGGGCACGGGACCAGTTGCCGCCCACGATGGCGTCGGCGTTGCGGAAGACCCCGTCGTTCGAATCGAGGTCCTCGCGGAGCGTGTGCAGCTCGAGGATGCTGCCGTAGGGCACGTGCTCAAAGAGGTTGCGCCAGGGCATGCCGCGCCTGCCTGCCCAGTTGACGATGGTGCGACACCGGTCGTCCACGGGAATCACGATGGGGTCGCGCGTGCCGGCGGCGTCCGTGACGGGCCGGATCTTGACGTGACGTCCGGGTAGAATCTCGACGTCCTGGACCTTGGTCCCGAGCGCCCAGCATGCCGACATCAGCGACAGGTGCGGCAGCAGTTGTCCGTCCTTGACGAAGAACAACGTCAGGTGCCGGATGACGCCGTCTTCCGGGTCGGAGAGGGCGTTCGACGCCCCGAACGCGATGCACCCCTCCGTCAGTGCGTGGATGGGAGGCCGGATCTCGTCGGCCGGGGTGAAGAACCCGGGGCTCATCCCCGCCGGGAGATCGAGCGCGCTCGTCCGGTAGACGCGGTCCACGGCGAGGCAGTAGTCCACGGCGGCGGGGATAATCCGGTTCTCGACGGAGACGATGAGGGGGTCGCTCTCGGGCATCAGCCGGTCGAAGAGGGCTTTTTCGGCGAGGGTTCCCTTGGCACGCAGGATCTCCCAACCGACGCTGCGGGCCACCGATTCCTTGAGACTGACGAACCTTGCACTGACCGCCTCCTTGGGGGCGCCCAGGCGCTCGGCCAGGCCGATGGCGTCGGAGCTGAAATCCTTGAGCAGCGCCTGGCGGATCCGCTCGGCCAGACGAGACTCCTCGGGGGAAGCCGGGTCGTGCACTTCCAGCCGGAAGGGGAGAAACGAGAAGCGTGTCCGGGACAGTGCGTCGGCGAATGTCTTGTCGTCCTGGGGGTTGCTGGGTTCCGGGAACTCGACGTCGAAGACGACCGCACGAGCCCCGAGTTCCTTGAGGATTCCGAGTGCGCGTGCATGACGCGACCACGCCCACGGCCATCGCCCGAAGGACTTGATGGACGTGTCGTCGATGTCCACGTGGAGGATAAGAGACGACTGGGGAAGTGCCGCGCGGGTGCGGAACCGCAGGTCCAGCGTCTTCAGCTCGATGACCCGATAGAACTCGCTGGTGAAGCCGGCGAACGCGAAGACCAGGACAAAACCAACGGCAAGCATCCCCAAAGCCGGCCCGGTCAGCCGGGTATGGAAGCGGCCGCCCTCAGGCATCGATCTGGTCCACTCCTACCAGGGTTCGGGTGGCGGCGGAGGAGTTCCCGGAGGCGGCGGAGGAGGAGGCGGCGGCGGCGGCGGATTCCCCGGGTTGAAGAGGTTCGCGTTCGACGGACTGGTCGGCACGAGGTTGTCCCAGACCCCCTCACCGACCGTCCCGTGCCACATCGAGGAATTGGTCTCCTCGGGCGTGTAGCCGGCGAAGTTGACGGGCACCCACCCCGCCAGTTTGGCGAAGGTCGAGGGATCGAGGAGATGGTCGTTGGTCGTCTCGCCGGGCCCGAGCCCCATGGTTGGGTTGACGTGGTACTGTGCCGACCCTTCGTTGCCCATGCGGATTCGTCCGCCGAGACCCCTGTAATACGAGAACTCCTCGATCTTCGTCCCCTGGACACTGGCCGTCCCGGTGGGGGAGGCCACGCGGAAATCGTTCGCCGCGGTTCCCTTCTTCACCTGGATGCGCACCGCACCGTACTTCATCTGGAGTCGCGTCTTGACCTCCGCGGGCGTGCGCGAAAACTCGCTGATCTTCATCTCGGTCAGACGCTGGACGAGCACTTCACTGTTGTCCTCGAACCGCAGGAGTGCCTGCCCGTTCACCCCGGTCGATATCTCCCAGTCGCTTCCGAGCTTCATCCCGACGGTCGCGCCAACCCAGGGCTTGTCGGCCGAGGGTCGCACGTCCACGCTCCCCTTGAGTTCGGCGACGGTGACGGTCCTGGGCGCCTCCCGCGTCTCGGCCGCTCGAGCAGCCTCAGCTTTGGGCTTCGCGGGCGGCGGACCAGCGGGCTTTTCCTGTGCTAGGCCGCCCGGCACACAATAGAGGAAAACCAGACCGACGATGACTAATCCATACACGATCTTCTTCATGATTTCACTCCGGCTTGAGGAACCCCTACAGGCAATATAACCCATCTTTGGGACTGCTGCAAACAAAACCCCGCTCGCCGCTCGCGATCCGTGCTGTCCTATCTGCCCGTGACCACAACATATAGGGCCTTTGGCCACCAGAGCCCCATTATGTTGGGTATGTGGCACTTCCCAAAGAATCTCGCCACCTATCGCGGGTGCTTTCGGTCTATGTCCACCGGGCGGAGCCATGCGGCAGCGATGCTACTGGGGGGGTGCTACTTCTTTTCAGGCTGGTTCTTTTTCTCCGCGGGTTTCGGCGCCGGCTTGGCTTCCTCCTTTTTTCCTCCCGGTGGGGGGCCGAACGGGACCGCTCCGCCGAGGCCCGTCGCCTTGTGGAGGGTCTCGGCCGAGCTCGACAGTGCCGCCTTTTTGCCCGGATGCAGGTCGAGGTAGTCCGCCGTCCACTTGAGGACGCCCACGAGTTCTCCCCCGGTCATGTAGTCGCGCTGGGTGCCTCCCTCCCAGACGCCGATGAAGACGCATTCGCGAAACGCGTACCGCTCGGTGGTTCCGAGGATGGCCATGCTGAGACCGCCCTTGATGCCGCAGGTTCGGCAGATCATGTAGGCGGCGCGGCCGCGCGTGAATTTCGCCTGCGCATCCTCCGCCCAGCCGGGCCGGATGATCTTCATGTCGGCCAGGACGCTCGCCTGCTTCTCGAAGGGGATTTTCGTCGCGTCCGTGTCCACGTTCAGCTCGAGGAACGCCCGCACCGCGTCCTCGAACGTGGCATTGGGCTTGGCGGCCAGCACCCGGTAAAAGGCGTTGTCCGCTAGAGCCGCCGACTGTGCCAGGACGATCACGATGACCGCCGAGACCGCAGTGAGTCGTTTCATCGCCGTGTCCCCTCAGAAGCTGTAAGTGATGGTGGTGAGCACGTACTCGCGTTCATCATCGTTGTCGATGAAGGCGTCTCCCTGGGAGAACTTGCCGTACCGCACGGTCCAGAGCAGGTCGGAGGTGATGCGCCAGGTGGCGAAGAGGTCGTATTCGGTGCCGAGGTCGTGACTGGGCAGGGCGGCCCGGGCGTCGCTTACGCCCCCGGTGCTCTTGTCCTTCTCGTACCAGTACCAGGAGGCCCCGATTTCGAAGTTCCGCAGTCGGTCCCACCAGTCGAACGGGCGGAAGGACCCGGTCACCCGGAGCACCGAGAGGTTCGCCAGTCGCGGGGCGAACGCGACGCCGGTGTCGTGGTACCCGTAGGCCAGGAAGGTCTTGTCGTCGGTGAAGGGCAGGTTGCCGCCGATGGTGTTGGTGGCACTCCCGCGGTCGCTGTCGCCGGAGCCCATCCCGTATTCGAGTTCGACGCGCGGGTGCGTCGGACACCAGCTCGCGAGGTATTCGGCGCCCGTCACGAAAGCGCTGGCGCGGATATTCTCCTCCCGCAGACTCCCGGTGGCGTGACTGGTGCCCCACTCCCATGTGGACTCACTCCAGTACCGGAGGTCGGCAAGGAGGTAGCCGCGGTTGCCGAAGCCGATGTAGTTCGGGCTGTAGCCGAAGGCTTGTCCCGGCACGACGGGCTCATACTTGTTCCGGTCATCCACGAAGACGCCGAAAACATAGGGCTGGTTCTTGGGGATGACGTTCTTGAGCGAGGCCTGGAAGCCGTAGATGTCGCGCCGGTCGTGCCAGAACTTGGGGGCACTGATGTCCAGGTTGTGACGACTCGAAGGCGTCTGGGATGCGAAGACGAGGGCGTTGAAGTAGAAGTTTCCGACCTCCAGAGTCCCGGCGTCCAGGATCTCCGAAAGCACCTCACCCCGTCCGATCTCGATGTACTGCCGGCCGAGCTTGATGTCCACGTCGACGGGCCATTTCCGCTTGAAGTATTTCTGCGCGAACTTCGCCATGCGGAAGCGGTACCATCCCTGGTCGAGGTTCGGTCCGACGACGTCGTGGTCGTTCCCGTCGAACGAGTCGCCCCGCGCCCAGCGGATCAGGTCCATGCGCCCGCGGACGTAGAGCTGGTGGATGTCCTGGAAGGTGAGACTGCCCCACAGACGGATGTCGTGGTCCGTGGCCTCACGGTCCTTCTCGAAATCGTCGAACCTCGTGTAGCTGAACCGGTACCACCCGCCGAAGTCCCACGTGGTGCCGAGCGTCTCGGGGATCTCCCCCTCCAGTCTCTGGATGAGCGATCGCTCTTCCCGGTACTGTGCCATCCGCACGGAGTCCGGTTCCTGTCCGTACGCCCTTGCGATGCTGACCAGCAGGCAGCACGCAGGTACGAGCCACAGACATCGTTTGTTCATTCCGAAGTTCTCCTTTGCGTGTGACGTCCCGAGGAGCCCTCCCGTTCCTGCTGCTTCGCAGGATGCGGAAAACAGGGTGCTGAGTGTAATTTCCGGCGATAGCGCGTGTCAACCGCTTTTCCGTCCCACCCGCTAGGGATATTCCTGTCTCTCGGGCCTTTCCTCTCTATCCGGTTGCAGGGGCGCGACTTGCAAGCGGTCGCACGTCAGCGTCCCGGGGCGGATATTTCCGGCGAAACCGTCCAATCGTGGGTGACCGTGAGGCGGGAGGCGGAACGTTTTGCGCGCCGTCCGCGCGGGGCGCAACGCACCGGGGCGACGCGGACGCCCGCTGCTTTTTTGGTATGGTTTTCTCGCCCCCGGCGGTATAATTCCGGAGGTGGTCGCTCAGGGTGGACCGGAAGGGGGTCCGGACATGTCCCGAAGGTATGCCTGGGTGGGACTCTTGGCGGCAGCGTGTGCGGCGGGGTGTGTCGAGAACGCCTGGCACAGTCGCGACGTCTCCGTCGAGTTCGCGTACCGTGCGGAGATGCCTTCCCTTCCGATACTGAACCCTCGACTGGACGTGCGGCCGAGGGTCCCGCCGCTGGTGCGCGACATCCTCGTGGGCGAGCCGGTTCCCGTCGCGTTCGCCGTCACCAACGTCAGTCAGCGGCCGATCATCCTGCTGAGGTTTGAGGTCTCGCAGATGCCCGAGGCGCTCTACTCGTGGACCCACCCGGTCTACGGCCGGCTCGATTACGACGCGAAGACCGAGACCTACATCTATCACCCGGACGCCCGCGTCCGGAGTGTCTATGAATTCCACAGTGGGTTCCTGTTCCCGGGTGAGAAGCGGACGCTCTCCCTCAACCTTCATTTCCGCCAGAGCGGCCAGGTCCACGAGAATTTCTCGCTGGTGTACTACCGTGAGCCGATGGAGCGCCTGCGGGAAGACATCTTCGTGCTCGAGGAGGATCCGCTGGCCGGCTCGCTCCGGTACGTCCGTCCGGCCTCGGCCGAGCTCGAAGACTGGAAGAAGGCCCAGTCGCGTTTCGGGAACATCATCTTCCGCGGCTCGGGCGGTGAGATGATCTTCTCCTTCGGCAAGGACTTCGACGTCCGCCCGGTCGACTTCCGCCTGGAACAGGCCGTCCAGGAGGCCGCCTTCCAGCCGGAAAACTACGACTACACCCACTGGAAGAAGGGATGGGTGCTCGAAAAGGACGGGAGCGTCACCGTCGTGACGCCCACGGCGGTCGAGCACCTGGACGGCGTGACGGTCAGCGTCTTCCAGTTCATCGAGTCCTGCAAGGGATACTACCTTCCGGCGGGGGTGAGACTCAGGCAGGGGTCGGTCCCGTTCCACGTCTGGGACGAGGACGTCTACGTCTCGGTGTCGAACGTGTTCAGCGGGTATGAGACGACACTCGCGCGCGGCCACCGCATCGAGGTCCCCGTGGACAAGGTGTTCGGCGTGATCGAGACGCTGAAGACGCGCGGCTACCGGACCTTCCGCACCACCTTCGACGGCCAGGACGTCCTCGGCATCGAACCGGTGAAGTAATCACTTCATCCGCCGGCTCTGAGTCTTTACTCCGCTGCTTTGTGCCACGGGTCCCGATGCATCGGGATCCGCTAGTGCTCTTCTCGTGACTCAAAGCTCCAAATTCCAAGCACCAAGTTCCAAACAAGCTCCAAATTCCAATCAGCCAAAGAAGAGGACGGGAAGTCCCCAACGCGCACGTCTTTTCCTGCTCCGTTTGGGATTTGGCTTTTGGAACTTGTTTGGAACTTGGGATTTGGAACTTGGGATTTGATCGTCGGATTTCGGGCTTCGCCTTTCATTCGGGTTTCTGGTTTCGGGCTTGGGACTTCCCTCGGCCTTCGACCTCCGGCCTTCTGGGAAAAGCCACTCCTCGCCCTTTCCCCGCTCTGGAGGGAGCGGGGAGTTTGCGGGTGCGAGCGGGGCCAGGAAACAGGTAGGCTTGACACGGCGGGGGTCGCCTGCTATAATCCCGTGTCCAGTGATCGGACGGTCATCATTCAAGGGAGGTGTCCATGAGCGAACTCTTGACCATGGAAGGACTTGCGCAACTTCAGTCGAAGGACCTCACGTGGG
>Ga0315282_10008825_pt1 | contig 16202 bp, 15 predicted proteins | sample YL17G07_20_MG_FD_203693 | JGI IMG/M metagenome (GOLD analysis project Ga0315282, IMG submission 203693) | Sediment microbial communities from Yellowstone Lake, YNP, Wyoming, USA - YL17G07_20 | ecosystem: Environmental > Aquatic > Freshwater > Lake > Sediment | place: USA: Wyoming | collected...
GGCTCAGACGACCGGCCCAGAAACTCCTGGTAGGCCTCGGCGGCGGCCACGTACTGCGTGTTCACCGCCAGCAGCCTGTTGGCGGCCTGCGCCGCGGCCACCATTTCGCCCGCCTGTGCCAGCAGCCGCTCGATGTCGCCCGGGTCACCCCAGACCAGCGGCTTCTCGCACATGACGTCGGCGCCGTGGGCCAGAGCCGACAGGACGTGGTCGTGGTGCAGCTCCGGTGGAGTGCAGACGCTGACCACCTCGGGCGATTCGGCCGCCAGCATTTCCGCGCAATCCCAATAGGCCTTGCCCTGGAAGCCGAAGAGGTCGGCCAGCGCCTGGGCCGTCTTGGCGGTGCTGGCCTCGGAGGTCCCGCAGAAGGCGACCACCTGGCAGCCGGCGCGGTGGTACCACTTCGCATGGTGCTTGCCAATGCCGCTGGCGCCGATGACGGCAGCGCGGAGGGGGTACGGCTTGTGCTGGGAGGGAGTCATGCTGACTTGCCGCCTGGGAGAGGGCGAGCAGGGCTCGTCGACGCTGCAGCCACCGCCGCGGGCTGAAGCCCGCGACTACTCACCCCTCGGCCACGCGACCGGGCCGGCTTGGAGGCGCCAGACTACTTCGCCTCGGCGGTCACGTCCTTGACCTGGTACTCATTGCCCACGCGGCGCAGCTCGTAGACGCGCAGGCCCTGGCTGGTGCCGGCAGCCACGTAGCGGGTGGTGCCGAGGTCGCCGATGATGGTCAGCGCGTTGACCTGCGGGGCGGCCCCGGCGATGGCGGGCGGATTGCCCCCCGGGGAGATGCTCACCTGGGCCAGCACCGCGGCCAGAGCCCCCAACACCAGGAGGGCCAGGGCGATTGCTCCGATCACGACAAGCTTCTTGGCAGGCATACGCTACTCGCCTCCTTCTTGTCTGCCGCCAGGCAGGCGGCAGGTTAGTCCTTGTCCGTGCTCTCTTCCGGGAAGACCCTGAGGTCACGCTGGCGGAGGCGGCCGGTGCAGCCCGTCAGGTGCAGGCAGGCCGGACGGCGCTCGCCGGGCTCCAGGCGCCCGACGAAGGCGGTGGCAGACGCCAAGGCCTTGCCACCGGGAGCCAGCACCGCCCGCACCCGCATGGGGGCCGAACGCCTGGCGCCCATGTTGAGCGCTTCTGCGTAGATGTCCACCACGTCCTTGGGCTCAACGAGGTTCACGTTATAGCGACTTACGCGTACCTGACCCTTGGCCCCGGCCTCCTCATGCCTGCGGCCACACCCGGCCGCCAGCAGCACGCCGGCCACGGTCGCCAGGCACAGGAGGCCTGCTTGCCATCCCACTATCCGCAGATGCGCCATGGCGACACCTCAGGCGGGCGGATTATAGCACACGGGAGGGCACACAACAATAAGGAGGGAGGCTGGCAGCATCAAGGCCCTCAGGGAGCCCTCGCCGCCAGGGCGGGCGGTTGTGAGGCAGCAGGTTTTGTGGTAAACTGAGCGCCCGGCGGGCGGGAGGAGTGGCTCTAGTGCCCAGCATCCGCGACCTGATGCGCCCCAACGTGGGCGAGATAAGGCCCTACCGGGAGGGCAAGTCGCATCCCGGCGCGGTGAAGCTCTCCGCCAACGAGAACCCGCTGGGGCCCTCTCCCAAGGCGCTCCAGGCGATGCGGGAGCTGGCGCCTCAGGTCCGGCTGTACCCCGACCCCTTGTGCCTGGAGTTGACTGCGCGGCTGGCCGAGCGGCTCGGAGTAGCCAGCGAGAACCTGATCATCGGCCGGGGCTCTGACGAGATCATCCACATGCTGGGGCTGGCGTTCCTGCGGCCCGGTGACGAGGTCATCTACGCCGACCCGCCGTTTGCGCTGTACCCCTTCACCGCCAAGCTCATGGACTGCCAGTCGGTGGCGGTGCCGCTGAAGCGTTTCGTGCACGACCTGCCGGGGATGGCTGCGGCCATCAGCGAGCGGACGCGCCTGATCTTCGTGGCCAACCCGCACAACCCCACGGGCACCATTGTGCCTCGGGCCCAGGCGGAAGCGTTTGTGCATGACCTGCCGGAGCACGTCATCCTGGCCTGGGATGCGGCCTACCACGAGTACGTCACCGACGGGGACTACGTGGACCCGCTGCGGTTGATCGAGCAGCGCCCGAACGTGATCGTGCTGCGCACGTTCAGCAAGATATACGCACTGGCCGGCCTGCGGGTGGGCTACGGCGTGGCCGGCCCGGAGCTTATCCAGGTGCTGACCCAGGTGCGGGAGCCGTTCAACGTCAGCAGCGTGGCCCAGGCGGCCGCCCTGGCCAGCCTGGACGACCCGGGGCAGGTGACGCGGGGCGTGCAGGTGAACGAGGAGGGCAAGGGCTACCTGTACGAGCAGTTCGAGGCCCTGGGCCTGGAGTACGTGCCGACCCAGGCCAACTTCATCCTCGTCAACATCGGCATAGACAGCGTCGAGGCATTCGAGCGCCTCGCCAAGGCGGGCTATACGGTGCGCACTGGCGACATCTGGGACTTGAACACCTGGATTCGGCTGACCATCGGCACGCAGGAGCAGAATGAGGGGTTTGCCAAGGCACTGAGGGAGTGCCTGAGAGAATCGGTGATTGGTAACTGGTCAGACTGTCACCCTGAGCGGAGCGAAGGGTCTCGTAGGGGCATATAGGTCTGTAGCCAGATTCTTCGCTGCGCTCAGAATGACAAGACTTGGTAACTGGTGACTGAAGGTGTGAAGTGAGGGAAGGCATAGCGCGATGATCGTGGTTTTGCGGCCAGGGGCAACGGACGAGCAGATCGAGCAGGTGAAGCAGCGGCTCGAGCAGCGGGGCTATGGGGTGCACGTGTCCCGCGGCGTGGCGCGCACCATCCTGGGAGCCATCGGCGCGCTGGACCAGGAGAAGGAACTGGTGGCCGAGAGCCTGGAGGCCCTGCCCTTCGTCGAGCGCGTGGTGCCGATCCTGAAGCCTTACAAGCTGGTGAGCAGCGAGGCCCAGCCGGAGCGGTCGCGCATCAGTGTGGGCGGGGTCATGGTCGGAGGCGAGCAGGTGGTGGTGATGGCCGGGCCCTGCTCGGTGGAGAATCGGGAGCAGATCATAGCCTGCGCCCGGGCGGTGAAAGACGCCGGGGCCCGAGTGCTCCGCGGCGGGGCCTTCAAGCCGCGCACCTCCCCCTACGACTTCCAGGGGCTGGGCGAAGAGGGGCTGCAAATACTGGCCGCGGCGCGGCAGGAGACGGGCCTGCCCATCGTCACCGAGGTGCGGGACGTGCGGCAAGTGGCGCTGGTGGGCCAGTATGCCGACCTGCTCCAGACGGGCGCGCGCAACATGCACAACTTCGACCTGCTCAAGGAGCTGGGGCAGTCGCATAAGCCGGTGCTGCTGAAGCGCGGCTTCGCGGCCACGGTGGAGGAATGGCTCAAGGCCGCCGAGTACGTGGCGGCCAGCGGCAATCTTCAGATCATCCTGTGCGAGCGGGGCATCCGCACGTTCGAGACCGCCACCCGCTTCACCCTGGACCTGAGCGCGGTGGCCGTGGCCCAGGCCGAGACCCATCTGCCCGTGATGGTGGACCCCAGCCACGCCAGCGGCGACGCTCGCCTGGTGCCGTCGCTCGCCCTGGGGGCGGTGGCGACGGGCGCCGACGGGCTGCTGGTCGAGGTGCACCCGGCTCCCGAGCAGGCCCTCAGCGATGGCCCGCAATCCCTCAGGCCCGAGGCCTTCGCGGAGCTGATGGCCCAAGTGCGGGCCGTCGCCCAGGCCATCGGGCGCTGTCTGTGAGGCTCCCCTTGTCAGGCCCGGCAACCTGCGGCCGCGTTGCGGTCATCGGCACCGGCCTCATTGGCGGGTCATTCTGCCTCGCCCTCAGAAAGCGCGGCCTGGCCCAGCACATTGTCGGCGTGGCGCGTACGGAGGAGACCCGGCAGACCTGCCTCCAGCGCGGCCTCATGGACGAGGCCACCGACGACCCCGCCGCAGCCGCCGAGCAGGCGGACCTGGTTTACCTGGCATCGCCCCTGCCCTCCTACGAAGCCATCTTCCGCATCGTCGGCCCCGTATTAGGGCCGGATGCTCTGTTCACCGACGCTGGCAGCGTCAAGGCGCCGGTCGTGGCCCAGGCGGAGGCGCTGCTGCCGGACCCGGGGCAGTTCGTGCCCGGGCACCCGATGGCTGGGTCCGAGGAGTCGGGCGCGGCGCACGCTGATGCCGACCTCTTCGTGGGCCGCCCCTACTTCCTGACGCCCGGACAGCATACAGCAAGCCCATTGCTGGAAAGGGCAAGGGCCCTGGTGCAGGCGCTGGGCGCTCGGCCGCTGGTCATGGCACCGGAGGCACATGACGAGGTGGTGGCGGCGGTCAGCCATGTGCCTCACCTGGTGGCGGCGGCGCTGGTGGACCTGGTCGCCAGCGCAGGGCCGTCAGCAGCCGACCGCCAGCAGGCTGTGGGGCCGGGGTTCTTAGACACCACGCGGGTGGCCTCCGGGCCAGCAGGCATGTGGCGGGAGATCGTGGCCGCCAACCGGGAGAACGTGGCGGCGCTGTTGGCCGAGGTGATGCAGCGGCTGGAGCGGGTGCGAGGGCTGATAGCGCGGGGAGAATGGGAGCAGCTCGAGCAGTGGCTGAGCGAGGCCGCCAGGTGGCGACGGGAGTTGAACGGGTGAGGGGCGGCGCCAGAGGGCAAGTCGGGGCCCTTCGGCCCTTCGGCACGCGCAGGGTGAACGGGCTCAGGGCAGGCGGGACCCTTCGGCCTGCTCAGGGTGGACGCCCCTCGTACAAGAACGTCCCTAGACGCCGCACTGCAAATGGCAGGCAAGCAGATCAGCATCGCCATTGACGGGCCGGGGGGGTCGGGCAAGAGCACGGTAGCCCGGCGCGTGGCCGAGCGGCTGGGCTACACCTACGTGGACACGGGAGCCATGTACCGCGCGGTGGCCTACCGAGTGCTCCAGGAGGGCCTGGACCCGGCAGACGAGGAGGCGGTCACGCGGCTGGCCGAGGGGCTCTCGATGCACTTCGAGCAGGAGCCTGCAGGCGGTCAGCGGCTGATCGTGGACGGCGAGGATGTGTCGGAGGTGATCCGCACGCCGGAGGTCGCCGCGCTCTCCTCGCCGGTGTCGGCGATTGCAGGTGTGCGCCGACGTCTGACCGCACTCCAGCAACAGAGGGGGCGTCAGGGCGGCGTGGTCATGGAGGGCCGCGACATCCAGACCGTGGTGCTGCCGGAGGCCGAGGTCAAGGTATTCCTGACCGCCAGTGACGAGGAGCGCGCGCGGCGGCGCTACCTGGAGCTGGCCGCCCAGGGGCAGGAGGTTGACCTGGCCGAGGTGAAGCGCAGCCTGGAGGCACGCGACCGGCGAGATAGCGAACGGGCGCTGGCGCCGCTGGCCAAGGCCCCGGATGCGCTAGAGCTGGTCACGGATGGCCTGACCATCGAGGAGGAGGTGGCGCGCATCCTGGAGCTGGCCGCCGCCGCAGGGGCGACAGTGCCAGGCTCGGAGTAGAAGGACTCGGAGTACATGCAGTTGTCGAGACGGAGATGCCGGCTGATGCTGTACCGGTTGGGCTGGTATCTGTTCCGCGCCTTGTTCTGGTTCTTCGGCCGCTTTCGCGTCGAGGGGACCGAGAACGTGCCTGCCCAGGGCGGCGTGATCCTGGCCCCCAACCACGCGAGCTACGTTGACCCCCCTATGGTCGGCGCCGCCCTTCGGCGTCCCACCTGGTACATGGCCAAGCAGGAGCTATTCGAGGTGCCGGTGTTTGGCTGGCTGATCCGGCGCACGCGGGCGTTTCCCGTGCGCCGGGGGGCCCCAGACCGCCGGGCCCTGCGCCGGGCCCTAGAGCTGCTGGCAGCGGGCGAGGTGGTGACCATCTTCCCCGAGGGCGAGCGGCGGCAGCCGGGCAACCAGTTGCGGGACCCGGAGCTGGGCCTGGCGTTCATCGCCGCCCACAGCGGGGCGCCGGTGGTGCCGGTGGCCTTGCTGGGGACCGCCAATCTGCTGCCGCCGGGGGCCAAGTTCCCGCGCTTCGCCCGCACCATAGTGCGCTTCGGCCAGCCGCTGTCGTTTGCCCATTATGGCGAGCGCAGACCCAGCAAGGAGCACTTGCAGGCCATCTCCGAGGAGATTCTGGCCGCCATCCGGCGCCTGATGGACGAGGAACCGGCGTCGTAGGGGGCGAAGGGGTGGCGCGAAGCAGTGTGCACCCTCGCGCGCGAGGCGCTTTGTGCCGCGCGACGTATTGACTGGGAGGGACGACTCGATGCTCGACGCCATCCGCGACCGCTTCAGTTGCCGCTCCTACACCGGCGAGCCGGCCAGCGACGACGACCTGAAGACCGTGCTGGCGGCGGGGTTCTGCGCCCCTTCGGCCCATAACTCGCGGCCCTGGCACTTCGTGGTGGCCACCGACAAGGAGGCGCGCCAGAAGCTGGCCCAGACCCACCAGTGGGCGCGCATGTGTGCGGAGGCCCCGGTGGTCATCGCCGTCTGCGCGGACCGGCGCAAGGACCCCGAGTGGTGGGTGGACGACTCGGCGGCGGCCATGGAGAACATGCTGGTGCAGGCGCAGGACCTGGGCCTGGGCACGGTCTGGATCGGCATCCACGCGGGGGCAGGCCGGGCCGACTACGTGCGGGAGGTCCTGGGCATTCCGGCGGAGATAGACGTGGTGGGCCTGGTGGCCCTGGGCCATCCGCGCACCAGCCCCGGCGAGCGCGGCGACCGCTATACCGAGGAGGCCGTGCACTGGGGGGCCTGGTAGAGGAGCATACCAAGGGTAGGGGCGGGGTTCACCCCCACCCGGCCTCGCGGACGCGCGTAAAGCGCGTCCCTACAATGGCAGCGTGGTGCCGGCCACGCCAATGGAGAGGTGAGGACGATGCGTGTGCTGCTATGCGTTGCGCTGTTGTGTCTGCTAGTTGGGATCCTGCCCGCCGTGTGTCAGGAGGGCGGGGGGAAGGCTGCACCAAAGGAGCAGCCAAGAGAGCAGGTCAAGGAGCCAGGGAAGGAGCAGCCAAAGGAGAGGGAAAAGGGGCAGGCCGAGGAGCCGGGGATGGACGAGATGCTGAAGGCAATGGGGATGGGCGAGGAGGAGCGGGCGATTATGCAGGCGCTCACTCAAGGCGGGGAGATGGACCCGGCCACCATGCTGCTGCTCATGATGATGATGGGGAAGCAGGGCGGCGGCGGCGACGGCGGTGACATCATGGGCCTGCTGTTGTTCTCCAAGCTGCTGAGTGCGGGGGGCAAGGCGGCCCAGCCGGTGACCGTGCTGAACGGCAACATCCTCCTGATCGTGGAAGACGGCAGTCTCTACCAACTCGACGTGTCGCAGACGCCGCCCAAGCTGCTGGGCACAACGCCCTATCGGAAGAAGGCGGGCGGCGGCAACCCGCTGGCTGCGCTGGCGCCGATCTTCGGCAAGGTCAGGGGCAAGGCCGAGCAGACAAGCTGCATGAGCAACCTGAAGCAGCTTTGCCTGGCGACGATTATGCTCGCCAATGACTATGACGAAACGCTGCCGGTGCCGGAAGCATTGACGGCGCTGCCAATCCCACCCCAGAAGCCATTGGAGAAGGAAGACTGGGTGACGGCACTGGAGCCCTACTTCAAGAACCGTGAGATCCTGAGATGCCCGTCGGCGCCGAACCTCCCGGTTGGCTACGCGTTCAACCGAGCGCTGCTGGGGGCCAAGCTGGCGGACATTCCGAACCCGGCCCAGACGGTCATGCTCTTCGACTCGGACCTGGGCGGCGAGCATCCGGTGGGCGGAGCGGAGGCTCTGGCGGGGCCGGCGCGGCACGAGGGGATGGTCAACCTGGGCTTCGTGGACGGGCACGTGCAGACATGTGGGCTGGAGGAGGCAAAGCAGTTGCTCGCGGGGGCAGCCGGGGGACAGGAACTGGAGACGGTAGCACCGGCACCGCAGAAGTGAGAGGACGGGCCGGGGGTAGGTCTCACAACGACGGGCCGGAGCCCTTGGGCCCCTCGGCGGGCTCAGGGTAGGCGGGCTCTGGGCAGACAGGCTCCTGCCCCACGTCGTGAGCCTGAGCCGAGATTCTTCGCTGCGCTCAGAATGACAAAGGGAGGAAAGGCGGTGAGCAGTCGTATGAGCGATAAGACTTCGCGCCGTGGGTTCATCAAGCGCACAGCTGTGGGGGCGGCGGCGCTGTCCCTGGCGGGGAGCGAGGCGGCGCAGGCCTACTACCCCTACGGGCCGTTCAAGATGGGCCTCCAGAGCTACTCCCTGCGGGCATTCGACCGGCCCAAGATGCTGGCGCTGACGCACAAGCTGGGGATGTGGTATCTGGAGGGCTTCGGCACCCACTTCCCCATGACCCAGGACGAGGCAACATTGCAGCAGTACCGCGCCGACCTGAAAGCGGCCAAGATCAAGCTCCAGACTCTGTACGTGGACTTCGGCGGCGACGCCCAGGCCCGGCGGCAGGTGTTCGAGTTCGCGCAGAAGCTGAACGTGGAGGTGCTGGTGGGGGACCCAGCCTACGAGGTGTTGAGCGAGCTGGATGCGCTGGTGGACGAGTTCGGCATGTACGTGGCTATCCACAACCACGGACCCGGCGCACGGTACGACAAGATCGAGACCGTGCTGAAGGCCATGCGGGGCCATAACGAGCGCATCGGCGCCTGCCCCGACACCGGCCACTTCATGCGCTCCGACGAGGACCCGCTGGCAGCGACCAAAGCCTTCGGCAGCCGCATCTACGGCTACCACATCAAGGACCTGACCAAGGACAAGGTGTTCACCGAAATCGGCAAGGGAGCCCTCGACGTGGTGGGCTGCCTGGAGGCGCTGCACCAGCAGGGCTTCAACCAGTGCCTGGCGCTGGAATACGAGGAGCACGCGGACGCGCCCGTGCCCTACATCCGGGAGTGCCTCGCGGCCACCCGCGCGGCGGTCAAGCAGGCGGGGTTGTGAGGGGGCCACGGAACAGGCAGCCACGGATGGACACGGATGAACACGGATACGGCAGAGGGGGGTTGTGGGGGGAACGGCAACGGCGGGTCGAGCACGGCTGCGCACTCACCCCACCACCGTCCAGCGCTAAGTGCGCACAACCCCTCTGAGGGGGAAGCATATGCCATCATCTTTGAGGCGCCTGAATCGGCGGGAATGGCTGCGGCGGGCTGGCGGCCTGGCCGCAGGGGCGGCCATCTCGCTGGGCGGCGCAGGGCGGCGCGGTCAGGCGCAGGCGCCCCGGCCGCCCAACATCGTCATCGTCAACTGCGACGATCTGGGCTACGGCGACCTGGGGTGCTACGGCGCCAACAAGATCCGCACGCCGCACCTGGACCTCATGGCCTGCCAGGGCGCGCGCTTCACCGACTTCTACTCCTGCGCCGCCGTGTGCACTCCCTCGCGCGCCGGGCTGATGACGGGGCGGTATGCCATCCGCGTCGGGCTGCCCAATGTCCTGTCCCCCAACAGCAAGATTGGCATCTCTGATAACGAGCTGACGCTGGGCGAGGCGGTCAAGGCCAGGGGCTACGCGACGGCCTGCATCGGCAAGTGGCACCTGGGCGACCTGCCCCAGTTCCGCCCCACCAGGCATGGCTTCGACTACTACTTCGGCCTGCTGTACAGCAACGACATGAAGCCCACGCCGCTGTACCGGAACGACGAGGTGGCGGAGGACCCCGCCGAGCAGAGCACCCTGACGGAACGCTACACGCAGGAGGCCATTCAGTTCATCCAGCGCTCCAGGCAGCAGCCCTTCCTGCTGTATCTGGCGCACACCATGCCCCACGTGCCGCTGCACGTGTCGGAGAGGTTCGCGGGCAAGTCGGAGGGCGGCAAGTACGGCGATGTAGTGGAGTGCATTGACTGGAGCGTGGGAGAGGTCTTCGCTGCCCTCGACAGGCTGGGCCTGGGCGAGAACACGTTGGTCATGTTCACCAGCGACAACGGGCCGTGGCTGGAGCAGGGCGCCAACGGGGGCTCGGCAGGGCCGCTGCGGGCGGGCAAGGGGACGGTCTACGAGGGCGGCGTAAGGGTGCCGTTCCTGGCCCGGTGGCCGGACCGCATTCCGCTGGGCACGATCTGCCACGAGCCGGCGGCCATGATGGACATCTACGCCACCAGCCTGGCGCTGGCCGGCGCCGAGCTGCCCACCGACCGGCCGGTGGATGGCAAGGACATCCTGCCGCTCATGACCGGCAAGGGCAAGTCGCCGCACGATCTGCTGGTCTTCTACCTCGGCAGCGAGTTGTGGGCCGCGCGCGCGGGCAGGTGGAAGATCCACCTGCACAAGCGGGTCACCGTGCAGGAGGGCGGCAAGCAGGTCACCCGCGCGGTGGCGTTAGCGCAGCCGGAGCTGTATGACCTGGAGGCAGACATCGGCGAGCAGAACGACGTGGGGGCGCAGCAGGCTGAGGTGGTGGGGGAGATGCAGCAGAAGGTGGCAGCCTTCGAGGAAGCGCTGAGGAAGGGCAAGCAGTAATCGGTAACCGACGATTGGTCAACCGGTGATCGGTAATCGGTGATCGGTGATCCGTTTGTGGGAGCCGCGTCTCGCGGCGAGTTGTCGTCTGATTCGTAGGGGCGGGGTTCGCCCCCGCCCATGCCGTTATGTGGAGTGCAAAGTCACCCGACTTTGCACGACCGTTGGTCGTAGGGCAGGAGCTTGCTTGTCCTGAGCGTGCGACGCCCAGCGTCGCAAGTCGAAGGGCCTCCTGCCCGGCGTGCTTCTTGTCGTCCCCTCACACGACAACGGGGCCTGTGCCTCTGGAGTCTTGCAGGCGCAACGCCGGCAGATGCCGAATGCCTCCCGCAAGAGCGGGCAGGAGCGGCTCCTACCAGGGCAGGACAGACGAACAGCCATCGGGGCGAGACGCCCCTCGTACAGGAGAGGGTGGGTGTGGGCGAGTGACCAGTGACAAGCACATCACTGCTGCGGCCATCGGGGCCCGGCTGGACACCAGGCTGGTGGGCAGCCACATCGAGTGCCTCCGGACGGCCACCTCCACCAGTGACCAGGCGCGGCTGTACGCTCAGGCAGGGGCGCCTGAGGGGACGGTCATCATTGCCGAGGAGCAGACCGCCGGGCGGGGCCGGCGGGGGCGGGAGTGGCGCTCGATCCCCGGGCAGGCGCTGACCCTGTCGGTGCTGCTGCGGCCGCTCATGCCCCCCAGCCTGTGCCAGCACCTGTCGCTGCTGGCGGCGCTGGGGTGCTGCCGGGCCATCCAGGGGCTCACGGGGCTGGAGGCGCGGCCGAAGTGGCCCAACGACGTGATCGTCAACCAGCGCAAGGTGGGCGGAGTGCTGGTGGAGATGCTGGCCGAGGCGGAACGAATAGAGGCGGCCATCGTCGGCATCGGGATCAACGTGAAGGGCACGGCCGCCGACCTGGGCGACGACCTGGCCGGGACAGCCAGCACTCTGGAAGAGCAGGCCGGTGCGCCGGTGTCGCGGCTGGAGCTGGCTTGCGGCGTGCTTGGGGAGCTGGACGAGCTGTACTGCGCCTACTGCGAGCAGGGCCCCGAGCCGCTGCTGGAGATGTGGCGGGCCAGTGACCTGTGCCTGGGGCAGTGGGTGCGGGTGACTACCGAGGACCGGACTATCGAGGGCCGCGCCGAGGGTATCACCCCCGAGGGCTGCCTGCTGGTGGTAGACAGCCGGGGCGAGTCCCTATCGCTGTTGGCCGGGGATGTGACGATTCGGCAGTGATGGGCGGTGGGCGGTTCACGGTTAACGGCAAGGCGACGGCCCACGGCACAGTTGCTGCTGCGTACGCCGTCGACCCGGCCCTACTCAGGCAATGCTGACTCGGGCGGTTGGGCGGGCGGCTCGGCGGCCGGCTCGGCCGAAGGCTCAGCCGCAACCGGAAGCGCACTGGGATGGCTGGCCCGGGTTGCCGCCCGGGCGCGCGATAGGTGCCCAGACCCCGGTAGGCGCGGATGAAGGCCTCCTGGGCTGCATCGTGGGCCCGGTCGTGGTCGCCCAGCATCCGGTAGGCCAGATTGTAGATGCGGGTGCGGTAGCGGTTCACGATCATCTCAAAGGCTCCCGTGTCCCCGCCTTGCGCCCTCTGGACCAGCCGGTCGTCGTCCTCGCGCAGCACTGCGTTTCCCCCCGACTGATCTGAACGTTCCATACGAGCTTCGCCGCGACGCAGTTGCAGGAATGTTGCTCAGCAAGGGTGGGGGGCCTTCTTGCCGGGCGGGCCGCAGAAGGACTTGGCTGCTGGCAGTAGAAGGGAGCCCGCAGTCAGCAACGCGCTGGAGGCCACAGGTGTCCGAGGCTGCCAAACGGAGTTCCGAGTTAGGTGACCTGGCGCAGATGGTGCTCGGCGGGGGCGAGATCGGGCTCCCCGAGGCCGTTTCGCTGCTGGACCAGGACCCCTACGAGCTGGCTATGTGGGGGCGGCGGATCACCGAGGCCTACCACGGCAAGCGGGTGGACCTGTGCTCGATCGTGAACGGGCGCTCGGGGCGCTGCCCGGAGGACTGCAAGTTCTGCGCCCAGAGCGCGTTCTACGAGACGGGAATCGCGACGTTCCCCCTACGCGGCGAGGCGGAGATACTGGCCGCCGCAGAAGAGGCGAAGCGAGCCGGCGCCCATCGTTTCGATATCGTGGTGGCCGGCGCCGACCCCGGCGGCGATTTCGAGCGCATCTGCGGCATGCTGAGCAGAATCCGGGAGCGCACGGGCCTGCAAACGTGCGCCTCGCTAGGCGCGCTGACGCCCGCGCAGGCGCAGGCGCTGCGGTCGGCCGGCGTTACCCGCTACAACCACAACGTGGAGACCACCCGGGCGCGCTTTGCCCAGATCGTCAGCACCCATACGTATGACCACCGCCTGGCGACCCTGAGCAACGTGCGCCAGGCGGGGATGGAACTGTGCTGCGGGTGCGTCATCGGCCTGGGCGAGAGCACAGAGGAGCGTGCGCGGCTGGCGCTGGAGATTCGCGAGCTTGAGCCGGAAGTCGTGCCCCTCAACGTGCTCAACCCCATCCCCGGCACGCCGCTGGCGGACATGGCGCCGCTGGCGCCACTCAACATCGTGCGCACCATTGCCATGTTCAGGTTCGTGATGCCGCGGGCGGTGATCAAGCTGGCGGGCGGGCGGGAGCGGAATCTGCGCGACTTACAGGCGCTGGGCCTGGTGGCGGGGGCCAATGGGCTGATCCTGGGGAACTACCTGACGACCCTGGGCCGGCCCGCCGAAGACGACCTTCAGATGATCGCCGACCTCGGGTTGACGGCATAGTGTGGCCACGGATCAACACTGATGCACACGGATACGGCAACGGCAAGGCTTGGGGGGACGGCAACGACCGGGCCCGCCCGGCAAGGAGGAGACGGATGAGGCACCCAGTTGGACTCATCGTCGCAGGTGTCGTCTTGACGGCGTTAGTGGGCGCTCAAGCCGAAGAGGCAACATGGGTTAGCCTGTTCGACGGGAAGACGCTGACGGGCTGGCAGGAGGTGGGCGGAGGGAAGTGGTCGGTGCAGAACGGCTGCATCGTGGGCGAGCGGGGCGACGGGCGCTACGGCTGGCTGTGCACCGACAAGACCTACGCTAACTTCATCCTGGAGCTGAAGCTCAAGACTGAGGCGCCGGGCAACAGCGGGGTGCAGTTCCGCTCGCACGTCATTGACGGGGAGATGAAGGGCTGGCAGGGCGACCTGGCCCCGGAGCAGGGCGGCGAGACCGGCAGCGTGTACGAGGAGGGCGGCACGCGGGGCTGGCTGGCCCGGGCCGGCCCGGAGGGCAAGGCCGCCTTCAAGCCCGGCGAGTGGAACACCTACCAGATCCGCGCCATCGAGAACCGCATCGAGACCAGGATCAATGGCGTGACCTGCGTGACCCTGGAGGATGAGCGCGCGGTCAGCGGGATAGTTGCCCTCCAGGTGCACAGCGGCGATACGCCGGTGCGGGTGCTGTGGAAGGACATCCGCATCCTCGACCTGGGCTACGGGAAGCCCGGCGACCCCGAGGCCGGCTGGCAGCCGCTGTTCAACGGCAAGGACCTGAGCGGCTGGGTGAACTACGGCCAGGAGCGGTTCACCGTGGAGGGCGGCGACATCGTGGGCGAAGCGGTCACGCAGGCCTACGGGTATCTGGGCACCGAGAAGACGTTCACGGACTTCGAGGCGCGCTGCCGCTTCCGGGCCGAGGGCGAGGGCAACAGCGGCCTCTTCTTCCACTCGACCATCCAGGGCGTGGACATCACGGGCGTGCAGGCGGAGATAGACCCGCACGTGGGCACGCACACGGCGGGGCTGTACGAGGCTGGTGGGCGCGGCTGGATCGCCATGCCCACGGCGGACGCCGAGAAGCTGCTGGACCCCAAGGGCTGGAACGACCTGCGGGTCATCTGCAAGGGCAACCACACCATCACCTACCTCAACGGCCTGAAGGCCGTGGACTTCACCGACGACCAGCCCAAGTACACCGACGGCATCATCGCCCTGCAACTGCACAGCGGGGGTGGGGCGAAGGTGAGGTGGGGGGATATCTACGTGCGGGAGGATGGGCGCTAGGATCCGGGCAACGCGGGTGGCAGCGGGTGTGGCCATCACCTACGGGGCCTGGGTCGCACACCAACGGCTAGAAGTGGTTTCATAACCCCCGGTGTCTAGGTTTTGGGGGGGAGTATGTCCCACACTCAGTGGAAAGTGGCGGCGGTTCTCCTTGGTTCGCGCGTTAGGCGACCTTGGCCTTGGTCGCCGGGATCGGTTGCTCGTCGAGCACGGCTTTGAGCATCCACAGGTCCTGGTAGCCCATGATCCGTCGGAAGCTCTTCTCGGTCTCCAGGAGGGCTGCGGCCGCCCACCGGAGGACCATCTCCCCGCTCTGCCAGTGGGTAACTCGGCGCGTCCGCAGACGCACCCCCGAGGTCGGGCTCTCCACGATGTTGGTGGTGGCCAGGCAGCGCCGGAGGCTGGCTGAGAGCCCCAAGCGGTTGACGGTGAAGGTCTCGTCCAGGCCCTCCCGCAAGCTCGCCGCGGCGGACGGGTACTCGCGTTCCAGCCAGGACGCCTGCTGCTTCAGCCTGGCGATCCCCTCGTCCGCCGGGAGCCGGTAGGCCGCCTGCATGACCGCCTTGACCTGATCCCGCAACTCCTGGGGCAGATGGCCGGTCACGTTCTCGACCTTGTGGTTCCGGCAGCGCTGCACCGGATTGGCCGCGCCGAACACCGCGGCGATGGCGGCGCGCAGGGCCTTGGAGCCGTCGATCACAAACAGCCGCCGGCGCTCCGGCTTCACCCCGCGTTCGACCAGGCTCTCCAACAGCCCCTTCACCACCACCGCATTCTCCGTCGCCCCTTCCGCCACGCCCAGCACGTGCTTCCTGCCGTCGGCATCGACCCCGACAGCCGCCATCACGTGGTGCGCGCCGAACTGCACGCCATCGAGGTAGATGATCAGCAGATCCAGGTCATCGAACCGCCGCTCCGCCAGGGCCTGGAGCTGCGCCGCGCTGGCCGCGATGAACTCGCGGCTCACGCTGGATTTGCTCACCCCGCACGTCTCGGCCATCTCCGGGATGACGCCCTCGTAGTTCCGGGTGCTCACCCCGCGCAGCAGGATCGCCGCCAGCTTCTCCCCCAGCGCCCCGTCGCGCCGCAGCGCTTCGTAGGCCGGGATCGCCACCTCCGCCTGCTTCCCGCCGCGTCTGGGCGGCGCGCAGTCGCCGCGTCTGGGCGGCGCGCAGACGCCACCCTTCTTCCGCAGCCGCGGCTTGCGCACCCGCACCTTCTGCGTGGCGAGGCAGACCACACCCCGCTGGCTCCCGTGCCGGCGGACCTCCCCGCCCGCCTTCCCCTGATGCGGCGGCCCCGCGACCGTCGTGGCCGACAGTTGCAGCACCGCCTCCAGACTCGCCCGGCCCAGAATACCGATGAACTCGTCCACCGCCATCCGGGCATCGGCGATCAGCTCCACGAACGGCAACAGCCCCTGACCCTCCCGCATCAGAAACTCCGTCAGCGCCTGCCTGTCCCCCGGCTCGGCAATCTGGTATACTCCTCTCACGGCGGTTCTCTCCCCTTTCAGTTGCTCTGTCCTGGGCGCCATCGTACCAGATCGCGCCCGAGAGAACCGCCGCCTCCTTCCGACTCAACTTTCAACTACGGATGGGACAGGCTCCTTGGGGGGTCTAGATTTTTCTGGGCTTATGTGTAATAGTAGTGGGCCAGAGGTGATGACCGATGGCCCGCAAACGCCGGCCGTTGCTGAGTGACCAGCAATGGGCCAAGATCGAGCCGCTGCTGCCG
>Ga0315282_10008826_pt1 | contig 16202 bp, 17 predicted proteins | sample YL17G07_20_MG_FD_203693 | JGI IMG/M metagenome (GOLD analysis project Ga0315282, IMG submission 203693) | Sediment microbial communities from Yellowstone Lake, YNP, Wyoming, USA - YL17G07_20 | ecosystem: Environmental > Aquatic > Freshwater > Lake > Sediment | place: USA: Wyoming | collected...
CAATCTCTCTTTCCAATAATCCTCTCCCTTGAGGGGAGAGGATTAAGGTGAGGGTGAGCCCGGTAAGGCACACCTTAAATCAAAGATGAGGTGAAGTTTAGATATGCCCGATGAGATAAAGGATAATGCCAGGCTCCAGGCCCTAAAGGTCAAGCTCGAAATTCTAAACACTAAATCCTAAATTTAGGATTTGGAGCTTCGGATTTAGGATTTCCCCGAAGGGGCATAGAGCGGTCAATCTGGAAAAGTCTCAAATGTGATTGTGAGGTTCTTCCGACTCTGTCTTTGAGAGGGTGTTGCCTTCGTCATTGAGAGGGTTTCCCCCTGTCATTGCGAGGCACGAAGTGCCGAAGCAATCTCAAGTCGGGCAAAAAGAGAAAAAGCATTCAGTTATCGATCGTCAGGAATTTCTGAAAGCTGATAGCTTAAAACAAAAGGAGGAAGAATGAAAGGAAGATTAGGAAAGTTTGGATTTATCTTGTTAGCACTGGCTTTGTGTTTGTCCATCACCGGCGCTGCCTTCGCTAAGTGGAGCGATACCGTGACCATCAATGGCACGGTGAATACGGGAACCGTCTCGGTTGGTATCCATGATCTTTGGCTCCTCGATCAGGGCCCTGACCCGCAGCAATCTCCCGGATGCAATACCGAGTTGAAGGATATCGCAAACCACACTAGCGTGAATGATGGGGCCGTTGTATGTACGAGGAATATAACTGGTCTTGGGCCAAGAGACTTCGTAGACAGTGTCACCGAAACTATCACCAACGCCTATCCTTACTACAAGAGCGGCACCACTTTGATGCTCTGTAACTGCGGCTCTATCCCGGTGAAGATCGACGACATTGACCTCGCCTACGTCTCTGGTGATGAAGCTCTTCTAGATTACATCACGATCGGGCATTGGAACATCTTTACATACAATGATATCACCGGTGATTGGCCACTCTATGCAACTGGCGAAGGTTGGGGAAGCCTTGAGACAACGCTCAGTGGCTACCAGCTTGAGTCGGAGCCCAACCTGTCCGTGTACTTCGAGTTCTACTTCGAAGAGGAAGTCGGCGGGGTGGTAATGCCACAGGACAGCAGCGTGACCTTCACTATTACAGTAACCGCTAGCCAGTGGAACGAGGTTCCATAATCTTAGTGGAAGGCAGATGCGGGGGCTAATCCCCCACATCTGAGCCACTCTGAAAGGAGAAAAAAATGAAAGGAAAATTAGGAAAGTTTGGGTTTATCTTGTTGGCGCTGGCTTTGTGCTTGTCCATCACCGGCGCTGCCTTCGCCAAGTGGTCGGACACTGTGACTGTTGAGGGCACGGTGAATACGGGTAGTGTCTGTGTTGGTGTCCTGGATACGGGGACTAGCGATTCGGGGATTGATCCCAGGGTTGACCCAATCTCGCTTGAGCCGGTGACAGGGGATAAGGATGTAGCTAGCACCATCAGTACGAATAACAGCATAAAGTGTGAAGACGGCGTTACCTACTATCAAAGCATAACCGAGACTATCGCGAACGCCTATCCCTACTACGCGCCGACAATGAATGCCCTGCTGAAAAACTGCGGTAGCATACCGGTGAAAATTGAGGACATTAGTGTGACCAGCTTTGACGACCCGGATGACATACTGAGTAGCATAACATGGAAATGGGAACTCACTTACAACGACATAGTTGTCGCAAGTGGGGAAGGTCTCAGCGCTCTGGCAAAGATAGTCGACAATTACCAGATTGAGCCGGGCGATTATCTGGACGCCCACATCACGGCTATCTTCTTGGAGAGCACTCCTCAGGGCGCAAGTGGTAGTTTGACCATGACCATTACTGCCAGCCAGTGGAACGAGGTTTCATAAGGACTGAGCCAGGGGGCGCCAGGGCTTTGTTGCCCTGGCCCACCCAGCTTGAAGGAGAATGACTATGAAACCAAGATTAGGAAAGTTCGGAACTGTTTTGCTGGCTGTGACGCTGGCTCTGGCTGTTGCTGGCGCTGGATTTGCCAAGTGGAGCGATACAGTGGTCATTAACGGCGATGTGAGCACGGGTACCGTCTGCTGGCACTTTGTATCAGGAAGCTTTTTCCAACATGATAGCGGTCTGGATGAGACGTGTGAGCCGGGCCTTATAAATGTCAGTACACTAGACAAGGATGTGGGCAATACCACTGGATACTTCCAAGATGACCATATGCTCGTGGTTACTATCAATAACGCTTATCCTTGCTACTACAATGAGATAAGTGCCAAAGAGCAAATCTGCGGGACGATACCAGTGGTGCTCCAGGCGCCTGTCCTTACTTATGCGAGCGAGGATTACACCCTTCCTAGCGGCGTTGTGGTCACCACCAATGATGGTGTACTTGAATTCCGGTGGATGGACAATACTGGCCAACAGTTTGACCCCGGCGGTGGCCCTGTGGAACTGAGCTTCGAGATGCATGTCCTACAGCCTGCACCTCAGAGCACAGCCATTACCTTTACGATCACTCAGTCGGCAGTCCAGTGGAACGAGGCATAATCAGCCACTGCCATAAGCAAAGCAACTTAGCGGGGGCTAAAAGCCCCCGCTAGGACCCAGAGAGGTTTGTTATTGAATCGAGTTGGAGATAGATAATGGCCGAAAAGAAGAACGTGACTAACAAAGCATGGTTAGCACTGCTGGTAGTGGTGCTATGCTTAAAAAGCGGTGAGTAAGGCCGGGTTCTCTAAATTTGCTAATGATTTTGGTTTGAGCAGCACAAGAAATGAGCTAAAAAGGTGAGAATTAAGTTTGCCAAATTAGGCTTTATATCCCTGGCGCTGGCCGTGGCATTCTTAGCCGTTCCGGTTAGTTATGCCTGCGTGACGGGGCAGTGGGGAAACTGGCATCCAGACCGGCCCATCACCTGCTGTACCCCTCAGTGCGACGTAGCCTTTACCTCGGTGTCTACCGGTGATAACGAGGGTTCCATGTCGGAGCCAAAGGAAGTGGCACAGACCACAGCTTATATAACGGATTGTGGTAATAAAAAGATTGTCGTCAACGTGAACAACGCTTATCCCGGTTATGAGGGATATGTGAATTTCACGGTGAAGAATACCGGCAGTTGTCCGATTATGATAACCGGTATCACCACTAATAACCCCAATCCCGACTATCTGCGACTTAGCCTTACGGGGGAATGCGTGATAGGGGCAATTCTTCAGTCCGGTGATATTAAGTCTGGTCACTTGGTTTCTGGTATTACCCAGCAGGCAGCCCAGAACGCAATCTATACCTTCACTATTGAGATAGACTTTGTCCAGCATACTACCTGTGAGGTCGGCGGCACGCCGGGCTACTGGCAGAACTGGAAGCAGCACTGGAGCTGTGGCACACTCAACGGCTGGCTACATAATATTGATACTGATTCTCACTGGCTGGTGGACGACAGGAATGGAGACGGCACAATCAACTGTCACGACGTGAAGGCATATTTTGATGCTGCCACCGGAAAGGGTCATACCAAGAAAGACCAGTTCCTTATGCAGTACCTGGCCACCAGGTTGAATGTGGAGGCAGGCAGGTTGGACATTAATGATACTCATAATGTCACCAGCATCAGCGGGTATGCTTACCTCGACCTGGCTAATCCCACGTCAGCAACCCTGGCTCAGATAATTGCCGCTATGGAAACCAAATATAACACCGTGCCTACCAACGCCCAGTTCAACATAATGAAGAATATTTGCGATGCGCTTAATAAGCTGAGAATTTAGCTCTGGTCACCTGGAGCATTAAGGATAACAATGTAATTGGAAGGCAGATGAAAGGAAAGTTCAGCAAACTAGGTTTTATTTGTTGTTTGGCATTGTTAATTTGCCTGGCTGGCATGGGTGTTGGCTATGCTCACTGGTCAGATACCGTGACCATCGAGGGCACAATAACCACGGGCGAATGGGACTGCGGCGGCACCATAGGCTTCTGGAAGAACTGGAACAGCCATAATAACTACACTCAATCGCAAATAGAGGGCTGGCTGGTGAGTGTTAATGCCACCTCAGCCTGGCTGGTTCCTGATATGGATGGAGATGATGATATTGATATCGAGAATATGGAGCTAATTCTTGAGGGTGCCCGAGGCAGCACGATGGAAGAGAAGTTCCTTGGGCATTATCTAGCAACGAGGCTGAATATGGAGACCGAACCCCTGCCGCGCCTTAACCCCGATAATGAGCATGATATCACCACTATTAAGGGATATGAGTATCTCGGTTTGGCTAATCCTTCATCGGCAACCTTGTCTGAGATAGTTGCAGCCATAGAAGGCAAGTATCCCTCCGGGTCACCACCTCAAGAGCCCACAGATAAGCAGTTTGAGATAATGAAAAACATCTGCGATGCCCTGAACAACCTGGAGATATAGGCACACTTACCACTTTGAAGTCACCCTGGACGCAACTTGCTGGAACACTCCTTAGCTATTCATAAATTAGCCGCAAAGCCTTTCATACCACCCAACATAAATTTGATGCCGCTCCGTTGTGTATTATCAGTGTGCTATGTAAAATGTTGTAGCTGAAGGCATCATGGAAACCAGGCGGGCAGCTTATATTGTTCTTGGCTTAATTGCAGCCATATACCTGGTGATAAACCTGGCGCTGCCCCATATAGGTCATGGATTTATAACTACCTATGTCGTGCAGCCGATAATATGGGGCGGCCTAATCTTCTTTATCCTGCGCCTGCCCCGTGTTCAGCCCACAGGCAAGTGGCAGCTGCGCCAGGACTTACCAAAACTGGCGGCGATGATTGGCGGTTTCCAGGTATTTTGCCTGGTTATTGGCGGACTGTTCTGCGGCTTTGGTAAAAGCCCTTATTCATCCACCCCTCAAAGCATCTTCATCAACCTGATATTTGTGGGCACAGCTCTGGTGGCGATGGAATTGAGCCGAGCCTACATCATCAATAGTTTTAGCAAGCGGCACACCGTCCTTATTCTGGCGCTGGTAGCCCTGTTTTTCACAATGCTCAGCCTGCCGCTGGGTCGGTTCATGGGGCTGGGCGAGCCACTGGCAACCGTTACTTTTCTGGGCGGAGAGGGCATTCCACTGCTAGCCGAGAACCTGTTGGCTTGCCTCCTGGCTTTCTTAGGCGGACCGATACCGGCCATAGCCTATCGGGGAGTTCTGCAGGCCTTTGAGTGGTTTTGCCCCATACTGCCTGACCTTTCCTGGGGCATCAAGGCTCTGCTGGGGACTATAGTGCCAGCTCTGGGCTTCCTGGCGGTGCAAAGCCTGTCTTCAGGGCAATTGAGGATTGCCAGGAGGGAGAGGCGAGTTAGAGGGGGAAGCTCAATAGTTGGCTGGACCGTAGCCGGCATAGTAGTTTTAGCCCTGTTGTGGTTCTCCCTGGGTCTTCTGCCTTTCTATCCTTCAACGGTGGCTGGAGGCAGCATGAGCCCCGCCTTGAACCTGGGCGACATGGTGATAGCAAGCAAAGTGTCTCCCGATGTCATCAGAGAAGGCGATATCATCGAGTTCCGACTGGGGGAAGTGATGGTGATACATCGTGTTATTGAGATTGAGGAAAGCGGCGGTGCGAAGCAATTTATAACTAAAGGGGACGCCAATGGCAACCCCGATATAGACCCGGTATCCCCGGAGCAGGTGAGGGGCAGGGTAATGCTCAATGTGCCCAGGCTGGGCTGGGTAACGCTGATACTAAGGAGAGGCTAATTAACAGAGTTCCATTGACAGCCCCAGCTTTACTCTCTAGAATGTCGTAAATCCGATGAAATTACCAGTCTGGAAATTATTTGTCCGGTCAAGGAAGGTAAGGATAACTGCTTTTGCCATGGCTGGCGCTCTGCTGGTAGCCTCACTGGCTGGGCTGGGGTATTCCTTCTCAGCACCCGGTGAAACAGGAATTCCCGGGGTAAGCTACGGGCATAGTGGTCAATTCGACTACCAGGTGTATCTCAAGCCCAATACCCTTTATGGCAGCTCTATCCCGCAAACGGAAAGCGAGGAAATACCGCGAGTTTTCTTCCGCGATATCATTAAAGAGGTTCGACTGGCCTTCAGCTACAAATTTGACTCAAGCGAGTCCGCCAGCATCACCAATAATGTCGTGGTGACCATAACGGCACAAAACCCGGGAATGTGGCAGAAGGAAATAACGGTACTGGAGGAAAGCCATGAAGGGAACGAGTTCCGTGTGGACTTTCCTCTGTCCCTTGATTCACTTGATAGTATGGTGGACGACATCGAGGAGGATATCGGGGTAACAAGTTCTGAGAGAAACTTCATCATCAAAGCCACGGTGCACACTACCGGCAAGACTGCAACAGGAAAGGTTGTCGAGGATAACTTCAGCCATGAAATCACCGCTATACTGAAGACGAAAACTTTAGAACTGGAAGGTGACTTTAAGGGCAGCGATACCGGCTTCGGGGAAGGAGTGAGCTATAAGGAGGAAGGCTGGTTTGATTATGAGGTGTATCTTAACAATAATAAGCTTTATGGGGCAACTGTGCTCCGCTCAGAAGGGCTTCCTACGGCAGAGGATTCTTCAGCTACACAAATCCTGGGACCGGGGCTGGTATATTTTCCTAAGATTATCGACACTATCAAGGCGAGCTTCTCCTACCAATTTAACTGCAATAAGCAGATAAGCAGTCGGTCGGAGGAGGTGGAGATTACCGCCATAATAGAAAACCCAGGCGCATGGAACAAGACCCTGGTTCTGCTGCCTAAAACAAAGCAGCCGGCGGATTTCACCGTTTCCTTCCCCGTGGATATAGACTATTTCAACGAGGTGATTGGTGCTATCCAGGCGGAGACCGGTGCGAGTGGTGGGTCATATAACCTGAAACTCAAAGCCGATGTTCGCACCATCGCCCAGACCGACGTGGGGGTAGTAAATGACCTCTATACTCAAACTCTGGGAGGGAAGCTGGCGAGCAACACCCTTACCTGGGATGAGGAGCTAAGCCACACTCAATCAGGTTCCCTTGGCGAAGTTACCGCGTCAAGCTCTGGGGGAGGTAGCTCAAGGGATTTGCCGATTAGCGGCGCGGTAATAGCTTTGTTAGCACTGCTCTATTTTGGCTGGTGCCGCACTCAACCTGTGCCAGCACCGGTGGCAGAGATTAGCCCTGCTGATGTTGAGGCTGCCCGAGCCAGAAAGAAATATAAACAGGTGCTGGTGGATATCGCGGAATTGCCCGAGGTAAAGCCCGGTGAGACAGTCATACCGCTAAGCTCGCTGGATGACCTGGTCAGGATTTCCGATGACCTGGTTAAGCCGGTGCTGCACCAGGCGAGTGAGGGTAGGCATGTTTATTGCACTATCGATGGCCCGGTAAGATACCAGTATATCAGTCAGTCCTGAGGCTGGGGTTCTGAAGTGAGGCTTGGTATCTTCTGGGGAACGGGAAAAAGGCAGAGCGATGCCTGATTTTATCGGTCTTATTGGTTACCCTGTTAAACACTCTATCTCACCCTATTTTCAGCAGGCGGCTCTGGATTACTATCACCTTGATATTCGCTACCAGCTCTGGGAAACAAGTCCGGAGAAGCTCAGCTCTCGGATAGCTGGGTTAAGAGAGCCACAAAACCTGGGAGCCAATGTAACCACGCCTTACAAGGAAACGGTGTTACCCCTGCTGGATGAAGTTGACGAGCAGGCAAGCTTGATTGGGGCGGTTAATACCATAGCAAAGAGAGATGATAAGCTTGTTGGCTTCAACACCGATGCAGATGGATTTATCACGGCATTACGCAGCGAGGGCAAATTTGAGCCTGAGGGCGTAGAGGTGGCAATTCTTGGTGCTGGCGGGGTTGCCAGGGCGGTCTGTTTTTCCCTGGTGCAGAACAAAGTAAGTTCACTCACTATTATGGATGGGATACTGGATAAGTCCAAAGCCCTGGCCGAGCATATAAATCGCTATGTAACTCGAGCTGGCTTGAAAACCAGAATCGCTGTCTTGCCCTGGCAAAGCGTAAATTCCGCTGATACCTTTGAGCGCTGCCGGTTAATAGTCCATTGCACTACCATAGGAATGAAATATAGCCCTCAGCAAGGGCAATCGCCTCTCTCAGGCGATGTGATTCCCGAAGGCATTCTGGTCTATGACCTGGTATTCAATCCCCGGGTGACACCTCTATTACAGTTAGCACAGAAGGCAGGGGCTGATATTCTTGGCGGCTTACCTATGCTAGTATATCAGGGAGCGGCTTCCTTTGAGCTATGGACGGGAAGAAAAGCTCCAGTTGACATAATGTTTAATAAAGCTGAAGAAGTGTGTTAGTATATGAAAAAGCAGTCAGTAATCAGCAATCGGGAACGAGCAATCAGCAATCAGCCTTCAGCAATCAGCCGTCAGGGGGTGGATAGGTGGTTCTGAGCGCTGAGAGCTATAAGCTATTTACTGAAAGCTGACCGCTAAATGCTGAAAGCTATTCGCTGAAAGCTGATAGCTACTATAAAGAATTGCTGGAAGGAGGAGGGAAATGAAACAGGGGAAAGTGGCTATTATTGGTGTGGTGGTGCTGTTGCTTTTAGTGATGTTAATTCCAGTTAGCTGTATTTCCGTGCCTGGCGGAGTTGGCGGGGATAAAATTGCGGTGATTCCACTTACTGGCACTATTACGGGAACAAGCGGCCCACTTACGTATAGCGGGGTTATTACTCCAGAATTGGTGCGGGAACTGTTACAGGAAGCGGAGGCAGATGCTTCAGTAAAGGCGATTATCTTGCGTGTGGACAGTCCCAGGGGGGAAGTGGCGCCGTGCCAGGAAATCCTGGAGGAGATAGAGCAGGCTAAGCAATCGAAGCCTGTTGTGGTCAGCATGGGTTCGATTGCTGCTTCCGGTGGCTACTATATTTCATGTACCGCCGACAAGATAGTGGCTCTCCCCGGCACTCTGACGGGAAGCATCGGAGTTATTGCCCAGATACCTAACCTCAAGGGCTTGCTTGATAAGCTGGGCATTGAGATGCAGACTTTCACCGGTGGCGAGCATAAGGATATGTATGCCGGGTATAGAAACCTGACGTCTGATGAGCAGGCAATCATGCAAAGTCTGGTTGATGAATATTATGAGCAATTTATTGATGTCGTTGCTGAAGGCAGAGGAATGGATAAGGAGGAAGTAAGAAGCTTAGCCACGGGGCAGCTTTATACCGGCAGCGAAGCTAAGGAACTTGGTCTGGTAGACGAGCTGGGTGGACTGGATAAGGCAGTGGAAGTGGCAACGGAGCTATCTGGCGCTGTATCTCCTGAGTTGAAGTATTACAAACCCCCGGCAGGGTCAATCCTAGAAAAGCTTCTTGGGTTAAGCTCATCTGAATTAAGCAGCCTGCTTAAGTTAAGACTGCTGGGGTTAAGCGGGCAGGATATCGTTTTACTGGAGACGTTAACCCAGACTTATCCTCAGCCCAGATACCTCGTCTCACCATGAATGGAGGGGTAATTATAGTATCCCGCATAACTTCGTATAAAAATCCCGCTAAATCCCTCTAAATCCCCCTTTATTAAAGGGGGAGTGAGGGGGATTATTAAGGGGGACTAAGGGGGATTTGACATTCCATGAAAGCAAGTGGGATTATAAATAGTTTTCTGCCTGACTATAAGGGAAGCTGATGGAAAGATTTCGCTTTCTCACTGCCGGCGAATCACATGGAAAGGGGTTGACCGCCATAATTGAGGGCATGGTCAATGGCTTGCCGTTACCGGCCGAATATATCGACGGAGAATTAAGACGCCGCCAGGCAGGCTATGGGCGCAGTTCCCGCATGAAGATTGAGGAAGATAAGGTTGAGATTATCTCAGGATTATGGCACGGGCTTACCACGGGTAGTCCAATTGCATTGCTTATCTACAATAAAGATTGGCGAGACTGGGAGGCTGAGCCGGTGTCTTGTCCTCGTCCCGGGCATGCTGACCTTGCTGGTGTTGTTAAGTATGGCATTAGCGATATCAGACCAATTATGGAGCGGGCCAGCGCTCGAGAAACAGCGGCTAGAGTGGCTGTTGGGGCGGTAGCCAAAAGATTTCTGGAAGAGCTTGGCATCGCTATTCATAGCCATACTGTAGCCATTGGGGGATGCCATTATGAGCTGTGCGAAACAACCTTCATAGACTGGCAGCAGGTGGAAGCGTCTCCGGTTCGCTGCGCTTTTCTTGATTTGGAAAAGCAAATGATAGCCGCCATTGATAAAGCTAAGGCTGAGGGTGACACATTGGGCGGGATTTTTGAAATGATTGCCACTGGAATCCCTGCAGGATTGGGCAGTCACGTTCAGTGGGACCGCCGCCTCGATGGCAGAATCGCCCAAGCGGTAATGAGCATTAACGCCGTAAAAGGAGTGGAGATAGGAGACGGTTTTGCCCTGGCTGAGGTCAATGGCTCGCAGGCTCAAGATGTTATCGAGCCCAACCCTTCCCCCGTCACTGGTGAGCATTCTCCTTCTTTGTCATTGCGAGGCTTGTCCCGAGCGAAGCGAGGGAACTCGACGAAGCAATCTCTGCCCTGGTATCGCCCTACCAACCACGCCGGCGGCATTGAAGGCGGCATAAGCAATGGCGAGGATATAGTGGTCAGAGCGGTGGTTAAACCTATCGCTACTCTGGCTAATCCACTGGATTCCATTGACTTACAAACTGGCAAAAAGGCTAAAGCTCACTATGAGCGCAGCGATGTCTGCGTCGTTCCTGCTGCCGGGGTAATTGGCGAAGCGATGCTGGCTATCGTTCTCGCCGATACCTGCCTGGAGAAATTCGGCGGCGATAGCTTAAAGGAAATGCTGGCGAATTACCGTAATTATCTATCGTCTTTGCCTTGTTTCTGATGATGGCTTATAATCACATCGGGATTTTATAGGATAAAAAATGAAACTGCCTGTTATTCTCACAAAAGGTGAAGATGGTTACATAGTAGCCGAGATACCGGTGCTCCCCGGATGTATTTCGCAGGGTAGGACTAAGGAGGAAGCACTGGCTAATATCAAAGAAGCTGCTGAACTCTGCCTGGAAAGCATGGATGAGGAGGGATGGACAGTGCCCAAGGAATATGCCCTTGGCCAGATTGAAGTTAGTGCCTGATGCCCGAACTCCCGGTTATTTCAGGAGACCAGTGCATATCAACGCTAGAGCGCATTGGCTATCGGGTAGCTCGTATTAAGGAAAGCCATGTTAGAATGAGATGTCCTGGGCGTAAACCAGTCACTGTTCCTAGACACCATGAGTTAGACCGCGGCACGCTAAAAGCCATTCTTCGCACAGCTAATCTAACTGTTGAGGAATTCGTCAAGCTACTTCGGGGGTAAAATGGTAAGATATAAAGTAGTTCTGGAATATAGCGAGGGTTATTACACAGTGACTGTGCCAGCTTTGCCTGGATGTGTTACTCAAGGGCGGACGAAAGAGGAAACTCTTGAGCATGCTAATATCTTTAAGTCTCTCTTTTCAGATTTTATCTTTGATTTTATCATGACTTCTTTTGTGGCTTTTTAAGTATAGTAGTTGAACTCTTGCCAGTTTTTGCTCTTACTTGGAACAGGAAAGAAAGAAACTTTTCTAAAAGATCGTCCGTACCTTTAGTTTTATCTTGATAGGCAATTGTCTCTTTACCGATCATTAGAGTGGCATAAGCGAGTTTTGCTTCATCGGTCCCTTTCATCTCGCGTTTATAATCTGGATGAAGATCATTGACTTGGACTTTGCCGCCCAGAAATCGGCTATGCAAAGAAGGTTCATCTTCAAAATGCGTCTCTTCATAGGCGATTCTCCAACCGCCTCTCTCCTCCCCTTCCTTTTCTGACCGCCCCCCTGTCTTTGTGCCGGGGTGTGACCCTATTCCAGGATGTATAATTGGACCTCGTGGCCTTTTTAGTCCCCCAAGGAGTTCTAACCCTTTGAACTGCTCTTGGTCTAAAATTTCATGAGCGAGTTCAATGGCTTTCTTTTGAACTTCAGTAAGCTTTTTCTCCTCTTCCCCTATCCGTAAATCTTCTACCTCTTTTTCTATTGAGGGGCGAATGTTATCGAGTTCCACTAAAAATTGAATCCAATCTTGATTTTCCTCAAAGCCTGTCCTTGCGGGGAGTGGTTTAAGAAAGTCGGCATCTATATAACCCTTGAGATAACCGTTTGCGTAAACGCTTTCCTCAAGACCATAAGCTTGGACTGACTTCAAGTCCTCAATCACAGGGATTCCAGTATGCCGAATGGAAACTTTGCCCTTCCCAGAGGCATCAAACCAAAATTGGCATTTAAACACCTTTTGCCAATCGTTTGAAAGATGTCTCTCTCTAAACGCTTCGCAACATTGAGGAAGGCTTATCTCTAGCGGTTTCACTTCATAAGTTTTGCCATTACAGTTTATCGTGATTTTCAGATTCCCTTCCCTTAGATAAGGGTCGAACTTCTCAGCAAATATCCGCTGTAGCCGTTCTGCACCTAAGGGACCGCGCAACCTTGCAGGGTCATGCTGTAGCCCAGCAATAACAATGGTCATCCCAGGCTCCTTGCGGGATTCCCTCTTGGTTGCGGTTTCCATTTCAGCCTCATCAGATTGTTTCCTAAGAACGACCTTGATGGTAGACATTCCTTTTGCCTTCTTGCTGTAAAAAGTGCAACTGTTCCCGACTTGATTGAAGGCAAAAATCCCTATGCCTAATTCTCCGATTTGAGGTATAGTTAATCCCGGCTTCACTGAGTCAGCAACCTTATCAAGGGCTGCCTCAAATTCCTTCTCATCCATTCCTGGGGCATTATAATCAATGGTTATCTTTCCCTTCTCAAGGAAATAGGTTACTTCGCAGGGTCCTTCCATTTCTCCTTTATCTCTAGCCTTTCGCCATTCATCCAGTGCGTTGCTAATATATTCTTTAATTGCATCAGCAGGGTTACGATAAAGGCTTCCAATATAGGTTAGAAGGTTAGCCATATTGCCTCGTATTTTCTTCTTCGCCATTCTTGTTTACTTCCTCCTAAAGGATTGAAAGCGCATAGTTGTCAAGGTGAGCCATCTATTAAATTTATCTTCGTCGCTCAGCATAGTGAGGAGACTAGAAATATAGCCTATATCTGAAGCATCGAGTTCCTTACGAAATACCTCCCTTGCATCAGTGTTGCCATCTCGAAACCATCGCAGTTCATCTTCAAGTAAAAGTAAAAGGTATTTAATTTTTTCTGCCCTATGTTTAGTTTCTTCAAGTTGTCGGTAGACTTCAGGCCGCTCTTCATTTTCCAAAAAGACTTTAATTCCATTCAGATGTTCTTTAGACGGATTTCTCTTACTTTTCCCTTTGGTAAACCATTTTTTAACTGTGCTGTATGGAATATCAAGTTTGTCAGCAAGTTCTCTTCTGGAAAGACCACGAGCCTTAATATAGGCATCTAACTGCGAAAACACCGTCTCTGCTGTTTCCATCATTTGCTTATCATACTCCTTTAAAGATACGCGCTACTTTAAAATTATATCATGAAAGGATTACAAATAGCCTTAATCTTGCCTCAATATGGCTTTTCTCATATACTGAGCAAGGATTTTTGGAAATGAACCGCCAGGCAAGCAACATCGTTATCACCGGGTTCTCGGGCACTGGGAAATCTCTGGTAGCCAGGGAGGTAGCTGGACAACTAGGCTGGGATCTTATTGATACCGATGCCGAAATAGGGAAGTTAGCTGGCAAATCAATCGCTGAGATTTTTCAGCAGGATGGAGAGGGGAAATTCCGGGAGCTGGAGCGAGAAGTCATAAAAAGAGCTTCCCGGCGAAGTCACAAAGTTATCGCCACTGGCGGCGGTGCCATAGTTGACCCACAGAATCATGCTCAGCTTGCCCGGAAGGGATTCATCGTTTGCCTTGATGCTAAACCGGAGACAATTTATCGTCGGCTGTTTCAGAAGGGTAGTCATGGCTCTGAAATTCGTCCGCTCCTGGAAGGTGATAATCCTCTAGAGCGCATCAGGCAGCTTAAAGCCCGGAGACAACCTTATTATGATGATGTTGACCTGGTGATTAATACCGATGATTTAAGCATTGCTGATGTGGCTGGGGAGGTGATACGAGCGTGGGGATTGCTTTGCGGAGTTTACCCTAAGCGAGATTCTTCGGTCGCTTCTCTTCCTCAGAATGACAAGAAACGAAGGACTCGCAATGATGTTGCTGAGGACGTTGCTTGCTGGGTGGAAACAGCCACTCAAAGATATCCCATTTTTGTCGGCTATGGCTTATTGGATAAGCTCGGAGAGGAGCTAAAAAAAGTTAGTTCATCCCACGTAGCTATTGTGATTAGCGATGAAAATGTTTCTCGTCTTTATGGAGACCGGGTTGAGAAGGGTTTAAGAAATGCTGGTTTTGCAGTTAATTCCTTTATTGTACCGCCAGGCGAAGAAACCAAGAGCATAAATACCGCCATAGACATTTATAACTTTCTAATAAAGAAGCGTGTGGAGCGGGACGATATGCTTATTGCCTTGGGTGGTGGGATGATTGGTGATTTAGCTGGTTTTGTGGCTGCTACTTATTTGCGGGGCATTCCCTGGATACAGGTGCCTACCAGCCTGATAGCCATGGTCGATGCCAGTATCGGAGGTAAGGTGGCGGTTAACCATCCTGAAGGTAAAAATCTTATTGGCGCGTTCTATCAACCCAAGTTTGTTTTAGCTGATACCCGGGCTCTGGCTACTTTACCCGAGTGTGAATTGACTTCAGGCTGGGCTGAAGTCGTTAAATACGGGCTGATATTGGATAAAGACTTTTTCGAATTTCTGGAATCTAACGTAGACCGGTTGACAAAGCTGGAGCAGGGTGCGGTTAACGAAGCGATTATACGTAGTGCCAGCCTGAAAGCACAAGTTGTCAGCCAGGATGAGAAGGAAAGGGGACAGCGCATTATCCTGAATTATGGACATACCATTGCCCATGGGCTGGAGGCGGCTACTCGATACATTGGCTTCCTTCATGGTGAGGCAGTGGCTATCGGCATGATGGGAGCAGCGAAGCTCAGCCAGAGATTGGGTATTTTGCCTGCCAGCGTAGTTAAGCGGCAGCAATCACTGCTGCGAAAGTTCGGTTTGCCCACTGCTTTTTTCGGTGTAAATTTAGCTGAAATAGCTAAGGCTACGGAGGTGGATAAAAAGACAAGGGCAAAGGGAATTCGCTGGGTTCTTCTGGAAGATATCGGTAAAACAGCGATTCGCGCCAGTGTGCCACAGCAGGATGTCCTGGCTGTCCTGGAAGAGCTATCTCAACGATGAATCTGGTTGCTCCCAGCAGGAGAAAGGCTGCCTGGAATTACATCGAGGTATTGAAGCCCCGGGAATCGGGGTTACATTTCCTCATGGGCATTATCGCTGCCCTTATTGCTTCTGGAGGCATTGTTGCTGCTGGAGGGTTTTTCCCGGTCCGGGAGTTTATTCTGGTGGCAGTCGCTATCGCCGCGGGCATCCCCGGATGTAATGGGCTTACCAATTATCTCGACCGCGATATCGATGCCAGGATGCGGCGGACCTGTCTTAGAGCGCTGCCATCCCGGCGTATTTATCCCCCGGAGAAATCGCTCCCGTTGATTATCGCCCTGATAGTTATCGGGCTGACCTTAGCCTGGCTGGTCAATCCCTGGTGTTTTATGTTTGGAGCCATTGGTGTTATCGCCGCAGCGCTGTGGAGGAAAACCTCTGTGGAAGTTTTCCTGGGGATAATCGCCGGCTGTGTCCCGGTGCTCATCGGTTGGTTCGCCATAAGACCAGTATTTGACCTTCAAATTCTATCCATCAGCCTTTTAGTTGCTGTCTGGATTCCGCTGCATGTGTGGAGCGTTATGGTTGCTTATCGAGACGATTATCGCCAGGCCGGGCTGCGTTATTTCCCCCTGGATTGGGAAGTTAATAAGTCGGTTAAGTTGCTCTTCGGCTTGTCTCTTCTCCTTTATGGAGGTTCCATCTTTGTTTTCTTTGCCGGCCATTTCCACCTGTTCTACCTGATAGTGGCTAATATTCTGGGCATCTTGCTGGTTTCTGCCTGCCTTCGACTGCTAGGCACGCAGAGCTCAAAATCGGCCTGGCAGGTGTATAAGCTGACCGCCTTTCCCTACCTCGGCATTATCTTTATCACTATGTGCCTGGATGTCTGGCTGCTGTAGTGGCTGTTTGCCAGGTTAAATTCCTCCACCAAGTTCATAATAAAGCCTTAAAGTATTGACGCAGTGATGGCAAATTGGTTATTATATA
>Ga0315282_10008828_pt1 | contig 16199 bp, 11 predicted proteins | sample YL17G07_20_MG_FD_203693 | JGI IMG/M metagenome (GOLD analysis project Ga0315282, IMG submission 203693) | Sediment microbial communities from Yellowstone Lake, YNP, Wyoming, USA - YL17G07_20 | ecosystem: Environmental > Aquatic > Freshwater > Lake > Sediment | place: USA: Wyoming | collected...
CGCCAGTTCGGGGAATGCCAGCACGTCGGCATGGGCTTCCCGTGCGCGCTGAATCCATGCCAGCATCTTTTCCGTGTTGCCCCGGATGTCGCCGACGGTGGTGTTGATCTGCCCCAGCGCCAGCCGCACCGTTCTCATGCTCACATTCTCCCGGATGCGCCGTTCATCACTGTGAACCCCATCCGACAAACGTCATGCGGAACGAAGCGAGGCATCTCCGACACCCCCCAAATCAACGGATTCCCCGCTTGGCTCGGGATGACGCGGTCTCATGGTCGGACGAGCTTCCACCCGCTTCGCCGATCCCCGGGGGTGTGCGCGGCCCGATCTCGAAGATACGAGCCCCGAAGGTCCCGCACGAGTGGACCCCCACGCGGCCAGTCGAACGCGACGACCACGCTGAGACTGAGCATGGTCGGGTAGTGGCGGTCCATCCCATTCGGTGCCGTGTCGAGCCGGTCGAAGCTGAACGTCGTCGTAACCGCGAATCGGCGGCTGACCCGGAAGTTCAACCCCGCCCCCAGCCGCGCCGCCGGGCCGACAAGCTGTTCGAGCTCCGTCACCCCGACGTATTCCATACGTCCGACCCCGACCCCAAACTGCCCGAACGCCTCGCACCACGCAGGGAGCGGCCCCCGCCCCAGTCGCCATTCGACGAGAAGGAGTGTGCGCCACTGGGAACCCTCCGTTTCCCGTCGCTTCGTGCGGTAGGAGGTGTAGTCGCCCATAACGCCGAGAAGCGTCGCGTCAGTGAACCTCGTCATGAGCGACGCGCCGACTCTCGGCGACGCGCCGACGTAGTAGCCGATCTCCGTCGGCTGTCCGACTCCGCCACCGACCGACCATCGCAGCCCGAATGCGGGCGTGGCTACGGGGATCAACGCCAGGAACAGAGCGACGACGAAGGAACTGAGGAGGCGGCTGGACAACCGTTCGTCGGGGAGGTCCCTCACAGGAGCTACCGTGTCAACGCGAGCACGCACCCGCTCACGCCTCCAGAAGTGTCCCGCCAGTCGTTGAACGTGGGGAACGTCCCGGAATGGGACGACGAGGCAAAGGTACGCCGACGAAAGGAGCGGAACAACACGCGCATTCGAAATGGCACCGGCGGGCGGCGGGCTGCTGGACATGGACGGATGAATCTACTACCATTCTCACCGACACATGCCTTGCGGCGCACCCAGGATACCCGGCAAAGGAGTCGTGATGGGACCCGTCGCGTTTCAGGGGGAGCTCGGCGCGTTCAGCGAGATGGCGGCGCGCGAGTTCTTCGGTGCGGAGATCGAGGTCTCTCCCTCGCCGACGTTCGCCGAGGTGTTCAGCAAGGTGACGGACGGAGCGGCTCGCTCGGGGATCATCCCGATCGAGAACTCCCTTGCGGGCAGCATACATGAGAACTACGATCTGCTCCTCGAGCACCAGTTGTCCATCGTCGGCGAGGTGAAGCTGCGCATCGTCCACAATCTCATCGTCAACCCGGGTGTGACGCTCGGCGACGTGAAGCGCGTCATCTCGCACCCGCAGGCGCTCGCTCAGTGCCGCGAGTTCCTGGGCAGGCTGCCGGGCGTCGCGGTGGACCCGGTGTACGACACCGCAGGCGCGGCGAGAGAGCTTCGCCAATCCGGCGCACGGGACACCGCCGCAATAGCGAGCGCTCAGGCTGCCACCGACTACGGCCTGGACGTGCTCGCCACCAGTATCGAGAACAGCCATGAGAATTTCACGCGGTTCCTTGCTATTGCCACCCGGCCGCTCACCGAGTTCGGCGACCCGGCGGACATGAAGGTCAGCATTGCCTTTGCGCTCCAGCATCAGCCGGGCACGCTCTTCAAGAGCATCGGCGTGTTCGCGCTTCGGGAGATCAACCTGCTCAAGATCGAGTCGAGACCCCTCCTCGGCAGGCCGTGGGAGTACCTGTTCTACGTCGACTTCGCCGGACACCTCAACGAGTCGCGAATCGTCAAGGCGCTCGACCATCTCGGAGAGCTGACCTCGTTTCTGCGCCTGCTCGGCTGCTATCGGTCCGGACAGGTCGCCGAGGGGACACCGGTGCTCAAGCGGCCGGCGCGCACGATGGAAGCGAAATGATGACGTGGTCGCATCGTACTGGTCTGTGGTGGGCATCGTGGAGGCTTCGTCGGCGGGAGCTGTTCACGGTCGACATCCGTTCAGCACTCTCGCGCGGCGGCACGGCCCTCGTGCTTCTTCCCGACGACGAGGAACTGCTGAAATGCGGCCTGGAGGCGTGCAGTGTTCTGTCGTCCTGGTTCCAACCGATTCACCTCATGGTGCTTTCCCAGTCCAGTACCGCCCCGGACGTCACGGGGACGGGGCATCCGACGCTGTCTCTCCCGAACGCCATCAACCGCTGGGGACTGCCGTATCGCCCGGTCATCAGGAGGGTCGCTGAGATTGCCCCCCAGGTCGCAATCAGCCTTCACCCGGAGTTCCATCTGGCGAGCGCGTACCTCTGCGTTCTGAGCGGCGCACCGCTCCGCATCGGCTTCAGCGGCCCGGCTGACGGCTACTTCAACCTCCAGTACATCTGGCGCGACATCGGAGGTGCCGACGCAACCGATCACTTCCGCGGTTTCCTTGCGATGCTCGCCGACCTGCGTAGCTCGGCACTCGTCTGAGGGTCCCATGTCGATTCTGGGCCGGTACGTCGCCTTCGACGTTGAGACGACGGGGATTGATCCGCAGACGAACGAGATCATCGAACTGGCGGCGGTTCGGGTCGAGAACGGCACGATCGCAGACGAGTTCCATACCCTCGTCAGCCCGCGCAGAAAGCCCGGGCCGCACATCGAACGCATCACCGGCATCTCGGCGTCAGAATTGCACGGGCAACCTCGGATCAACGAGGCGCTTCCGCAGTTCTTCGATTTCGTCGATGACCATCCGCTCATCGCCCATAACGCGCCGTTCGACGTAGGCTTCCTTGCGGCATCCGGGGGCGGCAGGACGATCCCGACGGCGTACGACTCCCTTGAGCTTGCCCGCATCGCCCTGCCACGGCTGCGCAACCACAAGCTCGAAACCCTGCTCAACGCGTTCGCCATCACTCCCGACGAGCGCCACCGCGCAAGCGCCGATACGCGCGCACTCGTCCAGGTCGTCGACGCGCTCGTTGAGACCCTTGCGGCGCAACCGTTCAGCCGCCTCGAAGCGCTCTTGGAGCTCGCCGAAAACGCGCGACCGGTTGCTCCCGGGATGGGTTCCGTCGCCGAGATCCTCGGCGAGATCGTGGAAGTCGCCGCACGACGGGGTCTCGTCGGATCGAAGCCTCCGCCGGTGAGGCATGAGTATCTCGTCGCGCTGCCCAATCTGCTCGGCGAGTTCTCCGAGGCGCGTCTCGAGCCGGAACCTGCCAGGCAGGAGGTGGACCCGGACGCCGTGGAACGCTTGCTGAGCACGGAGGGACCCGTCGCCGCTGCAATGGAGCACTTCGAGGTCCGATCGTCTCAGATCGAGATGGCTCGGGCAGTGACGCAGGCGCTCAACGACGGTGAGATACTCGTCTGCGAGGCGGGGACGGGCACGGGGAAGTCAGTCGCCTATCTCATCCCGGCAATCCTCTGGGCGCTTGCGAATGGGCGGCGGATTATCGTGTCCACGAACACGAAGAACCTTCAGGAACAGCTCTTCTACAAGGACCTTCCCCTGCTCGCGAGGGCCCTCGCGCTCCCGATGCGCGTCGTGCTCCTGAAGGGACGCGGCAACTACCTGTGCCTCAACCGGTGGCGGGCCGGCGCCGTGCCCGGCCTCCAGGTCACTACGGACCGGGAGCGCGGCCACGCGCTGCCGATCGCCACGTGGCTCTTTGAGACATCGTCGGGTGACATCACCGAGAACGTCGCATTCCAGCCGACCGGGTCCGGCAGAAGCCTCTGGGCGAAGCTCTCTACGGAAGGCCAACCGTGCACGCCCACCGCGTGCAGGTGCTACCATGACTGCTTCCTCACCCGCGTCCGCCGCGCAGCGCAGCAGGCGCACGTCGTGGTGGTCAACCATTCGCTCCTTTTCAGTGACCTTGTGGCGGAGAACGCCATCCTGGGCGAGTATCAGGACCTGGTGATCGACGAAGCGCACAACCTCGAGCGGGTCGCCAGCCAGTATCTCGGCATGGAGTTATCGTGGTGGTCCGTACGCGATCTCGCAAGTCGTATCCACGCGAAGGAAGGGACCGAGAGCGGGCTCCTGGCTCGCATCAGAGAGGAACTGCCGAAGAGCCGGTTGAGACGGGACGCAGCGGAGAGGCTCCTTGTGCAGGCGAGTAGGACGACGGACGCCGTCGCAGCGATGGTGGGGGCTGGGCAGGCGCTCTTCGAGAAACTCGGGAAGACGCTCAAAGGCCCGGCGACACCGTCGCGGTTCCCCTATAAACAGCGGTACAAGGCCGAGGACGACGTCTTCGGCGAGTCCCGCGGCGAGGTCGAGGCGCTCCTCGGCGGGCTTGAGCACCTCAACGAGGAACTCACCACCCTCGCGGACTGGCTGCGTGAGGCCGAGCAGGGCGCGGTGTCATCGTGCGACGAGTTCGTGGCGGACCTCGACAACCGGTCCGGCGATGTCGAGGCGCTTGCCGAGACCGTCACCGGTCTGACGACGGCGGACGATGAGGAGTTCGTCTACTGGTATGAAGTGCCCCCGGATGGAAGCACGGCTGATGTGAGCTTGTACGCGGCCCCGCTGCACGTCGGTTCGAGACTGCGGGAGGTGTTCTTCCCGGCACTTCGTTCGGTGGTGATGACCTCGGCCACGCTCGCGGTGGCGGGGAAGTTCACGTACTTCCTCGACCGCATCGGCCTGACCGACCAGATCGGGGAGCGCGTGCGGACGCTCGCCGTCGGTTCGCCGTTCGACTACGACAAACAGGCACTCGTCGCCGTACCAGCGTGGTTTCCTAACCCGAAGTCGCCGCTCTTTCAGGAAGCGGTTGTCGAGCTGGTCCGCAGCACCATCCTCCGCGTCAGGCGCGGGACGCTCGTGCTGTTCACTTCGTACAAAATGCTCAACGACACGTACCGCGCCGTGCGGGACGACCTCAGCGCGAACGAGATACTCCTCCTGGGGCAGGGGTTGGATGGCTCGCGGTCGAGCATCTCCGACATCTTCCGCGCCGAACGGGAGAGCGTCCTTTTCGGAACGGAGAGCTTCTGGCAGGGCGTGGACATGCCGGGCGAGGCACTCGAACTGCTCATCATCGTCAAGCTTCCGTTCAGCGTGCCGACAGAGCCTCTTCTGATCGCGCAGAGCGAAGAACTGAAGAAGAACGGGAAGGACCCGTTTCTCCACCTGACCGTCCCGGAAGCCGCGATTCGCTTTCGGCAGGGCTTCGGGAGGCTCATCCGCACCCAGACCGACCGCGGCGCGGTCTTGATCCTCGACACCCGAGTCGTCACCGAGCGATTCGGCAGGGCCTTCACGCTCTCTCTCCCCACGGCATGTCGGGCGTTCGGGTCCCTTGAGGAACTGCTCGACGCGCTCGAATCGTGGTTCACGACGACGGGATAGGGACCCAATCCGGTGCAGCAGACCGAGATGCAGCCGATCCGCTACCGCGAACTCTACTGCCCGGCACACTTCGGCAATTCGTACGAAGTGATGTGGCCGCGCGAGATGCGACAGGTTCTCTCCGAGGCGAAAGAGTGGGGATTCACCGTCTACGGGGACTGGTTCGACAACGCGGATCTCAAGAACCCCAAGAAGGCCGGACGCCATGAGACTTCCTTCTCGCGGGTCTACCGGGAACGGAAGATTGCGCACTACCGGACGGCGTTCGATCTCGGCTTCAAGCTCGATCTCGTCCTGACTCCGAACCACGTCTACCTCGACCAGTTGCACTCGGACCTCCTTGCCGATGCGTCGAACGAGAAGTACTTCGGGCAACTTCTCTGCCCGTCGAAGCCGGAAGCGTGGGAGATCATCATCGCAAATCACCGTGAACTCTTCGATAGCCTCGCCAGCGAGGGCGTTCGACTCGATTCGCTTTCGGCGTGCCCGTTCGATTACGGCGGCTGCGCGTGCGACCAATGTGCCCCGTGGATCGTCACGTTCGGCAAGCTCTACCGGGACATCCACGAGACGGCGCGCGAGTTCTTCCCGGAGATACGGGCGCGGCTCGTGGGCTGGTGGTGGACGAAGGAAGATCACGAGCGTTTCCATCGATGGGCGGAGGCCAAAGCGCCGGGAACGTTCGTTTCCCTCGCGAGCTTCATCCCCTACGGGAAGACCGCACCGGACACGAGGCTCACGTATCCTGAGGGGTGCGAGCCGCACGCGTTCGTCCACATCGGCTACGGTGAAGGGATTGACCCGATCGACGAGTACGGGCCATGGGGTCCGGTCGTGGCGCCGCGGCGGATCGAGGGAACGGTACGGGAACTCTCACACGACGGGTACACCGGCCTCATGGCCTATTCGGAAGGCGTCTTCGACGACGTCAACAAGGCGTTGCTCGGCGGACTGGCTTCGGGGATGTTCGGCGGATGGGAGGCGGCACTCGAAGCGTACGCAGATCGCTATCTCGGCGCACGGGGCGCAGAGCGAGCGGCGTGGGTCGAATGGATCGCGGGTTGGGGCGAGCCGTTCGCCGTCGATGCGAAGGGAGCACGAGCGACGTTCGACCGGCTCTCTCCCGGAGCACGACAGAGCTGGAGACTGGAACAACTCGAGGCGAAACTGCGTATTTTCGAGGCACACGACGAAGTGAAGAACGCATCGAAGTGGGACGAGCGACGCCTGGGTTCCGCGGAGCGTTTCTTCGCCGAACGGGAGCGACTCCAGCGCGACATCTGGGGGCTTGGCCTCGTACGCCACGTCCTCAACGCTGATCACTGGCGTCCGCACCAGCCCTCGTGGTTTGAAGAGTGGAGGTCGCACCTTGGCTCGGTTCCGCCGCGAGAGCGCAGGGGAACCGCGGGGGAGGCTTGAAAGCGGCGCTACTGTCCCGTATGTTCATCGACGGGAAGTGATACATTCGTGATGACGGGGACCTACAGCCTTCCACCATACAGAGAGGGGGAGACACCATGCAACCGATTCGCGTAGCGGTCACCGGTGCTGCCGGGCAGATCGGATACAGCTTGCTGTTTCGGATCGCTTCCGGCGAGGTGTTCGGGAGCAACCGTCCCGTCATTCTGCAACTGCTCGAGATCACCCCGGCGCTCAAGGCGCTCGAAGGCGTCGCGATGGAACTCGAGGACTGCGCCTTCCCGACGCTCGCCGGCGTGAGCATGTCCGACGATGCGGAGATGGCATTCGACGGCGCAGACTGGGCGCTGCTCGTGGGAGCGAAGCCGCGCGGCCCCGGGATGGAGCGCTCTGACCTTCTCAAGGACAACGGCAAGATCTTCGTCGGGCAGGGCAAGGCGCTCCAGAAAGGGGCGAAGGACATCCGGGTTCTCGTCGTCGGCAATCCGTGCAACACAAACTGCCTCATCGCCATGCGCAACGCGAAGGACATGCCACAGGAGCGTTTCGCGGCGATGACCCGCCTCGATCAGAACCGCGCCGTCGCCCTCTTGGCGAAGAAGGCGGGCGTGTCGCTGTCGAGCGTGACGAACATGACGATCTGGGGCAACCACAGCACGACGCAGTACCCCGACTTCGAGAACGCCAAGATCAACGGCCAACCGCCGGAAACGGTGATCGGCGACCGGAAGTGGTTCGAAGAGGAGTTCATCCCGACGGTCCAGAGGCGCGGCGCTGCTGTCATCGCGGCGCGGGGCGCATCGTCGGCGGCCTCAGCGGCAAATGGGGCGATTGACCACGTCAGGTCGCTCCTCCAGCCGACTCCTTCGGGCCAATGGTTCAGCGCCGCCGTCGTTTCGGACGGGAGTTACGGCGTGCCGAAGGGCCTCGTCTCGTCGTTCCCGCTCGTGCGCAAGGGCGTCAACGACTGGGGGATCGTGAAAGGGATCAAGCTGAGCGAGTTCGGCAAGGCGAAGCTCGCAGCGTCGGTGAAAGAGCTTGAAGGCGAGCGCGATCTCGTGAAGGACATGCTGCCGGCGTAACTGGCAGCGGGCATTTGTCTTCTGTAGGGGCGAGGCATGCCTCGCCCCTACGAGAGACATGCCAGCAGTGGGGACGCATGGCTTGAGGTCCGATGATGTCCATCCTCCTCATGAAAGACTGGATCGAGGAACACCTCAACACGCCACCTGTCCTGTCGTGCACGGCAAGGAACCCCGAGGAGTTCTGGGCTTGGCAACAAGCCTTCCGCCGAAGGATCCGCCGTGCGCTCGGCCCGTTCCCGGAAGCGGTCCCGCTTCACCCGAAGATCCTCGAGCGAACCGATTGCGGTTCATACCTCCGCGAGAAGGTGATATTCGAGAGCGAACCGGCGATGGCGGTCCTCGCATGGGTGCTGACGCCGAAGGGTCTGAAGAAGGGAGAAAAGCGCCCGGCGCTCCTCTGTTCGCACGGTCACGGACCGGGGAAGGACCCGGTCGTTGGAATCAATGAGAAGGGCGAGTCGTGCGACGATTACCAGCACCGCCACGGCCTGCGGTTCGCGGAACGCGGATACGTGGTCATCGCTCCCGACTGGCGGGGGTTCGGCGAGCGGCGCGACTCCGACCCGTGGGATAGGAATGGGTGCGCCGGGTGCAACGTCCGCGCGCTTGCCGCTGGGCATTTCGGCTACTCGCTCCTCGCGCTCCAGATTCACGACGGGATGCGGTGCGTGGACTATCTTCTGACGAAGCCGGAAGTGGACGGGCGCCGGATCGGGTGCGTCGGCGTCTCGTTCGGCGGGACGATGACGACGTATCTGACGGCGCTCGACCGGAGGATCAGAGTCGGGGTGATCAGTTGTTACCTGAGCACCATCGCCAACGGCCTGCTCCGGGGGAACTTCTGCGGCGTGGATTTTCTTCCCGACCTGCCCTTGTTCGGCGACATTCCCGACGTCGCTCTCCTCGCCGCGCCGAAGCCTCTTCTCGCCGAAGTGGGGGAATTCGACACGTGCTATCAGGTAAACGACGCCGACATCGCCTGTGAACGAATCCGGAAGGGCTACGAAGCGGTGGGAGTGCCGGAACGGTTCGCGGTGGACCGGTTCCCCGGCAAGCACGAGTTCAGCGGTCGGATGGCGTTCGACTGGTTCGACCGATGGTTGAGGCGCTAGGAAGATGGCATCAACGCCGAAGTACGTCGTACAACGCTATGGCAGGGCGTATCAGCTTCGCATCCATACGATGGGTCTTCAAGGCCCTAAAGAACCGCTCGCGGCTGGTGAAGCGGGAAGGACTGATTTACGTTGCCGAAGCTTCCCCGACGGTACCGTCAGAGAGCATCAGGACGCGCTGCTGAGACTTGCGCGCGCGTACAAACAGCGGCTTCGGAAGGTGGCCCTCGAGGAAGGCTGAACCAGGCTCATGGCACCGCACCGCGTGGCTCCAGAGATCGTGAGATGGCACCTCGGTCCGGGCGATCGGCTCGTCGCTGAGGCGGTCACCGACGCCGGCCACTACGTCCTGGTCGAGGTGTCCAGCCTGTGTGGCCCGTAGTACGAACTGCGGATCAACGGGCGGTACGTCATGTCTACCTATGGCGAGGAATCCGAGTCAGAGCTTGCGCGCCTCGCCCTTGCGGCGCTCGGCGAGCGACGCGGGGCACGAGTGCTCGTGGGCGGCCTTGGGGTAGGGTACACCCTTCGGGAAGCGCTCCGGCAGGAGTGGGTGGGGCACGTGACGGTGATCGAGATCGAGCCGGTCGTGGAGGTGTGGGCCCGGACGTACTTCCGATCGTTCAACGGAGGCGCGCTCAGCGATCCCCGTACGACGGCTATCACTGACGACATCGGGCCATACATCCGGTCAACACACAAGCGTTACGACGCCATCGTGCTCGACGTGGACAACGGACCCGACGAGGCGGTCCTCGCCCAGAACGCGTCACTCTACGACGAAGCGGGGCTCGGCGTGTGGGCTCGTCGCCTCACGAACGGCGGAGTACTCGCCATCTGGTCCGCCCGGCGCGTACCCGGGTTCGATGAGCGTCTCCGCCGCGTCTTCTCTCGCGCGGATATCCACGAGATTCCTGCTTCGGTCCGCACGTCGGCGGCGGACTACGTCTACGTGGCAAAGCGCGAACCGTAGCGTCCCCTCCTTTCGGCAACACGATGGCAACTGTGGCTCCACGCGCCGAAGGCGGCACAGGCCGGCAGATAACGGCCTTCTTCAAGGAATCAGCGGTCTACGGCGTCGGTCTCGGCGTCAGCAAGTTCTCCAGTCTCCTCATCCTTCCGATCCTCACGGCCACGCTCACGCCCGCTGACCTCGGCGTGCTGACCCTATTGCAGGTCTTCGGGGCGGTTCTCGCGATCTTCCTCAACGCCGGCGTTCAGCAGGCAATCAACCGGAACTACTACGACGAGAACACCGATGAGCATCGCGCAGCCGTGGTCGGGACGGGGCTGCTCTGGAGGCTCATTCTGACGGGTGTTCTCGCCGGGGGGCTGGCGCTCGCGGCGCTCCCGATGACGCGGGCCGTCCTCGGCGAAGCGACGCACCTCCACGTCATCTACTACCTGTTCACCCTCGCCAACGTGGCGATCATGGCTCCGCAGGGCATCGCCTACACCCTCTATCGGGTGCGACGCCAGGCGGTGCGGAACACGGCATTCTCCGTCTCCGGTGTCACGATCTCGTTCGTGATGCTCGTGTGGCTGCTCTGGTGGCGGGAGCGCGGCATCCGCGGTGCGCTCGAAGCGGCAGTGTTGGCCACCGCCGCCATGACGTTGGCGATGCTGCCCGACCTCTTGCGTTCAGCGAAACTGAGACTGCGGAAGGACGTCTTGCGCGGCATCCTCTCCTACGGATTGCCCTTCCTGCCGCACCACCTCGCGGTGTATCTCCTGTTCGGCGCGGACCGGTATTTCCTCCAATACTACCGCGGTGCCACCGAGGTAGGGCTCTACTCATACGGCTATCGGATCGCGATGATCATGACGCTCGTCCTCGATGGCGCAAGTATGGCGTGGACGCCGTTCATCTTCTCCATCCAGCACCGGCAGGACGCCAAAGAGATCCACGCGCTCACAGCCCGGTACATCCTCGCGCTCATCGTCGGCACGGCGGCCGGGCTGTGCCTCTTCGCGGCGGAATTGGTCAGGCTGCTGGCGCTTCATTCGCCGGAGTACTGGAAGGCGGCGAGCGTCACGACCTGGATCATCGTCGGGCAAGTATTCCTCGGGGTATACCAGGTATTCGGCGCCGCAGTGGGGATTCCGAAGCGCACGCGGCTCTATCCCGTGTTTTCGGGAAGCGGGCTTGTAGCCAATCTCCTGCTGAACTGGCTGCTCGTGCCGCGCTACGGCATGATGGGAGCAGCGGTGGCTACGCTCATTTCGTACGCGGTGATGGGTCTCCTCGCGCTCGGCATAACCCAGAGGGTCTACCCACTTCCGTACGAGTGGGGAAGGCTCTTCGTTCTGGCGCTGGCCGCGAGCGTCTGCGTGGCCGCCGGAAGCATGATCCCACAGATGGGCCTCTGGCCGACGCTGCTGGCGAAGCTCGGCTGTCTCATGCTCTTTCCTCTCATCCTCCTGACAATGGGATTCCTCAACGAACGTGAACGCGCTCGCCTCAGAGAACTGGTGAGCCAATTCCGGCCTTGAGGCCATCACGAGCCGTCTTCGCTTACGATCCGATCAACGACCAACTGACGGAACTCCTTCGAAAGGCTCGCAAAGTACGCGCTGAATCCTGTCACCCGTACGATGAGGTCCGGGTATCTCGAGGGGTCCTCGTGCGCATCGAGGATCTGTCTCTTGTCGAGCACATTCAGGTTGATCATCGTGCCGCCCATATCGAAGTGCGCACGAATGAGCGCGCCGATCTTCGCGCGTGCCGCGTCTGTGCGGACCAAGCCGGGGTCCATGTCGAGCTGGAGCGGCGCGGTGTTCCCGTAGCCGCACTCGACCGAGGCGACGGCACGGGAGAGTGTGGTCGGCGTGTTCGGGGTCGGGAAACCGGGGTCCGGGTTCGGTCCGTGAGAGATCGGGGCGCGTGAGTGGCGTCCGTTGGGCGTCGCGCCGACCGTCTTCCCCATCGGGATCGTGCTCGCCCAGGAGAACAGGCCGGGGATCATGTTCCGTCCCCTCGGTGTCGGGTTTGCCTTCACGATGCGCACGAACGTCTGCGAGACGCGCCGCGCCCACTCATCGGCACGCGAGCCTCCCACGCCGAAGTGAGGCACACTCTTGAGGAGGAGACGCTCGTACTCGGCATCGCGGTAGTCCGTGTCCAGAAGGTGGAGAAGCCTCTCCCAGGTGATGCGCTGCTCCCATTCGACCCGCTGTTCGACTGCCGCGAAGGAGTCGGCAGCCGTCGCAATCGCGGCCCCGTCCACGCACATGTTGTAGAATTCGACGCCGCCGTTGGTGACATCCCGTCCCTTCTCGATGGTTCCATGGCAGAACAAGTCAAGAGGCAGCTCCGGAAACACGTCCTTCATGTGCGCAAGGTGGAAGTCGATCCCCTCGGCGGCCACCTCCACCGCGCGGGTGAGATGTTTCTCGAAGCGTCGCCAGAGTTCATCGACCGACGGCGAGACCGTCCCATCCCCCATCATCTCGCGGAGTGCGACATCGAACACGGCGGCGAAGTTGATCTTCACGATGTCGTTCAGGGTATACTCACGCCCCGGCAGTGCACACCAATGGCAACCGCACTTGACGCGCTCCCGCGCAAGCTCAATCGGGTACCCATTCTGCGCGAACCCCTCATCGAGCGCGGTCGCGCCCATCCAGTTCGGGTTTCCGGTGCGATCGTCGAACAGGTGCTTCACGGCGAGGTCGAACAAGTCGGGATCAAGGCCGTCGTGCACCCTCACGGCGATATTGCACGGCACCTTCAGCCGGTGCGCCGCCTCCAGGACGAGGAAACTCACGCGGCTCGTCATGTCCCGCCCGGAAGCATCCGGACCACCAATCTGCATATAGTGCGTCTCTTTGAGCAGGAGGCAGGCGAGGTGGTAGATTGCCTCCTCGTCGTCGAGGATGCCCCCTGCAAGGTCGCGGTCGTAGTACGGACGTAAGAGTTCATCGATCTGTCCGAGCGCGCCGCTGTTGTTGTACATGGCGGCGACCATTTCCATCCACGCGATCCACTGGCAGGCTTCCTGAAAGGTCCCGGGCGGATCGGTGACCTGCCGCTCGCACATGTCCGCCATCGTGACCAGGTTCTCTCTTAGGTCGGGGTGATCCTCGGTCAACGCGGCCTGCCGAGCCGCTGCCGCATGGCGCGAGATCCAGTCCTGCACGCCCAGGACGACGTCTTCGAGGGCGTCGTAGAAGCTTGTGTCGGCGGGGGCGTTCACCTTGCGGTAGTAGCGAATCTTGTCGAGAATGCCGCCCCAACCGAGTTCCAAGCCGATCCGGACGTCCGGGCAGAAGTGCTGCACACCGCCGATGCCGGGGATGATGTTGTACTTCCGCTGCTCCTCGTGAAGGTGGGAGTACTCGAATTCCTCATCGGGCGGCCATCCGACCTTCCGGTAGTCGAGGAACCTCAGCATCCAACCTCCGGCAAGGGAGCTCATGGGGTCAATGTATGTCGGGTGGGCCTCGAGCAGACGCCGGAAGTTGGCGCCGCACGCCCGCGCACCGAAGAATCCCCCTGAGGGATGGTTTGGCACTGCCGAATACGAGAAGCCCTCGGGAAGAGGAACCGAGCCTTTGTCGTCGGTATCCATGGGACCAGCCTGCTGCTTCTGGCGGGTCTGTTCGAGCTTCGTGGTACGGAGGGCGACGATTCGCTCGTCGTAGCTGAGGCGAGGTCGTTCTGCGACAGTCATAATCGTGTGCCCGCGTGTGATGATGTTCGGACGAGACGGCGCGCGGTACTGAGCGGCTGCCGGAGTATACGGAGAACCACCCTGTGGATCAACGTGCGCGAACGCGGCGAGCGGGGCCGGCGTGTCAGCGAAAACCGAAGTGGTCAGCGCCGACTCCGATCAGAAGATTCCCCGCCCGCGCCGAATCTACCTCGGCACGGAACAGCGCGCGTTCGCGTCGGTCGAGAAGCGCGGGAAGTGAGGGTCCCGAGCATTCGCGTGTGCGGGCGCATGGCGCGCTACCCCCCGGACGCGACGCATCCGGACAGTAAGGGCGAGGCATGCCTCGCCCTTGCTCGCCGAAAGCACCACGCATCTGGACCACGGGCGCGCGCGTGCCCCTTCTCACTTCTGCACTCCGACTTGTCCTCTCTTGGCGCGCCTTGCCCCTTTTGCCCTTCTTGCGCTTTCGTTCGGTGACAGGGTCATATCACAACGCCGCCGTACCGGCTGATTGGGCTGTGTCTCACGATGATTGCCGAGGTTGCGGGGGCGCAAGGCCTTGCGCCCCTACGAGCGGGCGTTTCAACGTGAGGGGCGAACCTCGTGTTGGGGCTTGAATGCTGTCCATGTTCGAGGAGGGAACTATGCAATCCAGAAGCAACCCCGTCAGTGCGCGGAACACGCGATTCACCGTGGCAGTCGATGCTCAGCAGTGCCTGCTCACGTTGATCGACAGCACGACGAACACGCAGTGGTCCTCCGCGTCACCGTTTCTGCGCGTGCGGGTTCCACGACCGCCGGACCGAGAGTCGCCGGACTGGTACTGGGGCTTGCCCGATCCCTCTGACGAGGTGACGTGGAAGCCGGAACAGCTCTCGCTGAACGCATCCGACGCCCGCATCGGTCTGCGTCTGCGGAGGGTTCCCGTGGGTAGGGCGCATGTTGACGTTTCCGTCGCCATCGTCCTCCAAGCGGACCGCGTTCGGTTTGAGGTCGAGCAGGTGAACGGCCTTCCCGGCGGAGAGGAGGTGATCATCGACTTCCCGTATCGCTTGGGGGCGGCTTCGGGCGGTGAAACCGGCGCGGCGGTCCTGCCGCGAGGCGCGGGAATCCTTGTGGACTTCTCGAAAGGCCGGAAGGGCTACTCGTTCGAGAACTTCATCTATAGCGGCGGGCAGAATGGCTACTCGATGCCGATCTACGGCACCGTGCGCGGCGACGCGATCCTCGGCGCGATCATCAAGACGCCGTTCGATTGTCTCCTGCGTGGCGAACTCAACTCCGGCGACCCATCGACGTATGCGGCAAGCCCGTGCTGGCTCTTCGAGGGCAAACGGCTGGCGTACCGGCGGCGGGTGGACTATACGGTCCTCAAGGGCAGCTACGGAGAACTGGCGAGGTGGTACCGATCGGACCTCATCGCCGAGGGGCGCTACAGGACCCTTGAGGAGAAGGCGGAGGGGCATCCGCTCGTGCACAGACTTCCCGGCGCAGCCCTTGCGGAGATGCACCTGAAGTTCAGCGAGAAGGGCAAGGCGGGACGCTCCCCGTACGAACTTGCCGATACGGCGAGGAAGCTGGGGTTTCCCGCTCTCGTATCGTACTCGGTTGGCATCTGGCAGAGGCCGTTCCACGGGACGCACGCTGTGCCACCCGACGAGGGAACCGAAGCGGACCTTGCCAAAGCGGCCCGGTTCGCGCGGTCCGTGGACGAGAACTACTCGATCACCGTCTACGAGAACCTCATCGACATGTGGCCGAACACGCCCGGCTATGACGAGAAGATCATGGCCAAGCGGCGCGACGGGTCAATCCGCCCGAACTGGTACTCGGAGAAGCTCAAGTCTCGTTCGAGCACGGTGTGCTCGGTGTGTCGGCTTGAGACGGTGAAGCGCGACCTACCGCATCTCAGGGACCTCATCGGTCCGGGGTCGATCTACGTCGATGTGGAAGGAGCGATGGAGATCAACGAGTGCTTTGACCCGGTGCACCCGCTCACCCGCGAAGAGGACGCGGGGTACCGGAGACAGCTCCTGGGCCACACGAAGGACCTCTTCGGCACGGTGGCGACGGAGTCGATGCCGATGGACTGCCTCGCCGATGCGGTGGACGTCGGCGCCTACTTCCCGATCTACCAGTTCATCGGCTATGGATGTAGCGACAGACCGCGCATCGAGCCGCCGGTAGTCCCGATCCCCCTGTACCTCATGGTCTACCACGGCTCCGTCCTGAGCATGAACCCGCGGGATCACGGCTTCTACACCGCAGACCCTCCGTACCTCGCCCTCTGGGGAATGATGGCCGACGCGGTGGACGAGTTCGGCTTGCGTCTCTCTCGCGAGCTCGGCAAAACATCGTACGCAACCATGGAGGAACACCGGTTCCTGACCGGGCCGAAGATGGATGTCGGA
>Ga0315282_10008829_pt1 | contig 16197 bp, 10 predicted proteins | sample YL17G07_20_MG_FD_203693 | JGI IMG/M metagenome (GOLD analysis project Ga0315282, IMG submission 203693) | Sediment microbial communities from Yellowstone Lake, YNP, Wyoming, USA - YL17G07_20 | ecosystem: Environmental > Aquatic > Freshwater > Lake > Sediment | place: USA: Wyoming | collected...
TGTCAACTGGCTTGATCTGGCGGATAGTAGAGCCGACGGCTCCCTTGATGAGCGGTTGGTTGGGTCTTCCTCCACTCGCAACGGTGCCCATAATCTTCGGCGTCCTTCGGAAAGAGCTCACGTTGATCTTGCTTGCGGAACTCGCTGGAACAACAAGTTTCGATCAGGTCCTGTCGCCGGTACAGATGATAGTATTCGCTTTGGTAACGATGATCTATATACCCTGCATCGCCACCATCGCTGCGCTGGCACGTGAATTCGGATGGAAAAGAGCTGTGGCGGTCAGCCTTCTAGATATTTCGCTTGCGTTGGTCATAGGTGGCGTAGCATACCGGATACTGTCATTCATGATTGGATAGCTTGCATTAGATCACGTTAGGAACGTCAAAGCGACTGGATCCCAATGTTTTCAAACTGTTCAGAAGTGTCAGCTATGTATTTTAAACGCTTGAAGCTAAAGTTAGAGTATCAGATCAAGACTACGGTCTTGGTTTCGCCTCTTCAAACCGCACTGGACGGATCACTTGGCAGGAGACTGGAGAGATGAACAGTGAACACCTCACAGTCATTAAGAGTTACTTTGACAGGAAGGATTTTTGCGTTGTTGGAAAGAACATCACGAGAGTAGACTCTCTCAGCCACGTTCTTGGAAGATCAAAGTATACCGTCGATTACGAATTTGATAGGATGCTTTACGTCAAGGTGGTTAGAAGCAAGTATCCTCACGCCGCAATAGAAGGAGTGGACACCGGTAGAGCTGAGAAAGCTCCAGGTGTGGTTGCGGTTCTTACGGCTAAAGATATTCCTGGGATAAACGACTGGGGATATACGTTCCCTGATCAACCACTTCTCGCGTTCGACAAAGTAAGATTCTTGGGAGACGGCGTTGCTCTCGTCGCGGCCGAAAGTTTGGACCAAGCCGAAGCCGCGGTTGAACTTGTTGACGTTGAATACAATCCGCTGCCACCAATATTCTCACCGCTAGAGGCTATGAAGTCTAACGTTTCCATTCATAAGAAAGGGAATATTGCATTCAAATGCCAACTTAGAAAAGGAGATGTTGCCAAAGGTTTTACTGAATCGGATGTAATAGTGGAGAATGAGTACAAGACTCGTCAGCAAGAACATGCGTACATGGAGCCTGAGGCTGGCATAGCCATACCAGAGCCTGACGGCTCTGTCACCGTCATAGGTTCGATGCAATCTCCTTTCACTGTTCAGATGAACGTGGCGAAGGTGCTTGGATACAGCCTAGACAAGGTTCGAGTGATCCAAGCTGCGACAGGCGGAGGATTTGGTGGAAAAGACGATATTCCACCTGAAGTATGTGCCAGAGCTGCTCTGGTTGCAATCCGCACGAGGAGGCCAGCTTTCCTCGGACATACCCGAGAGGAGTCGATCTCAGCCCATAGCAAAAGGCACGCGTACCTCATCGAGTACAAGAGCGGCGCAACCAGAGAGGGAAAACTGACCGCAGCTGAGATAGAGATAATCTCCGATGTAGGCGCGTACGCTTCTCACGGTCCCTACGTGCTCTGGAGATCAACGGTCCACTCTACAGGCCCCTACGTGGTGCCAAATGTGAAAGTGGACTCATACCTAGTTTACACAAACAAGGTCTACGGAGGTTCTTTCCGAGGTTTCGGTAACCCACAGATACAGTTTGCAGCCGAATCACAAATGGATGAGTTAGCCGAACGACTTGGCATGGACCCGGTTGAGTTCAGGCTGAAGAACGTTCTGAGACCCGGATCGCTTACAGGTACAAGTCAACTTCTCGATCACTCGGTTGGCATCGAGGAATGCCTAGTGAAAACTGCGGAATTATCGAATTGGAAAAAGAAGCGAAGCAGCTTCCGAAATCAGACTGGTATGAAGCGCAAGGGAATCGGCCTCGGTCTAATGTGGCATGGAAATAGTACGAGTAGAGGTGCTCCAGACTACTCCGCGGCTAGTCTGATAATCAATAGAGACGGCAGTGTCCGGATCCGAACCGGAATAGGTGAAATCGGCCAAGGGACGCACACGGGCATCGTTCAAGTTGTCAGCGAGATACTGGGCGTTCCTCCGGACATGATACATGTCGACAATCCGGATACAAGCGCTGTTCCAGACAGCGGTCCGACCCATGCCTCGAGGGGGCTCCTTAGGGGTGGAGCAGCAGCGATGGTGACCGCGTCCAAGGTTCGGGAGAACTTGAACAGAGTTGCGGCTGAGATTCTTGGATGCGACGAAGGCAAAGTTGAGATCCGTGACGCCAGAGTCTACTCGAAGGATGACCCGTCTAGAACCGTGAGCTTTGAAGAGCTTGCGCGCCAGTGCTATGACAGAGGCGTGAACGTATCCTACTTCGGCAACTTCAGAGCGCCGAAGATGGTCTTTGACCATGAGAATGGACAGGGCGAAGCCTACTCGAACTACACTTTCGCCGCACATGTGGTCGAGATCGAGGTGGACACCGAGACAGGGCAGATTCAAGTCTTGAAGGTGACACCTGTCTACGATGCTGGGAAGGCCATAAACCCACTTCTGCTCGCGGGACAGATTGAGGGCGCTGCGCTCCAGGGAATGGGCTACGCCCTAATGGAGGAAATCACGTACGACGGCGGCCTAATCCTGAATCCAACGCTCCAAGACTACCTCATACCCACATCAATGGATGCGCCCGAAATTGAACCGACCCTAGTTGAACACAGATATAGGTACGGACCGTTCGGCGCAAAAGGGATGGGCGAAGCACCATTGATACCAATGGCAGCAGCCATAGCGAACGCCATCTACAACGCTACTGGGGTACGGATTAGAGAACTGCCAGCAACTCCAGAAAGGGTACTTTTCGCGATCAAGAAAGGGACAACCTGAGAATTGGCTAGGGTGACCGTTAAACTCTACGCAGACAATCTACGCTTGGTCAGCTTGAAGTACTCTCCAGCTTCACTGTGAACCCCTCAGATCCCTCCATCGAATCTACCGCGTAGGCCAACTTTCTGACTTCATCAGTTTCCACATTTGGATTCAAAGTGAAGAGAGAAGAAGAACTGAAAGCCTTTACAGGAATGGTGTCTACGGTCGAAAGCTAGAACTTGTCTGAACCCAAGGATCCATTCCAGCACCACAGTAGATAAACACGCTGAAGGAATTGATCATCGAGATATCTTGAGGTGTGGGATCGAGGTCGTGTCCTAAGTGCCTGATCCATAGAGATTCTTACGATCATTCTATCAATTTTCATGATAAAGGTAAACCACGAAAGCAGACGCTCCAATTGAAAATATCTTAGAGGAAACCTACTGAAGTGTCATCACGATATCAACCTCAAACCATTTTTCAATTGATCGCTTGAACTTCATTTTTCAGCTTGTTCCTTCGCAGCATAGTGTAGTTTTCAGAATCAGGATTCATTTGAGAGAAGATTGCGGCATTAAGCCATGGGTGCGCTGTTTACAATGTTCACTTTGAAATCGTCTCTAGGACTCTTCCCTTGGTCTCCATTCCAAGGAAGGCAACTATTAGCGCTGCTATGAAGTGAGCTGAAGCAAAAGCTAGAAAAGCCGTTGATAAACCGAGGTTTGCCCATATGTAACCAGTCATCACTGGAGCAGCTACACCAGCCAATCTACCGATACTGGCCGCTGCTCCCGATCCAGTGCCTCGAATCCTAGTTGGGTAAAGCTCAGGCGTGTAAGCGTAAAGAGCAGACCATGCACCCAGGTTAAAGAAGGAGACAACGGCGCTCCATAATAGGATTCCACTGATCCCCGTGGCGGCAGCGAACATGTAGCTTCCAATGCCCGCCACTGCTAAGTAGCCCACAAGGACAGTTTTTCTTCCAACTCGATCGAGAAGAAAGGTTGCCGAGTAATATCCAGGAACCTGCATTAACGTTATGATTAGATACCAGTAGAGTGGACCTATCAATTCTCTAGCGCGCATAGCTTCAACATAAATTGTTGGAAGCCACGTGAATATTCCATGGTAGGTGTACACGAGAACCGCCCAACCAATCCATAAGACTAAAGTGCGCTTCCAATAATTCCTTGACCATAACTCACGTAATGCATTTTTCAAAGAGTACTCCGCATAGACACTCCTCTTAACAGCCGTCACGGATTTCTGAATTAAACCAGCTTTTTTAAGTGTGTTTAACGCTTCCCCAGATTTCCCCTTGAGTTCAAGATACCTTATTGACTCTGGCAGAAAAACAAAAACCAATGGGATAAGCATTAATGGAATCAAAGCTACAAGAAAGGTTAACCTCCAACCATAAACAGGAATTAGCAAGTAGGGAAAAATAGCAGCCAAGAGAGCTCCGTAAACCCAAGAGGTTTCGGTTAAACCAAGATATTTTCCTCTACGGTTTGCTGGAACATACTCAGATATGTAGACCCCTGGTTGAGGAAGGGCTCCTCCCAACCCTATCCCAGCCAAAAATCTAAGAACAGACAGTGAAACAACATCCCAAGCGATAGAACAAAGCGCCGTGAGAATAGACGCCCAGACTATAGTTAACAGAAGAGCCTTTCTCCTTCCAACCACATCTGCGATAATTCCGAAGGTTAAAGCTCCAACGAACATGCCTGCATAGCCGGTGCTTAACATGGCACCGGCAACGATTTTGCTAAGATGCCATTCAGCCGTTATAGCTGGTAAGGCAACGGCTATGAGTAACACATTCATTCCGGTAAAGCCGTAGGTCAGGCAGCATATACTTAGCAGAGTGTAATGAAATTTGGATGTAGGAGTTTTTTCAAGGAGTTCAGCTAAGGTTTCTTCACTCATTTCAGTGAATCAACCTCTACTCTCCTAGACGTTGACTTCGTTCTTCTCTTTCTAAGGTAGGGAACTCCACGATAACCGATAATAATTCCTGTCAGAATTCCGAGTATAATGAAAACTGGTTGAGCGAGCAATTGGTTTCTCGCGTTGGTCACGGCTTCTCTAGATTTCTCCGCCGCTGTTTTCGCATATTGGAGAGCTGACACATAGTCCATTATCAAGTATTGTTCCTCAGCTTTCTTCAGGAGACCTTCAGCTGAATTGAGTTTATCTTTAAGCTCAAATGACGTTAATCGATCAGCGAGAGTCGCCTTCGCTTCCGCCAGCTTAGATGATGCTTCCATTATGAATTGGTCTGCTTGACCCCTTTGCACTGCATCGCAATCAAACTGGCTGAAGCTGTATTCCCATGTGTAATAGCTCATGGCGGATGAGACGTAATCGCCTAATGAACCATATTGGTGGGGGTGCATAAGTCCAATCATATGTCCAGACTCATGGATTATGACTTGTGTGTATCCTATTCCTTTATCCAATTGGGGTGGATTCGCATTGTTGCCCAGTAAAAAGTCTGAATGTGCCAGACCGATCATGGCGAGGTCTCCGAGGGAGATTCCGTAAAGATCCTTGTTGAATGTAGGGTCGTCCATAACGTACCACTTGTAAGTATATCCGAAACGGATTGTTCCAGAGAATGCAAAGGCAAAAACTGGAATTGTAAATTCTGTTTGATCACGACGATAATCAGGTACAAACATGTTCAGATGGGTTTGAAGATAACTGTAGATCGATCTTAAATCGACGTATGGACTCTGGCTAGAGTTTCCACTAGCGTATGTGTATTTCAAGATTTGTTCCTGCAGTCTGGGATATTCTGATACGTCCTTGATCTTGACTACAGTTTCAACCCTAGAATATGGGAAGAGTTGTTGAAACGCCTCTGTTATCCACTCAGCGTTAACTGTAGATCTCAACGTAACCTGTTTCTTCTCATCCTCAGTCCTGTTATCGAAGACGTATGCAACAATTCTGTAACGACCACTATAACTTGGAGCGTACACAAACTGTGGAATTGCAAAGTTCTTTACGGCTTCTCCTATGTAATCGGCTATGTACTCTGACAGCCACCGTTTCCCCAACTGTGTATCAGGCTTGATATCAAAGGCTTTAAGCGCCACCTGAAGCGGCACGTACGGAACATCTGATTGAGTTGCCCACGTCCAAAACTCTGGTCCAGCGCTAAGATCCAAATACCATAACCTGTGCGTACCGCCCCATGCAACCCCGAACTCTCTATACGCCGGTCTGTAGTCTCTATCCCAATCCTGGTAGTAAACACTGTAATAGTGAGGGGTCGGCGGAAAAGACTTGGGATCATTCATCTGATCATATGTGGCTGATTGAAATTCGGTTAAGTTAGCAATGATGAATGTGTACCCGTTCTCAGGTAGCCCTCCATAGTCTGCGCTATTGTTGTAGAACCATGCTTCAACCTTACGAGCGTCAAAGAAGAGGTTGTACGTAGACTTGCTCCACCATGGATTATAAGATGGCCCTGCACGACCGATCTCCTCCAGATAGGCTACCAGTTGATCCTTGAAGGCTGGAGTTGCAAAGACAAAGTCATATGTGAGGTTGAAAAAGACTCCAGTATTATTCTCGGCCACCAGTATCGAATTGGTTTGAGTATTCGGAAGGTTCTCTCTCCACATCATATACTTTGTTTCGAGTACATCCGAGTTCAACCCAACGAATACAACTTTTATCGTTAAGGGAACTATCCTCTTAGAAGTGAATCCTGTCCAAGTTTCATCCGTTGAGACGCCGAAACTAGGCGTAAAATTTGGGATCAATGAAAGAACGGATAGAATAATGAAGATCCACGCAAATCGCTTCAACTGTTGGTTCCTCATAGGAGTCTCGTGCTGTCGTACAGTGCCTATTCAACGTTTAGGTTCAAATCTAACAAAGATAACAACCTCGGCCGTTTTCATTTAAGCCTCGTCGAGACCAAGGAGATCAAACGTAACAACACCACTACTGACAATGAGATAGTTACTAGAACAAAGAGAGTCGATGATAGCATCATGACAAGATCTAACCCTAAAGCCTCTGAGACAACAATTCCGATGACAGCACTCGCAAGAATAGATAGAACAACCTTGACTCCGCGAATAGACTTGGTCTTCTTGTGAGTGATCGTAAAGAATGCGGCGATGATTGGAGCAAAGTATACCGTTCCTATCATGTAACTTGCTACGAAACCAGCCGCTACAACCGCAAGTTCAGGACGACACTCTAACGCGTTGTAGGTGAAAGCTGAAACGTGTAGCATTCCAATAAGTGGATAAAGTATTATCTTTGAGAGGGATCTGAGAAACTCATTCTTGGCGATGGTTGCGGCTACGGCTGGGCTGAACGAGTAATACCAAGCGTTGAATACCGTCATGAACTGGCTTCCAGCGAATGTTCTCAATATTTTCTGGTCCCTGAGATTTCGGAGAAACTGAACCTCAGGAGAAAGCTCTGAGCCAAATGTGGCAGTTGCAATTACACATCCAAAGGATTGAGTGTAAACCGCCGTTATAGTGTCGGGATAGTCTACTATTATTACGTTCGTGACTCTTGCTCCATTCGAATCGATCCAATGATCAAAAACGTATACTCGAAAACCTTGTTTAATCTTTGCCGTCGCATTTAGGTTAAGGGACGTTTGAGAGTCATACCAATCTGAATACGTGAATGGAGTATTTCCAGTTGCTACATTAGAGTTGATTGTGAAGTTCATGGCTACTCCATCAGGCAAACCAGAAGCCGTGAACAAAAGCTTATACTGAGTTTTCCATTCTGCGACAACCGTCTTCGCCCTATCCATCGTTATCGCGGTTGTAGGAGAAGACGCGAAAATGTCTCCTCGCCATTCCATGAAGACGCGACGTGTCCCATTTTCCAGATCGACCATGTTCTTGACAGTTATGTTCACCACAGTACCTGAATCATACCAGTCGGTCCCAGTTGGATCTCCGAATGGCGATAAAACGTTGAGACGATATTGGGTTCTCCAAGTGGCGGACAGTGATTTCGGAGAATCCATAGTTATCGTGGAGGATATTTGATTGGACGCTCCGTCGCCAGTCCAACCTGTGAAATACCTTCTTGTATCGTTACCGATCTCGTTGGCTGGTTGAATTGAATATGTCGCTAGCGCGTTTGCATCATACCAACCAGACCCAAGAGTCTGTCCATAGTTCGAGTTGACTGATAGATAGTACTGCCTCTTCCAATTGGCTGCCAATGTGTATGGCTGATCGACAGTGATGGTTAACGTTGTCATATTCGACATCGAGTCTCCAGACCACTGCGTGAAAAGTTCCCGCGATTTCTGTTGAACTTCGTTACATGGAGTGTTTGCAATGATCTTCACTGTCGACGCCTCGTCGTACCAACCTTCGCCTGAAACTGACCCCCCATTCGGATTGACGGCCACGTAGTATTGAGTCTTGTACTCGACGCTTAGGCTAAGATCGGACTCTATTATTACATTCCTTAAGTTCGATGTGTTATTGTCGCTCCATCTAACGAAGACTTGTCTTGTATCATTGCCTGTCAATTGAACCTTAGGGACTTGTAGCGTTAGGGCGCCTGGAAGAACTCCTGCCGTTATGTCATTGTTCTGATCAGGCGAGTATAGAGTTCCATTAATCGTTGCCTGAAAATTCTTGGGCAAGTGCAGCTTCAAGACTAGGCCGACCGCAATGTTCTTTGACATTTCATCATTGTTTCTTTTCAGTTCTACTGAAAGTGAAGATTGATCAACTGCAAAACGGATGTTATGTAATCCCCCTGTAGCTTTCCATTCAACGCTGATTGTCGTGGAGCGACCAGCGCTGAGTGTCAATCGAGTCCTAGTGTAGAGGCTGCCGTCAATGTAACAGTTCACATAGAAGTTCATCGCCTGATCTGTTCCCTGATTCGTCACGTTAGCGTAGATCTTAACGGTCTCATTCGTATGTGCTGCGCTTGGTTCTATGCGAATATCAGTGATCGCGATGTCTGGAGCTGGCCCACTTCTATCGACATCTATCAAATACGCTTTGCCATCGCTTGACAGAACCGATACTGACAGTTTGTTCTTGGAATCAGCAAATACTTGGCCAACATCGAACGCCGCATCGTCAAATGTCGCAGTCAAGGGGTGCGAATCAATTAACTTGACTCTACCATATCCCGATCCCAATTGTTCGTTAACGTAACTGATCAGCACACCGCTGGATGGCAGACCCAGATCGACACCTATCTTTTGTCGATCCTCAACAAGATAATACTGCCTGCCCTTGATGGGGATCTTGATAGCTTGGTAGCCATCTGTCTTAAGCTCTATTGGCTGAAGCGTTACATTGACGTTCATGCTTGCGTTTACAACCATGATCCTTGATGGCCGTATCCAACCAAGTTGGATCTTACAATAAGCCATTGGATCTGATGGGCTGGAACCTGGAGGATCTCCACCCCAACACCCGTGATCCATGAGACTCCAGTCTCCAACGTCGCTCTTGGAGGGGGAACCATACTCGTAAAGATCTGGAAGACCTAGCTCATGTCCATATTCATGGCAACAGACACCGAATGGAACAGCGCCTCTAGCTTCCGTTTCCGGCACTATCATGCCATCATTAACGGAACGAGCGTTCTGGGTCTTGATCCATAAACCCGAGTATTCAACGGACCATATATCATCTGACACCTTGCTCGATTCTTCTCCGTTCCCGGCGTGGACAACGATTACATGATCGTATTGAGCAAAGTCCACGTCTCTGTTCGCCGCTTTCACAGCGTCACGAATAAGCCACCAAGAATCTATCGACCCATCATAGTTCGAGTCGTCAACAGTTAAGCCGTCCCTGCCATAGTAGGATAGTGTATAGTTCAGACTATACCAACCCACAGTTCTTCCTACTATCGATATGGCGCCATACGAGACCTCTTGATAGTATCGATTCATGTCCTCGAAGACAAGCTTGTTAATGTCACTAATAGACTGTGTGTGATTCAGGTTTGAGAATTCAACACAGATGACAATCGTCGTCTGAGGACCTACGACTGCACTGCTGAATGAAGCCGACCCATCTATTGGTGTTGAAGGAGAAGCCTTTGGATGCGTTTGATTATCGTTTAATGGCGGAGAAGCGAATACATGTTTGTTAGTGTCAAGTGCTAGTGCGGAGAACGTTTCAAAAGGTCCACGGTTGCGTCTTACGAGCGATGAAGACTGCGGTTGGTGATGCATCGTAGACGATAGTGGTCCGCCTAGAATCAGAATCACTAGTGACACCAGAATCGTTAACGCCCAGAATTTCTTGGATGTACAGTCACTGATGAGCAACCCGGTACGCACCGTTTACAGATGGGTCTGTTCTAATAAGGAAGCGTTGAAAGGATGCGTATGGCTAGCATGTACGAAACGATGCGCTATTTTGTAGAAGAAACCATATTAGTTGACAGGATGTTGTTAGTGTATTCGCTGTTTCTAAGGGATTTTGGCGTGACAGTGATGAATGGAACGATAAGAGCCCTTTAATAGTTAAGGGCTAGTCAAGAAGGTGCTCCCTGTAAACATCATGATTCGCCCTGTTGAGGGTATGTCTGAGTCGTATCGCGCTTGATCGGCTACGTCACAATGAGATGTGTAAGAAATTCTCGGGTTTCTAATCAGACTAATCACTCACGTAAGCGCGCCGTCGAACTCCGGAAATGAAACGGTGTCTTCAGATCCGAATTATCACTAGGGTGTTTGAACATCTCGATAACATGACCGTAAGTCGGAAGACGCCTGTCGACTATCACTCTGTATTCTACGTGAGGATTAAGCCTCGGAAGCAATTCTTCCTTATGTTTAGACCAGCGCAATTCGAGCATTGTAGAATCGGCATCTGCTAATCTCTGATGTCACATTTCATTCAGCGGATAGGGGCTCTGTTTCAAAACTGTGTGAAGCCTGTTTTGGCTGTTATTCTGAGGTTGTAGACTACGACTCGTGTGAGGAGTTCTTTTCGTAGCATGCAACGTTTGAGGCTTGTGAGCCAGTGGCCTGTGGTTCGTTTGAAGGCTGAGAAGCCTGATTCGGCTAGTGGGCGGATACTGTTGTACTGTCGGATCCATTCTTCTCTGTTCTTTCTGTAGTTGAGGATCATTTCACGCCATGCTTTGGATCCGTGGCTTTTCGCTGTGGTGTTCTTTTTCGGTTTGATGAAGATTGCTTTGATTCCATGTTCGGTTAGGAGGGTGCAGTTGTTGCGTGATAGGTATCCGCTGTCCATGGCTGCGGCTTCGATGTCGTCGAGTGGTAGTTCTCGTAGTAACCGTTTGAGGATGGGTGAGTCTCCAGCTTCTCCGGAGGTAACTTCCATGTTCGGCATGTTCAATTTTGGAAGCTGGAATATGGCATGGAGCTTGAGATAGTCTCGTTTTGAAGCTTTTCTCTTGGTCCGATCGGTTATCCATCGTTTGAAGACTTTGGTTCCAACGCCTGTAGCATCCGCGGCTATTCTACGGCCGAGGCTTAGGAACCTGTTGATCCAATTATTCAACCGTTTCAGGTAGGTTTCTGGAAGTTTCCTCAAGGTTCTCCAAATGGTTACATGATCGGGAATCTGTTTCATGCCATGTTTTACACAGGTTTCCCAGTTCTCATCGATGTAGACTTCAGCGTCTCTGTAGCCCTTCCTGTGCCAAGTCTTAATTATGACGGCGAGGATTCTGGTTTTGAAGTCTACTGGTGGTCTACCTGTAGGCTTCTTCTCCCAGGGCGGTGGAACAGCGTCTATAGCTTTCTCCGCTGCTTTGAGGAGAGCTTCTAGGCTGATCGCCTCAAAGGTTCAACACCTCAAGACAGAACGAGAATCAGGTCCAGGTTGGTAAGCTTTTATACTTTTGAAACGGAGCCACGTTTCCAGAAACCGATAAAAGAGTCCTAGACGTTGGTGGCAGAACTATCTGGAAGATCTTTCAACCGGCACGACAGACCGCGTTGATACAATCGCCTCTCACTATCAAGAAGGTTCAGAAATATTTTGAAGATGTAGCGTCTGTCTCAGGTGGAGGTTCAAGGAGAAAGAAGGAAGCTTTGATCGATGCCATGCTCGGCCAAGCTTCACCCTTAGAACGAGAATATATCACAAGGATACTTTTTGGAGAGATGCGAATAGGCGTTGTAGAAGGAGTTATGGAGGAAGCCATCGCGGAAGCGGCAGGTGTTGATATCGAACTCGTCAAGAGAGCAAATATGCTCTCTGGAAACCTTGGCGCTATTGCCAAGATAGCCCTAGAAAAAGGACTGGACGGGCTAAGAAATGTATCTGTAACTCTCTTCACCCCGATCAAACCGATGCTCGCAGAAATGTCAAGCTTAAACGAAGTGTTTGCTGAGCATCGTAAACCAATAGCATTTGAATACAAATTTGATGGAGTACGAATACAGGCCCATAAAAGGAATGATCATGTTGCAATCTATACGAGAAGATTCACAGACGCAACTGTCAGTCTGCCCGACGTTGTCAAGATCATTCACGAAAATATTCATGCGGCCAAGGCGCTTGTAGAAGGAGAGATCGTTGCAGTTGGACTAGGTGGGAAACCGCTTCCATTCCAAGATCTCATGAGAAGATTCAGGAGAAAAGTCGATGTTGAAAGAACATCCATGGATATCCCTCTGAAACTCTACCTCTTCGACATACTTCTCGTAGATGAAACCTCTCTATTTGACCGCCCGTACCAAGAGAGATGGAAGATTCTCACGAAAATCTGTAGCGAGGAACTATTGGCAAAAAGGATAGTTACAGATCAACTTTCAGAAGCAGAACAGTTTCTATCAGAAGCCCTCAAAGCCGGACATGAGGGGTTGATGGCGAAATCGCTTGACGGAGCCTATCTGCCAGGCATAAGAGGAAAGAGGTGGCTTAAGATTAAACCTGCGGAAAGCCTAGATCTAGTCATCATTGCAGCTGACTGGGGATCTGGCAGAAGAAATGGTTGGCTTAGCAATTATCATCTAGCGGTTAAAGATGAGGAGACAGATAAATTTCTGGATGTTGGCAAGACCTTCAAAGGCCTAACCGACGCAGAGTTCCGAATTATCACAGACAGACTTCAGAGATTGAAACTACGTGAAACCGCGTATACAGTCTTCGTTAAACCCGAGATTGTCGTCGAAGTTGCATATAACGAAATTCAGAGAAGCCCACATTACAACTCTGGTTTCGCCCTTAGGTTTGCTCGAATAACTCGAATAAGAGACGACAAAAGCCCTGAAGAGATCAATACGATCGAGAACCTCCAAAGATTATATGAGAGACAGTTTGAACAGAAGGCCAGATTCCAACCGCCTCCATGAAGCTGTTAAAGGATGAATGTTGCAGTTCTGTTCAGTGGTGGAAAAGACAGTTGCCTAGCACTTTGGTATGTCCTCCATCAAGGTTGGAACGTTCCTTCATTAGTGTCTGTTCAAACAAGCAACCCAGACTCATACATGTTTCATTACCCGAATATTCAATGGACCAAACTTCAAGCAGAGGCTCTTGGAATACCGATCGTGACCAGCGAGAGTGAAGGCAAAAAGGAAGATGAACTCTCAGATCTCCAGAGATGCTTCTCTGATCTCAAGAAGACCATGAAGATTGATGGAGTCGTTTCCGGGGCCATCGCAAGCGAATACCAGAAGACCAGGATTGATAGAATATGCCAAGGTCTGGACCTTGCCAGTTTTTCGCCTTTATGGCGAAAAGATCCTGAATTCATCATTAGACAAGAGGTTGATTTAGGATTCGAGATTCTCATATCAGCCACCATGGCCAGAGGCTTTACGACTGAATGGTTGGGAAGAAAGATAGATGCGAAATGCCTAGACGATTTGAAAGAGATGAGTAGGAAGTATGGCATTCACATGGCTTTTGAAGGAGGCGAGGCTGAGACCTTTGTAACTGACGGGCCCATCTTCAAGAGTAGGATCCTGATTAACAGCTCCGAGAATATCTGGAAAGGTGACTCGGGGTACATGCAGATAAAAAGCGCGGAGCTCCGAATGAAGCAGTAATGTAAATCCGATTCATCTACCTGTCGGAACTATCGGAGCATCGTCATTGCGGCTTTCTCTGCGTCTTTGTAGATGGCGTTGTCATCTAGAGAAATGAATCTCTTTCCCACCATGATCGGCTTTCCTTCAACGATGGTCGTGTCGACATCGCTGCCCTTCGCTGAATATACCATGTCTGAAATGATTGTATCTCTACCGTGGATCGGAGCCAAGTTCGGAGACCGCAGGTCAACCAAGACAAGATCTGCAAGTTTCCCTTCTTCAATGCTTCCCAAAGACTCGGATACTCCTAAAGCACGCGCTCCTTCAATCGTTGCAAGATCCAGAACCTTCTGGGCGGGGAGAATCGTTGGATCCCATCTGTGAGCCTTATGGACAAGCGCACAGATTTTCATAGTGTCGAACATGTCCAGAGAGTTGTTGCTAGCTGCACCGTCTGTTCCAAGACCGACCGTCACGTGACTATCGAACATTTCTGGTAGAGGAGCCACACCGCCTTCTGCGAGCTTCATATTCGACACTGGACAGTGTGAGACTTTTACATGTCTCTTTCCCAATATATTGACCTCCGATCTTGTCAGCCAGACACAATGTGCAGAAACCAGATTCTCGCATAGGAAACCGATCTTGTCGAGGTACTCGACTTCACGCGTGCCATGAGTCTTCTCAAATTCAACCTGTTCCGCACGAGTCTCAGCCATATGAGTATGCAATGGAACCCTTTCTTTCATAGCTATCTCTTTCGCTTTAAGCAGAGTCTCAGATGAACAGGTGTATGGGGAATGTGGCGCAACAGCAAAATTGATCTTCGGGTTGCCTAAGGCGCTTATTGCCTGAATTGTATCTTGCGCCATCTCTCCAAGCTCTTTCGCTTTGTCGGATGCGAATAGATCTATTATGGCGTGGGAGAGGAAGGCTCGGAGACCCGCCTTATCCACAGCCTTCGCAACATCCTCAACAAAGAAATACATGTCCAAGAAACATGTAGTCCCAGTCCTGATCATTTCCAAGCATCCAAGTGAAGCTCCAGCGTAGCACAGTTCGCCTGTCAATTTTCTTTCAAGCGGCCATATCTTTGTTCCCAACCAGTCTCGAAGTGGCATATCATCAGCATAGCCTCTTAGAAGCGTCATTGAAAGATGTGTATGCGTGTTTACCAGCCCTGGCAGAACCACTTTTCTCCGTCCGTCCAGTACGTGATCGGCCTCGCAGCTTATTCCATCACCTATCTCGACTATCCTGCCCTCATCAATGAATATGGACTGGTTACGAATCACTTCTCTAGAGGCGTTCTGAGTTAGGATCCATTCACAGTTGTCTATCCTAACTGACAAAGCTACTCCTCCAGTAGTACTATTTCCCGGAACGTCGGTATTAACGAGTCGCAAATGAATGATAATCTATTCTATTGTTGCGTGTCTGCTGAGCAGGTCCTTTTCCGTTTTTCCAAGCCTACGCATCAATTCAACTATGAGACTGTCAAAAAAGATGAGAGCGGACACCTCGAAGACGGTTCCAAGTGGCGCAAGAGGCTCGTGGGCGCCTGTGATCTGTCTGAGGAAGTAATCTGTTTCCGCCGCCACCTTGGTTCTTCCTTTAACTTGAACAATATGATCTGCGAGTTTCCCGAGATCGGAGTCTGCATGAGATGTTACAGCAATGATCCTTGCTCCAACCTCTTTGGCAATTTCAGATGCTGTGACCACCAGTTTCGTCATGCCAGATCCTGAGATAGCTATGATAAGGTCGCCCTTTCCTATGGCCGGTGTTATCGTCTCACCCATAACATAGACGTTGAAGCCAAGATGCATCATTCTCATGGCGAATGAACGACCTACCAGTCCACTTCTTCCAACGCCTATGATGAGTAACCGTCGATCCTTCGCATCGATAACCCACTCTACCATTTTGTCGGTCTGAGCAGATTGAACTTCCGATAGAGCCTCTTGGGCAAACTTGATTATGTCCTTCCACGCAGTGTTGAAGGCGACCATGACCAACTCTATTCCAACCTCGCGGACCTAGAGTTAACAGGTACCATTTTTCTAGTTTGCGGTCGAGAGATCACTGAGAGAAAAGTGAATGTCCGTAAGAGGTTGCGTGGCTAGAATGAAATCTGGTCGCCTCTACTGCTACTTAGACGTTTGGCCATGTTAGGTAGCTCATCCACGGCCAGATATGGGGCATCCTTATTGGAATGTCCAGAGTTGGCAATGGAATATAGAGGTTCACGTATGTGGCGACTGCCACAAACGTAAGTGTAACGACTATCGTAAGATAGTCTAATGTTTTCATCTTCAAAGTTATGAGTGACTCTCTTTTCTCGGTTGACC
>Ga0315282_10008831_pt1 | contig 16195 bp, 24 predicted proteins | sample YL17G07_20_MG_FD_203693 | JGI IMG/M metagenome (GOLD analysis project Ga0315282, IMG submission 203693) | Sediment microbial communities from Yellowstone Lake, YNP, Wyoming, USA - YL17G07_20 | ecosystem: Environmental > Aquatic > Freshwater > Lake > Sediment | place: USA: Wyoming | collected...
TTTCTCTGAGCAAGACCACATTGACGATAAATATTACAAGAACCGTCTTGCGGAGATAGCCAGTCGCATCCTTTTCAAACCTGCGAAGTCGCTTCGGAGACGTCTTGATGGTGGTCAAAAAAGTTTAGGAGAATTTGAAAATTGAAAAAAGAATTGAGAAGACGAATCAATCAACTTCCAAAAGAAATGCGAAAAATCTTAGAAGATGATATGGAAACTGCTCTTGAAAACCGATTGAAGGTATTAGAAAAATGTTAGATCCAAGATTGCTCAAGCTTACTCTTACAGAACTGCGTGCCTACCTTGTATTGAACGATGAAAAGAAAGATATGGATGCGACGTATCTTGGAACTAAATTAAAAATACAGCGTGCAATGGCAAGCAAAGCACTCAATAATTTACATCGGTTTGGGTTGATTCACAAATACAGACGACACAGAGAATGTTTCTTTACAGTGATTGGAGGAGTCTAAATGAAAAAATGTTTAATGATAAAAGAAGAAGAGAAAGCTGTTAAAGTCAACATTCACATTGGCACCACGGAAATTGAAGGCATCGAATATCTAGTCATCAAATGCCCAAATCCAGACTGCAAAATCCAAATTATGATTCCCACATCCACAATACGCACGTTGCTTGCCGCTTCAAAGAAAAAATATGCGGGGGTGGTTTAATGGAAAAACTAGAACGTTTTAGTATTTTAACTTTTCAAACATATTTGGCTCATCCAGCCGAATTTGAGAAAGAAGGAAAACAAATTCAAAAGGCACTAGAAGCGTTAGGTATTAAAGTGATTAACCCATTTACGGAAGAAAGAGAAGAATTTAAAAAGACAGATGAATGGAAGCCTGAACATTGGTGGACGGAGCCGCATAGTCCAGAAGAAGCTAAACATATTGTTGAACGCGACTTGGCATGGATTCGTGCGTCAGACGCTATATTCGCGTTTCTTCCTGAACCAAGCGGCTACGGAACAACTATGGAGATTTTCTATGCCGCAAAGTTGTTGGAGAAGCCTGTGTTTATTTACACATCTAAGAAATATCGATTTCATCCGTGGCTCATGTACTTTGGACAAGTATTCACGGATATTGAATTTGCGTTAGAAGTGTTGAAACTCCGCAAAAAAGTTGAAGGTTACGCATTCCGCATAGCGTTAGGAGGCAAAATGGGTTCTGGAAAAAGCAGCGACGCCGACTTTCTGGTTAAATCGTTCCAGTTTAAACAGTATGGGTTCAGCACAAAGTTGAAGGAAATTGCGTCAGACTTATTCAACATGGAAGTTAAAGATAGGGTTCTACTTCAAATGCTGGGAACCCGCGTTCGAGAAATCGAGACCGATGCATGGGCTAACTACGTTATAAAACAAATTAATGCTGAAGCTCCGTTAAGAATCGTTATCGACGACATGCGATATATTAATGAGTCTGAAATCTTACGAGAAAACGGATTCACACTCGTAAAGTTGGATGCTCCAGTCTCAGTCAGAAAGAAACGTGGAGTGGTAGGTTTTAACGAAGAAACGATGGCACATCCAAGCGAAGTCGAACTTGACGCCATAGATTTCGACTACACGATTGATTCCTCATGCACAGTTGACGAGTCCTACAAGGAGATAATGGAGATTCTTGAGGAGGTTGCGGAGAAATGAACGGTTTATGGTGGGTTCCAAAAGAACAGATAGAAGCTTTCGTTGTAGTTAACAAAAGCACGAAATATTATCAATGGCTTAAGAATCATCCACAAGAAATAAGTCTCTATAAAATAGGAAGAAATTTTGAGTATGCAACGATGAAGAAACTTCGTAAACACGGATTCTATTGCGTTCGCAAATTCGGAAGTAAAGGGTTTGAAGACATTATCGCAATCCGTAGAACTGAAATTCTTTCGAGATATAACGAAAAACTCTCGTTCGGAGAAGTTCTTTTCGTTCAATGTAAATATTCTCGCTATCAAGACACCTTTCCCAAAAACTTCGACTTGGAAGGATTAATCAAACTTGCTGAAAAATACGGAGCTTTAGCGATTTTTGCAGGAGTTCGAAAGCGTCGAATGTATTTTGCACAATATAAACCTCAAAAAGGGTGGATTGAATGGAATCCGAATTAAACAAAGAACTTAAACGTCTTCAACTCAAGTACGGAGCAGGATTCGAGTTAAAATTAGAATGGCATCCAACTCCGCTTTTGGATAGACCAACTATTCATCGTGCAGACGGCAAGAAAATGCGAGTCACCGGCGAATGGACAAACAACACAATCATTATTTATGAAGATGAAAGCTTAGAAAAAGCTTTGCACGTGACGCGACATGAATTCATAGAGTGGATGCTTCTCAGCAACTTGGTTGATCCCTACGTGATTCTGGCGAATACACTTCAAAATGTGTTTCAAACTTTGAGTTATAAAGCTCAAGAAAAACAAATTGAATTGTTAGTAAGGTTGGAGGATGAAGACTATGAACGAATTAAGAGAAACTCTAAAAAAACTTAAACTATTCTGTCAATCTTGCACCAACGAAGACGTGGAAGACAAGATTCAAGAATATCTCAAAAGTTATCCACACTTGCGCACGCCCGCGGGAGTTGACCTTCTAAGGCAATGTGTGAAGACTTGGCAACGGATTCAACAGTTAGAAGAAATCGTTGACAACACGGAAAATCCTAGAGAGAAAGCCACTTTGATTACAAGAATAGACCGTTTGAAACATACTTGGCTTCAGATGCTTTCAAGTCTTGGAACTACATGGACTAAGCAACAGTATATCAGCAAGAAAGCACCCCTCGTGAACCCGCCCGAAGAAATGTTTAAGATGCTGAAAAGGAAGGAGAAGAAAAATGGTGCTTAGACAATGCAGATGTTGCGGACAATTTTTCGAGGCGCCCGTTCCAATGATGCGTTATTGCTCGCTCGAATGTATGAGGAAAGGCAAAAACCAACTAACTCAAAAATATCGAAGATTAAAGAAAGAACAATCATCACATGACCATATGCTGTCCGATACATCTGTAATCTACGTTGATGGGCAACATAGAATCAAAGCCGCTGTCGTTCTGGAAAAATTGATAAAGAAGGAGAAGAAAAAAGATGCCATATAAAAACAAAGAAAAAAGAAGAGAATATCATAAAGCTTACGGTAAAAAATGGAGAAGTAAAAATCGCAAACGATTAACTCTATATCAAAAAATATACCGCAAAACACATCCAGAATACCATAAAAAAGAACTTGAATACCACCGTAAATATCTACAAAACCATCCTGAAACCAGATTGTTTACAAAAACACGAGCTGGATTCGGAAGAATCAGAGCACTTTTTGAATTAGGAGGTTGTTGTGTTTTTGATTTCAAAACAAATCCTCTAGAACTAGAAATCCATCATCCATTCGGAAGAAAAAAATTTCCAGATATAATGATTCAGGTCTGTCATAAACATCATACAATGTTACATCATAAAGAACGTGTGAAAAAATATAGAGAATTAAGACTTGCGGAGTGGGGAAAAATATGACCACATGGGAAGATATTGATCCTGAAATATTAAAAAATGCTTATGATGATCCCATCGCATTCGTCACAACTATCCTTCCTCAATTACCAATCAAACTTTCTCCAAATCAAGTGAAGATTCTCAGAACTTTCTATGATCCAGAAAAAAAATACACGGAACTGCAATTAGTTATAGGAAGAAAGGGAGGAAAAACTTTGTTAGTCTCCTTAATTGCTCTCTACGAAGTTTACAAACTTTTGAACACTAAAGATTTACACAAGAAATACGGGCTGATTCCTGAAGCCCCAATTTATATCATGTGTGTTTCCACAAGTTATGAGCAAGCTCTTGGAGTAATATTTCAGTATATATGTGCGTTGGCTCAAGGAAGTTGGTATCTCAGCAATTATATTGTAAACATAACGAAGGAGGAAATAGAGTTTGCAAAACGGATCAAAATTCGATGTCAACCATGCAGTAGCAGAAGTGGATTAGGATTCCCTTGTTTCGTAAATATCTACGACGAGCACGCCCACATGCTCACGCGGTCGGGCAACGCTGCGGGCGACGTGGTTTACAACGCGTTACAACCCAACTTAAAAGTGTTCAGGGGCGACGGCAAAAGCGTCACCATCAGCACGCCCGCTGGAATGGACGGCATCTTTTGGGAGTTGTTCAAAACGGGCTACCCTGAAGAAGTAAAACAGAAATGTGACGAGCAAGGAAAGCAACCGTGGAGATGTGTGTTTCAGTTTAGCACTTGGGAGACCAACCCAACGTTGCCCTATGACCATCCTGAATTGCAGAAGGAATTGAAAGCGGATCCCCGAAACTTTGAGATGCAGTTTGAAGGACTGTTCAGTTCAATATTGCAAGCCGCGTTAGAAGAAAAACAAATTGAAGAATGTGCCGTCGGAGTAGAAATTGACGAGAACCTTGTGGATAAGGAAACCCCAAGAATAATAGTGTTGGATCCCGCCACAGTAGGCTCCGAATACGCGGTTGTGATGGGACATTACAGCGATAAACCTAAGAGGGATACTGTCGTCGTGGATTTAGTCCGCACTTTTAAAGGTTCACACAAGCATCCTGTGGACATCAACAACGTGGAAAACTTTGTTCGTAGCCTCTGTCGAAACTTTAAGATAATCCACATTGGCATCGACCAGCACCAAAGTTGGGATACGGTTCAGAAGTTTGAAAAAGAAGGTTTGCCCATACATCTTGTGAACATCACTCCCAAATACAACATGGACATGTATACTGAGCTTTTCCGTAGAATAAACACGATTCATGTAATCTTTCCTAACAAGCCTGAAATCAAAGAAGAATTGAAGTTTCTTCAGAAGAAATACGCGGGGTGGGGTTGGAGAATCGAAGCCGCCCGCAACCACAACGATGACATTCCTGATGCCATGGCGAATCTATGTTTACTGCTAATTCAGAACCTCGGAAAAAGGGCGGAATGGAGCGAGATGGTTCAGTTCATAACAAGCAGCGAAGAAGCGTTAAAAGAAAAGGTTCCTGACGTCTTGTGGCAAGAAATACGGAACATACTATCATCTATTACTTCATACAATCTGCGAATGCGACTTGTCCAACTATTATATCAAATGTATTCAGATGGCTATGAAGACGGATATGAAAAAGCCCAAGAAAACGTGAAGGACTGGATTGACCTGTCCGATTTTGCTCCAGACAATGATTGGAGGGATTGAAATGAAAAATGAAGAACTTCTCAACGAGATTCGTGGAATCTTTGAAAGTTTCGACAAAGATTTAGATGTGTTATCGACGGACGTCGCCTTCGTAAAGGGAATTATAGCGGAAATGCAGAGACATAACGGTAAAGTCATCAAAGACTTGGCGAAAGTTATTGAAGCATTGACCATTGCAATCACGGGACTTCTAGGAGTTATAGCATGGTTGGTGAAAAGATGAAAAAATGTTGTTTCACATGCAGAAACCGCCATTTCGGATTTCCCTTGGACACTTCATGGGGCGCTTGCGACTACACTTGCGTAATCGAAGAAGATGGAACAGCAATGTTTCTTTTGTGCACACATGGAATGACTCCGTTAGAAGTCGCACAGAAACTTCGCAGAATGGGAACACAATGTGTAAGGTGGAAAAATGTTGAATCCGATAAAACTGCTTAAAAAGTTCACGAACATCGTTGTCCGCTCGCTTCCGTGGCTTGAACAGTGGCAAATGGGAACTAAGGTGTCGGATGTGGCAGCCTTTCTTTTTCCCCACGATTTAGAAACTCTCTACATCCACAAAGAAGGAAAACACGTTTTAGATTCATATTATTGGGAAGAAAACCTCGTTACGGTAATGACACACGAGCAGATACATGCAACACTAAGAAAAAATAAACTCTACAAAGAAAATGAAGGTTTCGACAACGTTTTTCCAAATATTCCCAAAAGCAACTTCTTCGTGGATGGAAAGTGGAAGTGGCTTAAAGGAAAATGGAGATGGGATGGAGAAAAATGGAGCAGAATGAATTTCTAATCAAGTTCGAGCAACTGTGCGGCGTCAAGAAGCCGATATTCTGTAACCGTTCCGAATATGAAGATGACGGATTCAGTGTCCGCGACGAACTTCTATGTCGAGCGAAAGAAATAACCGCCAAACCTAATACGGGAAGGTATCGACTTACAAACAAAAATAGCGATGTTTGTGAACTCTGGATTGATGTTGACAACCATGATGGAATTCCTTTTAAACAATATAAAGAGGAACGGTTAAAACCAGCAATAATAAAACTAAACGAATTAGGAATATCAAGCGACTACATATTTCCAAAAATCAGTGGAAGAGGAGTTCATCTTCACGTTTTCATAAGTGAACTTCCAGCAAACGTTGACATAAGCGACTTGTTCTTGAAAACAACAACCGAAAAAGCAGATTCAAGAAGTTTAGTTGAAAGACAGAAAATAAGAGAATTTGGAGCCATCACAAGTATTGGAAAAGGAGTTTGCAGTTACATTTCAATAGCGGAATTGCTGAAAGCTCGGCAACTTCCAACCTTCAAAAAAGCGGAATATCCAACAATCAAACTTTTCAAATGTTCCTCTGAATTTATTTTTCAACTTTCGCTGGTAAAAGAAGACAAAGCACAAACAAAGATGGAACACGAACCGATAGTTGACTATGAAAGAGACGGCGATTTCATGCAATTGTTTAAATGTCCGCTTGTGACGAAACTGGATAGAAAGGCAAAGACTGAACATCACTTAAAACATGATGAACGAGTTTTCCTAATGAACCAATTCATTCACTTTGGAGAAGAAAGCAGAAAGAAACTACATGAAATTATATCTCAATGTGCCGATTACAATCCACAATTAACACAAGGATATATAGACCACGCAATGCGGAACGGTTATCATCCTGAAACTTGTATGCGTGCTAAAGAACTGAGGCTTGATTGTCCAGAAGAAGATTCTAATTGTACTTGGTTAAAAAAGGTTGGTGGAAAAAGTCCGATTAAGTTCGCTTGGACTGAATTATCTCTCGAAAAAGTTAAAGAAACATACAAGAAATGGTTGTCTTTTAAAACGACAGACGGTCGAGAAGACACAGAACTGTTAGACATCGTTTTTGCAGTAATGAAAGAAAGAGAATTCCAAGGAGATCCTGTGTGGATGCATATAGTAGCCGATTCTGGAGGAATCAAAAGCGAACTTTTAAGAGCACTCTCAAAATATGAAACTATAGATATAGACTCGATTACGTCTCACACATTAATTAGCGGTAAAGTTATTACGGATCCTGAAACGGGAAAGCAAAGACCTGTAAAAGGACTGCTTACAAATCTTGATGGAAAACGATTAATAATCAAAGACTTTACTATCATACTCCAAATAGACGCAAAAGAAAGATATTTAGTGTTTTCACAGTTTAGAGGTGCTTATGACGGTTATTATGCCGCTTCGTATGGAACATGGGACAAACCAATAAAAGTAGACGTGTCCTTCACAGTCATAACTGGAGTAACCAGAGCAATTGATTATCATGGAAACTTGGCAATAATTCTCGGCGAACGATTTCTTAAAGTAAGACATGAGTTGGATAGAAAAATAGCAACATTTACAGCAATGAAAAATGCTGGAAAAGAACTTCAAATGAGAAAGGAACTGGGTTCCGCAACACTAAGATTTTTAAGTAATTTAAAAATGCCGAAAGACGTTGAACTTCCCGAAAGCATCTTCAACAACCTGATGTATTTAGCTTTGTTCATTGCTCAAATCAGAATGCCCGTTCCAGAGTCCACATGGAAATCTGCAATGATGGGATTATATTCAGATTTTGAAACAACTCCCGAATACGCCACTAGACTTGGAAAACAATTGTTGAAATTGACAAAACTTTTGTGTGTAGTAAGAAACAGAAATGAAGTAAACAAAGACGATTTTGCGACGACCGCACGAGTAGGATTCGATACTTGTCCTCAAAACAGACTTCAACTTGTTCTTGCACTTTACAAAAAACCAAATCAGACAATAGAAGAACTTTCAAAAACGATAGGATGGAGAGTGGACAAGACTAAACGCAAACTCGCAGAACTTGTATCTCTGACGGATGTCATAGAAGCGGATGGAGAACTAAGAGACTTCAACACTAAATACAACCTTTCAAATACACTGAGAAGTTACTGCAAGGGGTTCCTACCGACGCTTGGGGAGTCGGGAGAATTTAGGATGAGTTGTCTTAAGCTTAATAAAACACATAACACGTCCACCACCCCAACCAGTGGTAATGGAAAGAGCATGGATTTAGGGAAAATTAACCAGATAACTGAAGGTTCTTCTTTAACTTTCAGTTTCGTTGATTTTCTCCGTTTCACTATGCAGTGTGGGTGCCGAACGTGTTATCGTCCTGAACCCCGCTATCCCATGAGTGTGTGGTGCCAGAAATGTTTCGCCTCAGGGGCGCCATTATTCTTGAGGGGGGCGATTTAGTGCTTCTTAGTGTGGAGCCATTTGACGACGGCGTTGAAGGCACCCTGCTTGACCTGTGGTTTGTGGGTGGCGGTCACAAGACGGTCAGACCTCCGTGCCCGCCCCACTACTTCAGCGCCGTGGAGCAAGGGGACGCGGAGCTTGTGCGGCGGCGCCTGCTGAGTAAGCCGAGTGTGGAGCAAATGTTGTATAAAGTCACCTTCCCCACGCTCGCGTCCTTGGATCGCTTTCGCCTGTTTGGGGCGTTGGAGTCGCACAAAAGGTTCGTGGACGTGCTGGCGTCTGACTTCGGTTTCGACCAGCCCAGCGGAGAACCCACGGTTCTTTCGTGGGACACGGAAAGTTTTACATTCAGTAAGATAGCACCAGACTGGCATCGCGATACAATCCGCTCAATCAGCGTGTGGTCGCAAGAAGAACATATTGCAGAGAAGTGGAAGGAACTAATTGGCGACGCGGTGTTGATGGTGGGTAGTGACAACGAGTTCGGCATTTGCTGGAGCGTGGATGACGCCCACGATGAAGAGTGGGTGATTAAGCAGTTTATCAAGTTCGTGCAGAGTTTCAATCCAGATGTCTTATGTGGCTACAACGACGGCGATTACGATTTGCGTTTGTTGTTGACTCGTTGTAATGTGCTTCGCATTGCATGTCGCCTTGGAAGAGATGGCTCAATTCCCTACGTTCTCACTCGTCAGTATGAACGTCGGGGCAAGGAGCGTGAGGTGAACCTCGTTCGCATCCGCGGGCGAGTGCACTTGGACGTGCTCGCTGAAGTGTTTTACGACCAGACATTGTACGATTTGAAGGGGCGCGGTCAAGTGGAAGTCGCAGGTCACTTTGGTTTTGCACCGATTGAAGACGTGAATCATGCCAGCATTCCCGAAGAACGGCTTGCGGAGGTCAACTTGGACGACGCGCGTTGTTGTTATGGACTGGCGAAGTTTTATTCTCAGAACATCTACGCTCTGTGTGACTATCTTAAAGTGCCGCTGAACTTGATGGTCGAGCGCTCTCCGTCTCACATTCCCAACTGGTTCTATGGGCAAGAGTATAGTCGGCTCGGAATCGTTAGCGACGGTTACAACAATGAGCGTTTTCCGCAGATTTTCGCTCGTGGCGGCAAACCTTACCAAGGGGCGTTCGTGAAGTGTTACAAGACGGGGCTGTTTTGGAACGTGGAGCACATTGATTACGCGGGTTTCTATCCTTCCATAATGCTTGAGTATAATCTGAGTCCCGAAACCGTGTCGCTTGTGGAAACTAAGCCATATACGGGCTTGTATATATATACAAAACACAAAGGTTACGATATTATTGAGGTTCCAGACAAGCCCAAGGTTGGGGAGCCACTCCAATTCGTGTGTCGCGTGGACACGAGTAAAGATTCGGTGACTCGGACAAGGTTGAAGTGGATTGCTGACGAGCGGGCGAGGCTCAAGGCGGAGTACAACGAGACTAAAGATGAACGCCTCCAAAGTCGCCAGTATGCTTTGAAAGTCATCCAGAACACATTATATGGTTACAATGGCACTCCCTACGCTTTGTATGGTAACGTGTTGGTGGCGATTCTGATTACGGCTCTTGCCCGCTTCCACATTCAAGAGTTGATTGGTAAACTGAAGAAGGAAGGGAAACAGATTATTGAGGTTGATACTGATGGGCTTTATTGCGTGGATTAAACGAAGAATTAAAAAAGCGATTATCCGATTTTTTACAGCTTTCGCTTGGGAGACAAATGATGTGATGTAAATGGACGACCGCTACTGGTTTTTGCTTTTCGTCATATGGTTCACCGTTGACGTAGTGATGTCTTTAATCGAGAAGTTCGGCTTTCCAGCTTTGAGTCCCACGTTCCTGTGGTTAAGCGGCGTCTGCGTGGGCATTGCAGTGGGCATCGTGGTTGGAGTTGTCGAGGCTCAGAAGATTAAGAAGGTGCTGGGACTTTGATTATAAAACGGGATTCTAAGGAATATAGTCGAACATGGAGACAAGCAAATAAAGAATGGATTAAGAAGTATGAACATGATCGCTATGAAAAACATAGAGAAAAAGAACTTGTGGAATCTAAAGAATATTATCATAAACATAGAGAAGAACGGTTAGTTTATCTGAAAAAATATCGTGAACAACACAAACAAGAGGCAAGAGAATGGTTTAGAAAATATCAACGAACGGGAAAGTATAAAGAGGGACGACGTAGATACCGTGAAACTCACAGAGAACAGATACAAGAAAGAAAACGTAAATATCGACAAACCGTGGCATACAAAAATATGGTACATAAATATGAGAAACTATTAAAAACTCGAAAGAGGAGATATGCTGAAAAGAAGGCGAGAAGGTTGCCATTAGGTGAATTATGTGAGTTTTGTGACGAAATTAACGGGTTGGTAAGACATCATCCAGATTACAATTTACCAGAAATATATGTGACTTGTTGTTTTGAGTGTCATAAATGGGTTCATCTATCACAGGATCCCGAAGTATCTTACATAATAGATAATTATTTCTAGAACTAGGTACTATAAAAATAGGGTATATATTCGGAGGCTCTCGGGGAATAATTGACCATAGGGAGGTTGCATAAGGCAGGAATAAGCTTCTTTTTCTTTTTGCGTCTATTCGCTGGTACTTCGTTCTATGATGGCTGTTTATCGTAATTGCTCACGTTCATTTTATGCGATAAAGTTTTGTTTATCTGATATGGCTTCGAGTTTAGGTAAGTGGTGAGAGGGCTAGCATTATGACAACATAAACCTTTACGTTTGTAAAGTAAGCACATACTTGTATGTTTGCCTTCGTAATGCCTTCGTGGTGTAGCATGGTAATATATCATACTACGAATTAAGACGAAGTGTAATAACCTCGCATGCAATAGTGAGTGACAACTCATAACCCTATATAATGATTCCATCCGTGCATCATGGATTGAGACGCTTCGCTGATTCGAATGTGTTTAAAAGCATGGGATTTTTTATGAGGCTTCGATTTGCTTACCGCAAATCTCCATAAAATCTGATGGCTACGATTAAACGAAAAATTTCGATTTACCAGACAGCGACTTTTAAAAAGTGTGAAACTAACCTTAATTTATTCTCTATTTGGTAAAATCGCTTTAATTATGAGTTTTTACTTTTTTGATTATTAGCGAAAAAAGCATGTATCAAAATGAAGTAATTTCGAATAAAAAAAAGAGATTATAGTTTTGGATTAATCCAAAACCACATTTTACATTTAGAACAGTATGCTTGAACTTCCCCAGAACAGGCATCTATTCTTTTTGTTTTTGTTGCCGTTCCACATTTTGGACATCTCATTTATTCCACATCCTAGCAAATTGGTGTATGTCTCTTAATGTTTGAATGCCCAGATTTACACCATGCTAAATGACTAAACCATGTAGACATAGCATAAAACTGAATTTCTCTGTTGCAATAGGGACATATTCGTTTTTGTAAACCTGTTGTTGGCTTTGGTGTGTTCATTTATTCCACATCCTTTTTTCTTATTTTCTCTATTGCCTTATCTAATATCTTTTTGTGGTGTTTGCACATTTCTGATCTAACTGCCGGTATGGGACATCCGCAAGGCAATTTAGATCTTGCCGTGTTTAGTATGTTGTGTTTGCATGAGGGACACGATACAAGTATCAATTTGCTTTTTGTGTTCCATGAGTAGCCGCAATTAGTACATTTTATGTTTGCTTGTGGTTTTGTCATTGTTAAACACCATCATAATATTGATCTATTAGCTTGTCTATTTGTTGCATGTTTGCGTTTTTGTCTTGTTTTTCAATTGTAAGATATGGTGTTTTGAATGTTGTTGTTTTTGTTTCTGTTTCGATTCTTTTGTAAACCGTTAGGCTTACATACTCTATTGCTTGTGCGCCAAATTGGTTATAGTCTTGTAGTGGATTTTTCTTTATGTCGCTTAATCTGTTTCGTTCTATGTTTTTGATTTCTACTTCTTGTAAGCCTAGATTTCCGTACCATGTTCTCAAAACAATTATTCCGTAGATGTCATATTTTGTTTGTGTTTTTACCATTTATTCCACGATCCTCTCAACTTCTTTTAAAAGGTCATGGTGTTTGTTTTTGTATGCGTCTCGCATGGCTGTAGCAAATCTTAACTTGTCGAATCTCGGGTTATCCTGTGCTAGAAAATTGATTAACTTATTTTCGAAGTCTTCGAGGTCTTCAGATTTTCCGATTAGCTCGGCAAGGATTTTATAGTATTTTTTGCTTAACATTGTTTCACATCCTTTAAAACGGTCTATGTTCTCCGAGTAATGAGAATTCGTGTTTTTTTATCGTTATTTTGTTCTCTTTTAAGTCTTGTTCAAATTGTTGTAGATTTATGTGTTGTAGTTCAGAAGTTCTTAAAATTCCAGCTAGTACGTCTTGTTTTGCTTCTTTAAGTTCATAATAGCGTTTTAAATTGTTTAAATCGTATTTTGATATTTCCATAAAATCACATCCTTTTTTGTTTTAGGTTAAGCGTCTTGTTGTCTTCATTGGTTGCTGTGTTTTATTGGTAAATCGTTTACCGTAGCTTATTGCTACGTGTAGGTTTTTGCTTGATTCCTCGCATGACTGCAGTCGTGCAAGATTGTAGTTCAGCTTAACCAATCTAACCCTTACTTTTACGAGGTATATAAATACTACTACTATGAATATGAAGACTTGTTTATATTTGAGATTAGCATGTTATACATTTGTGCAGTAAAACGTTAAGGATGTGGATAAATGTTCACGGTCAATCGTGAATTAAACTTCGTTTTTTCGAAAAAAAGAAGGGAAAAAGGGAAATTTGTAGGGTTCTAGCGTCTTATCCCTACGGTATTTTTTCGAGATATTTTATAAGCTCTTCAGTTTCTCGAAGGTTAAATGCGTGTGTGGTTTGTGTTAACGTGAATGCATGGGTTATCACGGTTATTTTTCGGTCGGGTTCGAGATATAAATGCTCAATATCTTCTTTTATGAATCCAGCACTTACGTTTCGACTCCATCCATGTTTTATTTTTAAGGCTCTGGAGTTGCGTAGCATTCTTAACATTTTTGTGGTTTCGTTTTTCCATTCGTATTTGGTCATTTTTGCATTGCCTTCTTTAAAATGTCTTGTTTTACGGTTTCGAAGTCTTCGCCTTGTTCTAGTCGTTTCGAAGCCTCAGCAAGTAAGCGATCTTTATCATCGAATCCTTCGCTTTTTCCTGTTAATGCAGTCATTCTAAACCGTTCAGGATCACGATATTTATCTCTTAATTGCATCAGCTTCATGTATAGTGTCATGCGTTTTAATGCGTCTTCTTTATCAGTCTTCTTTATCATTATGTCATATCCGCAACTGAATAGGTTAGATGTTGAACTGAAGCATATCGCAAATTCATAACCGAGTTCCCAGAGAATCTTTTTTATGTCCGCATCAAACTCTTTTAGTTGTTCTGCATCTTCAGAGTATGCTAATATGCAATCCGAATGTAGTATGTCCCACTCTTCAGCTTTGGGTTCATAATATCCTCTCCATGCGTCAGTGTGGTGATATTCAAATTGAATAGGCGATTTTTCGTAATCATCGAAGCCTCTAAATTGTAGATTGTCGAGGTCTTCAGGATCGTTTATGTCTAATGTTTCGATAGTGTCTTCATGTTCCATAACCGTATATCTTGTTGCTATTTCTTTTTGTGGATTGTAGATTATTACTGTTCCTTGTGGTCGATCCTCTATAGATTCTCTGCATGGATAACACACCCATCCATTTAGTTTTTCAGAGTATGAACCCTCTTCTATTGCTGATCTCCCGTATTGCTTAAAGATGTCTTTAGCCAATTCTCCGCAAATTGCACATTTAGTTTTTGGAGTTATATTGCTATCTTTGTATATGTTCATTTTTAAGTCTCCTTAATTGTTTTTCGTTTACTGCACATTCTAATGTTCCATTCCCGTTTTTTATGATGACGCAACAGTATGTTTTTTCCATGTTCAATCCCTCTTTTTTGCTAAAGTTTCCAATTCTTGTCCTTGAGTGTGCAAGATTTCTAGTATGTTGATTAGTGTTTTGTTGTGTGCGTCTAATGTTGCGAATATGAGTTGAACGTCTTCGTGTATTTCTCTGAATGCTTGATCTATTGCTTCGTTTTTTAGTTGTTCTTGTACAGCTATATTTCGTGCATGGGTTTCAGTTGTCATTTTTCTATTTCTCCTTATAGTGTGGGTTTGGTGTGGATGTGTGGCATGACGGACACGTTAACAACCTAAAAGTTGATCCCGTGAACCATTCATAACCACATTTTTCACATTTTACGTTTATATTTTTTCTCATATTCCTAATCTCCGTAGTCATAATAGTAGTAAGACATACTTATAAGGTTTTCTGAAAATATCTCTTTTAGCGGTTCAGAATGCGAAATAGAGTTAAACGTGGGTTTCGAACAGAAAAAGAAGGATGATTCTGGCGTTTTTTCCTAGCTCTTATCCCTACGGCTATCTGTGGCTCAGTGCATACATTATCATTACGAACCATAAGAATGCCATGATTAAAGTCGCCAGTGCCTTCGCCGTTCCTCCGCCGTTGCTATGTGATTCGTTAATCGCTGGCGGTGCTGGCGAGATCGTTCTAGCGATCTCTTGCGATTTTGTGTCGCATTTGTATGGCTCAATCTGTACTAATTCTGTTTTGTCTCCGTTTTTGTAAATGAATTCTCCCGCTTTTAATCTTACTATTTTTTCCGCAATTTCATTTCTCTTGTTTTTGGGAAAGAAGCGGAGTACATATTCGAAGTCGTTGGGTTCGTCTGTGCTTCCGAAATATCGTTGTTTCATATAGCGCATTGCATTCTTATCGATTAATGATGCGAACTGTGTTATGCAAGCGAATCTTATTTCGTAGTTTCTTCCTTGTGTCATCATGCGGACTGTGTTTTGGTATCGTTTTGCTGTCATGCATCCTTGTGGAAAGTAGGTGTGGGCTTCCTCAAATATGATGAAGTGTCGTTTTCGGTTTTGTTTTGGAAGTGACGCTTGATATATCATAAGTTGTTTGCAGAACCATTCCACTAATTGTTGTTGCTGAGTGTTGGTTAGTTTGCTGATGTCGTATATGATGTTGCGTTCAAATCCTAGAAGGGTTTGTGTTACTGTGTAATGTGGAATCTTTGATCTGTTTTGCCAATCTTGTGTGGGATCGAAAACCACTACGATTACGCCTTTCTTCATTAGTGCGTCTGCAATTTCCATTAAAATGTCTGATTTGCCCACTCCCGTCGTGCCTGAACAGTAAACGCCTGACCGCATGGCTTCTGTGGAGTCGAAGGGGATCATGGCATAATCACTTCCAACGTGACATATTGTCTTTCTATCAGCTTTTTGGCTTGTTCCAGTTCTTGTTTCTGTTGGTATTCTGGCGAACTTAGGAAATTGTCGTATTCCGTTTTGAGTTGTCTTGCGGTTTCTCTGTGCATTCCCTTCCAGCATAGTATGAGGAAGTTCACTCTAGATTTTGTGATTTCTTTTCCGTGCTTTTCGTGGTGTAATAGGATTATGGCTTTGTTCTTTTCGAAGCTGTAGATTTGGCTTACTCCGAGATGTCCCATTTTTATCATTCCTACTCATAATCTTCATAATCGCTCCTTAAAAACCTTCTCTTCGGTCAAAAGCGGTTCAAAACTGCCTTCCTCTTATCCCTACGGCATTTTTTAAAGTTCTATAATTAAGTTCTATCATAGTTTATAAATCATAG
>Ga0315282_10008832_pt1 | contig 16194 bp, 8 predicted proteins | sample YL17G07_20_MG_FD_203693 | JGI IMG/M metagenome (GOLD analysis project Ga0315282, IMG submission 203693) | Sediment microbial communities from Yellowstone Lake, YNP, Wyoming, USA - YL17G07_20 | ecosystem: Environmental > Aquatic > Freshwater > Lake > Sediment | place: USA: Wyoming | collected...
TTAAAATGATTTTGATACCTCCAAAAACGGCTTATAAGGTGATTTTTCGAGCCAGTTTTCAAGTTAATTTATTGAAAACAAAAAAGATCTCATGGCCCGACCCCATATTACCCATTAGACCCCATATTACCCATTAGTATTGTGTCCCCCTTTTTATATCCCCCATATTACCCATTAGACCCCATATTACCCATTAGTATTGTGTCCCCCTTTTTATATCACTTTTTTAGTTGCCAGGTTTGCATTCAAAAAGTTATCATATAAAAAAGGAAAAATTATTTGAGCCGAATAAACCGCCATAAATTTGAGCTACGATATTGTAATGTTCATCATTGTTACGAAACATCCTCAGGCTTAGCCAGTGGTCACATAATCTTGTATTAAACCTTTATATAGGAGGGGAATAATGAAAAGATTGAGAAATGAAATGCAACGTCGTTTTAATTTTTCTTTAGTTTATATTTCTTTCGCCATGCTGGCTGTCGCGCTCTTTTTATTTGTCGGTACGAGCTGTAATCAAAAGGCTGCCGGTACCGGTGGCACCAAACAGGTCCGTCTTAAGTTTGCCGTATCATTTCCTGCCGAAAGGTCCAGAACGTCGCTCGACGGTCGCTTGCTCCTGCTGATTTCGACGAATAACGACCAGGAACCGCGTTTTCAGATAAGCGACGGCCCAGCCACCCAGCAGGTCTTCGGCATAGACGTCGATGGGCTGGCGCCGGGCGCTCCCGCCATAATTGACCACACAGCCTTCGGCTATCCCCGCCGCAGCCTGGCCGATATTGAGCCCGGCGAATACTGGGTTCAAGCCCTGCTCAACATTTACCAGACTTATCATCGGGCTGACGGGCACATCGTCAAACTCCCGCCCGACCGCGGCGAAGGCCAGCAGTGGAACCGCAAGCCCGGCAATCTTTACAGTAATCCGGTCAAAATCCGCCTAGACCCAGCCCGCACCGAAACCATAAAAATTTCCCTCGACCAGGTCATTCCGCCCATTCCCGACCCACCCGAAACTAAATACATCAAACATGTCCGCATCCAGAGCAAGCTGCTCACTGACTTCTGGGGAACGCCCGTTTACCTCGGGGCTCACGTCCTTCTCCCGCACGGCTTTGACGAGCACCCCGAAGCCCGCTATCCGCTGATAGTTTTTCACGGGCATTTCCCTTACGACCTCAGCGGCTTCCGCGAAGAGCCGCCCGACCCCAACCTTCCGCCTGACTACAGCGAGCGCTTTCACCTTCACGGTTACAACCGCATCGTCCAGCAGGAGGCCTATAATTTTTATAAATACTGGACGGCCCCCGACACGCCGCGCTTCCTTATAATCGAAATCCAGCACGCCAACCCATATTACGATGATTCCTACGCAGTCAACTCGGCCAACCTCGGACCCTGCGGCGATGCCATCAATTATGAGCTTATTCCTTACATTGAGCAAAAATTCCGGGGCATCGGCGAAGGCTGGGCCCGCTTTACCTATGGCGGCTCGACGGGCGGCTGGGAAGCTCTGGCCACGCAGATTTTCTACCCCGATATGTACAACGGCTGCTGGGCGGCCTGCCCAGACCCGGTAGATTTCCGCGCCTATACCATCGTCAACATCTACGAGCAGAAGAACGCCTATTACGTGGAGGGCCGTTGGAAGCGCACTCCGGGTCCGGGACGCCGCAATTATCTTGGCGAAGTAAGCTGCACCATGAAAGAGACCAACCACCGCGAGTTAGCCCTCGGCACCAAATCCCGCTCCGGCGACCAGTACGACATCTGGGAAGCGGTTTTCTCACCCGTCGGTCCCGATGGCTATCCGCGGCGCATCTGGGACAAGCTGACCGGCGAAATTGACCCGGAGACTGCCGCCTACTGGCGGGAGCACTACGACCTGCGCTACATCCTGGAACGCAACTGGAAAACCCTCGGGCCCAAGCTCAAGAGCAAAATTCACATCTATGTTGGCGACATGGACAACTATTACCTGAACAACGCTGTCTACCTGATGGAAGAATTTTTGAAGAACACCAAAGACCCATATTATGACGGCGAAGTAGATTATGGTGACCGGGCTGAGCACTGCTGGAACGGAGACCACACTTTGCCTAATTATTTGTCACGTTTGCGCTACCACCAGCTCCACATCCCGAAGATCATGGAACGCATCAAAAAATCGGCAACTAAAATCGCCAGGCAATGATCTAATAAAAAACGCTTTAAATTGAGTGGTGGCAGAGACAGGAGAAGAGGTGGGGTCGGGCCATGGCAAATTATTTGTTATCAGTACATTAGACTGATTTTTTGAGTAAAAATGCAGGCTTAGATGAGATTTTGATGGGGGTAAAAAAGCTTGTAAAGAGTTGATTAAATCTTTCCGTTATTTGCGCTTAAAATGATTTTGATACCTCCAAAAACGGCTTATAAGCTGATTTTTTGAGCCAGTTTTCAAGTTAATTTATTGAAAACAAAAAAGATCTCATGGCCCGACCCCATATCTCCATATCTACCTCCCATATCTACCATATCTACCAGCTCTCTGGCCACTGCTTCTCCCGCTCATCCAGAAACTCAAGCAACTTTAAACATTCCTCCAGCTCTAACTGATACATCTCTCCTGACTGCAGAGACTTCAGAAAAGCCAGCCCCCGTCCCGCAAACAGATTATCAAACGGACACTTCACCCCCGGCTTGTCCAGAAGACTGTGGACCCGATTTTAATTCAAAACCACAAAATGACTATAATGCTTGGGTAGGTCAATACCTACCGTATTGCATCAGCCACCTCCTCGAGCTGATTATACCCCAAGGTCATCGGTCCTGAGGGTGGCGCAGCATTATATCACAATACATATTTACCTAATTTTTCCGTGGAAATAAAGCTTCTTGTTTTTATGAGATTTCTTGGCTTATAATTCACTTGCGGACCAAAAAATTAGGTTAATAGGTAGTGTGTCCCTGTTTTTATAAAGGAGAGGCTATGAAAAAAATTCTTAGTTCGAGGCTAATCATTTTGTTATTTGGGGTTGTATTGGCCTTGGTCGTCGCCGGCCAGGCGGGCCCAGATAATAATAACCTTTTACTCCTTAAGGCCTTTGATAAAGGAAAGTTTGTTGACACCCTGACCACCAGTGACGTTGAAGTTTATGTCGATGACAAGTTGCTGGAGGTCAAAGGCTTGACTCTGGTCAAAGGGCTAAAAGTAAAGAAAACCGAGGGTGAAGAAATTTCTTCTCCCCTCCTGCCCAGGGTCATCATTCTGGAATTCAGATGCTACGAATATGATCAAAAATTTGGGCAGATGGTGGAACATCTTTTCCGGAGACCTTATAGTCCAGCTGATACGATTTCTTTAGTTACACCCGTAAAGATCTATGGTTTTTTTTCGGAAAGCCTCAGAGATTATTCGCCTGAGCAGCTAATCAATGCCGGTTCAACTATTTTAAAGAGGGATATTTATGTAACCGGCAAAACTGAAAATGAAATTATTCAGGAAATGACTCGTCTCGTCACGGATTTGCCGCAAGCCTCTTCTGCCAAAGATATTCTTATTCAGTATCAGCAAAACCTGGAAAGTCTAAAAAATATTCGAAAATTCGATGACTCCACTCTTTTTAAAGCAGCAAGCCAGTTCTCAAAGGCGAAGGCTCAAAAACATTACATCGTAATTTGCCAGCAGGAATTCCTGCCCATCCCGAATTCTGAGGTGATGGACAGTCTTCTTAGTAATCGAAGTCTAATGTTTCAAGCCAGTGATCTCTTTCAATCAATTAATTCGGGTGAGGCAGTAAACCTGGAACCGGTAATCCAAGAATTGACTGATTCGGGAATTGTGATGGATTTTCTTTATTTTAAAACAAATCCCAGGCCCAGACCGGAAATAAAAGTGAAGGAATATTCAACTGATATGTTCGATATTTATTCGAAGCTGGCCCAATCGACAGGTGGTCTGATTGAGGCAACAACCTCACCGGTTGCCCAACTGAGAAAAATTTTAGAAAACACAGAAAACTATTATCTGATTTCATATTCGATTTCTCCAGTAGAACAGGCTCTTGACCAGCCCTTAAAGGGGGTCAAAGCCCGGCTAAAGAACAAAGACTATGCGTTAACCTATTTAAGGTTATAAAAAATAGGGGGAAAATAGGGACACCACCTAATTTTTTGTTATTGTCAGGCCAATTTTATCCTGTTAAAATATATAGTCAATATGTTCTTAAGGAGAGCCTGATGAAAACCATGCAATCAATTTTGATCACCATCTTAATCGTCCTGATGTTGGTTGCCTGCTCCGGAGAGAAGGCAGCCAGGACATCCAGCGAATCGACCGAAAACCCGTTTTTCTCTGACTGGACCGCCCCCTTTGAAGCCCCACCGTTTGACCGGATTAAAGAAGAACACTTCAAACCAGCTGCCCTTGAAGGAATCAAAAGACACGAAACCGAAATCCAGGCGATCATCAACAACTCCGCGCCTCCAACTTTCGCCAACACCATCGAAGCCCTCGACCGCAGCGGGCTGTTTCTTGACCGGGTTCAGAAGGTCATGGAAAATCTGCTTTCGGCCAACACTAACGACACTCTGCAAGCCATCGCCACCGACCTGGCTCCCACTATCTCCAGGCACTATGATGAAATTTACCTCAACCCCCGCCTCTTCCAGAGAATCAAAACTGTCTATGAGCAGAGAGACCGACTCGAGCTTAATCCCGAACAGCGTCAGCTTCTGGAAAAATTCTATAAAGACTTTGTCCGGGCCGGGGCCAACCTCGATGAAACCAAGAAGAACCGTCTCAAAGAAATTAATCAAGAGCTGGCGGTGCTGTCACTCAAATTCGGTGATAATGTTCTTAAAGATACTAATGCTTTTGAGCTGGTGATAGAAAATCTCGCCGACCTGGAAGGTCTTCCTGAGAATGTCATCGCGGCTGCAGCCGAAGCGGCCAAAGAACGCGGCAAAGAAGGCAAGTGGGTTTTTACCCTGCACAAGCCCAGCCTGATTCCGCTCCTGCAGTATTCACCGCGTCGCGAGCTAAGGGAAAAAATCTTTAGGGCCTACATCAATCGCGGCAACAACGGCAACGAATACGACAACAAGGCTCTCATCGCCCGGACCATCGCCCTGCGTATCGAAAAAGCCAATCTTCTTGGCTATAAAACCTGGGCTGACTATGTGCTCGAAGAGAATATGGCCAAGGCGCCCGAAAATGTTTACAAGCTGCTGGAGCAGATCTGGACGCCGGCTCTCAAGAAAGCCAAAGAAGAAGCCGCCGAGCTCCAGAAGCTCGTCAAGGCCGAGGGTCACAGCTTCAAGCTCGAGCCCTGGGATTGGTGGTATTATGCTGAAAAGCTGAGAAAGCAGAAGTATAACCTCGATGAAGAGATGCTCCGTCCCTATTTCAAGTTAGAAAATGTCATCGAAGGCGTTTTTACTCTGGCCAATAAGCTCTACGGACTGCAATTCGTCGAGCGGAAAGACATTCCGGTTTATCACCCTGATGTCCGGGTGTTCGAGGTCAAGGAAGCCGATAGCACCCATGTCGGCATCCTCTACACCGACTACTTCCCGCGCTCTTCCAAAAGCGGCGGCGCCTGGATGAATGCCATCCGCGACGAATACAAAATTGACGGCCAGAAATACACGCCAATTATCTGCAACGTAGGTAACTTTACCAAGCCGACCAAAGAGCAGCCATCATTGCTGAGCTATGAAGAAGTAACGACGCTGTTCCATGAATTTGGTCACGCCCTCCACGGCCTGCTTTCTGACTGCACTTACTTGAGGCTCACCGGCACCAATGTCGACCGCGATTTTGTTGAGCTACCGTCCCAGATAATGGAAAACTGGGTGGCCGAACCTGAAATGCTCAAACTTTTTGCCCGCCACTATCAGACAGGTGAACTCATTCCCGATGCACTTATTGCCAAACTAAAAAATTCTCAGTATTTCAATCAGGGATTCGCCACAGTGGAATACTTAGCCGCTTCTTTTTTAGATATGGACTGGCACACTCTGACTGCCCCGGTTATAACCGAAGAGGTGATGAACTTTGAAGATAAATCGCTTCAGCGGATTGGCTTGATTCCAGAAATTGTCGTCCGTTATCGCAGTCCTTATTTCAGCCACATCTTCTCTGGCGAATATTCGGCGGGTTATTACAGCTACATTTGGGCTGAGGTGCTTGACGCTGATGCCTTCCAGGCTTTTAAGGAAAAAGGCCTGTTCGACCAGGCGACGGCGCGTTCTTTCAGAGAGAATATCTTAGCTCGAGGTGGCAGCGAAGACCCGATGTCGCTTTACATCAGGTTCCGCGGTCGCGAACCCAAAGTGGAGCCGATGCTAAAGCGCCGTGGCCTTCTGTAAAAAACGGGGGACGTCCTACGCGTTTCCCAATTTTCTCGGGGAGGCTAATAGAAAATCAGGGACACCTTGAAAAAGGAGAGACCTGGTATATTCTCATTTTTTCACAGATTTTTATAAATTTTTTCAACAATATCAGTTTTGGAGTATGTTCCGATCAATTTTTTTCCTGGGAAAATAGTGTTGCTATGCTGAAGTGGGTGGATAATGTTTTCAGTTTTTCAGAGATAAATAGCAATGGATTCAAGGTGTCCCCAAATTTTTGATTTTTCTTGGGGAAAATAAGGAAACACGTAGGACGTCCCCCGTTTTTTATTTAGAAGCCGAGGCGCACCCCGAGCGACCATTCGGCCGTCGGTGCCGGCTGGAATGAATTTCCATCCGGGTCGGGCTCGGTAAATCCGTAATAAAGCCTATTGAAAATGTTGTGGCCCGCCAGCATTACCTCAAACGGCGTCCCGTGCCATTCAAACTTATAGCCAGCCCTGACATGGACTAACGTATACGGGTCAGTCTTGCCATAGCCGTTTGCCAGAATCCTGTTAGTAGAATCAATGTACCAGGAGCTCACATATTCTACTCCCGCTCCTAGCCTCAGGTTTTTCGTCACTCGATATTCGCCGTCCGCATACAGCTGATGCTGCGGAATATTTGGCATCCAGGTCCCGTGGAGCGTCTCTCCCGTCAGCGTATCCACTGTCTTGTATTTAAAATTATAATAGGTATAAGTCACCCTCAGCGTGAAATTTTCCACCGGGAACCAGTTGACCGCAGTCTCAACTCCATTGCGCCGGGTCGAGCCCACGTTTCCGTAAAAAGTTTCGAGCGGCCGGCTGACGATTCTGTACCGCCCGAAATCATTCTTGGTGCCCATATGGAAAAGAGCTACATCATAGCTTAGCTTGCTACCAATTGTTCCGCGTGCTCCAATTTCTTCACCGGCCGAAGTTGCTGCTACCAGATGCGTGTTATATCCACCATAAGCGTAAGGATTATTCACCAGCTCTTCAGTTCCAGGCGGCAAAAATCCAGTTCCCCAGCTGGCATAAAGTCCGAAATTGCTCCGCGGGTTCCAGGTCACGCCTACTCTCCCGGTCATCCGGCCATAAACCACCTTTCCTGATAAATCCACCCCGCCGGCCTGAAGCTGATCCGCCAGCCGGTTGGTGACTCGGTCATACCGCACAATTCCCGACAGACCCCACTGCGGGCTGAGCTCAACCCTATCCAGTACAAAGGCACCCACTCCAGTCTGATACATATTCTGGTCGGCTAAAAACTCGGGCCGCTCAACCGCATCGCCGAGGTTGGGATGCTTGTATTCATCCATAGCTTGATAAGCGTAGTCAAAGCCAAAGCTCAGGTAATTTTTCACCTGCCCCGAGTGAGCCCGGTGATTAAACTGCAGGCTCAGTCCAGGCGTATCCATCGCCCGATGAATCACTGACGACGGCACTGCTTCGCGGTAATTAGTGTGACGGTAATAAGCGGTGACATTCATATCAAAATTATCGCTCAGCCCGATCGAAGCTGTGACTCCGCTGGTGAGCCTCTTCGTTTTCTGATATTCATTAAAGGTATAAGAATCTGGGTTGGCCAGGCGCCGCAGTGTCTTCACGTCTTCCATAAACCAGGCTAAGTTCAGCCCTTCCGGATTCTCGTTGAAGAAACTAGTCCAGCCAACCACTGCTGTAATTTTCACCTTCGGGCTCAGGGTAAAATTGAATTTGCTCCAAACGTTATCAGCGTTATAGGCTGAATGCTGGCGGTAGCCATCGCCGCTCAGCGCCGAACCGCTGAGGTAATAATTCATCTTGCCCACGATTCCGCTCATCTCGGCCTGGCCTTTCTTCAGGCCATAAGCCCCGCGCACCACACTGGCGCCACCGGCGAAAGGCTCGGGCCCGCTGTCCTTGGTAAAAATATTGATAATGCCGCCCGAAGAACTGCTGCCGTAAAAGGCTGCGGCCGGCCCGCGGAGCACTTCAATCCGTCGCACTGTGCTCCAGTCGACATCGTAGAAATCGGAAATATAGCCAGATGGGTCATCGAGGGGAATACCATCGACCATAGCCCGGATGCCGCGGGTGCAACGCTCGGTCAGAATACCTTCGCCTCGAATCGAGATGTGGACACGCTCGCCATCAGCCTGATTATCCACTTTGACTCCCGGAACCAGCTTCATCACTTCATCGATGGCAATGGTGCGGGGCAAATTCTTTAGGACTGGAGATTCGACAACAGAAGTAGCTGCTGGATTCTGCTTCAGGGGAATTTCAACTCGGGGAGCCGTAACTAAAATTTTGTATTGCTCAACCACCTGTTTGTTTTCTTCCTTTTCCTCGGTGGCCTGGCCAGCTTGGAAATTAGCTGATGCTTGGCAATTTTCTTTTTCGTTATCTTCTTTTTCGAGGTCATTTTCGCCCGGCTTTATTTTATCCTTTATCTGTTTTGTATCTTCTTTGGGCTGATTGGGTTGCTCTGGTTGATTTGCCTCGTCACTGCTCTGGTCTGCAGCTTTTGTTGAGGACGTGGCTTGAACTTTATCGCTGCTGCTGAGGCCGAGGGGAGAAGCCAGCACCTGCCCCGACAGAAAAACCAGAAAGACCAGGGCCAATGAAAAAATTATAAAAGCTGTAAAATTTAAAAATAGCGCTTCCCGAGAAGTTTTTTTGAAAACTATCATCTTATAACTCCTCTTATAACTCCTCTTATAATTCCTCTGTATAAAATATATTTCATTTTATTATTTTTGACGCCCCATTCAATTATTTTCTTCCATAAATGGGGACGCTTAAATTTTAAATGGGGACGGGCAAATCAGGGACGTAATACTCTGTCTACAACAATAGCTGCTGAGCTTTAAATGGCGTAGAGAAGGGTAGAGAATTGAAAGTGGGGGTAGATGCACATACTCTCAAGTTGGGGGGACAGAGGTACACGTTCCCTTCTCTTCTGTCCCCTTCTCTTATAAATAAGGCAATTCGGGACTTGACTTAAAGGAAGTGCTTGTTATAAAAGATTTATTTAAAAGCAGTAGTAGGATGAATTCTGCCAAAACTGGAACTGAGATTGGCCAGCCTTTTCGTGCGTCTATTGAATAGAGAAAATTAACCGTTAGGGCAACAGACCGAGCACTCGAAGGACCAGAATTTAAATATTTAGCATTTGATACAGCCCCTCAAGGCCAGAGAAAGTCTTAAAAATAATGACCGTGATGGGAAGAATGAGAAAAATGAGAAAGACAGCTCTCTTTTTCTTCTTTATATTTGTCTTTATATTTGCGTCATTTTTTATCTTATTATCATCGTCACCCGCCTCAGCCCAGCAGGCCGCTCCGCATTTCATCTTCAAGCGCCTCTCTATTGAGCAGGGCCTTTCGCAGAACTCTATCAACTGCATCATTCAGGACCGCGCTGGCTTTATGTGGTTTGGGACTGAAACTGGACTGAACCGCTTCGATGGCTACAGCTTCAAGATCTTCCTGCCGCGTGAAAGCGATCAGAAAGCTCTGAGCAACGGCTGGATTAACGCCCTTCTTGAAGACCATCACGGCTCAATCTGGGTCGGCACCGAAAACGGCCTCAATCAATTTATCCCTTCCCGCGAGCAATTTGTTCACTACTTCCATAACCCCGACGATCCCAACAGCCTCAGCAGCAACCGCATTTTCTGCATCTACGAAGACCGCGCCGGAAACCTGTGGATCGGCACTGACGCCGGGCTCAACTTTTTCGACCGCTCTAATAACCGCTTTATCCGCTATCAGCCCGACCCGTCCCGGCCCGAGACAACACTCAGCCATAAGGCGGTCAGAACCATCATCGAGGACGGTGACGGCTCGCTCTGGATTGGCACCTATGGTGGCGGACTCGACCGCCTCGAGCCGAAAACCGGCCGCATCTCTCACTACCGCCACGACCCAGCCAATCCCACCTCGGGCCTTCCCGACGACTACATCATGACTCTGGCCATAGAACCTGAAGCCAGCTCAGGCAACAACTCCCGCCACTCCCGTTATCTCTGGATTGGCACTAATTCTGGTGGCCTGGTTCGCTTGGACCCCAAGACCGCCACCTTCAAAGTCTACCACCACGATCCATCTGCCCCCAACTCCCTCAGCCACGATTCCGTTTTTTCCTTAGCCTTTGACCGGGCCGGCCAGCTCTGGATTGGCACTTATAACGGCGGGATAAATTGTTTTGACCCGGCTACCGAAGCTTTTGTTATCTACCGCAATCGACCTTCTGACCCGTTTTCACTTTCTGATAATCGGGTAGTGTCGCTGTTTTTCTCGGCCGATGGCATCCTCTGGGTCGGGACCTACACTGGCGTCAACCAGCTCAACCTCAATCAGAGAAAATTCCTGCGCTTTCTGTCCGAGCCCTCCGACCCGGCCAGCCTTTCCTATCCTGAAGTCCGGGCCATCTGTTATTCCCGCTCCCGGGTGCTCTGGGTTGGGACTGACGGCGGCGGCCTTGACGGTTTTGACCAGGCCCATTTCCGGCGCTTCCACTATCGCTACACTCCAGGTCAGCCGGGCGGGCTGAGCTCCAACCGCGTTTTTTCCGTCGTTGAAGACCGCAACGGCTCGCTCTGGATTGGCACCTACGATGGTGGTCTCAATCATCTGGATCCGGCCACCGGCCGCATCACTTATTACCGGCATAATCCGCTTGACCCGACCTCGCTTAGCGATGACCGCCTCCGCCCGCTTCTCCTTGACTCCAGAGGCAGATTGTGGGTGGGCACTGATGGCGGTGGCTTGAACCTTTTTGACCCGAAAACCAGAAAATTTAAAATATACCGCTTTGATCCCGGCAATCCGCAGACCATCAGCTCGGACCGCATGTTCTCCATTGCCGAGGATGGGCGAGGCACAATCTGGATTGGTGCCTATGGTGGCGGGTTGTGCGCCCTCAATCCTGAAACTGACTCCATTATCCGCTTTTCCTACGACCCGAAAAATCCGGCTTCCCTCAGCAGCAACTATATCATCAATGTTAGTGTGGCTCATGATGGCTCGGTCTGGGTTGGAACTAACGGCGGCGGGCTCTCGCACCTCAATCCGGCTACCGGCACCTTTACCCGCTACACAGAAGCTAAGGGTCTGCCCAGTTCGGCGGTCTATGCAGTTCTTGAAGATGACGATGGAAAAATCTGGTTCAGCTCCAATCATGGCTTATCCCGGCTCGACCCAGTCACCGGCACTATCAAGAATTTCGATATCAGCGATGGCCTACAGAGCTATGAATTTAACGGCGGTGCCTGTTACCAAGGTCACCAGGGCTGGCTGTATTTTGGCGGCATCAACGGGTTCAATGCTTTCAATCCGAAAGAGATTCGTGACAACCAGAACATCCCACCTGTAGTGCTCACTGATTTTCAGATTGCCAATGTTTCTGTTCGTCCCGGCCAGAGCCTTGACGGGCAGGTAATTTTAGAGCGCAGCATCACTCAGACCCGCAGCCTGGAGCTTTTCTGGAAGCAGCGAAAGATAGCTTTTGAGTTTGCGGCCCTCGATTATACCTGCCCCGAGAAAAATCAGTATGCCTACCTTCTGGAGGGTTTCGAAAAAGAGTGGAACTATGTCGGGACAAGGCGTTATGCCTACTACAGCAATCTGCCGCCAGGCCAGTATGTTTTTCGGGTTAAAGCCTCCAACAACGATGGCTACTGGAACGAGGCTGGCACGGCCATCACCATCAGAATAATCCCGCCCTTCTGGAGAACCTGGTGGTTTTATGCCCTGGTCGTGCTGCTGGGGGTTGGAGTGATATATGGAGGTTTCAGGTACCGGCTGGCTCAGGTCAAACGTCGCCAGGAAGAGCTGGAACGCCTGGTTGTCCGGCGTACCGAAGAGCTGAGTGTCGCCAACCGCAAGTTGGAACTTCTGGCCACGACCGATGAGCTGACCGGGGTAGCCAATTACCGGCGCTTTCGTGAATTTCTGGAATACGAATGGAAAAGAGCGGCGCGTTCCAAGAAACCAATTTCGCTGCTCATCGCCGACCTGGATGATTTTAAAAATTATAACGACACTTATGGCCATCAAGCAGGGGATGAGTGTCTGAGAAAGGTTGCCAGGCTGATGGTCGAATGCTGTCGGCGGCCAGGTGATCTTGTTTGTCGCTATGGTGGCGATGAGTTTGCAGTGGTGCTGGCAGAAACCGACCTGGTCGGCGCCCACACGGTAGCTGAGAGAATTCGAGAGCGAGTCGAGCAGCTTGTGCTTGGCGAGCCTGGGGTGTCGGGTTCGGCTGAAGCTGAAGTCAGTGTTTCCAGGGCTGCAGGCGACTTAACAGCCAGATGGGTAACCATCTGCATTGGCTGTGCCACGATGAACCCGGCCGAAGGCCACGGCCCGGATGAGCAGATTGCTGCCGCTGACCGCGCCCTCTACAAAGCCAAGTCCTCCGGCAAAAATCAGACCTCTCTCTGAAATTGGGGACAACTTTGTGCGTCCCTATTCTTGCTGGTCGTCCTATTTCTTGACATTCAGGTGTGAATTCGGTTATTAATTAATCACCTTTACAATATATAAAACTAAAAGCGAAGGATATAACTCCTTGAAAGAAGGGCAAGACAATGTGTGGTATTGTTGGCTACATTGGAAATAAACAGGCCTCAGACATTCTTCTGGAGGGGCTGCGCCGACTTGAATATCGCGGCTATGATTCGGCCGGTCTGGCCATACTGAATCTTGACGGTCCCGGTCAAAACGCTCGGGCTAAAGCCTGTCTTAATGTCGTCAGATGTGCTGGCAAGATCTCGGCCCTCCAGCAACTTCTTTCCGAAAAAAAGCTGCCCGGCACCTGCGGCATCGGCCATACCCGCTGGGCCACCCACGGCCGCCCCTCGGAAAACAATGCTCACCCCCACGTGGTTAACGGCGTCGCTGTTGTCCATAATGGCATCATTGAGAATTATGCTGAGCTAAAAAAAGAACTTATCAAATCAGGAAGGAAATTTGCCTCCGAGACCGATACCGAGGTTCTATCTCATTTAATCGATGAGGTCAGACCCACAATCTCCTTGTTTCAGGCGGTGGTCAGAGCACTCAAAAAAGTAGAGGGCACTTATGCTATCGTTGTCATCAGCCAGCACGAGCCAGATTATCTGGTGGCGGCTAAAAATTTCTCTCCTCTCATCATTGGTCTTGGCCAGAGAGAAAATTTTATTGCCTCTGACATTCCTGCCATTCTTCCTTACACCAACAAGATTATTACCCTGAAAGAAAACGAGATTGCCCGGGTTTACTGCGATAGAGTCGAAATTTACGACCTCCTCACAGGCGAACTAAGGACACCTCAGATAATCACGGTAAACCTCAGTCCCTTAGCCGCCGAAAAAGAAGGGCACAAGCATTTCATGCACAAAGAAATCTTTGAGATACCGACAGTCTTCACCAATACGTTTCTCGGTCGTCTCAAAAGAGAAGAGCGAAAAATCTGCTTTGAAGAAGCCACTTTCGACATTCCCCGGCTCGACCGCATCATCATCGTCGCCTGCGGGACATCCTATCATGCCGGGCTTATCGGAAAATATTATTTCGAGCAAATAGCTGGTATTCCGACCGAAGTTGACTTTGCCAGCGAATTTCGCTACCGAAATCCTGTGCTGCGGCCCGGAGACCTGGCCATTGTCATTTCACAATCCGGGGAAACAGCCGACACCTTGGCTGGGCTCAAAACTATAAAAGAAAAGGGCCTTAAAAATCTGGCCATCTGCAATGTGATGAATTCTTCTATCTCCCAGGCTGCCGATGAAGTGATTTACACCAGAGCCGGCCTTGAAATCGGTGTGGCTTCGACCAAAGCCTTCATCGCCCAGGTTGAAGTTCTTCTGCTTTTGAGCCTGGCCTTAGCCACCAAATTGGGCACCTTGACGCCTGAAGACCTCAATTACTTTATTGACAGCCTGACCCGGATTCCAGGACTCCTCGAGAAACAACTGGCTATAGAAGATAAAATCAAAGAGCTGGCCGCCCAATTTGTCAGAGCCAGGAACTTCATCTACTTCGGCCGAGGAATTAATTATCCTGTAGCCCTTGAGGGTGCTCTTAAGCTCAAGGAAATTTCCTACATCCATGCCGAAGCCTACCCGGCCGGCGAAATGAAGCACGGTCCTATTGCTCTCATCGATGAGGAGATGCCTGTTTTAGCCATTGCCACTCGAGGGAGTCAGTTGAAAAAGATAATCTCTAATCTTCTCGAGGCCAAAGCTCGCGGCGGAATTTTACTCGGGCTGATAACCAAGGGAGATGAAGAGACCAGATCGCTTCTTGATTACAGCCTGGAAGTAGAAGATGTGGATGAACATTTCCAGCCGTTTATCAATACCATTCCTCTCCAGCTGTTTGCTTACCATGTGGCCGACCTTAAGGGCACAGATGTGGACCAGCCACGCAACCTGGCTAAGAGTGTTACTGTTGAATGAAAAATGGAAATACATTATCTTCCCATTTTCTTTTAATAAATGCTGTCATTTTTTTAAATTTTTTTTCATCTTTCTTGACAAGCACGGCGCTTTTGAATATACAAAATAATTGTCAAGATGGAAGCAGGGCGTAAGATGTGGAGCCCGTAAGAAAATCAGGGTTCTAAAAGATCCCTGATTTTTGCCGAGTAGTAAACGAAACATGAGTTGATGGGACGAATGATGGGACAAAGGAAGGAAGAAGGGGAAGGAAGCTTCCTCTCCCGGAAAAAAATAGAGCCCAAAAATTTAGTTTAATGGATTTAATGCGCTTTTCTGGGCGTGGTTTTGTTTTTAGCGGCTGCGTGCCTGCATCGGCGGTAGCCTATTTTTGCCACTGCCCGCTTCTAGCACAATATCAATCACTTATGGAAATAATCGGGGGACACAATACTCATTCAAAGGAGCGTTGATGACCACAGCTTTCGCCATCAAAATCGTCGGGCTTTTCCTTGGTGTGGTGGCTCGCTCGCTCATCCCGTGGCTGCGTAAACTCCGCCAGGGTGAAGTCCAGGGCTTTGACCGTCGTTATGTTTATTCGGCGCTGGCTACTTTTCTTTTAGGAATTATTCTGACGCTCGTCCTTTTCCCGCAGTTTAAGGGCGATTCTTCCGGCTTATCTGGCCCAGGCCTTGAAGCCTACTTTCGCCTCTTCTGTCTTGCCTTCGGCTTTGGCTTCGGCTGGAATGCCATCGTCCTTGAAGCCGGCCAGTGGGCCAGCTGGTTCCTCGAATAAAAACGGGGGACGTCCTACGCGTTTCCTAATTTTATAGGGGAGATTGATCAAAATAGAGGGACACCTTACTCCATCTTAAATCAGGAAATGAGTATAGTGTCCCCCGTTTTCAGATAGGATGCGAGATGAAAATCCAGAAATATGAGATCTACCTTCGGCCGCTTGACGACCACAAGTGTCCTGACTGTGGCGAAAAAGTCAGCCGTCATGGCCGCACCTTCTGGATGAAACTATTTTCTTTTGCTCTGCCGCTCCGCCACTATCAGTGCACCGTCTGCTACCACCAATTCTTTGCCTTTTCGCCGACCTGGAAGCAGATGAACCCTGCCGAAAAAATCATCCGCCTTCTAACTACTGCCGTCGTCCTCCTTGCGGGCACCTACATCATCCTGCGAATCATTTTTGTCATTTTATACATCATTATGGCTTGAAAAACGCGGGGCATACTACATATGTTCTAATTTTCCGCTGTTAGCTATTTGCTGCTGGCTATCTGATGTGCCTGTCTCATTTTATGGCCGACCGAGCGCAAGCTCTGGCAATAAATTAAAACGAAAGGGGAATTAATTTAATGCCATCGAACCAAAAACCAAAGCAAAGCATGAACCAAAAACCGAATCAAAATCCTG
>Ga0315282_10008833_pt1 | contig 16194 bp, 10 predicted proteins | sample YL17G07_20_MG_FD_203693 | JGI IMG/M metagenome (GOLD analysis project Ga0315282, IMG submission 203693) | Sediment microbial communities from Yellowstone Lake, YNP, Wyoming, USA - YL17G07_20 | ecosystem: Environmental > Aquatic > Freshwater > Lake > Sediment | place: USA: Wyoming | collected...
AAAGCGAGTATGGCGGTGGACCAAAGAGCGCATGGAAGACGCATATGAACAGGGCCTAATCGTGCAGATGAAACCCGGTGGTGTGCCAGCCCTGAAACGATACCTTGATGAGCAAGAGGGGATTCCCGTTGACAGCATTTGGTCGGATATTCCTCCTATTCAGCCGCAGTCGCCCGAACGCCTTGGTTATCCAACCCAAAAACCCCTCGCGCTTCTGGAACGCATCGTCAAAGCCAGCAGCAACCCAAACGACATCCTCCTCGATGCCTTCTGTGGGTGCGGCACGGCGCTGGTGGCTGCGGAGAACCTTGGCCGCCAGTGGGTCGGCATCGACATCTCCCCCACGGCCTGCCGGGTCATGGCCAAGCGCCTCCGCGATGTCTGCAAGCTTCGACAAGACGAAGACCTCTGGCGGGTCGGCCGGGGCTTCATCGTCCGCGACCTGCCCTGGACGGAGGAGAAGCTGCGGGCCATCCCGCCCTTCGAGTTCGAGAACTGGGCCGTCATCGCCCTCGGGGGCATCCCCAGCAAGACCAAGGTGGGCGACAAGGGTATCGACGGGCGGATATACCCCGCCTCAGCACCTCCGGGGCGGGGCAAGCCGGGCAAGGCCGAGGAGGCGACCTTCGAGTTCCACCTCTGGTACCCGGTCCAGGTGAAGCAGAAGGACAAGGTCGGCCGGCCCGATGTGGACGCCTTCGAGGCCATGATGACCCGCGAGGAGCGCACGAAGGGCTTCTTCGTAGCCTTCGATTACACGGACACAGCCTTAGGCGAGATCGACCGGTTCTTCCGTCAGACGGGGAGGGTCATCGTCCCGTTCACGGTCAGGGAAATCCTCGAAGAGCGCATCGCCCACAAACTTGCTTGAGCCCCCCTTCCCCGTCGCTGGCGGGGCCGTTTCACGACTTCCCGCGCTGTAGGAGAGAACAATGAGGAACCTCGTGCTGGTGTCCGTGATGCTCCTCGGCCTGTTCCTGGCGTCGACGGCTCGGGCGGCGGAGTACCAGGTGCCGAAGACGCATCCCCGCATCTTCATCTTCGCCGAGGACCTGCCCGGGCTCGCCCAGCGCTGCCAGCCCGGGGGGTACAACGCCCAGGACTACGCCGACCTGAAGGAGTACGTGGACCACGAGGGGGAGGTACTCCGCCACAGCGCCCCCTCCTTCGCCTTCGTCTACCTCATCGAAAAGCAGTTGGGCCACCCCACGGAGAAATACCTCGCACCCCTCAAGAAGCACATCCTGGACATGGCGGCCAAGGACATGCTCGAAGAGGACAGTTGGCACCACTACCAGAGCCTCATCGCCGCCGACTGGGTCTGGGACACCTGGAGCGAGGCGGAGAAGCAGCAGTTGGCTCGCGGGATGCGCATCGAGGAGGCCGGGACCTGGCCCTACCGCTACTACCACGAGAACGTCCCCTGCTGGCGGCCGGGGGCCCCGGGGCGGGTGCTGGCCCGGCTCATCCGGTCGCTCTGCTTCTCCGGCGAGGGCATCGCCGACGAGAAGGTGAAGGCGGAGTTGGACCGCTGCTACGACTACATCACCCGGGAGTTGGGCCCGGCGCTCAACCTCTCGGGAGGACCCGACCCCTCGGGCTTCGGCTACGCCACCTTCACCGAAATCTGGTCAGGCTGGCACTTCCCCATCTGGGAGCGCCTCGGCGTGGACGTGTGGAAGAGCACGGGGACGGGTGGTCGGCCCAACGTCTGGGGCACCCAGTTCCCCGAGTGGTACCTCTACTCGCAGATTCCCGTCGAGGAGGCGCTCCTCAACCGGGACGACGCCACCTTGGAGCCTATCTCGGGGATGAGCCCGCTCTCGGCGCCGTTCTTCCTCCGGACGGGGAGCAAGGCCGCCCGCTGGTGGGTGGATACGCTGCGCGCCCGTGGTCGGGAGGGCTATTTTCCAGGCTACCTCTGGGCCAAGATCATCTGGGACGACGGCTCGGTGCCGCCCGTCAAGGTCGAGGAGTTCCCCCTGTGCAAATACTTCGCCAGCGGTGAAGGCCCGGGGCAGGGGATGGGCGAGGTCATCTGGCGAAGCGGGTGGGGTCAGGACGCTTCCCTCTTCGACTTCCGCTGTGGCGACTACTACTACGGCCACCAGCACTGGGACACGGGAAGCTTCATCCTGGACAAGTTGGGCTACCTGGCCATCGACCCGGGACCGTACTTCACCTACGCGACCGTCGATGCCGAGCAGGGCACGGCCTTCGACGAGAACTATCACCACGCCCCCGTGGCTCACAACCTCGTCGCCTTCTTCCGCCGCGACGGCGAGCCCATCCGCCAGCGCCTCCCCGAACCGTCCGATCCCGCCTACTACATGTTCAAGGAGCGCCCGGAGGACTTCGACCACGGTGACATCCTCGCCTACGAGGACACCGAGCACTACGCCTACGTCCTCGGCGACGTCACCCCCGCCTACGACAATAGCGTGCTCAGGAAGCAACTCCGGGCCGTCGTCTACCTCAAGCCCGACACCTTCGTCATCTACGACCGGGTCCTCACCGAGCCCATCTTCGTCAAGCGCTGGCTCCTGCACACCACGAACGCGCCCACCGTCGCCGGAGGCACGCCTGCGGTCATAGAGGGGACCGCAGCCCAGGGCATCGTCGAGTACCCCAAGGCCACCCGCATCACCGCCATCGACCGCGGGGGGATGCTGACGGCCCTGATCCTCCTCCCCAAAGACGCCCTGGCCCGGACCATCGGCGGCGACGGGTACCGCTACTGGGTGAACGGGAGGGACTACTTCTACGGTGAGCTCAAAGATGAGCGCGCCCAGCGCTCCCTCCAGACGAAGGTCCCCATCATCGGCTGGGGCCGCGTCGAGGTGGTCAACGAGCAGCCTGACGCCACGTTCCTCACGGTGCTCCACGTCCAGCCCGTGGCTCTCGAGGTCAGACCCATGACCGCCGAGCTGGTGGAAGAACAGGAGCAGGTGGGGGCTAAGGTCGGGCGCGCCATCGTGCTCTTCAGCCGGGAGTTCCCCATCACGGGCCACATCACCATCACCGACCAGGCCGGGAAAACCCTGGTGGACAGAGCCTTGGCGACCGAGGTGAAGCCGGAGCCCTACCAGCCGTGACCCCGCGAGTTCGCCTATCGGCGCGCTGGAGGGTTCCCCCGCTCCTGGGAGACCAGGCGAGAGATGCGGTCGACCCCCTCGAGCAGTCTCGGCAGGTAGCTGTCCATCAGCGTTCCGAGCTGGGAGGAAACGGGCCCGTACCGACGCAGAGGTCCGCTTTCCAGTTCCATGAGGTGTGCCCGCAAGGCGGCGCACATGCCCCAGATATCGTCGGCAGCGCTCTCGGCCCTGCCCTCCAGGCCGAGAATGTCCAGAAGCGGCTTCAGCAACAGCCTGATGCGGGTCACCTCCGTGAGCAGTTGCTCACGCCGCCTAAGGGAAAGCGCGTTTCGCTCCCGGTAGAGCACGCCGTGGGCCTCACGACCCTTGGCCCAGCCTTCAACCACACACAGCATCTCGTCCAGGGAGGTGAGCGCGACGGAGATGCCTTTTCGGTGACTGGGGGTGATTTCCATCACTGGTTGGCCCTCACGAGTCCGCCCTCCGCTGGCTTTCGCCGCGGGGAATGGCCGAATTTCCCGGCGGACTTCAATAGCACCGGGAAAAAGCTGCCTTGTTCGTGGCAGGGAGTTGGGCTCGGGCCTCTGCTCCTGCCGCCGGAGCACCCGCGGTAGGAGTCATCAGCCGACTGATGGGCAGTTCTGGGGGACTCCATCCCCTTCACAGCAGTGAAGTATACCTGCGTACTGACCCCAACGTCAATGAAGCCCGCCACGGCGGGCAGGCAACCTCTGGCTTCCTCGTCCTGAGACGGCACGCTCGGCCGCCTGCAGGCTCACACGCCTCTTCAGAATGGCCACTTGGGCATACGGACGCTGAAGTGCTTGGCTGCGGCGGCGATGACCTTGAGGAGCTCCGTCACCGTCTCGTCCCTGATGCCCTTGGGGTGATGGGTAGCGAGGGCCTCCGCGCAGACTTCCCGGGCCTTGTCCAGGTCGGTCTTCGCTCCTTCGCGGAGCCAGGTGCCCAGCATCTCCCGGCTAAAGAGTTGAGGCTGCCAGTGTTCACTCCGGTAGTGGGTCACGGTGTGCATCTGGTCGGTGAAGATGCCTCCCGGGCCGACGGCCTGGATGACGTCGTAGGCCAGGGTCTCCTCGTTCACGGTGAAGCCCCGGGCCAGGCGCTTCAGTGCCGAGGCGAACTCGCCATCGATGACCAACTGGTCCAGGCTGAAGATCTCGTCCACGGAGAGGAGCCCCATGGCCCCCAAGGTGCGCGTCCCGGCGATGATGCCGGCGATGGTGGAGAAGGCCTTCTGCATCCCCGCCTCGCAGCCTGGCACCTTGGCGTCGCCGGAGAAGGAGTTGGAGCCGAAGTCCGCCCGGTAGTGGCGGGCCAGCTGGCCCATGGCCAGGTGAGTGAGGGCGATTTCCGGTCGGCCATAGGGGTACATCCCGTGCTTCATGTCCAGCACGCTCACCGAGGGGCCGAAGCTCAAATGGTGCGGGGACTGCCGGCCATGAAGGATGCCCGTGGTCACCTCCGGCCCGCCAGCGAAGGTCCACCGGAGGAGGTTGAGGAAGAAGGTCTCGGCCAACTGCAGGGCGACCGCCCCGGCCAGCGTCGCCGGGGCCGAGCCGCCCGCGGAGAGCATGTTCCCCACCCCCCGCGGCAGCCCGTTCTCCCAGAAGTACACGTACTGGGCCGCCTCCTCCACCCCGAACCGGAGCGGTGGGATCATCTCCACCGCTATCTGTGCCCAGCGCCCGGGCTCCCCGCCTTCGAGCGCCGAGGCCACCTCCCCCATCTCCTTGACGAAGGGACAAAGCCGGGTGTCCCAGACCTCACCGCAGTTGGCGGGCTTCCGCTCGGTCGCCCGCCAGCAGAGGAGCCTCATGAAGAGCGGTGCCAGGATGGCCGGCACCTCGGTGGGTACGCCCGGGCAGCCACTGCCATCAACCGTGTCCAGGTGGTCGGCGACCACCAGGCCCTCGACTATGGACGCGAGGGTGCTGGGCCGGGCTTTGGTCTCCCCCGAGGGGATGTAGTTTCGGGAGTAGGCCCCTGAGTAGGCGCTGATGTGGGGCTCGTCCCAGCTCACCGGCTCGGCCGCGGCGACGAAGTCCCGCACCATCGCCGCGGGAAAGTGCACCCGCCGACGGACCCGGTCCACCCGGGCGCCGACCTCGGCGAATCGGCCGACCATGGTCTCATTGGGGATGAGGACGCCTATCTCCTCCAGGATGCGGAGCGCCGTGCGCTCGATGAGGGCAATCTCCTCCGCCGTCAGCACGTTGGCCGAACCCCAGATCCTCATCTCACCCTCCCAGGAGAACACCCAAAAGCTGCGAAGATCGAAGGAAACAGGAAGCCCCAACTGCCGAGCCTACCAGGCACGCGAGCCATTGACGAGGTCGACGAGGTCAAGCAATCGGTCCAGGCGCCCATCGAGGCCAAGAACTCTGGTCACGAGCGGCTTATGGACGTGCGCAAGACCGTCCACACACGTGTCTGCGAGTATCTTCTGCAGACGGGCTGGGTCAAACTCATTGGTCACGACATAGTATTCCAGCGGAACCCGCAGGCGCAGAGCAGCAGACTTGTAGACGGGACATTCGTTGGTGATGTCGTTTATGCGATCGTGACGTAGGCTCCACTTAGCAGAAATGATGGCACGTGGGCGCTCTTCCCTCAGCACGAGCAGGTCTATTGCAGGCGCAACACTTCGGCCTGGCATCGAAATGCCTGGGAAAACCCCGTCTGCCTGAACCTCGGTCCTGAACTCAACGAGCTGGCTGCCAAATCGCCGCAGCACATGGGTGACCAATCCCGCGAAAGCAATGCCCAGGGGGTTCTGCCGCTGCAACGGCTGGTACTCCGGGCGGCGCATCAGCTGGTCCAAGTGGTCCGAGACATGCCCTGTCTCACACCGTAAAGCCTTGGCCAGATACGTTTCAGCGGCTGCGGCGCGCTGCTGCCAAGCGGTGGCTTTCTGGGCTCCGCTTCCCCTCTTCCTGACCGGGGGGCGGAGCCTATCAGCTTCAGCGATGTGTGGCAGCGAATGATAGCCTGCCCAATCGACATGCTCATACCATAGGAGGACCTGGTAGATGCCGAGCCAAGCTGTCTCTACCTCTAACCCGTTTGGGTAAACCGCCGCTTCAAAGAGCTCCACAGCATTCCCGACAGTCTGCTCTCTGGACGGCACTGCGCGCCTCCCTCTACGGCCGAATGAGCCCGAGGACGTATTCCTTGTGCATGCGAAGCTCGATGCCCGCGTTGGACCGCTGGAAACTCGCCGGCATCATCCGACGGTCGCGGTCCAGCTGTCGTTCGCCAATCCCCACCAGCCGCAGGCCGACGTCCTCCCCCAGCGCCGCGAGGCAACGGTGCGTCGGGACAGGCATGCCCCGCAACGTAGAGTTCCCGACCACAACCACGGCTGCGCGGCCGTGTCTCAAGACACGCGAGATCTCTGATAGCACCAGGCGCATATCTGCGAAATACTTGAGCAAGAGAGCAGCCTTCCTCGCATCGAGCCGCCGCAATCGCGACACGACACGCCGAACAGACGCCGGGACTTTCCCGGCGTCGGTGCCATCGCACCTCTCCGAGCCGACATACCGAGCGCGCAACACACGCAAGTCGCTCAAGTCGGTCCCCAACCAGACAAGGGAGAACTTATGAGCACGAACGTAATCTATGGCATTTGCGTAAGGCGGAGAGGTCACGACGAGGTCCACAGTCTCGTCGGCTAGCGGCAGCCGGCGAGCATCCCCTCTTCCAACGAGGCTCACCCCAGCCGGCGCAGGCAGGTGCCCGGAGGAGCCGACAACCGCACTTAAGCGTTTGGCGAATTCGGCGAAAGCATCTCGAGGCTTCTTGTTCGCCTCTCGGTGCGGACGCGAGTGAGCCAAGTCCCGAGCCAAAGATACACCTCCCGACTTGGTAATAATGACGGAGGAGAAAACAAGCCGCAGGAAGTTTCTTACTTCTTCGTCCTCAATCTGCTCGATTGAGGCTATGAGTGCCAGAAGCTGCCGTTGTGCCTGGGGAGCAAACCAGTAGTCAAGAAACCGGCGGGCCTCATCGCCAAATCGCCGATCCAGCTCCGTGGCCACCCAAGCCGCCTCCGTTCCGAGCCGTGCAGCATGCTCGAGGCAAGAGCGTCCCGCCTGCTCCACCGCTACTGAACTGAGAGCGGTTGTCTTCCCCCGAGAAATCCGAGCGGCCAACGGGTCTAGGTCAAAGCCAACCCCCTGCCGGCCGAGCAATCCCGCCTCGACAAGCGTAGTGCCGGACCCAACCATCGGGTCCAGGACCAATTCGCCCCGCTCGGTGAGATGTCTGATGAAGAGCCGAGGGATCTGGGGCGGAAACTTCGCCGCGAACGCATGCAGATTGTGCGATCCGTAGCCGCTATTCTGGCCGCGAAAACCCAGGTCCCACCTGAGAAGTTGCGAAAGTCTCTCAGCAGTCGTGCCTACGAGCGTCGGCTCCGCCAGGGCGGCAAAGAGACCTTGCTCGCCAATCCGCCGGGCCAATATCGATCCCCCTCACAGGTGACTCTCATTCTGGCACCAGATTGTACGGAAGCACGTTGTGGGCCACAAGGCCTTTCCTCCGCCTCACCTTGCCAGGGCGGCGAGGTAGGGGAGGTTGCGGTAGCGCTGCGCGTAGTCCAGGCCGTAGCCCACCAGGAACCGGTCGGGCACCGTGAAGCCGACGTACTCCACCGGCACCTCCACCTCCTGGGCACCCCCCTTCACCAGGAGCACGCAAGCAGCCAGGCTCCGGGGGCCGAAGCTGAGGAGGCGCTGGCGCGCTGCGAAGAGTGTCCGGCCGGTGTCGAGCACCGCGTCCACGAGCAGGCAGTCCCGGCCGGCGACGTCACCGGCCGAGCCGCCGTCCACCACGACCGCATGCTGGGGGGTGGTGCCGTCGCCATAACTCCCGGCCGAAAGAAAGTCCAGGCGGAGCGGGAGGTCGAGTCGGCGGACCAGGTCAGCCAGGAAGATGAAGGAAGCGCGAAGCACCCCCACGAGCACCAGGTCCTTCCCGGAAAAATCCCGGCCAATGTCCTGGGCCAGTTGATCGAGGCGCTGGTGGATGCGGCGAGCGGGGATGAGCAGTTCCAGGGTCTCCCCGACCCTATCTTCGCCAAGGTGACGAGGCCCCACCCGTCATCCTCCCCGACCATCCCCCTGGTCCCGAGGTCGCGGCTCCCCGCCCTGGTCTGGCGCCCGCGGCTCCTCGCCCTCGGGGCCACCCTTGCCCGCTTCCGCTTCCCCCTCCCCCTCCCGGCGGAACTCCTTCAGCAACTCTTGGCCATCGACGTGGAAGGAGACGTCACGCACGCGGTCGTGGATGTCCAGGCCCGTCGGCTCCGGCTGACCAGGCGCCTCCGGAGCGGCTGCGAGCCGCGCCGGGGCCGCCCCTCCCTCGACGAAGGTCTCGCCCAGGTACACCTGGCGGGCCCGCGGGTCAGCGATGACCTCCTCCGGGGTCCCCCCAACCAGGACCTTGCCGGCGTTGATGATGTAGGAACGGTCGGTAATGGAGAGCACCTCGCGGACACTGTGGTCGGTGAGGAGGATGCCGATGCCCTGCTTCTTCAGCCGGAGAATGATGGTGCGGATCTCGAAGACGGCGATGGGGTCGACGCCGCTGAAGGGCTCGTCCAGGAGGATGAGCGAGGGCCGACTCACTAACGCCCGCGTAATCTCGAGGCGCCGACGTTCGCCGCCGCTCAAGGTATCGGCCCGGTTCTTGGCCAGATGGGCAAGTTCCAGGCGCTCCAGGAGTTGCTGGCGGCGCTCCCGGCGCTCCTCCCGACTCATCTTCATGACCTCCAGCACCGCCATGATGTTCTCTTCCACGGTGAGGGGGCGAAAGACGCTCGGCTCCTGCGACAGGTAGCCCATCCCCAGGCGGGCCCGCTGGTACATGGGGAGCCGAGTGACCTCCTGGCCGCGCAAGACGACCCGCCCGGAGTCGGGAGGAACCATGCCCATGACCATGCGGAAGGTCGTGGTCTTCCCGGCGCCATTCGGCCCCAGGAGACCCACCACCTCGCCGCGGTCCACGGTGAAACTGACGTCGTTCACGACCAGTCGGCCGCGCGACCCGAAGCCGCCGTAGCGTTTCTTCAGATTGTGCACTTCCAAGAGTGCCACGACGAGGTCCCACCTCCGTTAGCGTGCTGCCGCCCGTTTCCGGGGACCACCCCCAATGGCAGCGAACTCTCCCTCAGGGGCCAGGACCCGCGAAGCGGGCCGGGTTCTCCCCTGCTCACCGACGCGCTTCTACGGCCTCGGCCCTTCTTCGCTTGGCCCTTCCACGACAGAGCAGACGGAGAAGGCGGAGGCGCCCGCGCGCGGCGGGTTGCCTCAGCGCGCCTCTGCGTGCCCTGTGCTCTCTGTGGTGAAGAATGCCGCGCGAAGGGCGACCGAACCGGCCCATCTTACCGGATGAGGCCCACGCGCGCCAACGGCCAAAAGACGAGGAAGGGTTTGCCCAGGAGGTCCTGCTCGGGAACGACCTGCGCGGGGGCCCGCTCCTCGGCCTCCCACCAGCGCTGCCAGCGGGCCACGGCGTCGGCAAGCTCCTCCTCGGGCTGAGGACGGAGCGGGTGCCCGCTCACCGCCTCCAGCAACTCCACCGCCCGACCGCGGACGGCGGCGTCGTCCCGGAACGTCGCATCGAGAAGTGCGGGCACGGCCTTCAGCCCGTAGGCGAGCACCTGCGACCGCTCGCGCACATAGCGGGCCTCCTGTGCCTGCAGCACCCGGTCCACCAACTCGCCCACCTCCGCCGGAACGCGCCAGTCCCGACTGTCACGGGAGTCAGGGCTGTTGTCACCCAGGACAAAGTACTCCCCCGGCCCCAGCTGAATCCCGGCTCGGCCCAGGCGGTCCGACCCGCGCACCGACCCGGTGTAATAGATGTCCCGGTCGATGCGCAGCCGCCGGGCCCGCGCCTCAAGCCCGGAAGCCCCCAGGAAGACACCACTCCGCGTGGAGCGGATCGCCTTCATCTCACCCGGCCAGAGGTCCACCGGCCCCAGGACCTTGCCGTCCACCACCGCGCGAAGGACGAAGTCCACCTTGCACAACTCCACCTGGTGCCAGGACTCAGGGGAAGCGGGAAGGTCGGCGGAAACCTTCGTCTCACCGTCCGCTTCAAGCAAGGCCCGCATCCCGCCCTCCCCGCGGGCCTCGAGCCGGACCTGGTACCGGCGGGTGTCATGTTCGATGCCCACCCAGAAGGACCCGGCCGACCCGCCGAGGGCACACTCCGCCCGCACCCGCAGGTCCCCGACCACGTTCTGGCCCAGGCCCGTGTTGTAGCCGCTCTGGTCGAGGATGTCGGTGATGTCCCCGCCGTTGGGTTCAGGCGCATGGCGGACGAAGCGGACCTCCACCGGTGGCGATGCACTCCCGCCATCTGCACCGAGAAGGACCACCTCCTCGGGCCCGTCCCGGTAGCGGCCGCCGGGACCTTGCCAGACCTCCCGGTTGAGGTCAGCGGGCGGGTACTCCTGGTCGTATACCAGCCTCCAGACGGCTTCCTGGGCGTACTCGGGCTTACGGGAGATCATGCCGTTGATGATGACGTCGCCGCTCAGGATCTGGACGCGGTCGCCGGGGAGCCCGACCAGCCGCTTGATGAAGTTTCGGCTGATGTCCTCGGGGCTTCGGAAGACGATGACGTCCCAGCGCTGGGGCGGGTGGAACCGGTAGTAGAGTTTGTTGACCAGGATGCGGTCGCCGCCACGCAACGCCTGCAGCGTTCCCAGGAGCAGGTAGAAGAGGACCAGACAGGAGATGACGCTTGCGACCTTGGCGAACGGCTCATCCTGGTACACCCGCCGCACGAGCCCGTAGACGCCCACTGCCACCAGCACCGAGATGCCGAAGTAGCCCAGAATCCGGAGCACCTTCTCCGTACCGCTCATGGCCAGGATGGTAGCGGGGTAGAGGTCGTTGGGACAGTACACCCCGGCGAGGCGGAGTTCCCCGCTTTCCCCGGAGAGACCGCGCGAGAACCCGTAGCCACAGTTCGGGCAGACGAGCGCCGCATGCCGCCCCAGGAGGGTGGTGGCCATGGACCCGCTGGGGATGACGTAGGCCTCCATCACTGACCCGCGGATGATGAGGGCCAGGATGAGCGCCACGGCCAGCGATTCCATGGTTTCCAAGAAACCGACTCCGGGCCGACGGTCGCTTCCGCCGTCGGGGTCAGCTGCCTGGGGTGCGGCCGCCGGTCCCGTCGGCCGCGGAACATCCGTCCTCTCACTCATCTCACGCTATCCTCGAGGCTCTGCATCTCCCGGTTCCTGCCGCGTGCAGCCTGCCAGGACGAAGGTCACCACACTACCCGCTGGGTCGCCGGAGTCAAGGTGCGCCGACCTATTCACTGGCGAGCACCGCCAGGAACGCCTCCTGGGGGATGCTCACCCGCCCCACCTGCTTGAGCCGGCGCTTACCCTTCTTCTGGCGCTCATAGAGTTTGCGCTTCCGCGTGATGTCGCCGCCGGAACATCGGCTGGTGACGTTCTTGCCCAGGGCAGGCACCGTCTCCCGGGCGACAACCCGGCTCCCGATGGCGGCCTGAATGGGGATGATGAAGAGGTGCCGCTGGATGTGTTCCTTGAGTTTGGCGACCAGCCGGCGCCCCCGGACCTCCGCCTGACTCCGGTGGGCGATGACGCTCAGGGCGTCCACCCGCTCGCCCGCCACCAGCACGTCCAGGCGGACCAGTTCGGCGGGCCGGTACCCCAGCAGTTCGTAGTCCATGGTCCCGTAACCCCGGGTGAGGCTTTTCAGTTTGTCGTAGAAGTCAAAGACGATTTCGCCCAGCGGAAGGTCGTAGACCAGTTCCACCTTGGTCGGGCTCAGGTACTCGGTGCGGACGAACTCGCCCCGGCGCTCCTGGCACAGGGCGAGCACGCTCCCCAGGCAGTCAGCGGGCAGGATGAGTTCCACCCGCACCACCGGCTCGCGGAACTCGCGGATTTCCTGCGGGGGAGGCAGCTCGGCCGGGTTCTGCACCCGGCGGACCTCCCGGTCGATGGTCTCCACCTCGTAGGTCACCGTCGGGGCCGTCTGGATGACGGAGAGGTCGCTCTCCCGCTCCAGCCGCTCCTGCACGATGTCCATGTGCAGGAGCCCCAGGAACCCGCAGCGGAAGCCGTAACCCAGGGCCGGGGAGCGCTCCGGCTCAAAGGTGAAGGCCGAATCGTTGAGCCGAAGCCGCTCGAGGGCCTCCCGCACCCGGGTCGCCTCCGTGTCCTCCGTGGGGTAGAGCCCACAGAAAACCATGGGCCGGGGCTCCTTGTAACCGGGAAGGGGGTGAACCTCGGGATGCCCGGCCTCGGTGACGGTGTCGCCGATGTGGACCCCCGTCAGGCTCTTGATGCCGGCCATCACGTACCCCACCTCGCCAGCCCGCAAGGCCTCGGCCAACACCATGTGTGGACGGAAGTATCCGACTTCGTCCACCCGGTAGCGGCCACCGGACTTGAGCATGAGGATATCGTCGCCCGGCCGAAGGACACCGTCGAGCACCCGGACGTAGACGATGACCCCGCGGTAGTCGTCGAAGACACTGTCGAAGATGAGGGCGCGCAGCGGCGCCCCCGGGTCCCCTTCCGGAGGCGGAACCCGCTCGACGACCGCCGCCAGGACTTCCTTCACCCCCTGACCGGTCTTGGCGCTGGTGAGAAGGATGTCGGCGGTCTCGACGCCGAGGACGGTGGCAATCTCCTGACCGACGAGGTCAGGCGCAGCGGTGGGCAGGTCCACCTTGCTGATGACGGGGAGGACGGTGAGGCCGGCCTCCGTGGCCTGGTAGAGGTTGGCCACCGTCTGTGCCTGGATTCCCTGGGAGGCGTCCACCAGGAGGAGCGCCCCCTCGCAGGCAGCGAGGCTCCGGGAGACTTCGTAGGAGAAGTCGACGTGCCCGGGGGTGTCGATGAGGTTCAGCTGGTAGGTGCGCGCGGTGCCCTGGTACGCCATGCGCACGGCCCGGGCTTTGATGGTGATGCCCCGTTCCCGCTCCAGGTCCATGTCGTCGAGGACCTGGTCGCGGAACTCGTGTGGGCTGATGGCCCCGGTGGCCAGCAGGAGCCGGTCCGCGAGTGTGCTCTTCCCATGGTCGACGTGAGCGATTATGCAGAAGTTGCGGAACTCCGTAAGGCGCATCCCGCTGCTCCGATGAAGCCCGCATCCCCACCGAGGCGGGCAAAGACCACCTCCAGGCGCTTCTGGGCCTGGGGGAAGGACATTTCTCTGACCGTTCGGCGGACCGGTTCCATCAGCATCTCGCCGGCCCCGATCATGCCCCCACTCAACACGACCCGCTGGGGGTTGACAGCGTGGACGATGCTCACGATTCCATACCCCAGAAGAACCCCCGTCTCCGTCAGCACTTCCCGGGAGAGTTCGTCACCGGCAACCGCCGCCCGGTGGATACCCTCGGCCGTGATTTCCCCCCCGGAGCGCACCTTCTCCGCCAGGCTGCTCCGCCGGCCGCCCTGGACCGCCTCGCGGAAGCGGGCCACCATCGCCGTGGCCGAGGCGTAGGCCTCCAGGCAGCCCCGGTTACCACAGCCGCACTGCCGACCGCCAAACTGGATGATGAGGTGACCGAGTTCGGCCGCGGACCCCGAGGCCCCGTGAAGCAACTCTCCGCCGATGACGATGCCACCGCCGACCCCGGTGCCCAGGGTGAAGAGGACCATGGGGTCGGCGTCGGCCCCGGCCCCCGCCCAGTACTCGCCGAAGGCCGCGGCGTTGGCGTCGTTCTCGATGACCGTGGTGACCCCCAGGCGACGGGCGACCCCCTCCCGCAGGCGGACGTCCCGCCAGCCCGGGAGGTTCGGGGCGATGGTCACGACCCCAGCCTCGAAATCCATGGTCCCCGGTGCCCCCACACCGACGGCCTCGACGTCGGAAAGACGGAGCCCGGCGCGCTCCGCCGCCGAGCGCGCGGCCTCGGCGATGCGGTCCAGGACCCCCTCCGGCCCCCGCTCGCCCTCGGTCGCGATGCTCAGTTTGGCACTCACCCGGCCGTCGGCATCACAGACCCCGGCCTTGATGTTCGTACCGCCCAGGTCCACACCCACGGCAAAGACGGGCATGCTTGGTCGCTCCTTACTTGTTCGAGTTAGCCCCCGGGCGCGCGGGCGCGGGAGCAGGTGCCGGCTCCGCAGGCTTCGTAGGGGCCGCCGGGGGACCGGTCGCCGCGGCAGGCTCGGGCTGACGCTCCAGCCAGCCCCGCCAGCGGGCCACCGCCGCGGCCCGCTCCTCGGGTGTACCCTCGGGGGCAAAGGAAAGGTTCTGACCGGTCAGCGCCCGTAGGAGCACTGCAGCGCGCCCGCGCAGGCGCACGTCCTGGTCCTCCAAGGCGTCAACGAGGGCGGCCAGGACCTCGCGCCCGCGGGCCCGCAGGCGTGGCTCCAGGCTGGTCGCCACGTCATCCGCGGCCCGGAGCCACAGCCCCACCAGGTCGCGGCCCGACATCTTGTCGAGCGCCTCCGCCGCCTGCTGGGCGAGCCCGTCCAGCCGTTCATGGTAGGAGCCTCCGTAGGCCGGGGCGGCCTTGGCTGCGCCCTTGAGGTAGAACTCCACGGTCGGCCACTCCCCCGACTGGGCCAGCTGGAGGAGCACCTCGTAGCGACGACCCCACCAGCGGTCGGCGTCCGGCGGCTGCGGCGGCGACGCGCCCGGCCCGCCGGGGCGAACCCCTCCTCCCCCGGCCTGCCCCCCCGCGCCCGCCTCGTGGGCGCTCGCTTCACGGGCGCCCGGCTTGGCCATCTCATCGAGGGCCAGGAGCGCCTCCCGGCCCCGCCCTGACGTTGCCAACACCGTCACCAGCTGGTCCTGGAGGTAGTCCTTGAGTGCGCCGCCGACGCCAAACAGTTCCCCCATCTGCTGCACCTGTTCCGGGGCAAGGCCGCCCCACTCCAGGGAAGACAGGGCCTGACGAAGCATGGGCTCCGCCTGGGTCGAGTTCCCGCGTTGGCAGGCGAGCACTCCCAGAAGGACCATCCCCGACCAGGCGTCCGTCGCCCCTTCCACGCTGCCGAAGCGGTCAACCAGCCGCTGGGCCGCCTCGCGGGCCCGGTCCCGGTCTCCGGCCCGGTAGCGCGCCACGGCCAGTTGGCGGAGCGCCGACTGGTCATCCGCTGCCAGGCGCATGAGCGTCTGCCAGACACGGGTGGCCAGCGCCTCCGTCTCCGCCGTACCTAAGTGTCCCAGGAGTTGCTCCAGGGGGGCCACCACCCGCGGGTCACCCAACCGCCCGAGGGCCACCACCACCGCTTCCCGGACGTGAATATCCGGGTCTTCGAGGGCCGCCACCAGGACGTCGAGGGCCCCCCGGGCGCCGACCTTCCCCAGGGCCTCCGCCGCGTTCAGCCTCACCCGGGAACTGGGGTCCTTGGCCAGGGCCTGGGCCAAGGCATCGGTCCACTGCGTGCCGCCCAACTCACCCAGCGCCGAGGCGGCCAGCTCCCGCACGCGGACGTCCCGGTCCATCTCCAGCCGGCCGGCCACGGCGCTCCCCCCCGCGGCCCACTTCAGTTGGGCCACCGCCAGGGCCGCGGCCTGGCGGACCTCCGGCGCGGGGTCGCTGAGGGCCTCGACCACCGCCGGCCCACTGTCCGGCTGCTGGAGCTCACCGAGGGCTTCCGCCGCCGCCGCGCGGACCGCCGCGGCCGGGTCGCTCCGTAACAGTTCCAGGAGTCGGCCGGCCACGGCCGGGTCATGGAACGTACCCAAGGCTTTGACTGCGGCGGCCCGGACCGACTCGTCCGCACGCGCCAGGCAGGCCTCCACCTGTGGGCGATAGGACGCCACCGCCGTCCCCAGGCGCGTGAACTCGCGCAACACGTAGAGGTCCACACGAGGCAGTTCCAAGGCCAGGGCCGCAGCCAGCGGACCCGCATCGTCCTTGTCCTTGCGCTCGGTCAGGATGCGGATGACCCCGTCGGAAAAATCGACCTTGGCAGGGGCCGCCGGCGCCCCGGCTTCCGCCGATACCGACGGGCCGCCCTCACCCGAGGCTTGCGAGCCAGCGGCTCGGCTCGCCTCCGGAGCGACGGCGCCCGACGGGGCTGTGGAAGCCAAACTGGCCAGCATGTCCCCCCGCCCGC
>Ga0315282_10008834_pt1 | contig 16192 bp, 13 predicted proteins | sample YL17G07_20_MG_FD_203693 | JGI IMG/M metagenome (GOLD analysis project Ga0315282, IMG submission 203693) | Sediment microbial communities from Yellowstone Lake, YNP, Wyoming, USA - YL17G07_20 | ecosystem: Environmental > Aquatic > Freshwater > Lake > Sediment | place: USA: Wyoming | collected...
AGGGGCGGTCCTTCCGGGGACCGCCCCTTTTTTTTGGTTCGGTGATGGTTCCAACCGGTCGATATTTGCCGCGCATTAAACCCGACCCTGCCTCGGGCAGTCAGAATAGCTGAGAGCGCGTGGACCGCGTTGCGGGGATCGGGCAACCAGACGATAATGTGCCGCCCCGCCGTGGCTCGCCCGATCGTGAGCGAGCGAAGGCGGGCCACGCCGCACCTCGCTGAGATCTGAGCGAGCGAAGGCGGGTCGCGCGCCGTGGTACGCGCCTGCTCTGGATGGCGACTCATGCCGCAGACCGTAGCGTTCGGTCGAGCCGCGGTGGGGGGGACGGCATTCGTGGTGGTGGCCGGCCCCTGCTCGATCGAATCGCGGACGCAATTGCTCGAAGTTGCCCGCGAGGTGCGCGCGGCCGGCGCCACCGCGTTGCGGGGCGGCGTGTTCAAGATGCGGACCGACCCGAAGGATTTTCAGGGGCTCGGTCAGGAGGCGCTGCCGCTGGTCGATGCGGCGAGGCAGGCAACGGGCCTTCCGTTCGTTGTCGAAGTCACCTCGCCCGAGCAGATCGGGATCCTTGCCGATCACGTTGACATGTTGCAGGTCGGCTCGCGCAACATGCACAACACGACGCTGCTGAACGAGCTCGGCCGGATTCGCAAGCCGATCCTGCTGAAGCGCGGCCTGGCGGCCCGGCTCAGGGAATGGCTGCTCGCCGCCGAGTACATCGTGCGGGGCGGCAACCAGGACGTCGTTCTGTGCGAGCGCGGCATCCGCACGTTCGGCGACGAGACGCGAAACACGCTGGATCTGGCTGGCGCGGTGTGGGCCAGGCAACAGTCTCGGCTGCCCGTGCTCGTCGATCCGTCGCACGGGACCGGCAGGCGCGAGTTGATCGCGCCGATGTGCATGGCGGCGGCCGCCGCCGGCCTGGACGGCGTCATGGTCGAAGTGCATCACGACCCTGACCATGCGATGTCCGACGGCTTTCAGTCGCTCAGGCCGAATGAACTTGCCGACATCATCGCCGCGCTGAGACCAGTCCTGCGCGGTGTCGGCCGTGACGTCGGAGGGCCGGCCGTCGTTTCCCGCGACGTCTCAACGGCGCCGCAGATGACCGAGCTTGGATGATGGGGAATCGGATCGCAATCGTGAAGCTGACGTCGCTCGGTGACGTCATTCACACGCTGCCGCTTGCGGCCGCCATCCACGACCATCGGCCGGGCGCGTGCGTCATCTGGATCGTCGAAGAGCGCGAGCAGGTGCTGCTTCGCGACAACCCGGTGGTGGACGAGATCGTCGTCATGCCGCTGCGTCGCTGGCGGCGATGGGCGTTGGGCGGACGGATTGTGCGGGTGGTCCGCGAAATCGGCGAGGTGAAGGCGCGGCTGCGCGCGCTCGAGGTCGACGTCACAATCGACGTCCAGGGCTGGACGCACAAGACATCGCCGATCGTCGCCCTCACCCGGGCGCCGATGCGCATCGGGTTCGGCCGCACGCACGCGCGCCGGCCCTGGTCCACGCTATTCACGACGGTCCACGTCACCCCGCCCCCCGAGGCCGCACACGTCGTCGATCAGAACCTCGCGCTGCTGCAGCCGCTGGGGATTGCGGCCGCCGCCCGATTCGTCCTGCCCGAGTGGCCGGATGCCGAGCGGCGCGTCGAGGAGTGGATGGCGGCGCAAGGCTGCGGGCCGGGCGCGCCGATCGTGCTGCTGCCATCGACGCGCGGCCGGCGCAAGTTCTGGCCGGCCAGGGCCTACGCGGCGCTCGCGCAGCGACTGGCCTCGGCGACGGGCGCGATGCTGGTTCTCGCGGGAAGCCCGGGCGAGCGCCGGCTGCTCGACGAGATTCAGGGACGCGCCGCCGGCGCGGCGCTTCGATCGTACGCGCCCGAGCCCGTGACGGACCTCGCCCGCTTCCTGCGCCGCGCGGCGCTGGTCATCGGGAACGACACGGGGCCGTTGCACCTGGCCGCGATGGCAGGCGTTCCGGCGATCGGGCTGTTCGGACCCACCCGCGGCGCGCGCAATGGCCCGTACGGACCATCCGGAACCTACATCCAGAGCCCCACGAAACGGATGTCGGACATTTCGGTCGACTCGGTGTTTGCGGCCGCCAGCCGCGTTCTCGCTGCGCAGCCGCTGCACCCGTAGGGGCCGAACTTCCGCCTCCGCTGCGCCTTCGTTGCCTCCCCGCAGCTACGGCGAGACCTCGCCATAGCTCGCGGCGAGCGCAGGCGAGCGTAGGCGGGTGCCTCGGCCCGGATTGCGAGAAGGAACCGTCATGATCGTGCTCGGAAAGGGTTCGGGATCCGTCGTCCCCGACGACGGCGTCGAGCGCATTGCGCGGCGCGCGATCAGCGCGCGGCAGGCGCTCAACGAGGCGCCCGACTACGGCTCGGCGTTCTCGCGCGGCCTGCGCGTGGAACTGGGCGGCGCGACGATGCTGCTGATTTCGGGCACCGCGAGCGTGGACGAGAAGGGGGCGACGGTTCACGCCGGCGACTTCGGCGCCCAGACACGCCGCACCTATCAGAACATCACCGCGCTGCTGGAGGCGGAGGGCGCCAGCTGGAAGGACGTGGTCCGGACCACCTGCTACCTGCGGGACATCGAACGCGACTACGCGCAGTTCAACCGGATCCGCACGGAGTTCTACAGGCGGCAGGGGCTCAACCCGCTGCCGGCGTCAACGGGCATCCAGGCAATCCTGTGCCGCCCCGATCTGCTGATCGAGATCGAGGCGATGGCCGTGGTCCCTGCAGGCCGGGCTTCGCAACGGCCCGCGCTTGGCCGGCCTTAGGCTTTGGACTTTGGGCTTTGGGGCTTGTCTGGCTCTCGGCCGACAAAGGCCTAAGGCCTAAGGCCGAAGGCCTAAAGCCCAAAGCCGAAAGCCTACGTCCCCGTCCTCCTGACCACTGTAATCTTCACGGCCGACGGGTACTGCTTCGAGTGATGCACGACGTTGTGCGCGGCGACGCCGTTCACCTCGTCGTAGTTGCGCCCGCCGGTGTTCATGTTGCGGTCGAACCGCGGGAAGTTGCTGCTCGACACCTCGATGCGCAGCCGGTGTCCCGCCTCGAAGTAATTGCTCGTCGTCAGCGGCTGCAGCGTCACCTTGTAGACCTTGCCCGGCTCCATCCACACCATCGGCTTGTCGTAGCCGTCGCGGTAGCGCATCCGTTGGATCGATTCGTCCAGGTTGTAGGCACGGCCGTCCGGATACACGTCGATGACCTTGACCGTGAAATCGGTGTCCTTCGCGTCCGACGACACGTAGAGCGTCGGCTCGATCGGGCCGCTGACTTCCGTGGCTTCCTTGAACGGTTCGGACGTGTACACGAGGATGTCCGGCCGCGCCTCCATCTTGCGCTGATCGAAGGCGCCGCCCGTCACCGCGTTCCCCGTGCAGCAGACATTGCCGCCGTACGAGGTGACCGGGTCCTTCGGGTCGTAGGTGAACGCGTCGGGTTTGTCGGAGGCCGGCGGCGCCTGCGCCAGCGCGCCGTCGCCGTTGAGCGTGTTGGCGCTGCCGCCGCTCGACAGGAAGAAGGTCATCGGCTGTGCGCCCCTGGGTGGCCAGGTGTCCGAGGTCTGCCACTTGTTCAGGCCCATCGTGTAGTAGGTGACCTTCGGCCGCTTGTCGAGCACGCCGTTGTTCTCGCCCCTGAGGAAGCGCTCGAAGAACGAGTAGGTGAGGTCGTCGTAGTTCAGCCGCGCGTCGCCCATGTCGCGTTCGCCGACGACGGTGCGCTCGGTCGCGCGCGTGTAGGAGCAGTGCAGCACCGGCGCGATGACGGCCCACTGCTGGTCGGCGATGTCCGGGCGGGCGGTCTTGCGCACGTGGTTGAAGAGCGCGAGGTTGGGGCCGACCGACACGTCGTACCAGGACATGAACCACAGTCCCGGCACGTTCAGCGGCATGTCGTCGTGATACAGGCCGCCCTTGTACCACGCGGGGTCGTTCGGCGTGCGCTGGATCATGCGCCCCCCGGTGTCGACCGGCATCGCGTCGGCGAAGATCCCGTGCGGGCCGTCCACCGCCTCGATGATGTCCTGCTCGGGCAGGTGCCAGAGGGCCTTCGACCAGTCCACCCGCGGCAGCTGCTGGGCCAGGTCGAACGACTTCGACGCGCGAATCAGCTGTTCCTGCGTCGTGTTCGGGGGGAACATCGGGCGCACCTGGTTCTGCTCGCCGTAGATCCACGTGATGAACAGCATCTGCACGGCGCCGCCACGGTACCAGTTTCCCTGCTCCCAGTACGGCGCGACGCGCCCCACGCCGGCCCCGAATCCCTGCGGGTTGATCGCGGCCAGGGCCGGGTGGCCCATCGCCGCCACACCCATCTGGTACTCCGCCGTCGAGGAGCAGCCGACCGTTCCGACCTTGCCGTTCGACCATGGCTGCGCGGACATCCAGGCGAGGGCGTCGTAGCCATCGGTGCGCGGGGGGCCGAGGATGTCGTAGTTGCCCTCGGAGAAGAAGTGCCCGCGCTCGTTCTGCACCACGTACGCGTATCCGCGCTTCACCCACGTGAGCGCCGCGGTCATGTCGCCTGGCAGGCCGTTGCGGACGTCCCAGTAGTTGAAGTTGTAGGGCGTGCGCACCCACACGATCGGCACCTTCTTCGACGTGTCCTTTGGCCGGTAGATGTCGGTGGCCAGCCGGACGCCGTCGCGCATCGGCATCATCACCTTGCGCTCGATGACGGCGATCGATTCCAGTTGCTTCTCGGTGTCCCAGCGCCTGGCGGTCTGCTCGGGCGAGAGGCCGGCTCGCTGCTGCGCGAACGCAATCGTCGTCCCGGCCTGCCAGCCGGACGCGAGAGCGGCGACGAGCAGGGCGGCGGACGCGGCGAGGATCAGGCGGCGGATGGACGTACGCATGGACGGCTCCATTTGTGATTGACCGACGAGTGCTGAGTGCTTTGTGCTGAGTGCTTGGTGTGCCGTGGTACTGGAACTGACGCCCCGCACGTCATTTCTTGAAGCTGCGCGCTCACCGGTGCCAGCGCCACCTCAGCACATAGCACGAAGCACAAAGCACCCAGCACCCGTGCTCAGCCGTTAACGCCTTGAGCGTGCTAGTCTACAGTAAATCTCTGGCGGACCAGTATCCCCGCCGGACATTCACTGCATGGCACACCGACCATCCACCGGCAGCAGCGTCAGCATCGCGGGGGCCCTCGCGCCGGCGCTGCTGGTCGGCGTCGTGCTGATGGCCATCCACCGCCTGATTGCGCGCGACTATCTGCTGTTCCACAGCCTCACGGAGATCGGCGCCGCCACCATCAGCTTCGGGACCTTCCTGTTCGCGTGGAACACCCGCCGCTTCCAGAACTCGTTCCTGCTCGTCGTCGGCACCGCCTCGCTGTTCGTGGGGCTGTTCGAGGCGCTTCATCTGCTCGCGTTTCCGGGGATGGCGGTCTTCACGCACTACGACGACAACCTGTCGCCACAACTGTGGCTCTGTGCCCGCCTGTTCCAGGCCGGATCGATGGTCGTCGGCCTGGTGTTGATTGGCCGGCAGGTCACAGCGCGCCTGGTGCTCGGCATTCTCGCCGTTGCCTTCGTCGTCACGGGCGCCGTCGTGTTTCTCGGAGATGCGCCCCACGCCGTGGTTCCTGCCGGCGGCCTCACGGGCTTCAAGGTCGGGATGGAATGGGCGCTCGTCCTGGCGTTCGCCTGCTCCATCGGCCTGCTGTGGCGCGTGCGCGATCGATTCTCGCCACGCGTCTTCCGGTACCTGGCTGCAAACGGCGTGGCGATGGCGGCAGGCGAGATCTGTTTCACGCTCTACTCGCGCCCCTATGACACGTCGAACTTCCTGGGCCACGTCCTGCTCATCTGCGCCGTGTACTGGCAGTACCGGGCGATCCTGCACACGGGGCTGACGGACCCGAACGAGGCGCAGTTCCGCGACCTGATGCAGGCGCGCGAGGAGAGCGAACGCGCCAGGGCGAGGCTGCGCGAAGCCAACGACAGTCTGCTTGCCGCGGACCAGCGGAAGAACGAGTTTCTCGCGCTGCTGTCGCACGAACTGCGCAATCCGCTGGCGCCGATCGTGACCAGCGTCTACGTGATCGAGCGCGCCCAGCCGGGCAGCGAGCAGGCGAAACACGCGCACGAGGTGCTGGCGCGCCAGGTGCGCCATATGACGCGGCTGGTCGACGATCTGCTCGACGTCACGCGGATCTCGCGCGGCAAGGTCCGGCTGCAGCGCGAACGGGTCGATCTCGGCGCGCTCGTGCGCCGGACGGCCGAAGATCACCGGTCGGTGTTCGCGAAAAGCGGCGTCGAGTTGGATGTCCGCGTCAATGTTCCGCCGCTCTGTCTGGATGCCGACCCGACGCGGCTCGCGCAGATCGTCGGCAACCTCCTGCAGAACGCCGCGAAGTTCACACCGTCCGGCGGCCGCGCGATCCTCGCACTGGATCTCGACGGCCCCGAGGTCGCGCGCATCTCGGTTTCCGACACGGGCGCCGGCATGTCACCGGAGACCCGGGCGCGCGTGTTCGAGCCGTTCGTGCAGGCGGATGCGACGCTCGATCGCAGCGCCGGCGGCCTGGGCCTGGGACTGGCGCTCGTGAAGGGCCTGGTGGAGTTGCACGGCGGGACGGTGACGGCCTGCAGCGAGGGCGTCGGCACGGGGTCGCAGTTCGTCGTGCGCCTCCCGATCGCGCAACCGGCGACGACAACGGCCGCGCCGCTGTCGGGGCCGGCGGGATCGGGCGTTGCGTCGACGCAATCCGCCTGAAGGCGGAGCCCACATCACCGTGGCCGTCCTCTTACACTCTTTCCGCGTCGGCCCGTCCCGGCGTTGTGGGATCCGGCTTTGGCCGGATTGCATCGCCGGCCGGCGCCGGCCCTCGCTTCGACATGTGTCGCGGTTGCCGCATCACCCACACCAGGGGCAGCGTCAGCAGGAAGAGCACTCCCAGGACGTGGAACATCTCGAGGAAACTGATCGCGCTGGCCTGCCGCAGCACCTGCCCGTACATCACCGCGAGGGCGCCCGTCGAGTGATCGCCGCCGCCCACCATGTTCCCGAGCGAATGCATCGCCTGCCGTACCGTCGGGTCGTAGGCGGTGATCGTTTCGACGAGCCGCGCCTGGTGGAACTGCGACCGGCGCGCAATGGCGGTGGTGACGAACGAGATCCCCATGCTCGAGCCCATGTTGCGCGCGAGGCTGAACAGGCTCGTCGCGAATCCCATCGATTCCAGCGGAATCGGATCCATCGAGATGGTCGTCAGCGGCGTGAAGACCATCGACAACCCGGCGCCCTGGATGATCTGCGGCCAGAGAAAGTCGCTGCCGCCCGCATTCAGATCGAGGCTCGCGTAGAGAAAGAAGGCGACGCTGGCGAGAACGAGGCCGGCGCTGAGGAGCAGGCGCGGGTCCCAGCGACGCCCGAGCGCGATGCCGGTCAGCGGCAGGAAGATCAGTGTGCCGATGCCGCGGGGTGAGGTCCAGAAACCGGCCGTCACGGCCGGAAAACCGAGCAGTTGCTGCATGAAGAGCGGCAGCAGCACCAGGCTGCCGAACAGCACGAAGCCGAGCACGCCGCCCAGGAGCGTTCCCGCCGCAAACGTTCCGTACTTCAGCAGCCTGAAATCGACGAGCGGCTCGCGTGTGCGCAGCTCACGGATCAGGAACGCGATGAGGCCGGCGACCGCGACGAGGACGAGCCCGGCGATCAGATCCGAGTTGAACCAGTCCTCCTCCTGCCCCTTGTCGAGCATGATCTGGAACGCGCCCATCCCGACTGCCAGCAGCCCGAGGCCCCACGCGTCGATCCGGCGCGACACCTTGCGCAGGTAGGATGGATCCTCGATGAAGACGTGCATCATGATGAGGCTGGCGATGCCCACCGGGACGTTGACGTAGAACACCCACCGCCACGAGTAGTTGTCGGTGAGCCAGCCGCCCACGGTGGGACCGAGAATGGGGAGCGCGATCATGCCGATGCCCCAGAAGGCCATCGCCTTGCCGCGCTTCTCGACCGGGAACACTTCGAGCAGCACCGCCTGCGAGAGCGGCACCAGCCCGCCGCCGGTCGTGCCCTGCATCACGCGGAAGAAGATCAACCAGCCGAGGCTTGGCGCGATCCCGCACAGCACGCTCGACACCGTGAAGCCGGTGACGACGGTCATCAGCAGGCGCTTGCGTCCGAAGTAGCTGGCCAGCCAGCCGCTGATCGGCAGGATGATCGCGTTGGCGACGATGTAGGAGGTGAGGACCCAGGTGGCTTCATCGACGGTCGCCGAGAGCGAGCCGGCGATGTGCCGCAGGCTGACGTTGACGACCGACGTATCCAGCATTTCCATCGCCGCGCTCAGCATCACGGCGATGGCGGGCAGCCAGGGATTTCGCAGGTGCGATCTTGCCGGATTGCTCGACTCATCCATGGCCGATGTCACCCCTTCGGGGTCAGGTCTCAAACCATCGGTTTTTTCACGATTTTGGGGTCAGGTCTCAAGCCATCGTTTTTTTTCACGCTCTTGGGGTCAGACGTCGCCGTGAGAGAAAGGCGACCATTTCAGACCTGACCCCACGAAGCGTGAAAAAAGCGATGGTTTGAGACCTGACCCCGGAAGCGTGAAAGGCGGGATCATAGTTCAAGACTTGGCGCCGTCAAGAAGCGGATCGCGTCGCACCAGGCCGGGGACTCTCGGGCGGGCAAGCAGGTAGGACAGAAGAACCAGCAGTGCGGCGACGGCCTGCGCGACCAGCGTCTCGACCGTGGGGAACACCGAAAACCACGATCCGAGCCACGTGGGGACGAGGCCAACCAGCCACGGGATGGTGGTTTGCGGCAGCCAGTGGGCGAGCTGCATCTCCTGCGCCTGCTCTCCGACCATCACCAGCAGCACGCCGCCCAGGAGCACGCCGGTCAGGACCAGCATCTTTCGGTATGCCAGGCGCCGGTGCGCGACGAAGGTGAGCACGGCGACGACAACCGTCAGCGCGACGCCGATGGCGACGCCAACCTCCACCGGCGCGTCCCCGAGACGCAGCCGGTAAGTCTGAAGGAACAACACCACCTCGAATCCTTCGCGGTACAGGCTGCTGAATCCGAGCAGCGCAAGTCCCCACCAGACACGCGCGTCGAACCTGCGTGGGGCGGCGGCCTTGAGGAGCTCCTCCTTCTTCCTGCTGTGCAGCGTGATCCAGCCGGTCCAGTACACCTTGTGAAAGAACCAGTTCATCACCAGCAGGAGTACGACGACCGCCAGCAGCCCTGTGATCGCCTGCACCTGGAGCGCAGGCAGACTGGCCGACATGTCGTCGATGACGCCAACAGCCAGGCGCCACGTGACAAGCGTCGCGAGGCAGGCGAGGGCGGCACCGGCGAAGACCGGGCGTTGATATGCCCTCCTGGGACCGATCATGTTGGCCGTGATGGCCGCGAGCACCAGCACGCACTCCAGACCTTCCCGGAACACGAGGACGCCGATGTCGGATGCGGCGCTGGTCCACGCGGTGGCCCCCGGCGCGTGGTTCGGGAGGCTCATGACGCCCGGAGCCTGCCGAAGGGCGGCAACCGCGCCGGCGTGGGACGCGTAGTTGAGGGCGAGGGGAAGCACCAGTTGGGTCATCCGATCGACTGGTCCGCGGCCTCCGGCTTCGCAATCGGCCGGCTCGATGCCCTCAGGCGTTCGAGGGTATTCAACCAGCTGTCCATCCCGACGCCGGTTCGCGCCGATGTCTCCAGCACCGCGATCCCGGGCCGCACCGCCTCGAAAGCCGCCGCAAGGTCGTCGTGCCGGAACCCGACGGCGTCGGCCAGATCGATCTTCGTGATCATCGCGATGTCGGCCGTGTTGAAGATCGTCGGGTACTTCAACGGCTTGTCCTCGCCCTCGGTGACCGACACCAGCACCACGCGAGTGGCTTCACCGAGGTCGTAGCTCGACGGGCAGACGAGGTTGCCGACGTTCTCGAGAAACAGGAAATCGAGCGCGTCGAGATCCCAGCCTTCGAGCGCCGTGCGCACCATCTCCGCGTCGAGATGGCACACCGTGCCGGTCGTGATCTGCTGCACGCGCGCGCCGCTTCGCTCGAGGCGTTTCGCGTCCCGATCCGTCGCCAGGTCGCCGACGAGCACGCCGACGCAATGGCGCCCGGCGAGCGCCGACGCCGTCTTCTCGAGAATCGTCGTCTTTCCCGCGCCGGGGCTGGAGACCAGGCTCACCACGTACACGCCCGCCTCCTCGAATCGCTGCCGAAGCGCGCGGGCGATCTCGTCATTCTTCCTGAGGACGTTCTGACGGACCTCGACGATCCGCGGCGTCTTCATCGCACACCTCCAGCGCGGTCAGTTCCATCTCACGGCCGTGAATCAGCTGCGGCAGCTGTGTGCCGCAGATGGGGCACCGAAGCGCAAACGACGCGGCGTCGAGCACGCGCTCGGCCTCGCAACGCGGGCAATACCCCGTCACCGGCACATCCTCGATGTCCAGGCGCGCCCCGTCGATGGCCGTGCCCCTGGCCGCCACGTCGAAGGAGAAGGCGAGGGCTTCCTTCACCACCCCGGACAGGGCGCCGAGACGGACGTGCAGCGCCTCGACACGCACGTTGCCGAGCGGCGCGGCCGCTTCGCAGGCGGCCTCCACGAGGCTCAGCGCTATCGACAGTTCATGCACTTCTTTTGAATGGCGGGGGCCCCTGCACCCCGCCAAGCTCGGTCGCTCGCGGGGCCCCATCGCCCCGCTCCGTTTCTTTGTTTGAATGGCGGGGGCCCCTGCACCCCGCCAAGCTCGGTCGCTCGCGGGGCCCCATCGCCCCGCTCCGCTTCTTTGTTTGAATGGCGGGGACCCCTGCACCCCGCCAAGCTCGGTCGCTCGCGGGGCCCCATCGCCCCGCTCCGCTCCCTCGCCCCCTCGTAGGTCATTCTATCGTGGCTTGTTTCAGGGCGTCACCGCGCGCCGGCGCCAGAACGTGCGCCAGTACGCGCAGGCCGATCGGGCGAGGGCGGCGGCCAGGCGCAGGCGGGCCATGCGCGGCTGCGTCAGATCGCCGGTCAGGAACCTCAGAAGCGCGTCCTGGCGGCGCAGCTTGCCAGAGGAGGTGCGCGGGAGCGTGCCGGCGGGAAGCACGACGACGCGCTCGGGCACCAGGCCCGTCGCGCTGACGATCGCCTCCCGGCAGGCGCGCGCGATGGCGCCGAAACGCGCCGCGCCGATGTGGCGACGCGCCTCGGCCAGCACGAGCAACCGCTCGCCGTCGGCGCTCTCGGGCAGCCAGCTCACCGCGACCACGCAGCCCGCCCGCACCCCCTCGACCGCCTGGGCGGCCGCTTCAACCTCCTCCGGAGAGTGGTTGCTGCCGCGGATCAGCAGGATGTCCTTGCGACGCCCGGTCAGAAACAGCTCGCCGCGCAGCAGGAAGCCCGCATCGCCCGTGTCGAGCCACCCGCCCCGCATTGTCCCCGCAGTCGCCTCCGGATGTCCGAGGTACCCCTGCATCAGCGAGGGGCCGCGACAGAGCACGCGTCCCACGTTCCCTTCGCACGCCATGTTGCCGTAGTCGTCTTCGATCCGCAGCTCGAAGCCGGGCACCGGGCGACCGAGCGAGACGATTTCCCGTCCGCTGTCCGCCTCGCGCGCGATGCCGCCCGCCAGCGCGCGTCGATCGAATCGACGCGACGAGAAGCCACGACCTGGCTCGGTGAAGGTCACGGCCAGGGCCGCCTCCGACAGGCCGTAGACGGGCGTGAGCGCCTCCGGGCGAAAGCCCCAGCGCGCGAACCGATCGCGAAACGCCCGCATGACGTCCGCGACCACCGTTTCGGCCCCGCACAGGGCGACGCGCCAGCTCGAAAGATCGACGCCGTCCATCTCTTCGTCTCGAATGCGCTGCGTGCACAGGCTGTAGGCGAAGTTCGGCGCCGGCGACACGGTCGCGCGGAATCGCGAGATCGTCTGCAGCCAGACGGCCGGCCGCGCGACGAAGACTTCGGGCGGGATCATCGTGAGGGTGCCGGGGCGCTCGAGCGCCGCGCACACGCAACCGATGAGTCCCATGTCGTGATAGAGGGGCAGCCAGCTGACGCCGCTGTGACGCATCCCCTCGTCGTCCGGCCAGTAGTTGTTCAGGAGGACCGCCTGCGCGACCACGGCGTTGTGCGTGAGCGCGACGGGCTTCGGGTCGCGTGTCGTGCCCGAGGAGAACTGGACGAGCGCGAGCTCGCCGGCGTCCACCTCCACCGGATCGGCGCCGCGCGCGGGCAGCCGGGTGAGACCGTGGCACCCCAGCGCCGGGCGAACGCGCGCGATCAGGTCGCCGATGACCGCGCGCACCCAGGCGTCGGCCAGCACCAGCCGCGCATCGACCGCCGCGAGCATGCGCGCCGTGCGCTGGTGATACTCGTCCAGCCGGCCGAACCGGACCGGCGGGTACAGCGGCACGGGCACGGCGCCGGCCAGCAGAACGCCGAAGAACGCGTCGAGGAATTCCGGTCGCGTCGGATACACGAGGGCGATGCGGTCGCCGGGCCGGACGCCGAGTTCCCGGAGCCAGGCGGCGGCGCAGCGCGCGCGTTCGAGGACGAGGGTCCAGGGCAGCCACGTCGGCGCGCCACGGCGGTCGAGCACGCGCAGGCCGACGTCCGACCTCTCCCCCGCGCGCAGCAGGAGCTCAGCAAGCGTCCGCGGCCGATCCCGCACGCTTCCTCCTGATCGTGTCCACCAGGTCGCCGACCGTGGCGACCGACGCCTCGTCGCGGTCGTCGAGCCGAATCCTGAAGCGGTCTTCGATCTCGACCACGAGCGTGAGCTGGCGCAGCGAATCGAGGTCGAACGTTTCGAGCAGCCGCATCTCGCGCGAGACGGGCCCGTGCCAGTCGAGCTGCTTCCTGGCGACCTCCGCGATGGCGTCCAGGATCTCGGCGTCGCCGGGCGGCAGATCCCTCACCATTGCAGCAGCACCAGCTCCGAGCAGAAGCCGGGCCCCATCGCGATCATCAGCCCGTAGCCGCCCGCCGGCGGCGGGCGCATCATCACGTCCTGCAGGACGAGCAGCACCGAGGCGGACGACAGGTTCCCCACCTCTCTGAGGGTGCGCCAGCTCGCCTCGAGCGCCTCGTCTGGCAGGTCGAGCGCCGTCTGCATGGCCGACAGCACCTTCGGGCCGCCCGGGTGCGAGATCCAGCGTGCGACGTCGGTGCGGGCCAGCCGGCAGTCGCCGAGGAAGGCATCGACGTCGTGCGCCATGTGCTCGACGACCACCTTCGGCACGTCGGCGGACAACACCAGGCGGAACCCGGTGTCCGAGACGTCCCAGCCCATCACGCGCTCGGAATCGGGGTAGAAGACGGATCTCGTGGCGACGACTCGCGGACCCGACGCGGCGCGGTTGCCGCCGACCAGCACCGCGGCGGCGGCGCCGTCGCCGAAGAGCCCCGTGGCGATGACATTCGGCACCGACAGGTCGTCGCGTTGCAGCGTCAACGAGCACAGTTCCACCGACAGCAGCACCGCCACCTCGTCTGGATGACCGGCGAGGTAATCGGCGGCCCGCGCAATGCCGGCGGCGCCCGCCACGCAGCCGAGACCGAATATCGGCGTCCGCTTGACGCGCGAGGGCAGGCCGAGCTGATTCATCAGCAGGGCGTCCAGCGACGGCGTCGAAATGCCGGTGACGGTCGCGAACAGGAAGGCGTCGATGTCGTCGAGACCGATGGCGGCGCTGCGCACGGCCTCGCGCACGGCGCGCTCCCCGACGTCGCGCGCCACGCGCAGCCACGCGGCATTCGCCGCGCCCCAGCTGGTCAGCGCGCGGTACTCCTCGAGCGGCAACGCGAGGTGGCGGCCGCCGACGAGCACGTTGCGGTGGATGGTTTCGAGCCGGTCGGCGTTGAAGTGCTGCTGCGCCCACGCGTCCTTCAACGCGGCGAGCAGCGTTTCCTGGTCGTAGTAGTGACGCGGGAACGCGCGGCCGACGCCGGCCACCTGTGGGAATTGCATGATTTTCATAGTAACGGAGGTTCGCCCCGAACGAAACCTGTTCCTCAGTCCCCCCCGGCGTCGAGGCGCCTGATCTCGCGCGCGAACAGCGGGTTCGACGGGAAGTCGCGGTTGAGGGCCACCAGCATTTCGCGCGCATGCACCCTGTCGCCCTCGCGCAGGTACGCGATCCCCAGCAGGATCCGCGCGAGCGGCGCGAGCAGCCGCCCGCGTTCCGCGGTCACCTGCAGTTGCTCGATGCCCTTCTTCTTGTCGCCCGCATAGCCGGCGACCCGCAGCAGCCACCGCACCGGCGTCGGGATGCTGCCGATGATGTAGTCGCTGATGCCCGTGGCCAGGTATGCGTCCGCATACGCCGGCGCCGCGGCCAGCAGCTTCCTTGCCCATCGCGCCCCCTCGCGCGTGTAGGAGAGCGAAGCGACGTTGCGGCCTTCGACGAGCGACACGTAGTCGGCCCGCAGCCCGTTGACGAGCGTCATCGCGAACAGCGAGTCGGCATCGCGCGGCGCGCGGGCCAGGCGTGTGCGTGCGAGCCTTGCGCCTTCATCCAGGGCCGAGTCGAACCGCGCGCGCAGCGCGCCGTCGGGCGCCGGCCTGCTGCCCGACATGAACGAGGAGTCGTCTACGAAGAACTGGGCCTGAAGAACTCCCAGCCGGGCGAGTTCCGAGAACAGAAGATTGGCCGCTTCCGACACCGGTCCCAGCGGATCGCCGGGGTGATCCGCGCGCCATTGCCGGAACTCGCGCTCGGCCGAGCGAAAGTCGAACCCGTACATCGACCGATACCCGGCGTCGAGGGAGGGCCCGGCATCGGTCGGTCCGGGCAGACCCACCAGCAGCAGGACTGCGCCGGCGAGCGAGTGCGCGATCGTGCGGGTCACGCCCTGGGCTGAGGCAAATGCGATACCGGATCGGCCGGCGCGAATTGCCATGAACAGGAGCACGCCGTGCGCATGGCGGTCACGCGGCGGGTAACGGTTTACGCGTGTGGTAAGGCCAGGTCATCCTAGCGCCGGGGTTCCGCCAGGGACCGGCCGGCGAGGCGGGAGACGAGCGCCAGCAAGCGTTCAGGTGTCAGCGGCTTGGCCGCGTGTTCCTGGAAACCGGCGGCGAGCGCGCGCCGGCGGTGATCGGGTCGCGCGTAGGCGGTCAACGCGGCCGCCGGCGTGTCGCCGCCATTGCCGGCGGCCAGCGATCGGATTCTGGCGATCAGGGAATAGCCGTCCTCGCCCGGTATGCCGATGTCGGCCAGAAGGACGTCCGGACGCCAGGCACGCAGCAGGTCGAACGCCTCGTCGGCCGTCGCCGCGTCTCTGACCATGGCTCCGTGCGGTTCGAGGACGCTGCGAACCAGCTCGCGTGAATCCGCTTCGTCGTCGACGATGAGCACGCGAACGCCGTCGAGCGGGATAGCCAGCGGCTGCGGCGTTGCATCGGCGCGCGTCGGCGCGCCGGCTCCCGCCTCATCGACGGCGACTGCTCGCACCGGCAGCGTCACCGTGAACGCCGTGCCCTTCCCTTCGCCGCCGCTCTCGGCGGTGACGTTCCCGCCGTGCAGTTCGACGAGGTGGCGCACGATCGCCAGGCCCAGCCCGAGGCCGCCGTGCCGCCGCGTGGTCGAACTGTCGCGCTGCGTGAACCGTTCGAACAGCCGGGGCAGGAAATCGGCGTCGATGCCGGCGCCGTTGTCCGTCACGCGAAGATCCACGCGCGAATCCTGCCTGGTGATGCTCACGTCGATCCGCCCGTGCTTCGGCGTGAACTTGACGGCGTTGGAGAGAAGGTTCCAGGCGACCTGTTGCAACCGGTCGGGATCGCCGGCGATCGGGCAGCGGGGCGGAAACGCCGTTCTCATCTCGATGTCCCGCGCGCTCGCGGCGGGCCGGATCGACTCGAGCGCCGCGTTGGTGACCGCCACCAGATCGATCGCCTGCACTTTGAGCCGCAACTTGCCGCTGATGATGCTCGACACATCGAACACGTCTTCGATGAGGCGCGCCTGCGCCTCGGCGTTGCGAACGATGGTGTCGAGCGCGTGGCGGGTCCGCTCCCTGGCGAGGCTGCCGGTGCGCAGCAGGTGCGCCCAGCCCAGGATCGCGTTGAGGGGCGTGCGCAGTTCGTGCGACAACGTCGCCAGGAATTCGTCCTTCACCCGGTTCGCCTGCTCCGCCTCGCCGTGCAGCACGCGAAGCCGCTCGGCCTGGGCCCGCAGCTCGATCTCCGCGC
>Ga0315282_10008835_pt1 | contig 16191 bp, 12 predicted proteins | sample YL17G07_20_MG_FD_203693 | JGI IMG/M metagenome (GOLD analysis project Ga0315282, IMG submission 203693) | Sediment microbial communities from Yellowstone Lake, YNP, Wyoming, USA - YL17G07_20 | ecosystem: Environmental > Aquatic > Freshwater > Lake > Sediment | place: USA: Wyoming | collected...
GATGCGGTCCTGGCTGCGGCATTTTAGAAGCTCGGCCTTGAGCAGCGCGGGCGTGAGGTGCCGGCTCAAGCGGGCGACCTCGCCAAGGTTATTGGGGAAGGAGACCTCGGTGATGAGCAGGCCGCAGTTAACTTTTTCCCGCAGCTTTTGCCAGACCGCCTCGGTTGGGCCGGTGTCGGAGGTGAAGAGGAATTCGCTTTGGCCGTCGGAGACGAAATATCCGAGCGGGCCGCTGTAATGATTGACTGCGACCGGCTCCACCTGATAGCTGCCGAGCGGGTATTTTTTTCCCGGCTCAACTTCCGAGAGCGAAGCCAATTTCTCCAGGCTGCCGGCAACAATGGCGCCGACGATGTCCTCCCGCAAAAAATCTTCGCGCAGAATCTGCGCAGCCTCGCGGCTGGCATAGATGTTGAGAGGCGGGACCCCGGCATGGAGCCGGTTCTCAAGCAGGAAGGCCAGGCCGTAGAGATGGTCCAGGTGGGCGTGGGTGAGGAGCAGGTTTTTAATTCCGGCCTGGGCTGCGAGCTCAAGCGAGGCGCTGATGCTCCCGGCGTCAATGGCCAGGACGGAATCCACCAGCAATCCGGTGAGTTCCTGGCCGGGAATCCTTCCGCCCAGACAGCCGAGCACCCTGATCTTCATTCACAGCATTTTATCAGATTTAGCCGGATTTTTCATTTAGCCGGGTTATGGCTGGCGAATTGGTACCAGGCATAGGGATAGTATTGCTCTCTCTCTTTTTTCGGAACATTCATAATTAAACGGAGCGAATCGGTCTGGACCTTGCCCCAGAGCCAAGGCTCCAACTCCGGATACCGCCGCAAATCTTCCTCCTCCACGAAAAAAAAACCGGCCTTTTCGGCCTGGCCGTATTTGATTATATCTTCAACCTCGGCTGCCGGCGTGATTACCATTTTCCAGAAGGGCAGGTCAAGGAAATAGGTTAGCGGCTCCGGGAATCCGCGGCAGAGGATAATGTCATCGGGCTTGACCGAGGATTTCACCATCCTGGCAACCTGGCTCTTGACCTTGATGGCGTCCGCCTCGGGCATTTCCGGCTGGAAATGGCTGGTGCCGTAAAAGTTGTAGAACAGATACCAGAAGATGAAAAAGGCCGGCAGCAGCCATCTTGCGGCCTGCTTTAACGCCGGCCGCTCGGATTGCGGGAACATCCGGCTATAGGCCGCGGCGGAAAGAGCAATCACCCGGTCCAGCCCCTGGGCCGTGAAAATCACCAGCAGCGGAAAATAAGGATAGAAAAATCTTTCCCACGGATTAAAGGCCGAGAGCGCGAGGCAGAAGAGCAAAGCCCAAACCCAGAGCCACGGTTCTGACTGCCAGTTGAAATCGCGCCGGCGCCTGATGAAGCCAAGCGGCGCCAGGAGGAGCGCCCCGGGAAAAATCCGGGCCAGGAGGATGAGCTGGAATTGGCCGGCGACCAGCTTGAGGTTGGCGAGCGAACCGGAGAGGAACCTGCGCCAGTTGTCTTTGAGGAAACTTGCGACCGGAATTTTAAGCGCGTCCTTGTCGCCCTCAATATAAATTCTTTGCGCGTGGGTGTAGAGCTTGCCGTCCTCGGCCTCGCGCAGGCCGTAAAGCCAGAGCTGGTAGTCCTTGGGAGGATTGTGAATCAGAAGCAGGGTCTTGGACTTGGGATTGGGATTGAACTCGCCGGTGAACTGGTAATATTTGACCCAGAGCGGGGAGGTGAAGCCGAGATAAATCACGGCCGCCAGAGCCAGCATGGCGAGCTTGAGCAGGGCCTTTTCCCGGCTGCGAAACAGGTAAAGCAGGAGAATCAGCCCGAGGAAAAACAGGGCCTCGCTCTTGATCAGCGCGGAAAAACTCGCAAGCGCGATGGCCGCGAGAAAATTTTTGAAACTGACCCGGGCGCGCAAAATAACAGCCAGGCCGCAAAAGACGAAAAAGGCGTAGATTGGCTCCGGGTCCCCGTAGATGCGGTGATAGGGCCAGCAGAAGGACCAGAAGAGGCCGGCAAAAAGCCCGACCCGCTTTCCAAAAATTTCTTTGCTTATGAGGTAAAGAGGGATGACGCTCAAGCCGTCAAAAATGATGTTCAGCCAGCGGCCGGCGCGGACCAGGTCGGTGGGAAAAATTTTTTGCCAGAAAGCCATCAGCACCGGATAGCCGGGATAAAAATGAAAATGCCAGAAATGCTCCCAGTCATGCGCCAGAAAGGCCTGGGCAAGACCCTGGTAAAAATAAAGGTCTCCGAGCGAGAGCGGCTCGGCCCTTTGCCAGAATTCCAGCTTGAGAAAAATTCCGCCCAGGAAAAAGCAGCGGCCAGGCGGCGTCAGCAATGATCTTTTTTTGGTTTGACATCAGCGATAAATTTCAAGCGCCGGATTCGGCAATAAATTCTTTTGAGATTTGAAATTGAACTCCCGACTCACCACGGACTTTCCTCGTTGCCCTTGATGCCCTCCACCCGCTTCAGCCTCCATTCCCCGCGCTCCTTCCCAAACCAGAGCCGGGGATATTCCGGAACCTCGTCCGTGCCCGCCACAAAATAAATCTTGCCCAGCTTCTTGCCCTTGACCACCAGCTTGATTTGCGCCTGCGCCTCCTTCTCCTTGACCGAAACGCCCATTATTTCAAGCTCAACCTCAAGCTCCCCCACCCCCGCGGTGTAGTTCCGAATCAGCTGATTGATAATGAAATAGTTGTTGCCTCCCTTGTCCTGGTAATGCCTGGAAATGTGGCTCATCAGCTCGTCCCATTTGCCGGCCTCGGCCTCCTGCTTCATCGCCATAATGGTCGCGCGAATCAGCTGGTCGTCAGGCCTGGAGCAGGAGGCAAAGGTCAGCAGCAGGGAAATGAGGCAAAGCCGCAGCCACGCTGAACTAAAGGGCGCGGCCGGCATGCTATTCCTCTAGTTCGACATTCCAGTAAGCGGCGTCGATGAAATCGAGGAACGGCAGCCATTGCTTGTAAAGCCGGGCGTCAAAATGGAACCCGAGGTAGGGGGTCCAGCGCGGCTTTTTGGGCCTGGTGACGAGCTTCATTCCCGACTCTTCCGGGGTGTGGCCGCCTTTCTTGCGGTTGCAGTCATGGCAGGAGCAGACCACATTGTCCCAGGTGCTCTTGCCCCCGCGGCTGCGCGGGATGATGTGGTCAATGTTCAGCTCTGCGGGCGGGAACCTGGACCCGCAGTACTGGCAGGTGTACTTGTCGCGCAGGTAGATGTTCTTCCGGCTGAAACGCACCGTGCGCTTGGGCATCCGGTCATAGCTCTGGAGCACAATCACCCTCGGAATTTTAATCACGCCGTTGACCAGGCCGACCGCAGGCTCGCCGTCCCGCGGACGCAGCTCGGACCAGTCGTCAAAATTGAACATCTCAAACTGCTCGTCAATGGCCTTGGCCGCGCCGTGATAAAGCAGACAAAAAGCCCGCCGGGCCGTGGTGATATGCACCGGCATCCAGGAACGATTCAGAACCAACACCGCACTGCTAAGCATGGCAGACCTATTTTATAGAATTATGTTTTTGATTGCAAGTTCTTTCCGCACCCCTTTTGCATTTGGGGTCGGGTCTAAACTTTAAACTTAAGGGATTTTAGTTTTGATTGGAGTTCAGGGTTATTTTTGAATTTTGCATTTAAAGCTTTTATTCCTTTGGAGACGGCCATGGGGCTTACCTTCATGATTTTCGCAACTCGGGTTTGGCTTAATCCGCAATTTTCGACCAGATGATAATAGGCTGCGAGTTTAGGCAAGAAATTTCTTTTTTTCTTGGTGAAAAAATTTTTGCTCACCTTGAATGCTTCGGCCACAAGAGTGCATTGCTCATCAGGTTCAATATTTTTTCTACCTAAGGTTTGATATTGAGGAACATTGCTGGGGTCGCCTTTTGGCCGGTATTGGTCTCTGATTTTATCGATGTTTTGCTTGGAGCCGAGAATGATTGCGGTTCGAATTTTGTCCCAAAAGCTGGATTCAACCCCTGCCAATTCGAGACAGGCTCGGTGATAATGTCTGCGGCTGGAGAGATTTTTACTGCCAAACTCCGCGAGCAGCTCATCGGTCCGCAGCCAGGAAAATCGGGATGTTGCGGCGATATAATCCAGAAAACTTGACCATTTGTATTCTGCAGGATTTGGGACCAGGCCGGCGCGTACCGGGTTCAAATGGATGTAAAAACTCAAGTTATGCCAATGCTCTTCGCTCGTGATTAGTACAGCTTTATATCGGCCCTGCAAGAAATGGCCGGACAATTGGTGGCGCCGGAGGAAGTGGTTGGCGTAAGCGGTGTTCAGCCAGTGCATGGATTTGGCGAGATTAGCCTCCGGGGTGCGGAGGAAAAGATGGTAATGATTGCTCATCAGGCAGAAGGCAAAAATATCAATATGGAACCGCTCGGCAAAACGGCCCAACAAATTCAGAAAATCCGACCGGTCCCGGTCATCAAAAAAAATATTCTGGGAATGGTTGCCCCGGGAAATGACATGATAGACAGCGTCTTCGTATTGGATGCGCCAGGCCCGAGCCATACTTTTACCATACCATAGCCAGCCTCCTCTGTCAAGAGTTAAGTTTAAAGTTTAGACCCGACCCCAATTTTACCGCGCGCCAAAGTTTTGAGTGTTTTTTTGCAGTCTTTTTATTGAGCAGAATCGCGATCTGTGCTATAAGGGGGCCACGGGGGAAAAGAAGATGAGAGTGATTATAAGCAAGGACAAGCAAGAGTTGGGCAAGCGGGCGGCTGCGGAGGGCGCGGCGTTGATTCAGCGGGCGATTGAGAAGAAGGGCAAGGCGAACATCATCCTGGCCACGGGTGCGTCGCAGTTTGAGATGCTGGAGAGCCTGGTCAAGGCCAACTATGTTGACTGGCAGCGGGTCACGGCCTTTCACCTGGACGAGTATATCGCCATGCCGGAATCTCATCCGGCGTCTTTCCGTCGGTACCTGCGCGAGCGGGTTCTGGCCTTTGTGCCGATTGGCGAGTTTTATCCAATCAACGCGGAGACTGACCCCGAGGCCGAGGTCAAACGGGTGGGTGAAATAATCAAGCGCCATCCGATTGATGTGGCTTTTGTGGGGATAGGCGAGAACGGTCACATGGCCTTCAACGACCCTCCGGCGGATTTTGCGACCGAGGCCCCGTATTTGATTGTGAACCTTGACGAGAGCTGCCGGCGGCAGCAGATGGGCGAGGGCTGGTTCAAGCGTTTGGAGGATGTTCCCACCCGGGCGGTTTCCATGTCGATCAAGCAGGTGATGAAATCCGAATGGGTGGTCTGCAGCGTGCCGGATTTGCGCAAGGCCCAGGCGGCGAAGAGCTGCCTGGAGGGGCCGGTCAGCCCGATGGCGCCTTCCTCCTGCCTGCAGAACCACGAGCGGGCGCTGATTTTCCTGGACCAGGATTCCGCGTCGCTGCTGACGAAATACAAATAACTTGGAGACGGCAAAAAGCACTGCTAAATGAATAATGCCGCAAAAGGTCAAAAAATATTTGCCCCTCCCTATGAGGGGAGGGTGATTTCAAACTTGCGATATCATTATCTACAGAGTTTTTGGATTCAGGGCCGATTGAGCGGCCCTCACCCTGACCCTCTCCCCTGCCGGGGAGAGGGCATAAATCTTATGATGTTATCTGGAGGGGAGTAAGAGTGCATGTGAGCATAGGCGCTCCGGACATAATCGCCTTGGTGGTTTATCTGGGCGCGCTGGTGGTGATTGGCTTCTGGGTATCGCGCAAGGTGAAGTCGATGGAAGAGTTTGTGATGCCCAAGCGGTTCGGCAAGCTGCTGATGATAACCTTCAGCTTCGGCACCGGCACGCATGCGGACGAGGCCGTGGGCGTGTCCTCGAAGAGCTTCACCAACGGCGTGTCCGGGATCTGGTATCAATGGCTGTATCTTTTCTGCACGCCCTTTTACTGGCTGATTGCGCCGGTGATGAAGCGCTTCCGGGCCATCACCACTGCGGACATCTACGAGGCGCGCTACGGCAAGAGCATGGCCTATCTTTACACCCTGATCGGCATCCTGACCCTGATTGTGGACATGGGCACCATCCTCAAGGCCTTCGGAGCCGTGGTGCGCGGGTCAACGGGCATCCCGGCCAATACCGCGATCGCGGTGGTGGTTTTTGTCTTCGTGCTTTACAGCGTGGCCGGAGGGCTGGTGGCGGGAATCATCACGGACTTTATCCAGGGAGTGCTGACCGTGATTTTTTCTTTTCTGCTTCTGCCCTTTGTGCTGCAGGCGGTCGGGGGATTGTCCGGGCTGCATGCGAAAATCGCGGACCCGCACCTCTGGTCCATGGTGGCGCCCGGGGACATCGGGGTTTTTTACATCATCATGCTTTCGGTGACCGGCCTGGTCGGAATCGTGACCCAGCCTCACATCCTGGCCAACTGCTCCTCGGGAAGGACCGAGATGGACGGCAGGGTAGGGTTCATGGCCGGCAACATGGTCAAGCGGATATGCACCATGGCCTGGTGTTTGATTGGTTTTGCGGCCATCGCCTATTTTGCCGGGAGGAATATTGAGCCGGACCAGGTCTGGGGGCACATTGCCAAGGATTTCCTGAACAAGGCCATTCCCGGCCTGCTCGGAGTCTTCCTCGCCACGCTCCTCGCTTCCCTCCAGAGCATGGCCAATGCGGTTATGATCTGCTCCTCCGGACTGTTCACCGAGAACATCTACAAGCAGTTTGCGCGAGGCAAGTCCAGCCGGCATTATTTGTTCGTGGCGAGAGTGGCTTCAGTGGTGACTGTGGCCTTTGCCGTGACTTTTGCCTATAAAGTGGAGGGAGTGGTGAAGGGTCTGGAGATTTTCTGGAAGACCGGTATTCTGCTGGGGATTGCGTTCTGGCTCGGTCTTTTCTGGAAGCGGACGACCTTGGCCGGGGCCTGGGCGTCGTTCATCGCTGCGGTCATTGCCTGGTATTTGAGCGGCGCGGGATTTTTCGTGGACTGGCTCGGGAAGCTGCCGGTGGCTGCAACCCTGCGGCTTTTGGTGGTGAAGGCCGGGGTTCAGAGCATGTATCTTCCCTGGCAGATGGCATTTTACATCACTTCCGGCGCGGCCGCCGGGATAATTGTGAGCCTGGTCACCAAGCCGATTGAGGCGAAGAAGCTGGAGAACTACTACGCCCTGGTGCGGACGCCGGTCAGGCAGGGCGAGGTGGTAAATGCTCCGTGCACTTTGCCCGAGGGGGCCGAGGTTCCGCGGCGCAACAACCTGTTCCCCGGAACCAGCATCGAGGTTATGAAGCCGAGCTGGGTCGGGATTGCCGGGTTCCTGGCCGGATGGGCTTATGTGCTTTCGCTGATCGGGATTTTCTATTTGATTACAACCTGGGGAGGATGACGGCTCAATTCAGTCAGGCGTTTTTTGCTTGGAAAAGCCTCTTATTCTAATTCCATCTGGATTACTACTCGGAGCGCTTAATAGATGACATTTTTCCGCAACCTGGATTCCCGCGTTCGCGGGAATGACAAAGAGAGGGGCGGGAATGACAATGGGGGGAGCGGGAATGACCATTGCAGCCGGGCGCTTTGGTCATGCCTGCCCCCATTTTCATGAGGGTAAACGGAAGCAGGCATCCGGGTTCCTTTCCTATGATTAGCGAGCTCATCTGTAAGCGCAAATCATTTAGTGCTCCGCGTAATAATTATAACCAGGTTGCCGCTGATTTTATTTTCCGGAATCCGCGGCGTATTTGATGCAAGACAGGATGTCATCTTTTCGCAGGTTAGGGTATGCTTTGAGGATTTGTTCGCAGCTTTCCCCCGCGGCGAACAGGTCCAGAATTATATGCACGGGGCTACGGGTGCCTTTAAGGCCGGGCTTGCCGCTGCAAATCGCGGGGTCCGCAGAAATGCGCTTTATGGAATGTGCCATGGTTTCCCGCCTGAATAAGTTGTTATCCTTCGTCTTTCAAGTTTATTACTAACATCAAATCGAGGCTTTGTCAATTTCCGCCGGCAGGATAATTTGCTAAAATGCGGGAAATCGTGCGAAACTAAAAAGCCTCAATCGGGAAAAAGACTGAAAAAATTTTGAGAAGGGCGGATTAAAAGGAGGGGAAAAATGAAGAGGGGATTGATGTGGGTGGTTATGGCGGGAGCGTTTTTGGCTTCCTGCGCGAGCATCCTGGACGGGATTCAGAACATCATGGTTCCTGACTTTTTCCATCCGCCCAAGCTTTCGCTCACGGGGGCTCCAATCAAGCTGGATTTGGCGCTGAAGCCGCTCCAGCTCACGGTGAAGGGGGATGCGCAGCTCACGCAGGTTGACGCTCATGTGGTCAAGCTGACGAGCAAGTCCGGGCACCTGGTGATCCCGCTGCAAAAAGGCGAGTTGATTTACGGCCTGACCATGCGGCTGGTCGCGGACCGGAAGCGGAGCGAGAGCCAGATTGAAGAAATCGGCAGCCTTAACCGGAGGGGCGAGATTGTTTATATGTGGGAGATACCATCGTTTGCGGCCTATATACCTTTTTATGTTTCTTCGCGCGGCTATGGCCTGTGGGTGGAGGGCTGGGAGCCCGGGGTTTATGATGTGGGCAAGAGCAACCCGGACCAGCTGGAAGTCGGCTTTTATCCGGGCAAGGACGGCTTCACCTGTTATTTCATCACCGGGGACAGCTACCCGGAGATTATGGACCGGTTCACGAATTTGAGCGGAAGGCCCCTCCTTCCTCCCAGGTGGGCGTATTCTCCCTGGAAATGGCGGGATGTTCACCGCAAAGGCTCAACCGAGTTTGAAGGAGTCAAGCTCAACGGCGACCTGGTGGAAGACCTGACCATGTATGAGAAGCTCGGCTTTCCCAAGGGCATCTACCTCCTTGACCGTCCCTGGGCCGAGGGCAATTATGGGTACGGCAATTACAACTGGGACCCGACCCGGTTCCCCAACGGCAAACAGATGGTTGAGCTTATGCACAAGCACGGCTGGAAGGTGATGGTCTGGGGAGGGCCGTGGGCGCTCGGCTACGGCAAGAATGAATTCGGGTATGAGGCTCGCAAGAACCATTACCTGATTGGCAACCGCAACATTGACTACACCAATCCCAAGGCCTATGACTGGCAAAAAGCCAAGATTGTGGAATTTATGAAATCCTCGGGCATTGACGCCTGGAAGCTGGACCGGGCTGACGAGTACAACCCGTCCCAGAGGCATGACATTTATGCCAACGGCGAGTCCGGGTTCCAGCTCCACAACAAGTATCCCTTTCTTTACATCAAGTCTTATTACGAGGCCAGCAAGGAAGTCCTTGGGGATGATTTTGTGATTATGGCCCGGCCGGCGCAGAACCAGACCACGACCATGAGCATCAACTGGGGAGGAGACTCTCCCGGAGCCATCCTGGTTAACGGCAAATTCAAGGGCACGGACCTGGGCCTGCGCGCGGTGATTATTGAGCTTCAGCGCATGGCTTTCCTCGGATTCCCCACTTGGGGGTCGGACACCGGAGGGTACCAGGGGTTCCGCGACCGCGAGGTGTTTGCGAGGTGGCTGGAGTTGTCGTGCTTCTGCCCGCTGATGGAAATCGGCGGCATCCATTCGCATGAGCCCTGGAACATGGACACCGAGCCGAATTATGACGAGGAGATGGTCAAGATTTATTACCGCTTCACCTGGATGCACGAGCGGCTCAAGGACTATAGCTATGCGCTGGCGCAAAAGGCGCACGAGACCGGGGACCCCATCGTGCATCCGCTGGTCTTTGACTGGCCGGACGACCCCAAGGTGGCCGATATGTGGGACGAATATCTTTACGGGCCGAGCCTCCTGGTGGCGCCGATTTGGAAGATGGGGGAGCGGAGCCGGGAGGTTTATCTTCCCAAGGGCAACTGGAGCTATCTCTGGGACAAGTCCAGGAAATATCTGGGGCCGACAACCATCAAGGTTGATGTTCCGCTGGACCGGATCGCGGTTTTTGTGCGCGACGAAAAAGCCGGCCTGGTGCCCAAGGGTTTGGTGGACGGTTTGTAATTGGGGAAAAGAGCCTAGCGGTTTAAGTGCGGGGAAAAAATCCAGAGACCGGGCGATGGCAGCGCCCTCTATTTCTTTTCGGCATAAGCTTCCTGTGTCTGTTCTTGGAGCTGCTCCTGATTCGCTGGCTCGGGACCGAAATCCGGGTCTTTGCCTATTTCCGCAATCTCATCCTGATTTGCTGTTTTCTGGGACTCGGAATCGGGTTCAGCCTGAAGAGGTTCCAGACCGGGCTGTTAACCTCAATCATGCTGACCGCTCTGCTCTCCTTGCTGGTTCATCCCCGGGCCGATTTCCATGGTCTTTCCCTTCGAAATATCCCGCAATACTTGAGCTTCCCGGAATGGCAGGTCTGGGGACTGCCGGAACAGACCACTCTTCTCAAACTGGCCGGAGGCTTTGCCATAATTGGATTGGTGATGATTCTTCTGGCCGGGATTTTCATTCCTTTCGGCCAAATCCTGGGCCGGATTTTTAAGGCCTCGGACAACAGGCTAAGGGACTATTCCCTAAACCTCCTGGGCAGCCTGTTCGGCACCTGGATTTTCGCCCTCCTCTGTTTCCTTAATACACCACCTTGGCTCTGGTTCCTGGTCGCCGGAGCCGGCCTGGCGCTTGGGATACGGCCTTGGTCCTGGAGGGCCGGCGCCGGCTGGGCCGGAGTGGTTTTTATCCTGCTGCTGACCTTTCCCAGGGAACCGCCCGGGACCAGGACTTTCTGGTCGCCTTATCAAAAGCTCACCTTCAAAAACGAACTGGCAGAGGTTACTCCGGGTGTGGATGTTCCCTATATGAGCCTTGAGGTCAATTCCGTGCTTTATATGTTCCTGCTGGACCTGTCTTATGGCCAGGCGGAAAAATTCCCCGGGATTTTCAAGCGCGAGGATGCCCCTTATTATCCCTATGACCTTCCCTTCCGGTTCCAGCCCCGGCCGGAACGCGTGCTGATTCTGGGCGCGGGCGCGGGCAATGACGCGGCCGGCGCGCTTCGCAGCGGCGCGTCCGAGATAGATGCGGTGGAGATTGACCCGATAATTGCCAGGCTGGGCAGGACCTATCATCCGGAGCGGCCTTATCAGAATCCCCAAGTCCGCCTGCTCATTGACGATGCCCGGTCTTTTCTTAAAAAGAGCAATGGCCAATACGACCTTATCATCTTCGGCCTGCTGGATTCCCACACCTTGACCTCGAATTTCACCAACATCAACCTGGACAGCTATGTTTATACGCTGGAGAGCATCCAGGAGGCCAAGGCCCACCTGGCCGAGGGCGGAATCATTGCCCTTTGCTTTCAAACCAGCAAGAGCTGGCTGGGGTACAAATTATACGCAATGCTCGAGCAGGTTTTCGGAAGGCCGCCTCTGGTGCTGGACAATCACAGCGGCTCGCGAATCCAGGGGGCTGGAGGAACCTTGTTCCTTGCCGGGGACCTGGACCGGGCCAGGGAACGCATCCAGGAGGACCCCCGTCTTCTGAAGAAAATATACCAGCAGGGCATTTCCCCGGCTGAATACGCCCGGCAGGTGAAGGAGGCGAGGTTTGATGTTCCGGAAGACGACTGGCCGTATCTTTATTTGCAGAAAAGGCAGGTCCCCACCCTTCACCTGCTCATGACCATAATCATCATCGCGCTCATGCTCCTGGCCGTGTATTTTCTTTTCCCGGACCGGAAAATCGGCCCCAGCCATTTCCTGTTCCTGGGCGCCGGCTTCATGCTGGTTGAGGTTCATTCCATCTCCAAGGCCGCGCTATTGTTCGGGTCCACCTGGCTGGTCAACGCGGTTATCATCTCCGCGGTTCTGGTGATGGTTATCGCGGCCAACCTGGTCGCGCTCAACTATCGCATCCAGCGCCTGCATTGGTGGTATGGCGGACTTTTCTTGAGCCTTGCTCTTGCCTATTTGCTCCCGGTTCACAGCCTTTTGTTCGGAGGATATTTGGCGCGGGGAATTTTTTCCGGGGCCTTTTATTCCCTCCCGTTGTTTTTCGCCGGAGTGGTCTTTGCCAGTTCCCTGAAGCGGGTTGCCGGAATCGATGCGGCTTTTGCCAGCAACATGCTGGGAGCGGCCATCGGGGGTATGCTGGAAAGCGTTTCCTTTATCTTCGGGCTGAAAATGGTGGTGTTGCTCGCCATGGCGCTTTATGTTGCCTCGGCCCTGGCTCTGCGCCGAATGCCGAAGTCAGCTATTTAGGGCACTGCTCAAATCTTTTTTCCCGGGCTTGAGGGCATGGTCCGCTCGCAATGAGCACGAGAGAACTCGCAATGATAGTGGCGCTTCAGGGTTTGATCAAGCATCTGCCGGCGCTGCAGTCGGCAATGGCTTTTTGATAAGCCTGGAAGGCTGGTTTGCGGGAGCCGTCAAGCCTGACCAGTCCCCAGTGATTTTCCACGCGCTGAAGGCTCTTGACCGGGATGGCCAGGTCCGTGTCATCCAGCTTGAAATAGATATAGGCCCGGGCGCCTTGGCCAAGAGCGCCTTTCACCGAGTCGGCGATATATTGCGCCTGCAGTTTTTCATTCCAGCCCATTTGCTTGGGCCCTGCGGGATACCCGGTTTCCAAAACCAAGACCGGCTTGCCCTGGGAGCGGGATACCGCCTGTCTGACCGCGGCGGTCAAAAGCCAGTCCATGACCGGCCAGGGGAAAAGGTAGTTGGGGTAGGCGCCCAGGCCGAGCGCGTCCATATCTGGCGTCCAGCTTTTGAGGTCAAGAATCCATTTCGGGTCGTGGATATTGACATTCAGGGATGAGCGCGCCTCGGGATTTCCGGCTTTGATTCCGCGGTAAAGAGCGGAAAGCAGCTCGGCCAGGAATTTCCGGTCCGACCATGATTTCCCGCAGCGCCATCCCGCGACCGTGGTATGGATATAGGCCCAGTTGAGTTCATTTTCCGTGTTCCACCAGCTCACCTTGGCCGGGTCCCTGGCATAGCGCCGCGAGAGGCCGGCGGCATGCAAATAAGCATGCGCGAGATATTGCTCGCGGCCGATTCCGCGATAGTTTTTGGTCTCGCCGGCAATCTTGGTGGAGCAGGTCAAGCCCAAAGGCTCGGGCGAGATGCGGTCTTGCGATGCGGGTTCCGGCCAGAAGGGCGTGGCAATAGCGTCGGCGATGAGCGGGAGCGGGGAGATGCCTGCTGCGTTCAATTTCTTAATCAGGCGGTCCGGGAGGGACCAATCCACCAGGCCTTGAAAGCGGCTTCCGGGCTGTTCCGGGAAGGCATATTCTTCAATCAGCTCCGGATGCTCGCGCAGGAATTCCAGGCTCAAGTCGGTTGCGGCCTTGGCCGGGGCCTTGCCGAATTTTCCGGTGGCGCGGTCAAAGGCGGCCAATTTCGGCTCCACCCGGTTCCAGTCCAGCCAGAATTTGGCGCAGGAAACGCCCAGCTCTTTCAGGTCTTGAATCTGGGAGCCAAGCGGCCGGCCATGGACTTCGGGCGTGAAGACCACGCCGAACATGATTTTATTTCCGGCCTGGTTCAGGCCGATGGCATTTTTCTCCCCAGCGCATGCGATAAAGAGGCAGGAGAGAAGAACCGGGAAAAAAATTTCAGCTGAATTGATTTGAGCTTTCATTGCGCAAACATATTTATCTTAAGCCTGGCTCCGGGATGGTGCGGAAAGTTTTTCATCCGGGCAGGATTTGTTTTATTTCCATCAGCACCTTTTTCAGCGGAGGCGTGTCCTTGAACCAGTTAATCATGGTTATCTCGTTGGTGCAGGCGCAATAAACCTGTTCAATCAGCAGTTTGAGCCTGGCCGGCAGGCGCTCGGGCGAGAGCGGGCACTGGCTCTTCCAGTTCTGGCGGTTCTTTTTCTTCGCCGCTTCCACGGCCCTGAACCAGGGGGTCTCGCGGTAGTGAATTCTGGCGATCTCCTTGCTCACGGGCATTCCCTGGAAGGAAAAGCGGCATTCGTCCAGGGTGCCAATGACATCCACCAGCATCAGCTTCCGGTCATAGCCCAGGCCGGTCTCAATTTTGCCGTCCTCGTTGACCAGCTCTTTCTTTTCGAATTCCTCGGTAATCAGCTCATTGACCTTGGCGCAGAGCCTGCATATTTCCGTCATCTCCTGGCCAGTTAGACCGGCGATGTCCCTGGCCTCTTCTCTGGTCAGGTACCGGTCGGTGATTTCCAGTTTGGTGGAAAAATCATAAATCGGCTGGTCCAGCTTCTGGTTGGGACCAGGCATTTGGTCCAGGCCCAGGTCAGCCGGCTTGAGCTGGCCGCTCTGCAGCCGCTTGAACACGCTGCTCCCGGCCGGGAGATAGTTCCGGTAAATCACCTCCAGCGGGACCAGGTATCCTCCTTTTTCATTCTTGTAAACCGCGTAATCATAGTTATCGCCCGTAAGTTCCGGGCGGAGCACCCTCAAGAGCTTTATCTCCATCTGGCTGCTCGGCTTTTTCAGCTCCGACAGCTTCTTGACCTGGCCGTCCTCCACCAGGCCCAGATAATGGGAGTGGATGCCCACGGCCTCGAGCTTTTCGAAAAAATACGCGGAAATCAGCGCAATGGCCTCTCCCTTATGGCTCAAATGGTCAGGCATCTCTCCCCAGTCAAAAACCGAGTAGCGGTTGGAAAAAATAAACCGCGCCCTGCCGAATTTTTCCGAGCTCGGCTTTTCCAGAACTGCCAGGTCCTTCACACTGCCCATTTTTCAACCCCTTGAATTTTTTCTTTTCGGCTTTTCCCGCTTGTATGAGCTTCGGACTCAATTTTGAATCAGGCCTTATCCATAGATACTAGAAACAGGGGTTATTGTCAAAACCTCTGGCTGGCATGAGCGCTATAATTCCCTGATAAACAGTCGGGGAACTATTTGATATATCCCAGAGCCTTCAGGTGTTCGAGGATGTCTTTATCCTGCTCGGGACTGGGAACAGGAGGCGGGGGAGGATGATATGGTCCATAACTTTCAATGCTTCTGACCGGATAAGCTCTTACGAATTCCGGGGACAGGATTTCGGTCCAGGGCCGTCCGGGCATGTCTTTGGCCACAGGCAAGCCCATCAGGTAAAGGATGGTGGGGGCAACATCAAATACTGATGGTTGCCGAAAAACCGCTCCCTTTTGAACCGGCCCGCCAGCCATAACCACGACTCCGGGAGGGGCAAAGTGATGGTCGTATTGGCCGTCTGCTTCCCGCTCAAAGCCGTGGTCGCTGACCACCAGAAAAACCGAGTTCGGGTCTGACCGCTTCACAATCTCTCCCACCAGCCGGTCCGCATCGATATAGGCCTGGTCAATCACCCGGCCGTATTTGCCCTTTTCCTCGGCTGACACCCCGGGATTGTTGACGCGGAGGGAATATTTCAGCGCCGTGTGGCTCAAGATGTCGATGCCTTTGGTATAGACCGCCCAGAAAGACATTTCCGGCCGCTCTTCCATCAGCCGTTCCGCAATCCGTCTGGTGCTTTCCTGCAGACTGATGCAGTAGGCGAATTCCGAGTCAATGACAAAATAATGGTATTGAGCCTGGCGCATCCTCCTGACCTCCTCCGCGCTGATTGCCATATAACGCTGGTAGTCGGCATCGCTGACCTCTTGCGGAGAAAGAAGCAGAGAGCCGAGCTCATCGTTCAGCTCCGGAGGATAGGTCAGCCCGGAATCAGCGTGCTCGAATCCCAGCTTGGTTTTTTCCCGGTAGTAGATTACGCGGTCGCTCACCAGGATTCCGTTAATTTTTTCCGATGGCCAGCTCGCCCACCAGTTGACCACCCCGGAGCTTAATCCCTGCTCGGTGAAGATGTTCCAGAGCGCCTTTTCCCGGCGCATCGAACTGTTCAGCGGATAGATGCGGGAATGAAGCAGCCGCTTCATGATAAAATCGGGAAGAGTTCGGAATCCCAGGTGGTATTGGTGGCAGGTGGTATTGGGGTCAGACCTAGACATTAGACATTTCCTAATTTTTTTAAGGCTTGCGAGGAGTTGAGCTTGTCTTGGAATTTTATGATTACTTATAGTGTTAATAATTTTGGGGTCACTTCTTTAAGTCCCGCTCATGGTATTGGGGTCAGACCTAGACATTAGACATTTCCTAATTTTTTTAAGGCTTGCGAGGAGTTGAGCTTGTCTTGGAATTTTATGATTACTTATAGTGTTAATAATTTTGGGGTCACTTCTTTAAGTCCCGCTCAAGCGGGATCAAGCCACCTGATGGCGCAACTCTAGTGTCTTGCTGCGGAGTCAACTCCTGGTTTGCTATCGGCGGAATG
>Ga0315282_10008836_pt1 | contig 16190 bp, 15 predicted proteins | sample YL17G07_20_MG_FD_203693 | JGI IMG/M metagenome (GOLD analysis project Ga0315282, IMG submission 203693) | Sediment microbial communities from Yellowstone Lake, YNP, Wyoming, USA - YL17G07_20 | ecosystem: Environmental > Aquatic > Freshwater > Lake > Sediment | place: USA: Wyoming | collected...
GTCCAGACCTTCAAGAGGATTCAGGCCGCCACTTCGAACGAGCTCATCAAAGTCCAGTCCCAATATTTCATCGAGGAGTGGAAGAAAAAGAGTGTACAAAAATAAAACGGTGGGCGTCGTCGTCCCGGCTCACAACGAAGAACTGCTCATCGGCGCTGTCCTGACGAATATGCCGGCCTACGTGGACCGGATCATCGTCGTCGACGACAGAAGCCGGGACGCCACCCGGGAGATCGTGCGGGAGCGGATGAAAAAAGACCCCCGCATTCTTATGATCGAGCACGAGGAGAACTGCGGCGTGGGAGCGGCGATCGTCAGCGGCTATAAGAAATCGATTGAGCTGGCGCTCGATGTCTCGGCCGTAATGGCGGGGGACAACCAAATGGACCCCAACGAGCTTCCGGGCTTGCTCGAGCCCATCGTTGCCGGCCGGGCCGATTATGTCAAGGGCAACCGGCTGGTCACCGGAGAAGCCTGGAAAATCATTCCCAGAACGAGATACCTGGGGAACGCCACGCTCTCCCTTCTGACGAAAATCGCTTCCGGCTACTGGCAGATCGCGGATTTCCAATGCGGCTACGGCGCCGTTTCTCTGGAGGCCCTGAAGATCCTCCAGCTCGACAGGCTTTATCGCCGCTACGGCTATCCCAACCATCTTCTGGTCATGATGAACATCTTCAACCTGCGGGTCAAGGACGTGCCGGTCCGGCCGATCTACAACATCGGGGAGAAATCCGGAATCAAATTCCGCAAAGTCATCCCCAGGATCGGCTGGCTCCTGTTCAAGAGCTTCTTCTGGCGGCTCAAGGAAAAATACGTCATCCGCGACTTCCATCCCCTCGTCTTTTTTTATCTATTCGGATTTTTCTTCCTGCCCCTGGGGACGCTCTATGGGCTGTTCATCTTCGTCACTCGCGTTTTTCTGAGAAACCTGAGCCTCCCGGCGAAGCTCGTCCATCTGGCCATGACCTTCAGCACGCCCTTCGGCATGTTGATCGATATCCTTTTAATCCTGTCGGGAATCCAGTTCCTCCTCTTTGCCATGTGGATCGATATGGAAAACAACCGGGATTTGAGCCGGTGAACGTCCTTTTCTTGACGACATCCTTCCCCCGCCGCCCCGGAGATTACAGCGGCGTTTTCGTCTTCCATCTGGCGCAGGGCCTGCGCGCCCTCGGGATCGATATCGACGTCGTGGCGCCCAACGACGGGGATCTCGAACCGGAGGCCGTTGTCGGCGGCGTCCGCCTCCATCGGTTCAATTTTTTTTTAAATAAAAGCCGGAAATTCATCGCCGGGGGGGGCGGAATACCCGGGAACCTCAAAAATAACAAGCTCTTCTTGGCCGTTCTGCCGTTTTTTCTCTGGGCCTTTCTCCGAAAGGCCCTCCGGCACTCGCGGCGGGCTGATCTTGTTCACTGCCAATGGTTTCCCCTCGGAATCCTGGGTCTTGTCCTCCGTCTCGCGCAAAAGAAGAAATACGTCGTCAATGTCCGGGGCAGCGATAAAATATTTCTCGAGAAAAAATTCCGCTTTTTGGCCAGGGCTATCATCCGCCGCAGCGGCGCGGTCGTTTTCGTCGGCCGTGACCTCTTCCAAAAACTCCACCTTCAGGATAAATTTCATCTGGTTCCGAACGGCGTCGATGTCTGCGTCCGAAAAGATTATCCCCGCAGAACAGGGGAGAGACTCGTTCTCTACGCCGGAAACCTTTCCCCCAACAAATCCGTCGAAACTCTCGTCCGGGCGGCCGCCCTCTTGCAAGAGACGGACGCTTTCCGGGTGCTCATCGTCGGCGAGGGCCCGGAAAAGACGAAGCTCGAGGCCCTGGTCCAAGAACTCGGTCTCGAAGGCCGCGTCCGCTTTCGAGGTCCTCTGCCGCAGGAGGAATTATTTTCTCTGATGGCCCAAAGCTATGTCTTCGTCCAACCGAGCTTCAGCGAGGGGCGGTCGAATGTCGTCCTCGAGGCCCTGGCCTCCGGCCTTCCCGTCGTCGCTTCCCGGATTCCGGCCAACTCCGAAATCATCGAGGACCGAAAAAACGGGCTTCTCTTCGAGCCCGGAAACGCCGCCGACCTGGCCGCCGGCATTCGGTTTCTGCTGGAGGCGCCCGGCGCCCGAGAAGGGATGGCCGAGGAAGGAAAGCGCGTCATCCGCGAGCAAGGGCTGACCTGGGAAAGCGCCTCGCGGAAGTACGTCCAAATTTATGAAAAAGTCTTGCGTGCGGAGGAATCATGAAAAATAAAAAATGGCTGTTTATTTTGATCCCCCTCGTCGCGGCCGCCGTCGCCGCGGCGGTCCTCTTTTCCGGAAAACGCGGGGAGGATTCCATCCGGCCTTATCGGGACAAGCCGGAAATTGTCGAATGCTACGTCTATTTTTCGGCGGAACTCGACAAAGACAAGCGAGTGGAATTTCTGAAAAATTACGTGAAAAAATATTATTCCGACGTCGCGGTTCACCGCTTGTACCAGGACTTCATGACCACCCTGGGCGAGCGGGCCGCAATTTTCAATGAATACCTGGAGGCCGTTCGAAAAAATCCGGATAGCCCCATGTTCAATTATCTGTGGGCCAGGCTTGCCCCCCCAAACGAGGCCGAAGGATTTTTGAAGAAATCCGTGGAAAAAGACAATCGTTATTATTGGGGCCATCTCGGGCTGGCCTATCATTACACTCACTCGGACCCTCCCCGGTTCGACCTGGCCAAGGAACATCTGGCCAAGGCCGTCGAGATCGACAAAACCAGGCCCAACGCCTATTTTAGCTATCTGACCGTCTACAGCCTGGAAAAAAATGACCAAAAGGCGGATGAAACGCTGGAGATCCTGCTCCGCTTTTTCCCCGACCGGGATTATCTCTTCCTTCAATACGCGGACCTCCATTTCAGGGACAAAAACGAGAGAATGAAGGCCCTGGAGAGGAAACTCAAGGAGATTCCGAAGAGCGCCCCGCTCAAGCAAGCGATTGGGGAACTGCTCTTGCTCGAGAACCAAAGAGATAAGGCCCTCCGCTACCTGGAAGAAGCCCTCCTGGATGAACAATACGACCGCAACCTCACCCAAGTGCTTCACCTCCAGGTCGCCGATATTTACGGGGCGAAAAAGGACTCCTCCCGGGTCCTGGCCCACTTGAAGGACGCCGTGAAAGCCGGGTTCAATGACGTCAGCCTGATCACGCAGAACAAGAATTTCGATTTCCTCCGTGACAACGGCGAATTCCAGGACCTGATCAAAAACCTCGAGTTGAGCAGCCGCTTGCCGGCCAAGAAAGAGCTGGAGAAACCGAGAGCTCCCGAGAACAAATAGTGTGCGGCATCTGCGGCCTCTACCGCCCGTCCGGCGGAACCGTTCTTCTGCCCGTTCTGCGGGAGATGGCTGGAACGCTGTCTCACCGCGGCCCGGACGACGAGGGGTACTACGGCGCCGAATATATCGGCTTCGGCCACCGGCGCTTGAACATCATCGACCTGGAAACGGGGCATCAACCCCTCCGGAACGAGGACGGCCGCTTGGTCATCGTCTTCAACGGCGAGATCTACAACTTCCCCGAGCTCCGGAAGCGACTCCTCGACCGGGGACACCGGTTTACGACCAAGACCGACACCGAGGTCATCCTCCATCTCTACGAGGAGGAGGGGGAGCGCTGTCTCGACTCCCTCCGCGGGATGTTCGCCTTCGCCCTGTGGGACGGAGAGAAAAAAGAGCTCTTTTTCGCCCGCGACCGGCTGGGGAAAAAGCCTTTTTATTATTTCTGGGACGGCGGACAATTCATCTTCGCCTCCGAGCTCAAAGCCATCCTGAAGACGGACCTTTCTCTTCATCTCGATCCCGACGCCGTCATCGATTTCTTCAAGTATCAATTCATCCCGTCCCCTCGGACGATTTATCGGGAAGTCCGCAAACTCCCTCCCGGGCATTTCGGCAAGGTCGGCCCGAACGCGTTTTTTATCCGCCGCTATTGGGACATTCCCCTGGAGGAGGGCCGCTTTGAAGGGAGGACCGAGGCGTCCATCGAAGAGGAGCTCGAAGCGCTCCTGGCCGAGGCCACAAAAATCAGGCTGATTAGCGACGTGCCTTTGGGCGCATTTTTGAGCGGAGGCCTGGACTCGAGCCTCATCGCCGCCTTCATGAAGAAAAGCACGAATTCCGAGGTCAAGACGTTCTCCATCGGCTTCAAAGAAAAATCCTACGATGAGAGCCCTTTTGCCGAGAAAGTATCCCGTTCCCTCCAAACGGTCCATAAAAAATATGTTGTCGAATACGAAATCCAGGAGATTTTAACAAACCTTGTCCGCCATTTCGACGAACCCTTCGGGGATTCGTCCGCCATCCCGACCTCCTATCTCTCCAAGTGCACGAGAGAAAACGTGACCGTGGCCCTCTCGGGCGACGGCGGGGATGAGCTTTTCGGCGGCTACATGAGGTATATCGCCCACAAACTGGGAAAAACTTACCTCCGCCTTCCCCGCCTCGTGCGCCGGGCCGTCATCGAGACCGCCGTCAGAGCTCTTCCCGTCTCGCCGGGATACTACGGCCGGAGTTTTTCGAAAAAAATGAAGCTCTTCACGGCCGCTTCCCGAAGAATCGAAGACGGGCGCCACTATCTCCCCCAGGTCTTCAGCGACGACGAGGCGAAGGATCTTCTGGGGGACGGACCGGGGAATCTCCGCCGGCACGCCTATGACGACCTTTTATGGACCGAGTTCAAGAAGGCCGACGGGTTCGACGATCTGACGCGCCTGATGTGGCTCGACCTCCATTATTATCTTCCCGACGACATCCTGGTCAAGGTCGACCGGATGAGCATGCTCCATTCCCTGGAAGTCCGGGCCCCCTATCTCGACCAGCGCCTGGTCGAATACGTCTTCAATCTCCCCCTCGACTACAAGATCCGGAATTTCACGTCCAAATACATCCTCAAAAAGATCGGACGGAAATATCTGCCGCCTGAGGTTGCGGCCAGGAAAAAACAGGGCTTTATGGCACCCTTGGACGCCTGGTTCAAATCCGAACTCAGGCCGCTTTTTGGTGAGCGGGTCCTGGCCAATGATCTCTTCAACAAGAGAGCCGTCGAGAAAATCGACCGGGATCATTTATCGGGCCGGGAGGACAATTCCACGAAAATGTGGCTCTTGCTGGCCTTCGCCATATTTGCCGACGCGCGGCGGCTGTCGTGACGCTCGCCGGGCCAGGACGTTTTATAGCGAATGGAATATCTTATTTGTCGATGACTATGTAACCATATTTTATGCCTTGGTATTAATATGAATGCATTAAATAAAGTGTCATCGCGAGGAGCGGAGCGACGTGGCGATCTCTAAAAAAGAATCTGTTCTGGAGATCCCCACGTCGCTTCGCTCCTCGGGACGACCAAGAGGTCGGATTGCCACGCTCCCTACGGTCGCTCGCAATGACAGAGTAACAATATTTAGTGCGTTTACATCAGTTACATTGATCAGTCCCCAGAGAACTCCGGATTCAAACACATGAACGACGAAATATACCAGGCCCAGCTGCGGCAGGGCCGGCTCCAGGACGCCGGCGAATTCCCTAAAGTCATCCTCATCGATACGGTCAGCTTCTGCAACCTGCGGTGTTCGATGTGCGTCCATAAGGATATGATCCGGAAAAAAGGCATCATGCCCTGGCCGCTTTTCACTAAAATCATCGACGAAATCGCGGCCGAGGATAAAACGATCCGGGTCTGGATGGTGTTTTTCGGGGAAGCGCTGATCCTCAAAAAGAGAAAACCGACCATCTTCGACATGATCCGCTACGCCAAGGACAAGGGGCTGACCGACGTCGTCCTCAACTCCAACGCCAATCTTCTGGACGAGGATGCGGCGCGGGGGCTCATCCGCTCGGGCCTGGACGCCGTTTATATCGGTCTCGACGCCTTCCAACCCGAGACCTACGCCAAGATTCGCGTCGGGGGGAATTATCAAAGAACCGTCCAAAACATATTGAACCTCATCCGGCTCAAAAAAGAGATGGGTTCGGCCGGGCCGGAGATCTTCGTCCAGTTCGTGGAGATGGAAGCGAACCGCGGCGAAAAGGACGATTTTATCCGTTTCTGGCAGAGCCAAAGCGTCGTCGTCAAGATCCGGCCGAAGGTGAGCTGGGCGGGCTCGATCGACGCGCCGAACCTCGTCCTCGACAACAAGGACCGCTGGCCGTGCTATTGGGCCATGCGGACGCTGTCCATCACCGACACGGGCCAGGCCGTGACCTGCGCCGTGGACCTGGATGCCCGGTTTGTCGCCGGCGACGTCGCCGCCCGGTCCATCAAGGAAATCTGGAACGGCAGGCTCAAGGAACTCCGCCGTCTCCATCTCGCCAAAAAGTTCGATGAGCTGCCCGAGATCTGCCGGAACTGCCGGGATTGGCAGTCGGCCAGGGCGGATTATTATTCCTTGAACGGATAAGACGATGTGCGGCATCTGCGGCTTCAGCGGGCCTTCCGACGAACGGCTTCTTCGGAAAATGGCCGAGACGATCATCCACCGCGGGCCGGACGAAGACGGGTTTTACGGCGACGGGAAAATGAACCTCGCCAGCCGCCGGCTGAGCATCATCGATGTCCAAACGGGCCGGCAGCCCATCCACAACGAGGACGGAAGCGTCTGGCTCGTCTTCAACGGCGAAATCTATAACTTCCAGGAGCTGCGCCAAGAGCTTGAGAAAAAAGGGCATACATTCTACACGGACCATTCCGACACCGAGACCGTGGTCCATCTCTATGAAGAATATGGCCCGGAATTCGCCCAGAGGCTGAACGGGATGTTCGCCGTCGCCCTCTGGGACAAAAAGAAAGAAGAGCTCCACTTGATCCGGGACCGCATGGGCGTCAAGCCTCTTTTTTATGCCATCTTCGGGAACGAGCTCGTTTTCGGCTCTGAAATCAAGGCCCTCCTCGCCCATCCCGGCTGCCGCCGCGAACCCGATTTTGAAGCGCTCTACCATTATTTCAGTTTCAAGAACGTCCCGGCTCCGCTGACGGCTTTTAAAGGGATTTATTCCCTTGGTCCCGGAGAGAGGCTTTCTTATTCCTGCGGAAAAGCGGAGAAAAAACGATGGTGGAAAATCCGGTTCCAGGAGAAAGGCGAGGCCGATGAATCCCTGATCGAACGAAGGATCCTGAGCCTGCTCGAGGATGCGACCAAGCTGCGGATGACGAGCGACGTCCCGTTCGGGGCCTATCTCAGCGGCGGCGTGGACTCGAGCTCGATCGTGGCCCTCATGACCCGGTTTACGGACAGGCCCGTCAAGACTTTTTCCCTCGGCTACGAGGATGAGTTGAAAAACAAGGAGGCCGACCTCCACTACGCGCGCCAAGTCTCCCAAGCCTATCATACGGAACACTATGAATACATCATGTCCGCGCGGGAACTCGTGGAAGACATGGAGAACGTCATCGCCGCCTTCGACCAGCCGTTTTCGGGGACCATTTCAACGTTCTTTCTTTCCAAACTCATCCGGAAACATGTCAAAGTGGCGCTTTCGGGAGACGGCGCCGACGAGCTGTTCGGAAGCTATCTCTCCCACCGCACGGCGCAGCCGATGCATCATTTCCCGCGTTTGCGGGAAAAAGCCAAATCCGGGAACCTGACGGAGGCCGAGAAAAAGATGCTGGCTCCCTGCGACGCGCCCTATCTTGAAGACCTCTTCGCCAAATCGGGCGGGGAGGAGGCCCGCTGGCGCTATCATCTTTATTTATTCAGCGACGAGGAAAAGGGCGATCTTCTTTCGCCGGAATTCAAGGCGCATCTCCCGGGAACGACGACCTGGGCTCTCGTCCAAAAATATTTTGAAAACGTGACATCCCGGGATCCGCTCAACCGGATCCTGGAGATGGAATGGAACACCCAGCTTCCGGACCAGGTCCTGGCCTTCGTCGACTTCTTATCCATGGCCCATTCGGTCGAGATCCGCTCGCCGTTTCTCGACTACCGGCTCGTGGAATACGCGGCCACAATTCCCGGCGGCCTGAAAATCGAAGCCGGCGTCGTCAAAAATATCCTGAAGAACTCGGTCAAAGAGCTCCTGCCGGAAGGGATAACGGGGAGGCCCAAGGAAGGCTTCGTCCTGCCCATCTTCGACTGGATGACCGGCGCTTTAAAAAACTACTGCCTCGATCTCCTCTCTCGAAAAAAGCTCGGGGAACACGGCCTTTTTAACTACGAGCGGGTGAAGCGCTTGGCGGCCGATTATTATTCGGGGACGAAAGGCCTCGCCGGACGGGTCTGGAACCTGGTCATGTTTCAGGCCTGGTGGGAAAGATATTTCGCCTAGCTTCCATGACTGTCATCGACCTGAAAAAAGAAAAATATTTTGTGGACCAGTACATCCGGCTCAGAAACAGGCATGCCGACCGTCTTTTGACGCGGCCTGTCTTGAGGGCAGAGACCGAAGCCTGGCTGAATCGGGACGACATCGCCGTCCAAGGGCTGGCTGAGAACGAACTCCTCCTGGGCGTCGTTATTTTATACGTGGGCAAAGGCGGCGAAGTCTCTTTCTTTACCGAAACTCCCGGCCGTGGGGTCGGAACGAGGCTGCTTCGGCTCGTCGAGGAAGAGGCCGGAAAAAGAGCGCTTCCTTCGGTCTGGGCCTGGGTTCTTTTGGACAATCCCGTCGCCCGGCATGTTTTCGAGAAATGCGGTTTCGTCCGGGAAGGGGCCGAGGACAGGCTCTTTCAGGGCGAGTGGAAAAAAGGCATAAAATACCGTAAAGTAATACAGAATCATCAAAAAGGATCATGACCTTGGCCGTCAAGCATACGCAAGAATCCTACAGCCTCAGGCCGGAGGCTCAGGAATTCCCCATGATGTGCGTCCTGTCCTTCACCTACGTCTGCAACAGCCGCTGTCCCAATTGTCCGTACACGAACTCCGAGATTCGGCGGGCCTATCAAGACAGGCCCCATATGAGCGCCGACACATTCAAAATCATTGCCGATCAATGCGGTCCGTACGGTTCTTGGCTCCGCCTTTCGGGCGGGGGGGAGCCGATGCTCCATCCCCAGGCCGTCGAGCTCATGGTTTACGCCAAAAAAGTCGGAGCGCGCATCGGGCTCATCACCAACGGCTCGCGATTCAGCGAAAAGAGCAGCCGGATGCTGCTTGAAGCCGGGGTCGATATGATTGAATTCAGCGTGGACGCCGCCGATCCCGAGACCTATGCCAAGGTCAGGACGGGATTGAACTGGGAGCGGCTGCTCGGGAACGTGAAGCGGATGGTCCGGCTGCGCAACGAATTGAAAAGTCCGACTAAAATCATCGCCAGCGCCGTCAACCAGATCGGCGTGGATATCGAAGCCGTCGAAAAATATTGGAAGCCCCTCGTCGACCATTTTCAGAAAAGAAAGTATCTGACCTGGGGCATCAACGATCCTTCAAAATCGGCGGACCCCACGCCGTATCTGCCCCCCGAGCAGATGATCCCCTGCCCCTTTATTTTTGAGCGACTGAATATCGACTCCCGCGGAAAAGTCATGGTCTGCGGCTTCGATATCGCGGCCAGAACGGACATGGGCAATGTCCATGACAAGACGATCAAGGAGATATGGCACGGCCAAGGCTTCGAACATTACCGGCAAAGGCACTTGGCCCGCAAAGGCCATGAAATCGAGTTGTGCCAGGATTGCCCTGACTGGAAATACCGCTCCTGGCAGTACAACTATTGGAAGATCGTAAAAAGCGCCGAGGAAACGAGGCAAAAAAGAGTCGATCGCCTCGAGCTCCAGGATATGGAAGGCTGCCTGGCGGAAGCGGACCGGCCTAAAAAGAAGCGATGAAGATCGGAATTCTCCAGCCGAGCTATCTGCCCTGGCTCGGCTATTTCGAACAGCTGGAGCAGAGCGACGTCTTCGTCCTCTACGATGATGTCCAGTACGACAGAGGCGGCTGGCGGAACAGGAACCGCATCAAGACGGCCAACGGCGCTCAGTGGCTGACCGTCCCCGTCCTCCTCAAATTCGAAGAACACCCTTTGAACCGCGAAGTGCGGATCGATAATTCCTCTCCCTGGAAAAGAAAACACCTTCAGGCCGTCCGGCAGAACTACGCCAAGGCGCCCTTTTATCAAGACTCCATTCCGCTGTTCGAGGAGGCCTATTCCCGGGATTGGGAATATCTCATCGACCTCAATGCGTTTTTCATCCACGGCTTGGCCGGCTGTCTGGGCCTTGGAGAAAAAAAAATCGTCCGCTCGTCGACTCTGAATATCCAGGGGGACAGGATCGGACGCCTGATCGCCATCTGCCGATTATTCAAGGCCGACATCTTCTATGAGGGAGCGGCCGGGAAAAACTATATGGATGAGAAGGCCTTCGCCGACCAGGGGATCAAGGTTGAATTTCAGGATTATCAACATCCCGTTTATCGCCAGCTCTACGGAGATTTCATCCCCTATCTTTCCGTCGTCGACTTGATTTTCAACCACGGCCGGGAGAGCCTTTCGATCTTGACTCAGCCGCGTTTCGAGGAGAGGCAAAAATGAAGAAAAAAACCGTCTTGGTGACCGGAGGGGCGGGCTTCATCGGCAGCAACTTCGTCGGTTATCTCTACAACCGCTACCCGCACTACACGATTCTTGTCCTGGATGCCCTGACCTATGCGGGCTGCGTCGAGAACCTGCCCGTCGATATCAATAAAAACGACAACAACCGGCTGGCTTTCTGGTACGGCAACGTCCGGAACGGAGAACTCGTCGACACGCTGGTCTCCCAGTCGGATATCGTCGTCCACTTCGCCGCCGAAACGCACGTCACGCGCTCCATCTACGACAATTTTCTCTTTTTCGAGACAGACGTCCTCGGGACTCAAACCGTGGCCAACGCCGTCCTGAAATATAGAGATAAGATCGAGCGCTTCATCCATATTTCGACCTCGGAGGTCTACGGCACGGCCCGCTCCGCGGCCATGGATGAAACGCATCCGCTCCTGCCGATGAGCCCCTACGCCGCGGCCAAAGCGGGCGCCGACCGGCTGGTCTATTCCTACTGGGCGACCTATGAGATCCCGGCCATCATCATCCGTCCCTTCAACAACTACGGGCCCTACCAGCATCTCGAAAAGGCCGTCCCCCGCTTCATCACGAGCTGTCTTCTTGCGGAAAAAATCAGAATCCACGGGGATGGGGGCGCCTGCCGGGACTACGTTCACGTCGACGACGTCTGCCGGGCCATCGATGCCGTCATGCAGGCCGATCTCGACAAAGTCAAGGGGGAAATTTTCAATGTCGCTTCGGGCAGCCACCGCTCCATCCTTTCCATCGCCCAGGATATCGTCAAGCTGATGAAGATCGGCGAGTCGATCATCACCTTTGTCGGCGACCGGCCCGGCCAGGTTTTCCGGCATACGGGAGACGCTTCCAAAATCCGAAATCTTCTGGATTGGACGCCGAACGTCTCCTGGCCGGAGGGCTTGGAGGCGACGATTCGCTGGTACGCGGACAACCGGAAATGGTGGGAGAAGCAGCTCTGGATGAGGGCTGTCCCGATCATCACCAAGGAAGGCAAACGGGAGCTCCATTGACGGCCATGAGCCTCAGGCGCAATTTCGTCTGGATGCTGGCCAGCAAAGCGGCCCTCGTCCTGGCGGCGCTCATCACCTGGAGCCTGATCAACCGCTCCCTCGGGCCGGCGGACCGCGGCGTTCTGGCCGAGATGCAGACCTGGGTCGGCCTGTTCATGGCCGTCTTCGGGATCAGCATCGACACCGCCATCTATCATTTCGCCAACAAAGCGGTTTACGGCGACGACGACAAATCCCGGTTCGTGACCATTCTTGTTTTGAGTTTTCTCTACGCCCTTCTCGCCTCCGCGGCCCTGGTCCTTTTTGTCTTCCTCTGGCCCCAGCAGGCCTCTTCGAAATCCGTTCAATTTTTGGCTTTTCTCGTTCTGCTTTTGTTTTTTTCCATGGAGACGACCTATCTCAACGTTTTTTTCCAATCCCTGGGAAACATCCGCTTTGCGGCCCTGATCGGGATGTCTCAGGCGTTTGTTAACATCCTCGTCGTCGTCGTCGGATTCGTCCTGAAGATCGTGGATCTTCGATTTGCCGTCATCGCTCTGATCACGGTCCAGGCGGCAGCCCTCTCGCTTTTGCTGGCCAACGCCCTCCGCACGGGATTTTTCCGGGGACGATTTTCAAAGAAGCTGGCTCGAGGTGTCATCACGGCCGGCCTGAAACAGCATCTGGCGACCATTTCGACTTTCGTTTATACGAAAATCAACCAATTGATCGTCTTTAAATACTGCGGGGAGAGCCAGGCCGGAATTTTCGCCGTTTCTCTCACCTTCGCCGCCAGCTTGATGATCATCCCCCAGACGTTTCAGATCGTCCTCTATCCGCGCATCATCCATTTTTCCGATGACTATGAGATGACGGTCAAGTCTTTCCGGCTGGGTTTTTACGCCTGGGGATCGATCGTCCTGGCCCTCATCGTTTTGGCCAAACCCCTCCTCTATTTTTACGGGGGGAAGGATTATGTCGGGTCGGCGGGAATCTTCCGGATCATGATGATCGGCTCCTGGTTCCTGCCCTTGAGCGCGCTGTTCGCGCCGTATTATATAAAAAAAGGGGCTTTCGGCCTGGCCTCCTTATCGGCCGTCCTCCTCGGCGTCTTCAGCATCGGAATGAATTACTGGCTCGTCCCCAAGGCCGGAACGACCGGCGCGGCAGCGGCCACGGCCATGACCTGCGTCGTCGGATTTTGCCTCGTCCTGGTCATCTTCCGCTATCTTTCTAAAAAGAGCCCCCTGGGCTTCCTCAAGCCGGATTTCAAGAATGAATGGAATTCTCTCAAGCCTTTATTTAAAAATATCGCCAAGATATGGGAATGAGCCGATGAGGAAAATCGAATTCTTTCGACACAACCTGACCGCTGCGGATTTCGACGCGGCCCGAAACGTCCTCCGTTCCATTTTTTTGACGACCGGTCCCGTGACCGCCCGGTTCGAGAAGAAATTTGCGGCCTATCTCGGCATCCGCGAGGCCGTCTGCCTCGCGAGCTGCACGGGCGCGCTCCATCTTGCCCTCCTCAGGCACGGCCTAGGCCCGGGCGACGAGGTCATCACCACGCCGCTGACCTTCGTGGCGACGGTCTCACCGCCGTCCTGGAGGCGGGCGCGAGGCCTGTCTTTGCCGATGTGGATTCCGGAAGCGGGCTCCTTTGTCCGGAAGCGGTCGAGCCCTTGATCACGGCGCAGACAAAGGCTCTCCTGCCCGTGCATCTTTACGGACGGATGGTCGATATGCGGGGCTTCGCCCGCCTCGCCAAAAAATTCGGCTTGATCCTCATCGAAGACGCGGCCCACTGCCTCGAGGGGGAAAGAGACGGTGTCCGTCCGGGCCGGCTCAGCCGGGCAGCCTGTTTTTCTTTCTACGCGACGAAAAGCCTGACCTGCGGCGAAGGGGGCGCGCTCGTCTGCCGCTCGGAGCGGGACGCGGACTGGTACCGAGCGGCGCGGCACCACGGGATCTCGAAGACCGCGGCCGACCGCTATACAAAAAAATATGAGCATTGGGACATGGATTTTTTGGGGTGGAAATACAACCCGTCCGATATCCAGGCCGCGCTTCTCGTCGGACAGATCGACCGCCTGGATCGAGACCGGCAAAGGCGGCAGGATCTGGAAGGTTTGTACCGGGAGTTTTTAAAAGACGTCGAAGGGTTGGATCTTCTCCAGGGTCCGGGGCGCGGAGAACGGAGCGGCCATCATCTTTTCACCGTGCTCGTGCCGAAGAAAGTATCCCGGGACAAAGTCCTGGCGCGACTCCAGGGGGAGGGCGTCGGCTGCGCCGTGAACTACCGCGCCGTCCATACGCTCCGCTATTTCAGGGAGGAATTCGGCTTCCGGCCCGAGGATTTCCCGGCCGCCCACGAGATCGGGACCAGGACGATCTCCCTGCCTCTCTATCCTAAGCTCACCGAGCCAGAAGTCCGGAGAGTCTGCCGGACTTTAAAGAAGATTCTCTCGTGGCGATGATGAATTTTTTACGGATGCTCTACGCTAAGATCCCTCCGCCGGAGATGACCCGGATGAGGAGCCTCCGGCTGTTTGAGTGGCTGAACCGCAACGCCTTGGGAAAAAAGGTCCTGAACCTGGGGTCGGGCGTCGGACACTTTGACAAGTATCTCTCCGCCGGAATAAAGGCGGTCAAGCTCGACATCGATCCCGCCAAGCCGGGATTGGACGTCGTGGCCGACGCCCAGCGATTGCCCTTTAAAAACGAAAGCTTCGAGATCGTCTACAGCATCGCGGTCCTCGAGCATGTCCGGAAGCCATGGCTTGCGGCCGGCGAGATAACGAGGATCCTCCGCAGCGGCGGGCATGTCGTCGTGGAGCTCCCCTTCCTCAACGTGATCCACGCCGCGGAGGATTATTTCCGCTTCACGGACAAGGGCATCCGCTCGCTCTTCGACGAAAGCGGCTATGACCTCGTCCTGGACGAGGTGGGCTCAGGAGGCGGTTCGTTCTTGTCGGTCTTCCTCGTCGTTTACCTCCGACAATTTGTCCCGACGAAGGCGGGCAAAGCTCTCTGGTATGTCGTCATGCGCTATATTTTCAGCATTTGCAGATACTTGGATGCTTTGCTCGGCCGCTCCGCGGATCTGCGGGCGACGGCCAACTCCTTCACCTTCATTGCCAGAAAACGATGAGTTTCCTTGTTTTTTGTTCATTCGAGGTCGGAGGCCTTCCTTTTAAAATCGCCGAGGTCCTGAACAGGCACGGCCTCGAAACCTACTACATTTCCGCCGCGGAGAGAAGGCGCGGGCACGATACGACCCGATTCCACTATGGACGCCGGAAAGATCCCTGGGACTTGTCCACAGAGCTCGGCCGCTTTCTTCCGGCCGCGAAAAAAACGACGGCAACGCTGGCCCGGCTCAAAAACAAATACGGCTTTCGGCATTGTTTCGCCACCGGACACAAATCCCACCTCCTCAAAGAATCCGGCTTGTCCTATAAATATTGGAGCTTCGGCTCCGACCTCGACCGGCGCTCGTTTCGTCCGGCCTGGCCGGCGGGCCACCCCTTTTTCACCGCGGCGGCCATTTACGCTTTCTGGGCTCTTAACCGGCGGAACGTCCTCGCCTCCATCCGCAACGCAGAGGCCCTTATGATTTCGCCCTACCAGCTGGACGCTTACAATAAAGTTTGCCCGGGGAAGCCCCTCTTTTTTCTGCCCCATCTTCTTCCCGTCGGCGACTACGAAACGCTCCTAGAGCGGCGAGCCGAGAACAAAAAGGAGATCGGCTCGCGGATTCAGGCCCAAGATTTTTTCTTCTCTGCGACGCGGCATTTCTGGGCGGGAGCCAAGGCCCGCCTGGCGGACAATAAAGGCAACGACATCATCCTTAAATCCTTCGCCGAATATTGCCGCCTCGCCGGTCGGTCGGAAACGAAACTGGTGCTTGTCAAAAAAGGACTCGATGTCGGAAATTCTCAAGCGCTGGCCCGGGACCTGGGGCTGTCCGAGCGGATTGTCTGGCTGGAGGAGATGCCGCGCGGCGACCTGGACAAATACTACCAAGGGGCTTCGGTCTGTTTCGGCCAATTCGGCACGCCCGTCCTGACCTATGCCGCCGTCGAACCTTTGGGCCAGGCCGCGGTCTGCGTCTCCTCTTATGGCCGGGCCGTTCCCGAAGTTCCGTTTTACAAGGAACCTCCCCCGCTTATCAACAGTCAAAATCCCGAAGAGATCGGCCGGAAGATCGCGGACTTGATGAGGACTCCCAAAAACCATCTGGATCTCGGATACAAATCGTGGCGCTGGGCCAAAGACAACTGTTCCGAAGAGCGATTCGTGAAATCCTTCCTCGAAGCCTTCGGCTCGGCCTGAAGCGGATTTTCGCTGCGGTTCTTCCCGGACCTTCTCCCTCGTTTTTATCCACACAAAATGGAAGAGAATATATTTTTAAAGAGAATGTCTCAATGAGGAAAAAGGACGCGGGACCTTTTTTAGACGAAAAAATCCCGTGCATTTTTTGACGGATGGCGGGGATTAAGAAAAAATTGATCCCGGCGACAGCAGACAGCCGGGCATAAAAGGGGGGTTAAAAAAAAGATTCAGACAAGGCTCTTGCTCTAGCTCGGCCCTTGTGTTTATCTTTAATATAATCAATAAACTACAACAGAACAACAAAGCAGATGCCATTTTGAATGAAGTGAAGGATCTCGTT
>Ga0315282_10008838_pt1 | contig 16186 bp, 12 predicted proteins | sample YL17G07_20_MG_FD_203693 | JGI IMG/M metagenome (GOLD analysis project Ga0315282, IMG submission 203693) | Sediment microbial communities from Yellowstone Lake, YNP, Wyoming, USA - YL17G07_20 | ecosystem: Environmental > Aquatic > Freshwater > Lake > Sediment | place: USA: Wyoming | collected...
AAGCCCCTATCACAGGAGAAGACATCACTCAAGCAGAGATCATCGTCTCTGTGGGGCAAGGAATTGGAGGACCTGAACATATCCCGATGATAGAAGAAGTGGCAAAAAACTTAGGCGGGGTGATCGCCTGTTCACGTCCGGTGGTGGATCGAAATTGGTTACCCAAAGATCGACAGGTTGGAATTTCTGGAAAGACCGTGAAACCGAAGGTCTACATCGCCATTGGAATCAGTGGTGCCTTCCAGCATATTACGGCTATGCAGGGTTCTGAAACCATCATCGCTATTAATAAGGATCCCCGAGCTCCCATCTTCGGAGTGGCAGACTACGGGATTGTGGATGATTTTCAAAATGTGATTCCGATTTTAAAAGAGAAAACAAAAGGAATGAAATAAGTTCCCCCTCACTCCTCGACTTGTTAGTCTTCCTACTTTTAAGCATTTATAAATAATTTGAAAATTTTCAGCGTTAGAGTATAATATTGCCCCATGGATACCATTTCAAGGTTTCAATCCTTATTATATGAGCTTTTCCAATTCGAAGCCTCCGATCTTGATTTCGGTATCTACCGCATCCTGAATTACAAAAGGGATCAGATTGAAAAGTTCATTAAAGGGGATATTAAAAACATTGTTGAGATTGCTTTTTCGAAACATAAGGACGAAAGATTACTAAATATTTCACAAAAATTTGAAGATGCTAAAAGGAAGGTTTTAGAAACACTTGGAAGTACAGTCTTCACTCCTTCAGGAGACCTTAAAGCGGAATTCCGAGATACTCCTGTAGGGAAGGATTACCTCTTGTTAAGGGAACAAAAAGATGTAGCAGAAAAGATTGATGAAATAAAACTCCAGGTTTTCAATGACCTCTACACCTTCTTCTCCAGATATTATGAAGAAGGCGACTTTGTGCCACAGTATCGTTATTCCATTAAGAATTTTAGATATGCAATCCCTTACAACGGTGAGGAGGTAAAGCTCTACTGGGCAAATGAAGGTCAGTACTATACCAAAACCGGTATTCTCTTCAGAGATTATGCCTTTTTTACTGATCATGGTAAGACTTACAAAATTATTTTCCGCACCGTATCTGCCAGAGAAGAATTGGCATCCAATAAAGCAACAAAGGCTAGGTTCTTTGTCCTCGATGATGAAAAACCTCTTGATGTGTCATTGCGAAGCGAAACCGAAGCAATCCCAAAAGAAGTAGTCATTCGTTTTCAATATAGAGAATTAACAGATAAAGAAGTGAAGGTCTTTGATGTCGAGGGTGGCAGCAATACCGCAAAGCAGGAGAAGATTAATCAAAAGATATTCGATGAAATTATAAAGCAGATTAAAGATACTACGCTTAAAGGTTTCTTAAGTTCAGAATACAAGACCGAAAAACCGCTTCTGCTCTATCAGATATCGAGATTCACTTCAAAGAACACAAAGGATTACTTCATCCATAAAAACCTGAGAAAATTCTTATCTGAACAACTGGATTACTTCATCAAGGCAGAAGTTCTATCAATTGAAACCCTTGAAAATGAGCCTTTTCTGGACAAACACATCACCCGTGCAAAAGTGGTGAGGGAAGTCGGGGAGAAGATCATTGATTTCCTTTCACAGATCGAGGATTTTCAGAAGAAGCTCTGGGAAAAGAAAAAATTTGTCCTAAAGACAGACTATGTGATTACCACTGATCGACTACCGGAGGAATTTTATGCCGAGGTCTTAAAGAACAAAGAACAAAAAAAAGAATGGAAAGAATTGGGATTTATTGAAGATGTCATTCCTGCGAAAGCAGGAATCCAGAATAAAAAACTCCCCATAGACACAAAACATTTCAATCAAGAATTCAAAGAAAGGCTCCTTGAAAAACTAACTGAAATGGGTGATTTGGATGATTTGCTGGATGGATTATTAATCAAAAGCGAAAACTATCAGGCACTGAATTTGCTGTCCGCAAAGTACAGAGGAAAGATAAAATGTATTTATATTGATCCCCCTTACAATACCGGAAGTGACGAGTTTTTGTATAAAGATAAATGGCAGCATTCTTCATGGCTAAGCATGCTGTCATATAGACTGACGTCAGCGCGGGTATTGATGAAAATCGATGGGGCTATTTTTGTTAGCATTGATGACCATGAATATAGTAACTTAGCAACCTTGATGAACGAAATCTTTGGTGGCCAGAATCCCATCGCACGGATTATAGTAAAAAGCAATCCCCGCGGGCGCCAGTCGGAAAGGTTTGTGGCAACCGTCCATGAACATGTACTTGTGTGTGCAAAAGATGCCGACAATTGTTCTCTGCAAGGCGCTCCTTTGACAGATAAACAAATTAATGACTTTAAGTATCAAGACGAAAGCGGACGTCGTTTTCGTTATCTTGGATTGCGTCAGCGTGGTTCAGCGTCAAAGCGTGAGGACCGTCCTGAGATGTTTTTTCCAATCTATGTAGATCCCTCAAGCGGTAAGATCTCACTACAACATGACGAGAGGTTTAGTGTCAAGGTTCTACCAAAGAAGTCAACCGGCAAAGAGGGGCGATGGATGTGGGGTAAGGATAAAGTAAAAAAGAATATTGAAAGCGTCGAAGCGCGTTTGGTCTCAGGTCGGGATGAGTGGGATATATTCGTCCGTGATTATCTTGTTTCCGAAGAAGGCAAAGAACGAACAAGTAAGTTTAAGACTATCTGGGACGATAAAGATTTGAACTATCAAAACGGCAAGGAGGAATTAAAGAACCTATTTGTAGAGTCCCCATATGATTATCCAAAGCCGACAAGTTTACTGCAACGGGTAATAACGATGTCTGACTTGGAGGACGGGATATGTATGGACTTCTTCCCCGGTTCCGGTACAACTGCACATGCAGTAATGAAACTGAACAAAGAAGACGGCGGCAATCGTAAATATATCTTAGCTGAAATGGCGAATTACTTTGACACCATTATCATCCCAAGGATCAAGAAAATTGCCTATTCCTTTAAATGGAAAGATGGAAAACCACAGGGTAGCGAAGGAACAGGTACTTTTTTCAAATACCAAATCTTAGAGCAATACGAAGATACTCTCGATAATCTTGAACTCAAACCTAACAAAGCGGCTCAGAATCTGTTTAAGGAAGATTATCTTCTCAAATATTTCCTTGAATTTGAGACACAAGAGAGTCCAAACTTCCTGAACATTGAACACCTTAAAGATCCGTTTTCATACAAACTTAAGGTCAATTTTGAAGAAATGGGTGAACCTATAGAAGCCGTGGTGGATATACCTGAGACATTTAATTACCTTCTTGGATTGAAGGTGAAAAAGATAAAGGCAAGGTCCCTTCGACTTGCTAAGGATAACAAGAAGAAATACCTCTTTATCCTCAGCGAAAAAGAGGGGGTAGATATAGCCGTTGTCTGGCGAAAAGTTGATGATGATTGGGATGAAAATGATTTCAGAAAAGATAAGGAGTTTATCATCAAAGAACTTAAGGCATGGATGCCTCAGCGAATTTACATCAATGGCCAAAGCATCCTAACCACAAACCTCGAAGAGCATCCTGTAGAGATTCATTATATTGATCCAGAATTTAAGACCTTAATGTTTTCATGATAGGGATTTCTTGATGATTACAAGAAAAAGATTCAGAGAGGAAGTTCGAAACATTGTGGAGCAGCTTGTACAGGTATATCATCCTGAAAAGGTTATCCTCTTTGGATCACTTCTGGGAAAGAACAAAGCCCCGAGAGATATTGACCTATTTATCATTAAGAAGAATCCTCCTTACTTAGGAGTAGAGCGAATTCGCGAACTTGATAGAACAATAAAGTATAAGATAGCCACAGATTTCATTGTGTACACGCCGGAGGAAGTGAGAAAAAGGGAGAAATTGGGAGACCCTTTTGTAAAAACCATTCTTGAAAAGGGCGATGTCCTTTATGAGAAAGAATAAGGTTTATAGAGAGTGGCTAAAAAAGGCGGAAGAAGACTTCGGCTTTGCAAATATAAGTTTAAAAGAGACTAAATATTACGCTCAAATATGTTTCCATTTCCATCAGGCGGCAGAAAAGTATCTTAAAGCCTTCGTCATCGCAAATCATCTGAACTTTAGACCTGTCCATAACTTCATAGAGTTATTAAACATCTGTCAAGATAAAAATCCAAAAATTGAAGAATTAAAGGAAGCCTGCCAGTACTTAAACCCCTTTTACATTGATACCCGTTATCCCGTCCACTGGCCTACTCAGTATGATAGAAAAACTGCCGTCAATGCGATGAAGTCCGCCAAAAAAATTAGAGACTGGATAAAAACTGCTTTAAGATGAAAATTGAAAAATATCTCGTTTTGAATAAATATATCCTCTCCCTCTTTGGAGCTGATGAGTTTAAAGTATTACAGGAGAGATTGAAGGATGTTAGGGAGGGATTTGATGCTGAGGGAAGAAGTTATTTTCTCAACTCTCTTCGCTCGTTTGAGGGAATTAAAAAAGACAGCCTCTCAGAAGATATGCTTTTTCTTTATGACCACAACATCCAAATTTATTTAGGAAAAATCAATCGCAGGCGCGAGCCAAAGATCACGTTGAGGTACTTTCAATACCTTTCTTTACTCTTTACTGAAATCTACCTTGATAACCTTAAAAACAGGAAGATAGAATTTCTTTACGAGTTGAACGAGTTTTTAAGGAATTACAGTAAAAAAGAAGAGATTGGGATCATTGGTGATTTTACAGAGCACGATTTTAAAAAGCTTGCCTTCTGGATGGCAACCGGCTCTGGGAAGACACTGATCATGCATATTAACTATCTCCAATTCTTCCATTACATGCTTTTCGTTCCTGAAAACATCCTTTTAATTACCCCAAATGAAGGGCTTTCCAAACAGCATTTTGAGGAACTTGAGAAAAGCAGTATCCCCTGTAGACTCTATGAAGGCAGTCTTTCTGGTTTTTATAGCGGTATGGATGGCCAGGGAGTTCTTGTTATAGAGATAACGAAACTGGTGGAGGAGAAAAAAGGCGGTGGTGTTACCTTACCAGTTGACACATTTGAGGGAAAGAATCTTATTTTCGTAGATGAAGGCCATAAAGGGAAAAAATCTGAGGAACAGAAGTGGAAAAAACTTAGAGATAAACTTGCCGAGGATGGTTTCACCTTTGAATACAGTGCAACCTTTGGACAAATCCTCTCAGAGAAAAACCCAGAGATACTCAAGGAGTATGCGAAATCGATTGTTTTTGATTATTCATACAAGTACTTCTATCTTGATGGTTATGGAAAGGATTTTTCTGTCTTAAATGTACAAAAGATGAAGATCAGTGAAAAGGAATTTCAGGAGACCATGTTTGTGGCAAATCTCCTTTCCTTTTATGAACAGACGCTAATCTATGAGAATCACCAGGCATTATCCAGAGCATACAATATTGAAAAACCTCTCTGGATATTTGTTGGAACAACTGTCACTGGTAGGGAAGAAGAATCTGATGTAATACAAATTGTAGATTTTCTAAGAAAGGCGATACAGAATCAAAAGTGGGTAAAGGATATAACAGAAAAGATTATAAAGGGTGGCTCCGGATTAAAAAACGATAAAGGTGAGGATGTTTTTGCTAAAAGATTTGAATATTTAAGAAAGAATGGTTTTGATGTTGAGGATCTATATAGGCGGATTTTTGGTGGAAAAGGAGAATTTGGAGCATATGAGATAAAGAATGCCATAGGGGAATTGGGGTTAAAGGCGGGGGAGAATAACTATTTCGGAGTAATCAATATAGGAGATGTTACAGAATTTAGGAAAAAGTTGGAGAAGAAGGGAATAGTAGCAAATAGAGATGTAATGAGCAATTCTCTTTTCGATACCATCAAAAGGGAAGATTCTTCTATTAACCTCCTCATTGGTTCTAAAAAATTCATCGAGGGATGGGATACATGGCGTGTTTCGAGTATGGGACTACTAAACATCGGCACAGGGCAAGGCCCCCAGATTATTCAGCTCTTTGGAAGGGGGGTAAGACTAAAGGGCAAAGGTTTTTCCTTGAAGAGGAGTGACGAAAATTCTCCTGTCAAATTTCTGGAATTCCTGAACATTTATGGAATCAAGGCAGATTACCTGAATAGATTTCTCGATGCGATCCGAAAAGAAGAGGTTGAGTTTGAAGTCATACAGATTCCAGTTAAACCACAACACGAGGAGAAATGGGCAACCCTTTATGCGCTATCAAAGGATGAGAATAAGAAGTTTGTGGAAGAAAAGTTTTTACTTCTCGAGATAGACAAAAAGTTATATTTTATTCTAAATCTTTCTCCAAGGATAAAGGTCTACCGAGGGATCGTGGCAGAGGAAGTGACCGGTGATCTCGAAGAAATGGGATTTCATGAGGAAATTGCTGGGTTGCTTAATTGGCAGGAAATATATAAAGAGGCATCCGAATACAAAATGAATAGAGGTTACTGGAATTTGATCTTTGACAGGAAGGCTCTTGAGGATATTCTTCTCAGCGATAGATATAAGATATATGCCCCATCAGGGGTATTTCTTGTCAAGAACAAAGAGGATCTTGAACGGATAACAAGTGTGGCGCTCATGGTCATTAAGAAATACATGGACCATTTTTATAGGAAATATGCAAAGAGCTTTGAAACTAAATATATGAGATATGAAATGCTCAAAAGGCAGCAACCTCTCTTTGTATTTGAAAAAGATGAAGGCTATTCCTATACCATCCAGATTAAAAAGATTCCAGAAAATAAGGCACTCATTGAGGATATAAAAAAATTGGCAAGGGACTTTGAAGCACTTTCTAAGGAGGAATTAAAAACCCTTCCACGGGTCTACTTTGCGAATCACCTCTATTTACCCATTCTTCTTCAAAGCAAGGCGATCGAGAGGATATCGCCATCCGGCCTTATAGATAGCGAGAAGAAATTCATCAACGATTTAAAAAATTATCTGAGAGATAATAAAGGTAGGTTTGCGAATGTTGAAATTTATCTTTTAAGGAATTTTCCAAAATTCGGCGTTGGATTTTTCAATCTAAGTGGCTTTTATCCTGACTTCATTATGTGGTTAAAAGACGGCAAGAAACAAAAAATGGTCTTCATTGACCCGAAAGGTCTTGAACATACAAAAGGGCTTGACGATGAAAAGATTCAATTATCAGTTGATATTAAGGAGTTGGAAAAAGAACTCGGGGGAAAAGATGTCGTTTTAGAATCCTTCATCCTTTCTCAAACACCATATGATAAGGTGGTGGGGGGTAGAACAACTCCAGAGCCAAAGGATGAATATATCAAAAACCATGTCCTGTTCTTAGATGACAAAGAATGGCCTGAACAATTTCTCTCATTATCGTCGTAACTTCAATCGAGATTGGTCTATAGATAACAGTAGGTTCAAGGGGCCAAGGATTCGGGGGGCAAAGGGGCAAGGGTTGAAGACTGCCTGCCTTGCCAACCACAGGCAGGTGCAGTCAGGGATTCAAAAATTTCTTCATGCCTATATGGATGGGGTTCCTCCTTGCTCGCTCCTTTTTCATTTAAATTCCACAAACTGGTCTTTGGGTGCTGAGCATACCGGACAAGTCTCAGGCCAGACTCCATCCGACACATAACCGCACACCTGGCACACATAATAAGTGGTCTCCCGCTCTCCAATCAGGTGGTTCATCGCCTTTTTGTAAAGTTTGGCGTGAGCATCTTCTACATCTTTGGAATTAGAGAAAATAGTCGAAGCCGTGATATCCCCTATTTCCTCGGCAAGTTCGACGAAATGGTCATAAGCCACTCCGGCAATATGGGTTTCTGAAGTAAAGCTTTCTTTGAGATTGGTGTCGGTGTCTTTGATCTCCCTGAGCATCCGAAGCGCACGCTCACCGTGAATCTCTTCGCTGAATCCGATCACGCGAAAGAGCTTGGCAATTTGGGGTAGATCTTCCTGCTCTGCCTTCTTGGCAAAGATTTTCAGCCTCAGTGCGGCCTTGGACTCGCCCTCATAAATTTTGTGAAAAGCCTCTTTCAGCCTCTTGTCCATTTGTCCTCCCTCGCAATTTAATCCGACGTTATCCTATTTATAAGAAAATAAAACCGTCTTATTTTTTTATTCCGATTTTAAAAGAAAAAACAAAAGGAATGAAGTGAAATTTGGAATTCGGATTGCGGAATGCGGATTTAGACTTTATGGGTAATAGGCTATGCCCTATGCGCCATGCGCTATGCTTATTTCTCAAAGCGTTTTCGTTCTTCTGCTCTTAATTCGCGTCTTAAGAGCTTCCCCACTTTCGATTTTGGGAGCATATCCCGGAATTCTATATACTGTGGGACTTTATAAGGAGCCAGCCTTTCGCGGCACCATTTGAGGAGTTCGTAGGCGCTCACACCTTTAACATCCTCTTTAAGAACAGCAAAAGCTTTGATTCTTTCACCAACCTTTTCATCCGGAACGCCCACGACGCAGGCGGAGATCACTGCAGGATGCTCCTGCAATACAGCTTCTATCTCTGAAACGGCTACACGATAGCCTTTGTGTTTAAGCGTATCTACAGATCGATCCAAATAGAAAAGCCATCCATTTTCGTCTATTCGTACGATGTCCCTCGTCCTGTACCAGAGCTTCCCGTCCATCTCGATAAAACATTCGGCGGTCTCTTCAGATTTGTTCCAGTACGTCCTGACCATATGCTCAGAGGAGACCATTAATTCCCCGGGCTCACCATGAGGGACAGGTTCAAGCGTGTCAGGGTCCACAAGCTTGACCTTCTGAAGAGGTGTAACCTTACCCGCACTTCCTGCTGGAGCCTGTTCACCCATGGGTGTTAAAGACACACGACCACAGGTCTCTGTTGCCCCGTACCCTTGATAGATGGGTTGCCCAAACTTTTTGATCCATCTCTCAGCGACCTCTGAAGGCAGGACGTCACCGCCTGAGAAACAGTATCTAAGCGAGCCCAGGTTATAGTAGTCCACTCGGTCATGCTCAAGGATCATGCGATATATTGCAGGGACACCAAAGAAGGTTAGTACTTTATGTCTTTCAATATGGTCAAAGAGCCCATCCAGATTCACTCGTGGGAGTAACACTACCGTGTCTCCTGCAAGGATTCCTCCCAAACCTACCTGTTGACCCAGAATATGGAAAAGCGGACCTCCTTGAACGACAATATCTTCTCCCTTGGGAATAAAGCGTTCACTGACCGCCCTCTGTTCAACCGCACTTTCGAGAAATAGAATGTTTGTAAAGGGCACCCCCTTGGGGAGACCGGTGGTGCCACCTGTGTAAAGCATTTCAACCATTTCTTGAGGTTCTCTCTTAAAGGATGGGAGAACAGAACCACCTTTGAGCAGCTTTTTAAACCGATAGATATTCCCCCCGGAATTAAACTTCCCTACCGGAATTTTATTAAACCCTCTCCCGATCAGCCATTTCCACCAGGGGAGAAGCTCAGCCAAATTGGTGACGATCACTCTCTTCAATTTGGTCTCAGGAAGAACCTGCGTGACATACCCAAAGTTGGTATCCAGACAAAAGATAGTTTCCGCTCCGCTGTCATTGGCCATGTATTCGATATCAATGGGCGTATAGATGGGTGAGATAGGAATGGCGATAACGCCAATGCGCATCAATGCGAGCCAGGTGATCACCCACTGTGGACAATTCGGGAGATAAAGGACAGCCCTATCTCCTTTGGCTACACCAAGGCGATGCAAATTGGCAGCCAAACTTTCCGTTGCCTCCCGGAGTTCCGAAAAACTGTATTTCACTCCCAAGTAGATGAGCGCCGGCTTCTCCGGATGATCCCGAGATACCTTTTCAAACTGTTCGTAAATGGAGTTAGCAGCCAATTCCATGATCGTTTATCTAAAGTAATTTAGGTTTCAAAATTCCAAATGACAAATACTTCTTAGTCATTAAGTCACTGGGTAATTAAGTCATTTAATAACCAATTGACCTAATAACCTATTAACTTTCCCATGTGGTGCTTCAACTTATACTCCAAAATATGCCGCTTTCACTTCTGGGTTATTCATCAATTCCTGTCCTGTCCCAGAGAGGACGTGTATCCCGTTCTCTATGACATACCCTCGATCAATGATGGGCAGAAGGGGCCTGGCGAACTGTTCCGTAACCAGAATGGTGACACCTTCTCCCCGAATTTGCTTGATGGCTCGCCTCAGATCGCGTTGGAGAACTGGAGAGAGCCCAAGCAAGGGCTCGTCCATCAGGAGAAGGCGGGGCTTGGTCATCAATGTCATGCCAATGGCGAGCATCTGTTGTTCTCCGCCACTACAGAACCCAGCCTTTCTTTTCTTTATCTCTTTTAAATGAAAAAAGACGGAGTAAACAAAATCGAAGGTTTTCTTTATCTCAGAATCTCTTCGAAGGTAGGTAGCAATCCTTAAATTTTCTTCTACACTGCTGTCAGGAAAGATCGGATGCCTTTCTCGACTTAAAACGATCCCTTTTTTAACCCTCTCATCAGGTTCAGTGTTTGTAATGTCTTCACCTTCGAACCTCACTTCACCCAGTAGAGTAATTCTCTCTCCCCCTCTTCGGTCTTCTTTCCTTTTAATGTCAATCATCAAACCGGAAATCGTGTTCATCAAAGTCGTTTTCCCAGCGCTGTTTGAACCCAAAACACCGACGATTTCTTCTTTGCGCACCTCCAGACTGAGATCATTGATAGCCAGAGAATTTTCGAAAAAAACCATGAGGTTCTTGGTCTCGAGCATCTCAGTCCTCGTCCTCACTTCCAAGATAAGCGGCTTTCACGGCCTCACTCTCCATCATCTCGCGAGGGGGCCCGTCGGCAATTTTAGCGCCAAAATTGAGTGCAATGACTCGATGAGCAATTCGAAAGAGCTCTTTTAACCGGTGCTCAACCATAATGATGGTGAGACCCTCCGCATTAAGTTTTTCGATGATAGGGAGGGTACTCGCAACCTCTGACATGGACATCCCTGAAAAGAGCTCATCCAGAATGAGCAAATCCGGTCGAAGGGCTAAACAGCGTGCCAGTTCCAGACGTTTCAGATAACCATGGGGAAGGCTAGAGGCCACTTTGTAGGGAACAAAAGAGTCGCGCTCAAAACCGACATCTTCCAGGAGATCAATCGCTACATCATCCCGATCACCGTATTTCCCTCCCTTCAATTTTTTAACCCGGGAGGAATATAAAGGGATGATGAGATTCTTGAAAGCAGACAATTGATAAAATGGCTTCACCATCTGGAAGGTCCGAGCAATTCCCAATTCAGCTATCTTATAAGGCATTTTACCGGTAATATCCCTCCCCCGATAAATCACCTTTCCAGAATCCGGTCTCACAAAACCTGTCAGCAAATTAACTAACGTAGTCTTTCCCGAGCCATTCGGGCCTATGATTCCGAGAAGCTCCCCTTCTTGCAAAAAGAAGTTCACCCTGACGATAGCTGCCACGCCACCAAAATTCTTGCTTATGTCTTCAACTTTTAAAATAGTTCTGTCTTGCATCTTATCCCACGTCCACCATTCTCTCGAATTGGTGATACTTCCTTCGTATGTAATGAAAGATTCCTTCAGGGAGTCCCACAACGCAGATAATGAGAATCGCAGAATAGATAACTACTCTCAATGGTCCAACCGCACGAAGGGATTCAGAAAGAGGCATGAGTATGAAAGCACCTATGGTCGGACCCGCAAAGGTCCCCACTCCACCTAAAACCGCAGCGGTTAAGGGTAAGATAGAATAATCCATTGCAAAGGCAGCCATTCCAACAGACTGATTATAATGCGTCATAAAAGCACCCGTAAATGCCCCTGCTATCCCGGCGATGAACACAGCTTGAGCCTTAAACCAGTAGATGTTGATCGCTCCGCTCATCACCGCCCGATCATTATCTCGGATTCCTTGAAGGACCAGCCCATAATCTTCATTGATCAATCTGCGAAAACCGAAAAGGCATATAAGCAGCGCAAAAACAGGTACATAAAGCTCAACCCATATATTGGGAAGAGGAGAAAGGGCGCTCATTCCCTCAGTTCCTCCAAGAATTTTTGTTGTCTCAATAAATCGATGAAGCAGTAAGGGTAAGGTTAAAGTAACAATGGCAAAGTATACCCCTCTTAATCTCAAAACGGGAAGGAGCAATAAGGTGCTGAAAAGGGCACCACCCAATGTCCCCAAAGGAATGGTTAAAAGGGGTGGCAATTTAAAGGTATAATTTAAAAAGCCTGTGATATAAGCCCCTGAGCCGAAGAAAAGGGCTTGACCTAATGAGATCAATCCCACCGAAGCCATCAAATCCCAACTCAAGGCAAGCAGTGCCATGATACAAGTTTTCATTAAGACCTTTTCCCAATAAAGTCCAATCACTCCTTGTAAGAGTGGAAGGATTAGCAAGGCAAGGACTGGCAAAACCCTGGGGAACATCAGATAGAGTATTTCTCTGTAAGAAGAAAGGGCAAATATATCCTCGCATCTCGCCTTAATTCCCCGATCCAACCTCTCTCTTCGTAATTTCATAGGAATTTATCCAATTTTAACTTTGCCGTATGTGTTTCCTTATTAAAATCTCGCCCCATTCCTGCAGATTGCCCCCCCTCCCCAACCCTCCCCCTCGAGGGGGGAGGGTTGGGGAGGGGGTGCCGCATTCCGCATTCCGCCCGTGCACCACATAGGGTGTAGGGCAGCCCTGAACCTAACATGGTTCAGGGCGCATTCCGCATTTGCTAGACCCTTTCCTCCAGCTCTTTGAACTTTCCAAAAAGACCAGATGGTTTAATCGCAAGAACTAAGACGATCGCTGCCAGATATACCACCATCATCCATTCAGGCTTAAAGTAGGTACCCGTGAGGATTTGAGCATATCCGAGGATAAGGCTTGCTACAAGGATCCCTGGAACACTTTCCAGTCCTCCTACAATCCCCACTGCTACAGCGATCAGCAAGACCTCATATCCTGTATTGATTGAAATGATACCAAGGGGAAGAATGACAATGGCAGCGACAGAGGCCATTGCTGAACCAAAGGCCAAGCTGAGGGCAGCGGTAAAATCCGATTTGATACCAAGTGAGATCGCTGTTCGCTCATTCTGGGCGATCCCTCTGAATGCCAAGCCAATTCTGGTGTAATGTGTAAAAAAGTAAAGAAAGAGAACCAATCCCAATCCAATTCCAATGATGAAGAGCCGCTGATAATCGATAGGGACGCCGACGATCATGATCGTCCCTTTTTTCAGGTAAGGAAGGGTAAACTCATAGGTGACAAATCCCATCCAGCGGAAGAGTTCAAGTATTCCAACCCCTAAAGCGAAGGTAGCGATGACCTCGGATAATGGTATCCCCCGCACTCTCAAAAGGATAACCCAATAAGTGACGAAACCGAGAAACCCCACAACACCTATGGTCACAATGATGGCAAGGATAAAAGGAAACTTGAGATAATTGAGGAGCATCCAAACGAGGAATCCACTAAAGATATAAAAACCACCATAAGCAAAATTAGCCACACCACTGATGCCGAAAGTAAGACTGAAACCTATAGCGGTCAAAGCTAAAATGACACTATTTACTAAACCATAGATAATTATGCTGGGTATCATATTTCAGCACACTCGTTCCCCTCCCCCTTGATGGGGGAGGGTCTGGGTGGGGATGATAAAAATTTCCCCCTCCCCTTTACCTGTTAGATAAGGTTCTCTATTCGGCCCTGTTGCTCAGAAAACATTCTATCTAACATGGTGAATCCCCTCCCACCTGGGGAGGGGACATTTCTGGGTCCCGTCTTTATTTAATAAAAGGGGCAACCTCGAATCCGAAGATCGCCCCCATCTGGAGTTGAATCAGGTGTCATTTCACATATGAAGGACGCTCAATCTTTTCTTCCGCTACCCCTTCTGGATAGATAACCACTCTCTTCCCAGGCTTTTTCCATTGAAAACCAACACCTAGAGCCGTTTCTTTTGGATCCGAGCCAAAGGCAACCTGATGATCTTTCCCAAATCTTATCCTTCCTATCGCTCCTTGCATGTCTGTTTGTTCAAGAGCTTTGACCACCGCATCAGGTTCAACGGTCTTGGCACGTTCAAATGCATTAGCCAAAATATAGATTGAGTCGTAGCTCGGTCCCGGACCATGACCGGAAAGTTCAGTTCTGGCTTTCTCTCCCCATTTTTTACCATAATTTTGATTGAATTCTACTGACTTTGGCACTGCCTTCACCGGAATTGGCCCGACTTCATAAACCATGTTTATCATCCCGTCCACTTCTCCTTCAAATACCTTCCAAGCATTTTCACAAGCGACTGGGCTAATAAAACCAATAGGCATAGCCGGAATTTGCATTGAACGAGCCTGCTTAAGCAAAATTCCACTTTGGGGCATGTCAAAAATAGGTACAATGACTTGTGCATTTTGTGCTCTTACTTTCATCAGAGAGGGGGAAAAGTCGCTCGACCCCAATGCATAAGCGTCAAAACCTGCTACCTCCCACCCATTATCCTTTAACCATTTATCCAATCCCTTGCCAGTTGCCTGAGCCCATAGCGTATCCTGCACAATAATGTATGCCTTGTTGGTTAAGCCAAATTCTTTTCTTATAGATCCCATTACTCCGCCTAGATACGAAGCAAGTTGTGGAGCATTCAAGCAATTCCGAAAAACATATTTATATTTGTCATATTCCTCTGAAACCTTTTTTTGTAACAGCGGAGTCATAGCAATGCAGCAAATATAAGGCAGTTTATATTTTGAGATAAGGTCCATCGTTGCCAAAAGAACCTCAGAGCGGAAATTACCCAGTGCAATCGCATGAGGTTTCTTTTCCAGGATGAGCTTTTCTGCTGCTGTCAAGGCGTCTTGGACAGGAATTCCAGGCTCATGTTCCCTCGTATCGATCGAATAGACTTCGATTTTATGTTTTGTCTTTCCCACCTGCACACCGCCTTTTGCATTGATCTCATCCCGCGCCATCTGGATTGCCATCCATCCATCTCTTCCCTCAATGGAACCCAAGGCAGTAGGAACTCCAATGACAATTGGCTCACCGGGCTTAAGTTGAGCATGTGAGAGAAGAGGAAAACTGATTAAAAACACCAAAAACAGAAAGCCAAAAAATATTCCCTTTTTCATAATCCCATCCTCCTTTAAAAATGATTTAGAACAAGTGAGCCCAACTATTACAAAATCTGGGACTTTTGTCAATATCTATATTGACTATTTTGCAACAGGTGACCTAAATCTATGATCCCTTTTCATCCCTAAAATAATGAAATTTTATATCTAATCCATGGATCCATCGTAGAAAGACTTTTGTTATTCCATAACCCAGAAGGGTTCCCACAATCACATCCGTGGGATAGTGAAGGCCTAAGTAGATACGGGTCCACCCTATGAATCCTGCAACGATGAAGAAAATTATTCGATATCGCGGAAACCAATGAGCTAAAAGAGTCGCCATCATAAATGAAAAAGCAGCGTGTGCACTTGGGAAGCTGGGGTCAAGAATTTCTCCCGGACCTTTGGAGAGTTTCGAGACCGTCTCCAGGAAAAAGAGAGGCCTCTGTCTCTGAACGAGAAATTTTAAGCCGTAGATGATTGCTGATTGAATGGCATAAAGAAGAACGAGATGACGGAGAACTTTTCTCTGTTTAGTTATGATCCAGCCAAGAATAATGAAGAGAATGACTGCAAAATGGCTTCCGAGATAGGTGATCCAGGGCAAGGCATGATCTAAAACGGGTGAGCTCCACCATCCATCTGCCCACCTCATCCATCTCAATTCCCAATTCATCATTAAATTAATAAGAAAGGTGAGAGGTGAGCAGGCCTTTTGAAGACTTGCTCACCTCTGTTTTTACTTCATCCAGGGAGGCAGCAGTACTTTCCCCTCGGCAACAGAGGGAGGATAAATGGGAACCATTCTACCCTTCTGCCACTGGTAAGACAAACATACCGCTGTTTCTTCAGGATTATCGCCATAGATCGCCTGATGATTCTTATCAAATCTTACCCTTCCAGTCACTCCTCTGTAATCAGTCTTTTCAATCTCTGCAATCACTTTGTCCGGTTCAAGGCTTCCCGCACGCTCAATCGCTCCAACCAAAATATAAGTTCCATCATAGGCCGATCCGGTTAACCACTGTGCCCTTGGCATTCCATACTTTTTAGCAAAGCGCTCAACAAAATCTTTAGCCTTGGGTACTTTTGTCAAAGGAATCGCAGAGCCGA
>Ga0315282_10008840_pt1 | contig 16185 bp, 15 predicted proteins | sample YL17G07_20_MG_FD_203693 | JGI IMG/M metagenome (GOLD analysis project Ga0315282, IMG submission 203693) | Sediment microbial communities from Yellowstone Lake, YNP, Wyoming, USA - YL17G07_20 | ecosystem: Environmental > Aquatic > Freshwater > Lake > Sediment | place: USA: Wyoming | collected...
CTGCATCTTACTTATCTCGTTATCTTGTGGTGATTGCTGTTTTAGTGGGAATTTTTGTATCGACGGTCTCAGTGAGCAGGTTTTGGGAGGTCATTCCCGCTGGTATTAGCCAAACTGTTGTCTCAGTGTCCGGTGCCGGCCAGCCGAGGGATGTCGATTTGCAGCGTATCCGCACAATGATTCAACAGGGAAAACTTTCCGACAAGAAAGCTGAATTCTATAAAAAGACTGAGTAGATGTTTAGCCGTCGCCGGCACGGCGACGGTCTTCACCTGCGGAAATAATTGGTAAGCCATAAAATAACCGTCAAGACAATCGAAATTATTATACAGCTTGCTATGGGTAGATAAATCCGCCAGTTTTTGGAGCCAAGTACCAGATCGCCGGGTAATTTAAATAGGCCGACTCGGCCTAATATCATTATAAGGCCGCCGGCCAGCACAATAGTAATTCCCATCAGAATTAGCCATTTACCGACTTGTTGCGGTCCAAATTCCATTATTTTTCCGTTCACGTATATACCGACTATAATAAATTATAAGGGTTTTCAGGATTGTTCAAAGTGTTAAAATGTTTTCTATGAGCAAAGGTAAATGCGATATTCGAATAGGAACCTCAGGATGGCATTACGATGACTGGGCAGGGCTGTTTTATCCTGCTGATTTGCCGAAGAGCAAATGGCTTAAATACTATGCCGAGCATTTTGACACTGTTGAAATCAACAATACTTTCTACCGACAACCAAAGCCGGAAACTTTCACAAACTGGCGTAAGCAGGCCCCCAAAAACTTTCTCTTCGTCGTAAAGGCCAACCGATTTATCACTCATATTAAGAGACTCAAAGATACACAGGAGCCGCTTGAGCGGTTTTTCGAGGGAGTTCGGCTGTTAAAGTCGAACCTCGGCCCGATTTTGTATCAACTGCCGCCGAGTATGCGCAAAGACCTTGACCGCCTGAAAGCTTTTTTGAAAGTTCTGCCGAAAAAACTTGTCGCTATTTTTGAATTCAGGCACGAAAGCTGGTTTTCGCACGACACCTACGAATTGCTAAAGGAGTTTAATGCCGGCTTTTGCATCCACGATTTGATGGATGTTCCTCGCATAGTTACTTCTGATGTAATCTATCTTCGCTTTCACGGCACAACCGGCAGGTATCAAGGCAGCTACTCAAAATCCGCCTTGCGGGATTGGGCAAACTGGGTAAAGGATAATATAAAAGGCAAAAAGGCCTTCTTCGCCTATTTCAACAACGATTACAACGCATACGCCGTTAATAATGCAAAGACGTTGAAAGAACAATTCAGAAAGCGCCATCCGACAAAACAGCGGACTTAAAGGTCAAAATGACCGATGAGCTACGTTGTTTTCTTTTTATTGCATTTAAGACTTAGAGCTCTTGTGATAGCTTGTGAAGATGGTTTACAGGTATTAACTAAAATATCTGCTAATCGACTTATATATGGGGTACTATTGAATACCGGGATGTTTGTAAATTCGGATAGCTCTCTGGTATGTAAAGGAGAGCTTGAACATATACCTGATATAGCATCAGGTATTAAGTTGAATTTTTCCTTCAAGGTTCGCAGTCCCCCGATTGCACCAAAGGCATCGTTGGCGCAAAAAATCAATCTGTGAATCCTTGATACCACTTCCGGCGAGCTGAGGAGCATTGCGGTTTCGCGTTGAATGACCCCATCGGCAAGCTCTACGACCCAAAAATTCTTAGGGTTATTTGCATACTTTAAGTCAAGTTGATTAAAAATGCTTAATAGTTCCTGCTTTGTCAGCAAATATGTTGATGGATACCCCAGATATGTGAAATCGGCATAGCGATTGGCGCCGGCATCATTCATAAGGAGAATATCTTTAAGGCTGGCAGTTCCGGTAACCTTGGAAGCTCTTACATTGTAGCCGATGGTTGTCAATGCCCAGCAGCAAGCGGCCGCAGCCATGCTTTTACCGCTATTCATCGATGTTCCACACACTAAAATCATTCGAGATCTCGGCTCTTTTTTTATCGTATTTCTGGGTTTTATAAGGGGAAAATCCCGCGTGTTTAAAACATCGCCTTTTTCATCACAGACGTACCCTGAAATTTTCACTTTTGTTGGGTCTTTTATCATTGAATTTTTTGTTTTAACGACGCCGACTACTCCTGAGCGTGCAAGAAGGTTAACTTCATCTGTCATCTCACTGGGCACTAAACCCTCGTAGAAATCGGGGGCATACCTGTTTCCAAACACAAAGATTGCTTTTGTGCCGTCATGAATCATATGTATGCGTCCTGATGCGTTTTCCAGAGATGAATGTTGTCCGATACAGTCGATTATTCCGTAAATGAGGTCTCCTGCCTGCGGTGGCTTGTCAAAAAGTCGGTAGTATTTGATTTGGCTTGGTTTAATCGTAAGCGCAGCGCTTGGAAAAATGAACCCTCTGCCTATTTTCTTAGTTGTTATCTTGTTCGTCGGTGATATTGTCAAAATTGTCATTTTGCTCCTCGCTGATTCGGCCATAATCCGATTTGTTCAAGGGTTCTTCTCTGGCGAGAAGTCCTTTTTCCGACAGACTCGCGCAGGTTACGCAATATCGGGCCCACGGAATCGCTTTTAATCGGGCCTTTGGGATGGGCTCTGCGCCGCCTTCACAAATCCCGTATGTATTGTTTTCAATACGCTCCAGTGCGTCATCGATTTCCTGAAGGAGTCTCCTTTCGCTGCCCACAAGCCCTAAAGTGTTTTCCAGCTCGAAAGTGTCCGTTCCTGCATCGGCCAGATGAATGGGCATATTTGACAAGTCGCTCCTTTGCTTCCGCAGTGTCTCATCTTCCATATGAGTTACATTGTCAAGTATTTCGCTTCGTTTTGCCAACAGCAGAGCTTTGAATTTTTCTATTTCGGCCGGTGTCAGGTTGATTTTGCCTTTTCGTCCTTTCTCCATAGTAGTCTCACTATCCACAAGTAAGTTGTATCAGTACTTTATAGCGTAACTTTAACAGATAAAAGTCATCGCTCAAGGAATGTGCATAAGCTCCTTACAAAAACCCGTCTTAGCGGCCAAATGTTCTCCCGACCATTGCGGCATCGATGCTTTTTTCGCTGAAAACGTCCAAAGCGGCCTTTTTCAGCTTTTTGCCGGTCTTTTGGCTCTTTTCTGCGACCTGCTTTTCCAGGGTTTTTCTGTCCTGGTTTCCATAGGCTTTGACTATTTAGTCAAAACTGACCAAATGGTCAAGGAAAAAAAATTGACTTTCACCAGGAAATTATTATCGTTATTTTAACTGAAGCAAGGCCGATAGCGGACGTTGTAATCGGCCGATAGGTTCTAACGCTTGGAGTTAGTATCAGTAAGAGGAGCAAAATTTGGCAATTGTTTTTTTAATCAACCGGTTTTATAAAGTGAAATTAAAATAGAAGGAGTGTCAGATGAACAATCCTGTCCCTACCCAAATATTCCTGACCAAAGGAGTCGGACAGCATAAATACCAGCTGAAGTCCTTCGAGGCGGCGTTAAGACAGGCTGGTGTAGCGCAGCAGAATTTAGTTCAGGTATCATCGATTCTGCCGCCAAGATGCAAGATGATAAGCTTAGAGAACGGATTGAAAAAGCTGATTCCGGGTCAAATATCCTACTGTGTGCTGGCCAGGGCCGATACGGATGAGCACGGCCGATTAATAGCTTCTTCGATAGGAGTCGCACTACCCAAAGATGAAGACCAGTGGGGATACCTCAGCGAGGTGCACGGCCACGGTATGAACAGCCAGCAGGCCGGAGACCTGGCTGAAGACCTGGCGGCAGGCATGCTGGGGACAACTTTTGGTCTGGAGCTCGACCCGGACAAAGCCTGGTCGGAAAAAGAACAGGCCTACAGGTCCAGCGGACTGTTTGTTAAGACCACCAATATTACACAAACTGCCAAAGGCATGGAAGGTCTTTGGACTACTACGGTAGCAATAGCAATGTTTTTGTTTGATTAAACACGCCGACAGGATTTGCCATGAAAGAAGCAATTAATTTTGGGTATTTGCCCGAAGAACATTCTAATCCGGAGGATGCCGGCATAGTTATCATTCCTGTTGCCTACGATGGAACAAGCACTTGGCTCAAAGGTGCCGACAAAGGGCCGGCAGCGATTCTTGAAGCCTCTGCCAACATGGAGCTTTACGATATAGAGACTGATTCGGAGGTTTATAGGAAAGGTATATTTACCGAAGAGACAATAGGCGGAGAAATTTCCACTGCGCAGATGATTGAAATAGTTACGGAAACCTCAAAGTATTATCTTGAAAAAGGCAAGTTCACGGTGGTCATAGGCGGGGAGCACTCGGTCAGCATCGGCCCAATTAAGGCCCATACGAAACAATACGAGAATCTGACTGTTTTGCAGTTGGATGCTCACGCCGATTTAAGAGAAGAATACAACGGCTCAAAATATAACCACGCCTGTGTTATGGCCCGCGTCAAAGAGCTTTGCCCGATTGTACAAGTTGGTATCAGGAGTATGGATTACTCTGAAAAAAAATCCATAGACACGTCCAGGACGTTTTTCGCAAAGGACATATACGACAACACGGACTCGCCGGGGCGAAGCCTAGCGCAGCCCGGTTGGATTAAGAAAGTTATTTCCAAACTCTCTGATAATGTGTACATAACAATCGACCTGGATGTATTTGACCCTTCTATAATGCCTTCCACCGGAACTCCTGAGCCGGGCGGACTATTTTGGTATGATGTGCTGGCTTTATTGAAGGCAGTTTCCGGGAAGAAAAATATTGTCGGCTTTGACGTTGTTGAGTTATGCCCCGGTGAAGAGAACAAAGCCCCGGATTTCCTCGCCGCCAAGCTTATCTACAAGTTACTAAGCTATAAGTTCGAGCTTGACCATAAATAAAAAGACCCCGCCAGCCAAAGAGAATGGTCTTATGAAATAACTCGCAGTTTCTTTCCGATTGCGTATTGCCGGACGGATTCGATTTCATCGGCGTAAGGTCTGCGGTTTATTTTGGGGTGTAAGTGTGCCTGGTAGCAGGGGCGGTACTGGTCCATCACATTTATGGCTGTTTTCGAGCTGATTTGCTCTGCTAAAAAATCAATAATCTCAAAGCTGCCTGCCAAATTCTCCGGCAAAACAAGGTGCCTTACCAAAAGCCCGCGCGTGGCAAGCCCTTTAACTTTTACCGCGGAAACCACGGAGTGCGCAGAGATTACTTCTTGTTTTTCCTCAGCGGTCTCGGCGTTCTCTGCGGTGAAACTTTTTTCAATTTGCAAATCGCCGACCTGTCGGTGCATCTCTTTGACGGCCTCGCGGTTCACCTGCGGGTAGTCGGCTGCACCGGACAGCTCCTGTGCAGCCGCCGAATCCGAATACTTCATATCCGGCATATAAATATCCATAAAGCCATCGAGCATCTTTAACGTTTCAACCGAATCGTATCCGCCGCTGTTATAAACCGTCGGCAAAGTCAGGCCGGACTTTCTGGCCAGTTCAAGAGCAGCCGCAATAGCAGGGACAACGTGAGTAGGCGTAACGAAATTGATATTGCTGCAGCCGTAACTTTGTAAATCGAGCATAGATTGAGCCAACTGTTCAATTGTCATCTGCCGGCCGCTGCGATGATGGCTGATATCGAAGTTCTGGCAGAAAAAGCAGCCGAGGTTGCAGCCGGCGAAAAATATCGTCCCCGACCCCCCTTTACCGACGAGGATGCTTTCCTCGCCGAAGTGCGGGCCTGTGGAACTGACCACCGGCATATCGCCGATTCCGCAAAAGCCGATTTCGCCCTTACCGCGGCTGACTTTGCACTTACGCGGACACAGCGTGCAGGGATTCATCATCTCCCACAACTTTTGCACTGTTTTGCTTAATGAGTCGATACTACTTGGTGAAGATGCCATATTTGGTTTTTTTCAGGCAAGAAGCTCCGGTGTTATCATCCACTCTATTCGCCATTGATTTTTTTCGCAGCGCTCTAGGCATACGATACCGCCATTTTTGAAAGCCACCATATTGGCCGATTCGGCCCCGGCTAAAAGCAGCGATGCTAATTTGCTCAAAAAGGGCAGATGCCCCACGACCATAATATCGCCGTCGGCCGAGACAACCTCACCCCTAAATGCCTTAACGTCGTCATTCGGCCCAAGACCGTCGTGGACAGTGTGCGTTTTTATTTTGATAGCTTCGGCTAAGATTTCGGCTGTTTGGGCAGCCCGTTTTTTTCCGCTGTACCACAAATAGTCAACACACAAATTCAAAGGTTTTATGAACGCAGCGACTTTCTGTATTTCACTGCGTCCTTCTTCGGTTAGCGGCCGCTGTGGGTCTATTTGCTCTGAAGCCGCTTTTGCGTGCTGAACAAGGTATAATTTCATCTTTGACCTCCTTTTGACAAAATCTGTTCAGGATTATTATAACGTAACCCTTTAATTTAACAATTGCTTATGCAGTACCGAGTAATGTTTGTCACGATATGTCTCGAAGTTTGTCCTTCAAGGCACGGTAGTCAGTTTTACCTGTCCCGAGGGTGGGGATTTGTTCGAGCTTAACGACCCTGCGGATATTGTGCAGGCCTGAGAGACCGGCCTGGCGGATGTGGCGATTAGCAACCTCGCGGTCTATTTCGCAAGTGGTGAAAAGGACCAACTCCGGGTGCTCATCATCAGCAGTGGCTTCGACCGCCAGGACCGGCTTATCGGTGTCACCGGCGAAACAGCTTTCCAAAACGGCTTCTATGGCAGGCAGAGAAATCATCTCGCCGCCTAATTTTACGAAACGTTTGAGCCGAGCGCAGAATGAGAGCACGCCATCTTTATCCACGCTTACAATATCGCCTGTGGAGTACCACTGTTTACCCTGAATATCTACAAATGGATTGGCGGAAGCGGAACCGAGATAGCCGTTGAAGACACTTGGGCCGCGAACCAGCAGGATTCCAGCCCCGCCTCTCGGAGAGGCGGGGCCAGTGCCTGCTGCTGTTAATGGTTTGCTGGTTTCCGGGTCGATAAGCAGATACTCCAAAGAAGGCAGGACTTTGCCGATGGTCAAAGGTCGCGGGTCATTTTCATCGTTAAGAGATATGATGGGCGAACATTCTGTAACGCCGTAGCCTTCAAGGATAACAGCATTACTGCAGCGCTCCTTTAATGCCGAATAGAGCTTTTCGGAGCATTTTTCGGCGCCTGTAACAGCAAGCCGCAGTGAGGAGAGCTGCTGCCTTATTGATGCGCGAACGATGCCGTTGAGCAATGTAGGTGTGCCGATGAGCAGGGTCACGCGATAGGCTTCAATCAATCGTCCCCCCATACCCGCGTCCATAGGGTTGGGGTGATAGACTGTACGTACGCCGCCGCACAGCGACAGAAGCATCGTACCGGTAAGCCCAAAGGAATGGAACGGAGGCAGGATGCCAATGAGCCGGTCGGTTTCGCGTATTGTTACCACACTGAGGACATCCCGCAGATTCGCAAGCACGTTGGTATGGGTGAGCGGCACGGCCTTGGGCAGAGTTTCCGAGCCGCTGGTGAATATGATGGCTGCTGTGGCCGAGACCTTAGCATTATACAACGATGTCCAGCTTATGTATCCGGCGAGCCAGGCACGTAACTTAGCAAGGCGGGAGATGTCACGGGAGAGCGCCTCAACAAAGACAAGCCGGTCGTTTACACTTGAAAGGTCGATGCCCTGTGAGGTAATTTTGTTGACCAAGGACTGGGTGGTGAGCACGTGCTTAACGTTTGCCAAGTTGAGCGATTCAATTAAGTTACGCGGGCCGGTGGTCCAGTTGACCATTACAGGCGTCTTGCCCGCAAAAAGCGTCGCCAGATAGAAGATATCAGCGGTGACAGAGGCCGGCAGCATTATGCCTACACAGACACCATTCAGATTTTCAATGACGGGCTTAAGTAACAGACAAGCGATAACAAGGTCACGATAGGATTTTTCGCCACCGGACTGGTCGGCAAGGATGATTTTTGAAGGCGATTGCACAGCCTGCTTCAGAAAGACCTCCGGCACTGATATACCTGGGGGTATTGTGAGTCTTCTCTTGCCGGTATCATTAAACCAGCGTGGCGAAACCGGCGCCATCGAAACCTGCCCTGAGTAAACAAAGTCGCCGCACGCTGCGAGGACACAGTCACCTACCGTATGAATCGCATCGGCATCGGACAGGAGGAAACCAAATTCCTTTTCAAGCCAGATAGTCAGGTCTGTTCGAGCAAGGCTATCCATACCAAGGTCACGGGCGAGATGGTCGCTATCCCCCTGAGGGGAGATGCCTGTAAGATTAGATAAGTAATTTAGAACCATTTGGCGGGTCGCAGGCGGTATAGAGGACTGAGCACCCTCGAGTTTGGCAGGGGAGGCCTCCGGCAGTGTAACGGGGCCGCCCTTTTCCCAGATGGTGTAGGGTACGTAAGTATTATGTTGGGCGTCGGTATTGTAGAACGCTTCAAGGAAGCGGTTGAGTGTGTTACGGTCGGCGGAGCGAGGCAAATCGGGCGGTTCGTAAAACTCGATTGTCACGTTGCGGCGAGGAGCAAAGAATATGCCGCTGGCGAGCAATGAGAAGAAACCTTTGCGAAGTGTTTTTGCGACTTCCGGCTTGCGGCCTAAAGCCCAACTGAAGCCGCTGCCCCACAAACCCCTGATACGTATCAGCACCACGCGCACATCAGGGCAGCGCTGCAGAATGCGCTCGACTGCGCTGTTACCGCCGAGGTCTTCAAGGTAACTGCGATATGCACGACCCCCAGGCCAAAGCAGGAGGTTTTCACCGTGCCTGAGGCCTTCGATGCTTTCATCGAGAACCTTTTCTACTTCGCTGCGAACCACGGAGCCATACTTTGTCATACTGGGAAGAATACGCACACCCGTGCGGCGGGCCAACCAGCGAACCAGGAACCTGTCAACCTGGTCTTTATCGGCAAGCGCTCGCGGAGCGAAAGGAGTGCGCAGATAAGCAGCGAGGATAATCGGGTCGATGAGAGCAGGGTGGTTCGGCAGAAACAGGATGCCCTTTTTGCCTTTGACGGCAACGGCTTCGATGCCACTAACGCTGAGGCGGTAGCGCAGCGATAAAAGCCATTTGGTAATCGTTCGCAGTAGAAAATCAATCCCGCACCAGTTTCTTCTTGCACAGGCGGTCATATTGGCTTATGTTAAGAAATTGGTGCAGGATAGTCCAGCAGAGAGCGATAGAATATGTTCACTATTTAGTGAGTCGAGACCAGGGATGAGGGATGATGGATGAGAGACGAGGGACGAGAAGTGCGAGTAGCTTTAGGACAATTTAACGCCCTGGTAGGCGATTTGGCCGGCAATGCCGAAAAGATGCGCAGTATCTATATCGAGGCGATTCAGTCTAACGTGGACTTGCTGGTCTTTCCGGAACTGGCCATTTGCGGTTATCCACCGGAAGATTTGCTGCTCAAGAAGCATTTTTTAGAAGATTGCCGCCTGACCGTCGAGAAGCTCGCTGCCGACTGCCCGGAGGGAACCATAATAGTCGGCTTTGCCGAACAGTCTCAAAACAACTGTTACAATTCCGCCGCTGTATTGCAAAACGGCGCGATTCGCAAAATTTATCGAAAGGTACTCCTGCCAAATTACGGTGTGTTCGATGAGCGAAGGTACTTTCAGGTCGGCACCAAGCCCGGGGTAATCAAGGTGGCCGGATTCGCTGTTGCTGTCACCATTTGCGCAGATGTGTGGGATATTAAATGGCTGGCCAATTTCCTCAGGGACGTCGGGCAAATCCAAATGGTTCTAAACATCTCGGCTTCGCCCTTTTATATGGGCAAGACCGAACAAAGACAGGCGATGCTTAGCCGGTGTGCAAAAGAATTTAATTGCGCTGTTTCCTATTGTAATCTTGTTGGCGGCCAGGATGAAATAGTTTTTGACGGCCGAAGTATGTTCGCCGATTCGAGCGGCAAAGTCGCCGCTTGTGCAAAGGCATTCGATGAGGATTTACTGATTGCGGATATCACCGCCACTGATAAAGGTGTGCGAATAGAACCAATAACGCCGCCGTCACCCCAGCCGACTGATTTGCTCGATGAGATTTACCAGGGGCTTGTGCTCGGGGTAAGAGATTATACCCGCAAGAATGGTTTTGCGAAAGTCCTGTTGGGCCTTAGCGGAGGTATAGATTCTTCTGTAACCGCTGCTATTGCCGTTGCCGCATTAGGTGCTGAGAATGTTGTCGGCATTACGATGCCCTCGGAATTCAACAGCCCCGAAACAATAGCCGATGCTGAGAAAGTGGCAAAAAATCTGGGTATCGAATTTCTGAGTATTCCGATTGGGCCGACACTCAAGCAATTCGACCATGCATTAAGGCAGGCCCCCGGCTGGGACCCCGCCTCTCGGAGGGGCGGGGTTGCTTATGAGAATCTGCAGGCCAGAATCCGCGGCAGTATCCTGATGTCGCTGAGCAACAGCACCGGCTCTTTGGTACTGACAAGCGGCAACAAAAGCGAAACCGCAGTTGGCTATGCCACTCTTTATGGTGACACAGCCGGCGGCTTCGCAGTGATAAAAGACGTGCCGAAAACTTTTGTTTATAAGCTGGCTAAACATATAAACAAAATAACAGGGCGGCAGATTATACCTGCTGATGTAATAACCAGAGCTCCGAGTGCTGAGCTGAGGCCCGGCCAAAAAGACAGCGATACTCTGCCGGATTATGATTTACTCGATAAAATCCTCAAAGGATACGTGGAAGAAGACAAATCTGCACAGCAGCTTGTCGAATCCGGCCTGCCAGAAGATGTGGTCCATAGTGTCATTCGTATGGTTGACCGTAACGAATACAAAAGAAGGCAATCGCCGCCGGGGGTAAAAATTACACCAAAGGCCTTTGGCAAAGACAGAAGATTGCCCATTACAAATCGTTACAGTTCTTGTGACGATGCAATGTAGCTATAGTTCAGTCCCCATTTCTTTCGACGGCTGTTACCACACCTTTTTTGGCATGTTTATAAATCAAATGAAGATTGCGGATATATATAAAGGTATTCAACGAAAAGCCCAATATAAATACAGGATTTTTTATGTGAATGGAGTAACTAAGCAAGATGAAGCTGCCGACCAGCGATATGAACCAGAAAGAAGTCGGCACGTGAGACTTTTTTTTGTATTCGCTGACTATCCACTGAAGTATAAATCGTCCGCCGAACACCACTTGTCCCACTAAGGCTACGGTCGCCCAAACAGGATCGCCTACTATCTGCTCAGTTATCGCGCTTTTAAAAAATTCAATTACTGAATTTAACATAACTTTTCTCCAGTTTTTAGTAAGTTGCCCATTACATCATAAACCAATCTTTGGTAAAATTAAAGAACCAGCTAAGTTTTAATTGATTATCAATGATTGATTATTGTAAATGGCTTTATCGCACCGACAAAAACTAACTATACTCTTACTGCTGCTTTATTGGCCTGGTGTCTTTGTCCTTGCACATATACCCATTCCGCAATTGGTTTACAAAGCCCAGGTGTCCGATAAAAGCCTTCATTTCCTTGCATATCTCGTTCTGGTTTTTCTGCTGTGGTTTGCAATCAGTCCCAACAAAAAGGTAAACTGGCGCAAAGCCGCTGTTTGGTGGGTGCTTTTCGTGGTGGTTTGGTATGGGGTTGTTGACGAGTGGCTTCAGAGCTATGTTGGACGCACTTGCGATTTTACGGATTTTTTAGCAGATTTGGCGGGTACGCTTGCAGGCTTAATCCTGTTTTCGTTTTTCACCTTTTGGCCTGTGCTCCTTGTGGTGATGGGTACCACTATCTTTACTTTAACAAATTTTACACGAGCAAATCTGGCTGATCTGGTGCCGATTACAAATGCAATGTTTCATCTTTTTGCCTACGGATTTTTTACTATGCTGTGGATTCAAAATATACATCTTTTCCTGCCGATGAAAGCTCCTAAACCTAAATGGATGATAACAGCATTAGCCCTGCCTATATGCTTTCTGTTAACTGTAAAATTATTTTCCGTAATTTTCGGCAAAGATTTTGTAGTGCAAGATGTAATCATCTCTGTTGTAGGAATAACAGCTGTCGTCGCCACAATTTACCTGATTGCTTTATTTCGCCCCGCCCCTCCGAGGGGCGGGGTTCGCAGGGGTCTCACTCAGAAATTGTCACCCTGATACTTTTTGAGGTTTTTGAAAGGCCTGTACATTGGGTCGCCTATCAAAACCAACTGCCAGGAATTAAATGGGTTTGTGTGGTAGTATGCCTCAACAAGGCAGCGGCCATTAAATAGCTCCAGGAAAAATTCTTTTGGCTCAGGAAACGAATGAAGATATGGCTCGGCCACCGCCCCCAGCGTGGCGGTTATTCCATCTTTGAGCATAGCCGGACACCATTGGCTGCTGTTTGGGTCGCGAAGGTCAACCGCTTCCCAGCTTGAAATGTGATACCCTATCGCACCATCAACGAAATCGAAGGCATCAACATACTTCTTCAGACTATACCAGCCACAATAAATGGCCGTTTGCGGACATGAATTTGGTTCGAAAAGTTTCTCTGTTCGCTCCTCTTTAACAGTCATTTCTGTTCGAAATCTTGTAAATACTGCTAAATCCCGCAAAGATTGGTCAAAATGGCCGGCCGAGTAAGGATTTTTGTCATCTATAATGCCCCGTGAATCGATGTAAGCAATGCCTCTTAATCCTGTTTTTTCTGCTGTTATTGCTTTATCAATAAGGCCTTTTGCTATCTCGAAGCTCGGCCCATCAAGGCGGGAAACCATAAGCGTGTTAGAATACAGACCCAGCGGATTATCCTTTAGTCTATTCGGCTGCCAGCGATACAGCTCATAGTTGCCGAATAGTACCATTGATAGTTCACTGTCCACTGACGCATTTGTTTCTTTGCCGATGATAGGGTCAATTTCGGACTGCAGCTGAGCCAGTTTACGTTTGATATCTTTCATTTCTCTGGAGGTATCGGTTACACCGTTCTGCTTTAACTGTTCAATCTTGTTCTTTTCCTGCTCAGCCAGTTTTTCCAATTGCGTTAGTTTATCTTGCTGGTCCTTTAACGGCCCGCGCCTCCCTACCTTGATTGGCACACCGTATGTTGTCAGCAGACATTTGATTTCAGCAGCAAACTCACGGCTGGACAATTCTTTGCGAATAGGCTCAGCAAGCTGTTTTTCATAATCATTTCTGGCGATTGTGTCGTTGAGGGCCGCTCCTAAAGGCAAGGTGAGAATATTGCCTGCCGGTACGCCTCGTTTTGCGCAGTAATATTGGGCAATTTGTACAGATGCTCTAATGTCGCTGTTTGCTATTACCAGAATCTCATCCGGCTCGAGCGCAAAAACCGAAGCACAGCATAGTGCGTGGGCAAAAAACCATCCTATGATTAGCTGGCGCAGAATGTTTTTCATTGCGGGGTAAATATTCCGGCCCCAGTTTACTTTTTATCCGCTTGGCCCCTGGTGAGTTCGGTTTTAGAATACCTTTTCTCGTATGTGTTCTTTCGCCCAAACACCTGTGCAATGGTTGTAAGAATTATCTTTATGTCGGTCAAAAAACTTGCTGTTTCCACATATTTGACATCGAGCTCAAGTTTTTCTTCACGTGTAAGTTCACCTCTACCGGAAATCTGTGCCAGGCCTGTCAGGCCGGGTTTAATAAGCAGCCGCTTTTTTTGCTTTTCGTCCCACTCGGCTATTTGTGAGACATACAGCGGTCGAGGTCCGACAATACTCATATCCCCTTTCAATACGTTAAACAATTGTGGCAGCTCATCAAGTGAATATTCACGAAGGAACCTTCCTACTCTTGTCAGGCGTAAGTCATCAGCAGCTTTTGGACTTGGCCCAAAGGGGTCAACCTCAGTTTTCATAGTTCGGAACTTGTAGAATATAAACGGCCAGCCGTTTTTGCCTGCCCTTTGTTGCTTGAATATCACCGGCCCCTTACTGGTCAGTTTTATGGAAATAGCTATAACGACGAAAACCGGCAGCAAAAATGTCGTTACCAGCAGTGCAATCAGTATATCAAAAAAACGCTTACAAAGCCGCTCCATTTACCATGCCTATCCTTGTCTTTGCCATTAGTCAGGCCTGCTTTTTCATTCACGCTTATATTCTAATACTTTGCCAGGCTGCCGCTTGCGTTGTAGTCCAAACTTAAAAGGCGCTATCAATATTCCCCAAAGTGACCCTGCACCATAGGCCAAATGCAACTGCACAAAAGCAAGAAACACCAGAATACTTGAAGTTCTTGCGTCACCTGCCAGCCTGAAAGCCGATACCACCGCAACTGTAAAATAAACCAGTAGCTCCCAAGCAAGTACCAACCACGCTGGCCACCAGGCAAGACCCACCAAACTTAAAACCAATATACTTAAAACAAAACCCAAAGGCACGAAATGCCTTAAATTCAATCCCCCACCTGTGAGCCAGATGGTATAAAGATTCCAAAGCCCGTTTAGAAAAGCCTGATTGCGCAGTCCCGCAAGCGTTGACCGATTGTAATATCTCACCCGGATTTCAGGTGAAATAACAACTTTGCCTCCCTTCCTGCGGATTCTCTTGCTTAATTCTATATCTTGGTTCCGAACAAGCCGTTCATCATAAAAACCAAATCTGTCAAATACATCACGCCGAAAACCACCAAAAGCACTAACATCCGCTTCCCGTTCCGGCCCTGGCACGCGAGGCCCCGACCCGACACCAAAGCGGCTCGACGTGGCCACAGCAATAGCCCTACCGGTTGGAGTATCCTTACCCGGAATGGTCACCAGATATCCACCAACTTGGTCTGCATCTGTCCTCTCGAAGACCTCTATGCACTTATCAACGTAGTCTGACGCATATTCAGCATGACAGCCGGCACACATAATAAAGTCCCCCTGCGATTGCTGAATGCCAAGATTCATACCCGCAGGCATAATCTTTCGAGGGTTTTCTATCAAGTGAACTCTATTGTCCTGCTCTGCATACCGCCGAACAACCTCACAGGTCTTGTCCGTGCTCATGCCATCTACACAAAGAATCTCAAAATTGTTGCACCCCTTAATTTGCCGAAGGAGCGAATCTATACACTTACCAACAAATTTCTCTTCGTTCCGCATTGGAATAATAATAGATACAAACATCAACCTATAATCTCCTGGGGTTCTACTGTATTTAGCGAAACGGCTTCAAGGCGGTCGGCTAATTTTCCCCGGGCAAACTCTCGCTCGGCTAAAGAGCGGGCATTGATGCTCAGCAATAACCGGCTAACTCAACATTTAACCGTTACCTCCAACACTGATAATGTCTGTGCGGCCAGTTTATCTCTGCTAAACATTTGCTCTGCTACTTGTCGAGCGTTTCGCCCCATTTCCAGTAGTTGTTTTCTATGTTCACTAAAATAAATCACTTTTTCGATAAATTCATCGAGGTTGCATAACTCACAGCCAAATCCAGCTTCATTTTCTTCCAGGATTTCCCGCTGCCAGCCGGAATAGTTCAAAAGAACCGGTTTGCCGGCACTAAGACCATCATAAAACTTGTTAAGCGAGGCATGTCTTTCTATAATTGGGAAATTCCCAATCACAACCATAATAACGTCCGCTGCCGCCATAATCGGCGGAAGCTGTTGTTTAGCCACAGAAGGTAAAATTTCCACATTTTTCAAACCAAGCTCTTTGACCTTGTCTTGCAGGGTACCTTTTCTAAAGCCCTCTCCTATCAATACAAACAGAATATCCTGATAGCCTCTAAGTTTATCGGCAACATCGATAATAAACTCAAGACCGGTAATCTTTCCCATAGCTCCGGCATGAAGAAAGACAAGTTTATCGCCCCAGCCTTTTTCCTTCCGAATTTCTCTACCGTCAACTTCAGGGGTAAATAATTCCAAATCCGCGCCGTTAGGTATAACATAAACCGGTTTTTTGTCTTTTACAATATTCTGAATTGATTCGGCCATACCCTCTGAAACCGCAACAATTGCTGAGGCATTTTTGTAAATTATCTTTTCTAACCATAATAAAATCTTTATTAATAGTTTATTATGCAAAATCCCCACTTCAATAACACTTTCAGGCCATTGATCACGTACCTCAAAAACAAAGGGTACACGTTTCAACCATTTTAGCACTATAGCTGGAATCCCAACTGTCAAAGGAGTGCTCGTAGCATATATTACATCCACATCCTTGACCCTTAAGCCAGCATAAATACT
>Ga0315282_10008841_pt1 | contig 16184 bp, 12 predicted proteins | sample YL17G07_20_MG_FD_203693 | JGI IMG/M metagenome (GOLD analysis project Ga0315282, IMG submission 203693) | Sediment microbial communities from Yellowstone Lake, YNP, Wyoming, USA - YL17G07_20 | ecosystem: Environmental > Aquatic > Freshwater > Lake > Sediment | place: USA: Wyoming | collected...
TCGCATTAGCTTTGCTGATGACAATGCTGTTTGTGGAATTCAAGCTGTCACAATCCAGGGAGAAGGACGCAGTCATTTTAGTGCTTTTCCTGAGCGCCACTGTTGCACATGGATTCCTGCAGATCTTCTATGTCGTCTACATTGGTGTCAGATCGATATGGAATCATGCAGAACTCAAGAAGGTAATACTCTTCTTGGTGGTCTTTCTCGGGTTCAACATGTTTTCCAGCGGCGCGAGTTTCCCATGGTTGGTCTTGATCATTCATCAATCCATTCTTGAGGTCCTTGGTGCATCGGAATATCAACAGGTCCTTGCGGTAACCGCCCGCTTGACAGGAAACTTGGTCGTGCAGCAAATCTCCCGGATTACGGTGGTACTCGCCGCAGTCATCTCTCTATTGAGTCTGGTCATGGGCTGGAGGCGGAGACTGACCAGATTCGACAAGGATCTGACCATAGCTACCGTCCTGCTGGGACTTGCCGGAGGGATCGCGTCCTTGTTGGGTACTAGAGGTGCTCAGCTCGGGGCGTTGGTACTGGCATTTGGCGCCTCTTTGTTTCCTGGCAAATCGAAGTTCCAATGGCGAAGACTCATGGTTTTTGCGCTTGTGCTTCTCTCCATTTCTCTGCCAATGCACTCGAGATTTGATTACTACCTGTATCAACCCAGCTACACTGTGCGTAGCGTTGGTTTTGTTACTGATCATCTGTCAACGCAGACTAGGCCACTCACCGCATTCGTTCCTGACGAGTTCCAGACAGAGTTTTTGTTGGTGGGTGTCGAAGCTTTCACATTCGCTCCAAGCCTGCATCCATCTCAGAAATACGACTATGTTCTTACGGACCTGCAAACAGACCGTTATGTCCTAGTCAAAGATGTATCCTATCCTCAGGCCGTGACAGAGTGCTTTGAGCACGGCAATCGACTCTACGACAGCGGCTTCTCGAAACTGACCTGCTCTCCTTCTGTGAGCGCATGAAACGACTCCAGCTGACGTAGCGGCATGTTGCGGAATAATGCGATCAGAAGGACTTTCCATACTCGGCGAACGGGCAACGACAGTCGCAGCTCAAAGCAGTACCCGCCAGGATCTCCTGAGGGAGATCTACGCTGAGAATCAGCGCTGATCCGCATAGATTTCCGGCTTAGGATGAAGCGGTGCCAGGTATGCTATGCTGATGAACGAGTTCCCTTACCGTATGGATAAGTGTGAACCAGATAGAGGTGATCTGAGAGTCGGAGAGGTTCTCCTGAACATATCTTCGTCCTGTAGCACCATAGCTTCGTCGTAGATCAATATCGTTCAGCAGCCTCAGTATTCCATTCGCCAATGCCTCCTCATCGCAGGGAGAGACCCCCACGACACACTTGGCTCGCACAAGTTCTTCGATTGTTTCATTTGCTTCCGAGATCACCACAGGCAGTTCCATAGCCATTGCTTCGAAGACGACATTACCTGCACCAGCTCTCCAGATGAACGGAAACGCCGCCAATGTTGCACTCTTCATGTACCTTGGCACATCACGATGGGGAACAAGCCCAACCATCTCGACGTGCCCACTGATCCCGAGGCGGTCTACCAACGATTCCAACTCACTTCGAAGAGGTCCGTCTCCAACAATCACCAATCTCGCATCCGAGCGACGTCGCACAATATGATTCATGGATGCAATGAGTGTGTCAACCCCATTCTCTGATGATAGACGACCGACGAACAGAATTGTGGTTGCTATTGAAGTGCAGGTCGGATCATTCATGAACAGACCCAAATCGACCACGGCACCGGGTACTACAGCCAAGTGCGTTAGAGGTATCTTGTATGTGCGATTCAATGTCCCAACTATCTCCTTCGTTGAAGCAACAATCGACGGCCCCTGTGAGAGCATCTGATAGAGCTTGTCAATGCAATATGCTCTCAGCTGATCCAATCTCGACCCCGAAAGTAAGCGGGGTCTAATCGAATCGAACCAATCCGATCCTACAATGACGGGCACCATCGGAATCGAGCAGAGAAACCGCAGCAGACAAGCGAACGGTGGAGGAGTCGTTTCCATATGATACGCCAGCACGGTTCGACGGGACTTGGACAAGACCACGCAAACACGTAAGTAATCCCGCAAATTGTGAACTTCGATGATGTCGAATTTATCCATCAGTTGATCACGTTGAGATTTGTGAGTTATCGCTGTCACTTTCAACCCATGATCCGAGAGCACTCGACATAAGCCAGTGAAGAAAAGCCCAGGCCCACTCTCGTTGATAGGCCCCCAGAACACCACATCCGAGCGCTCGATACCCTTCATTCGACAGCAGCCACCAAGGAGATGTTACAGCCCAGCAATCTGCTTGACATGGAGGATTCAGCGACTATTGAGCAGTGCGGCACCGCAGGCGTGTGCTCCGCCCCCCTGGCGTGCAGTTTTCCAGAACAAGGAGGGAAAGTCGTGACCCAACGGTGAAGCACAAACCTCGTTTGGCAGTTGACTGCCCTTGTGTAGTCTCTGCGATAGCCGCGACTAATCATTCTTTTCGCTGACCTGACCGAGAACTTGAACTTGCGGAACAGTCCGAATATGATCGTCGGATGACTCATGACGCACAGTTCCCCTTCTTCACTGATGAAGGACTCACGTGGCGCGAATACAAAGCTATCTCCGGGATCATTGCCACTCAAGACCGCGCCACCTCGTGCGAATCCGAAGCGCCTTCTCCTTTATTGGTCTCGAGCTTGTATGATCATCCAAGAGGCTGCCCAATCATGCAACTGCTCTTCGTTCCTCCAAACAATTGGATGACGCACCCAAACCCAATGAGACATCACTTTCTGTTTGGGCGGCTTGCCGAGAATCATGGATGCAAAGTGTATGTAATCAACTACGACGGGCTCGGCAATTCCACTTCCGTCATCAACCCTGAGCTAGTGTTCCACGATGGTATTCAGATGATCCATCAGCATTCGTTACCCATTACTGACCCTGCTCTCTATTACATATTGAACTCCAAGAATACTTGGGATGCAATTCGCCATACCCTTGAGCAACTGCACATCGACGCTGTGGTCAACAGTAACATAGTCCCGGGGGTAATGGCGAGCATACTAGCCAAGCGCATGAAGATACCCCTGGTATACGACTGTGCCGAGTACTATCCAGAGTCGGCATCGGCGTATTTCAAGAGCCGATCACTCAAGCTGTTGGCACAGAACGTTGTCAAGGAAGCCATGAAATATGTGATCCGCAGGAGCGACGCTGTCATTACTGTGTCCGACTCTCATGCTCGACTTGTCAAAGATGTCGACCCAGGCAGTGCAGTACACGTAGTCCCAAACGGAGTCGACCTCAGGCTATTCAGACAATTTAGCACGAGTCAGTCAAGCGTACACGGAGTCTCGAGCACTAGAGAACTCAGGCTCGTGTATGTAGGTTCTGTCGACGAATGGTTGGACATGGAGTCGGTCATCAGAGCCATCAAGAACTTGAGTGGGGAGTTACGTATAGTGCTCACAATTGTGGGAGGCTCGCACGGGGAATTCTACCTTAGTCACTTGATGTCTCTGGTCAAGTCATGGAAGTTGGAGGAGCAAGTAAGATTCATGGGATTTGTTCCGTACCATCTGGTTCCTTCTTACGTTGCCTCAGCCGACGCTGCGCTATCACCATACAAGATACTGTTGAAGAACGATGTTTCGCCACTGAAAATCCCGGAGTACTTGGCATGCGGGAAGATCGTGCTATCCACTCCCGTTCCTGAAATCACAAGACGATTTGGCGATCTAGTCTACTTCTACGACAGCACTGAGGGTCTCAGCCATCTCTTAAGGCGGATATTCTCAGATCGCGCACTAATGGAGAAAAGAACTCAGGGTGCCAAAGATATACTGGAAGGATATTCTTGGGATACGATTGCGGAAAGATACTACCAGATAATTCGACTAGCGATCTCGGGTAGTGCCAAGGTATAGTCTTTCTCTGGTGGAAATAGTAGCATGGAGAGAATGGCCCGAAGCTTCAGGCAAAAGAGAATTCTCGTCTTCTGCGACTATCACCCCGGCTTGCTCGATAGCATGTCCCAGACCCTTGACCACATTGGGGTGACGCTGCGTGTGCTGGTCAGGAAGAGACATGTCTTCTATTGGAAAGACATAAGGACTCGCGTTATCAATCTTCCCCTGCGGGTTTTCTTCGAAGAGGAACCGGTGACTATTCCTTCGATCATCTCCCTCATAACATACTTGATCACAGCGACAATTGTCGGGACCATTGTCGTCGTCAGGCAAAGGCTCGAAGCAATCTTGGCAATATTCGCCTTTCCTCAGGGCACTGTCGCTTTCCTCGTGGGACTGATCACCCGCCGCAAAGTGGCGATACTTACAGATGGAGGAGACATCGATGTCCTCCTGAAGAGGGCATTGCTTCGGCCCATCATGTTGATGTGTTTGCGACGAGCGACCGTCGTCGGGGCACTGAACAATACAAAATCGAGCCTACTCCTTTCGCATGGAATCAAGACGCGACTATGTCCGACAATAGGTATCGATACATCACGTTTTGAGTATGTCCCCAATCGAGGGCAAGAATTCCTGATCCTATACGCGGGACGGTTGATTGCAGAGAAACGTCCTGAGCTTCTTCTCAAAGCATGTTATGGACTGAAGCAGCGAGGAGCTTGCTTCAAGGTCCTGCTTGCCGGAGATGGCCCTCTCAGAGAAGAGATTGCCAATGGCGTGATCCAAATGGGTCTGGCTGACATCGTTACAATGAAGGGTTACGTTCCACACTCAGAGATGCATGATCTGTTCCAAGAGTCTGCCGTCCTTGTCCTGCCTTCAGCCAGGGAGGGTGTTTCAGTCTCGCTTCTAGAAGCTATGTCCTCCGGTTGTGTCTGCATCGTTTCTGACATCGCCGACAACAAGGAACTCATACAAGACAAATACAATGGGATCACTTTCCGCGCGGATGATCAGGAGGACTTGACGGATGAACTCTACTGGGCAATGTCCCACCCCGTCGAAATGGAATCCATGGCTAAGAACGCGAGACGCCTAGTTGAGAGAGAGTACTCTTTGGATGCAGTTGGAAGCAAACTCAGCGCCGTGTTGTCGTCACTCTAGGAACATTGATGACGGCTCCCTTCGGTATTGAACCGGTTGATTCAAGGGCATTTCCACCCGACAACATTCTCAGCCGGGGTCAGGCGGAACAAACAACTGATATGGAACAAGGCAATGAATGGAGCTAGGAACCCAGTGGTCTCGGTGCAGAAAGGCGTCGTTGCGATCTACACAAGAGGTTTCAATCCACCCTACACTGAGGGGAAGATCGCAGCAGTGCGACCATTGATAAAGGCAATCGCACTATGTGGCTGGAAAACCCTAGTTTTGAACTTCAGGTACTCAACGCAGCGAGAAGTCCACCGGCACTTTGACTGTGGCATTTCCCAACACTCTGAAGTACGAATACCAGGTGCCCAGCGGAGCATTCTGTTTCACACTGAACCTCTCGTGTTCAAGATATCTTCGTCAATTTTGGAGAGCGTACTGACTCCCATTCTTTTAGCCCAGGAACTGCGGGCAAGACCCTTTGTTGTTCATTTGAACAATTGTTTCAAGTTTCCCCGTGCACTCCTGCGTCTGATTAGCAAGAAACCGGTAGCAATTCATGTTTATCAAATGCCCATACCGTCGTTGCTTCCGGACCTTCCTCTCCCCGTTGATGCCTACCTGGCCTCTTCGAGTAGAATAGCTAAGGTTCTGAAACCCCAATCCCATGGAGCTTCAATATTCACCTTCCCTCCAGCAGTCGACACGGAGTTCTTCGAGAAGAAACAGGGTGGCCGCCGAATGAACAAGACAGTTCTATACATCGGCAATCTTTCCCCAAATAGAATCCCAAACGATCTCTTGTTGGTCTTCCGAGAAGTACTCAGAGGAGAGCCGGATGCTTCATTTCGCCTAATTGCGCCTGTTAGCGTCAGAAACACCTCTCGGCAACGAGAGATAGAGACAATCTGCAGATCCCTAGGAATAGAAAAGGAGGTCTCTGTGTTCTTGACGGATATGGATGATGATAGGAAGTTGGAGGAGTACCGGGCTGTCAAGTGCTTCATGTTTGCTCCTTCGCGGGAATCACACGATGCAATTGAGCCACCATTGACTGTTCTCGAGGCGCTTTCATGTGGTCTGCCCGTGGTAGCGACTGAAACCTACTCAGTTGGGGAATCGGTGACATCCGCCAAGAACGGCTTCTTGGTCAGCCCAGAGAGCTATACTGACCTAGTTGACCGCACGATTCGCGTCCTACAGGCAGATGAAGATGTCTGGCAGGCCTGGTCTGCGCACGCTAGGACCACCGCTACTAGTAGGTTTTCGATATCATCAATGTCGGGCAGACTGACGAGGATATACTCCAGTATTCTCACTTGAACTGCGATACACCCCCAATGTGCGCTCATTCCATGCGTACCCGTAGCAAGCTTCAAGTCTGCCTCTAGTCGCTCATGGCTCATTGCCTGTGAGCAAGGCGTAGTGATCTGTGGATCGCATGAAGAAACCCAAGCCGAGGAGCGACGAACGGATTTCCATTGCTCCAATTTCAAGTCGGGGTAGATTGGTCGACCTGGAGGACCCTTGGAATTCAGTGGTTCGGAACTGCAGCACAAATCCGTTCCTTCTCTCAGGATTCCTAAGCCAGTTCATGGAGTTCCGGTCCTCGGAGGGCTGGCGCCCCTTGCTGATGTTGCTTACTCTGGACGGAATCGGAGTAGGCGCAGCCCCGCTGATGATGAAGACCCGGTTTGGGATTCGATTTGTAATGTTTCTGCCCCGGCCGTACTACTCACCCGACTTTGCTCTGGAGGCTAAGTGGCGAGCGGCGTGCATAGAACGGATAATGGATTTCCTATTTCGCGACTTGCGCATTGTGTTCTTGGATTTGACGATGCCAACCGAATCACCTAATCTGCCAGTGTTGGAAGCATACTGTGCGAAGAACCCGGCACGTTTCCGCAGCAGACAGCTTCGATCGGACGCTGGGAGACACAGGATAGTCCAAATCTGCAGCAGCTGGGATAGATACTGCTCCTCTCGAGGACACGACTTCAAGAGACACATCAAGGGAATCGAACGCGGTCTCAGTCACGCCGGCTCGTGGAAGATCACACATGTCGACGGACCAAGCAAGGAATCTGATGTGGTTCAAAGGATTCGTGATATCGAGAGGAGGAGTTGGAAAGAGCACTGGCGCAGTCAGACCCGAACTACAGATCAGGATCTCTCCATGATACTAAGAGGGGCAAAGTGCACATCCGAGTCTGAACCCGGTTTCGGATGGAGTACGTCCTTTCTGGATCTTGATGGGAAAGCCTTGGCGTACGCCTTGCTCATCGAATACAAGGGTGTGGCATACTTGGCCAAGACATCGTTCGATGAAAGATCTCGTAGATTGAATGTTGGATCATACGTGATCAATGAGGCAATCCATGAGTTGTTCGACAAAGCACAGGCCAAGACACTGGATTTCATCACGGACCTGCCCTTCATGAAGAGATGGACCTCTGTGCGTATCTCTAGAATCAGAATTGTGATGTCTCGGAAAGGCCCACTTCCGACCATCATAGGGTTCTTGATTCTTCATGCAAACGATGTTTTCGGGCGAATCTGGCGCTTGGTACACATCAGGCAAGCATGACTGCTGCTCTGATGTTCCGTGTAACTCTCGTTGTGCTCAATGATATATATAGGCAAAGCTTTGTACGATGCAACGCTGTTCAAGCGTAGACAGAATCAAGGCAGCATGTAATTGAAAGCGACAAGCCTGTTATGGTTGGTTTCACACCGACCTGATGTGCTGCACAGACTGCTGAACTCTGTCAGAAATCGTAAGGCCCAATCTGATTTGAGAAACCTATTGGCCAGCTTGCCGCTAAGGACTTCAGAATCACTGTCAGGTGTGGTAACGCAAGGGGATGTCCTCGACATCCCCGATTGGTATCCGGATGCAGCTGCATACCAACCAACACACTATCACGCCCTTCTAGCATTGTTGTCATATTTCAATTCCGACAGCATATTCTTTGATTTGGGATGCGGGAAGGGTCGAGTGCTGTGGTTCGTTGCATCAAGACGAAGGCTGAAGAGGATTGTGGGCTTGGAGATAGTGCCGAAGCTTGCACAGATCGCTAGAGAGAACATGGCGAAGTGTAAGCTACTCACACCGGTGACCATCATCGAAGAAGATGCTTGTCAAGCCGATCTCAGTGAAGGCACAGTCTATTTCTTGAACAACCCCTTCGGCGAAAAGACGCTACGTAGAGTTTTGCAGAACATCAGGACCAGTCTGCGCACTCATCCACGAAGAATCCGGATAATATACTACAACCCCAAATTCGCACACATATTTGACGACGACATTTGGCTTCGGCCAGAAGAGCACGACGGCGATTTCCGAGTATGGGAGAACGAATGCTAGTAGGTGTGACCAACTCGCGTATTGTAGTTAGCGAGCTTGTCGAGGGCTCCATCCCTTTGTGTCCAAGAACGATTGAGCATTGTGAGCACATTGTTCTCTGATATTCTGATAGCCATATGAGCCGCCATCTAGTTAGGGTTACAATCAAAGGGCCCCATAGAATCCGGTACGAGTGCCGGGACAACTCATACCGCATACCTACTTGCTTTTAGCATAGTTTCGCCTAGATCTGAAGGACCGATTGCTCAAGACCTTTCGTCACCGGAGAACTTGGAATGCTAACGTGCCGTCTCGTTGAAGGTCTGCACGATCTGGCAGAAATATCAGAGGCGTGGGACCGGTTGGTCGGACAGAGCGAATTCAACGACCTCTATGCGACAGCGGGCTTCGCACGGGCGTGGTGGAGAGCATACGGAAAGACTAGGTCACTTCGAATAGCGGTGATCGGGGACGACTCCTCGCAAGTAAGACTGATTGCCCCGTTCTATTCGGACATATCGAGACCCCTTGTCTGGAAGATCGTTGGAAGCTTCTCTGCTGACTACAGCAACTTGATCTTCAGGAGAGCGGACTGGAGGAGTCTGGACTGTTTCCGCTCGTGGCTTGTGAAGAACAGAGAGTGGCATGTAATTCTTCTCAACGGAGTGCCCAAAGAATCCTCCCTTTGTCGCTTTCATTACACCTGGGATATTGGTTCAAGCCTGCTTACCAATATTCGCTCAGTGATACGTTCTAGGCCGCCACTTGTCTATCGCCGATGGCGTTGGCGCCACCCCCTGATCAACAGAAGCAAGCTGCAATCATTGCGTAGCATGTTAGATGCCAAGCACTATCGCAAGCATGTCAACTGGTTCTCACGGCAGGGCACACTCCAGTATCACTGCATCCTAGATCCACGCGAAATCCTCACCCACCTTCCAGACTTCGCAAAGATGCACACTGGAGAATGGGCCGCAAGAGGGCAGAGGAGCCTCTACACAAGTGATGAAAGCCGTCGGTTCCATGAATACTTGATCGAGGAACTCGAACCTTATCGCGCAGTTCGATTGGATATTCTGACTCTGGATCATAAGGCAATTGCTGCCCACTTCGGATTCAATTGGAATGGCCGCGTCTACTATTACAGGCCCTGCTACGACCACACATTTGAGGATCACAGCCCCGGTAGACTGCTCTTGGCACATATAATCAAGCGAGCTGTCGAAGACGGAGCCAGCGAGGTTGATCTTCTTGGGGGTATGGAAGAGTACAAGATGAAACTCTCATCCGATATTCGTGCTACTGCTTCAATGCAGATGTATCGAGGGCTTGAGAGCCTTCCCTACGCAGTCTTGTCCCGACTTGGTTGCCTAGACAATTGAACCTCATCTCCATCCGGGGCAGACGGAGCACAGCACAGGCTCAGCGTAGTTTTCCGAAAGGCATCGTGAATCTTCACACCGAATGAGCAGGCCGCTCGTGGGATCCCCGACCGTTCCTTCACGCAAGAAATGAGTAGTCTCGCGACTTTCTACGTACGAACAGCGGCCCCGTTGGAGGGCAACCGGGATTTGAGGCGGGTGTAACTCACTTGAGTATTCTGCGGTCACATCACGTTCAACGCGGTCAGGTCACAGTCACATCCAGAATAGCACATGAACACCCAAGGCATCCTTCGAATGGTTCTCGGTTTCGCGTTAGTTCTAATCGTGACCACCCATGGATATGCCTCCGCTTGTGCAGCGTCGACTGGAAACCTTAGGCCCCAGCGCGTGTATTCACATTCGGAGAAAGGTGTGTTGATGGATGTGCACATTGTCCTAGATGGAGCATTGGGAGGACCGTCTCTATCCGACCTAAAGCAATCTCGATTCACTTTGGTTGGAACGTGTGTCTACTCTTGGTTCACTGTCAATAATTGGAACGCGCTAGCCGCTTGGGTGGCAGCCGTTCACCGCGAAGGTCTGAGAACTTTTGTGATGCTTTGGAGCGAAGCGGGGACGGCTGCGGCGTGGACTAGTCGGGCCGCTTCAATCGGGGTTGATGTCGTGATACTAGATGAACTCATCAACCGCTACAATGTGACGAAGCCACAGCTACAGTCGATTATACAAGCCGGGCTCAGCGCGAAGTCAAGCTTGCTCTTCATAGTGACTGAGTACATGCGACAGAACGTGGTAAGTGCTTATGAGTGGACCGCTGAGTATCGATGTGTGAGAGTTGCGACGGACAACTACGCCCACTTGGAGATTGCGGATCTCGGGATTCAACTAGCAAGCCAATATGGAAAGAGGCCTTTTGCCTGGCTGATGTTCAGCAGCGATTCCACCCGTGACCTTCAAAATGCGTGTTACCAGAATCTCGATACTTGGCTTACCCATATGAAACAGAACGAAATCGACCCTCTGTTCTACTACGTGGATTCGTCCGGCGCCTGGAAAACTACGTGGGCAAGTACATCAAACTTCTAGGTTTTCCTTTGAAACTACGACGTCGAGTTGGCTGCAACCTGCATTAACAAGCTACCGACTTGTATGGGGTATCCCATATACGTACTCGCAGAACACTCGCCCAAATTCGTTTTGCCGCATTGTCTGGGCACTCGCCAGTGCCCCTCGCGACAATTCCTTCCTGAGATCAGGATTCAGGAGCAACTCTAGAATGCGTTCCGCGAGAGTTCTGCCATCTTTCGGTTCAACGAGCAGGCCGTTGACTCTGTCGTGAACCACATCAGGTATTCCTCCCACTCTTGTGGCGAGCACGGGCAAGCCACACGCCAAGGCCTCGAGAACCACCACAGGGGTCCCCTCTGACACTGACGGAAGTACGAAGATGTCTGCAGCAACCATATACCGTGGTATCTCTGAATAGCGAGATGACTCTTCGATGACTGTAAAATGACGCTGGACACCATGGTCTCTGACTGTCGATCTTAGGGATTCTACGTATCTCTTGTTGCTCATGGGAGCCTTGACAACGAACTTGACATTCGGCATTCTTTCCGCCACAAACCGACTTGCCTCGACCAGGTATTCCAATCCCTTCTGAGGATCGATCCTCCCGACGTAAAGTACGATCGGCCCGTCGGGATTCAAAACTGCCTTCAAATCCCTTGGGACCTCCGGGTTGAAGATTTCAGAGATTCCATACGTGTATGTGACTATGTTTGACGGCTCTATTCGGAAATTGTGTTCGATTTCTTGCTTGGCCTTCCTGCTGACCGCCAATATGATGAACGAACCCACAAGTGCCGCCCCGAATGAGAATCGCATCATTGGTCTCAACAACTTGGGAAAGCGCTGGATCTCGTAAGAAGGCTCCCCTGTGACTATGCTGACTAGTCTCACATTGGTCACGAAGCAAGCGGCCCACAATGGTACCAAGTCAACAACCCCGAATCCAGCAACAACAGAGGGCCGCAAGAGAACTACGAGTGCGAACTCCATGAATAACGACAGTACTACTCGAATCGGGTCGCGCATGCTAAGGTTGTAGAAGGTAATTCTCCCTTTCCTGAAAGACTCATATCTTGCACCACCGAGCCCCACAAGGACATATTTCTCTTTGGGATGTCTTGATATGGCATCCCTGATTGCTTGATATTCAGGATGCGTCGATTCGTAGGTATCAAGACTCCATGCGGAGTACTTGACAATAAGAATCCTCATGCTCTGCTCGCGTGAGGTCTCATAAGTTGACAGATTTAAGAGCTCGTGAAGATGGATCCCCTGATCTCTCGCGTCAATCGTTTTCCCAGATGTCTTGTCTAGACAGGTGAGCTGGCCAAAGTGGAAGACTCGGTCGAGGCAAGATAGTGGCTGGCTTCAGGTCAACGTGTGCGTCCTTATCTCTTGCAATACCCGTCTCTCCGCTCGTTTTGTCAGCAACGATAGGGCTGCTAAGGTAAGTACTTGACTTCCCACAAGTAGGTGGATTGCACCGAACAGGACCCATCCTGGATGCCACACTGCTTTCCTTATGTATCCCAAGAGGACCCAGAGCAGTGTTGATGCACCCGGAACCATCAACAACGCGGCAAGACCAGCGCATAGGAGTATTGGGTTGTGTCTCCAAGCCAACTTGCGGAACCTGCGCCTGCCAAATCCTCTAGAGGAATGTGACCGCTCTTCTATGCTCATGGCGACACCGCCCCCATATAATTACCGATAGGCATTGACGCCAAAGCCGACACCCTAGCTGCTGCATCAGTACCAACTCTTCACCTTTGAACGTGGGACCCGATTCTCCTCAAGCTTTCTTCATTAGCTATCTGTGAGATTGCTTTCTCCATTACTAGTAGTGATTCAGCCAGGATTACCAGACTGTGATCGCGCCAACCAGAAAGGTGCTGTCCTTGTTCTCATAAGAGAATAGAGATGAACATTGGCTACTGTGAGCCACAAAGTGCAATGCTTGTGCGTGTGATGGTCAGTCTCGGCCCAATGCAGAAAGGATACGCCCTTCGTAGACTAGCACTGGCCTCGCTAGGGTTGCGACTATTCGAGTCTTGCGTAGAATTGTCTCCAGGTTGCTGATATCTTGCGGTGCGACGGCGCCTAGGATTGGCGCCAACGTCAGATAGGCTGCCAGATAGAGACCTCCACCAATGATCAAGCTGACTATGCCAGTTCCCGTGGCACCCAGTAGAATCAATTCTTTGGTTGCGACGGCCGCTCCCAAAGCGGCGAGCAGAATCGTTCCGCTGGATTTCAGATCCGGCCGAGCGCCAAACCTGACGGAAGCCCGGTTCACTCCGTACGCTGTTGAAGCCGCTTTCGAGAGGATGTAATCGACGAGTAGCCCTAGAGGCCCAAAAAGCCATGTGAGACCCGGGCCCAGCGGCAGGTAGACGGCGAGCGTTAAGACGCTCATCTTGAAGACCGTCCCTGTCTGACCGATTCCGTTTAGAAAACTCCACAAGATCATGTATCCGATACCTGTCATAAGGTAGAGCACAGACAGCAGTACGAGGCCCTGAGGAGCGAATGTGTAACTGGCGCCGTAGGTTAGGTAGATGAGGTCTCGCGACAAGACCATGACCGCAGCAGAGGCTGGGATCAATAGTAGTGACGTGTACTTGACCGCCAAGATAAAACCCCTCGCAACGTCGCTGCTCTAGTTCTTGCGATCCATCTTCGAAAACATCGGAAACATCGATGTCGAGATAGGGTAGACGAGAATCACCATGAACGATGCGAAACTCCGGATCCCTCCAAGTTCCCAGTCTCCACGTTGCTCTCAAAATGAGCAAGCAAAATACTTTGACGCGGCTCAAGATAACAAGACATCCTCAGAACAATACTTGGTACAAAACCATGCTCTTTCCATCACCAGCGAGATGCGGCGGTCGAGATTTTGATGACTTCCGTCGAGACCGTTTCGATCACTCTTTCGGGGCTAACATCGAATACTATTAGTCCCATTTGCTGTAGACGCTGCAGCTTCCGACCGTTTCGCTGATACTCGGCATATGCGTCTTCCAAAGTGCCGCTCAGTCGCCAAGTCGCACCAATTTGCGCTACGATGACTCGCTCTTTCAGCTGGGTTGACGCAGCCTCTGCAATAGAATCATTGTTGGTCTCCAGATCCGTCAAGATGATTGAGAGGCTCTCTGGATCCATACTTGTAGCTTCAGCTAGAGCTCTGTATACTCCCGTCTTTCGATAACCTAGACGTAGTTTGGGCTCCAGCAATCTCATGAAGGCGAGTAGTCTCTCGCCGTTGGCTCGGCCAAGTCTTCCGTGCCATATGGTGGCGGGATGAAAAACAAACGAAACGGATCGCTTGCCTGTTGCTTTCTCGAAGAAAAGTGCGAACTCTCGAAGACTGGCTCGCTGCTCCTCGGGCGGTGCAGGCTTCGCGGCGCTTAGAACTCCGGTCTCGTTGTAAACGGAGATGCCAACACGATCAACTGATCCTGTAGCTGATTCGATGAGCAACTGTGCAACTGCCAGCGCCTCATCGAGTCTGGTTTCGACGTAAGATTGTTGGCGCATCGTTCTTCCAGCGTCGATCAGGATTTGTAGCGTTGTTTGTGTTTCCGGATGAAACTCCTTCACCATGAGCGTTTGAAGGCGTGCTGTCGCTTTCCATTCAACTCTAGTATGCTCGTCGCCGGGCACGTACTGACGTACACCTGCGTAATCCATTCCCGCGGGGCCTTTGCGGAAGATCTCCGGACGTCCGCCGTAGAGGCGGAGCGGAGTGATCGGCGCCTTCGTCCTCACGCTTGGATAGACCTCAACCCAGTCAGCCTGTTCGTAATTGACTTCGCCCGTAAACAGACCTTTCGAGTCTGTGAACGCCAGCGTGAATCCAGAGATTCTGAAACGTCCACTCTTCAGTGATGTAATCTCGAACTTTGAGCTTGAAGCAGTGTCCGGTCGAAGCAGTTGGTTGAAAGAAGGTGACAGCTTGACACTCAACCCCCGCTCGACAACTGGTCTGACGGCAAGAATCCGTGCGGCCAATCGAGATCCATTTCGAATAGTCAGCTCCCCCTCAATACTATCGCCGAGGAACGTTCTGGCCTTGGGCAGGCGTTTTGCGACGACAAGCTCTCTTCGCAGGATCTCTAGTCTCCGATGAAAGAGGAGGCCGAGGCTTGCCAAGACCAACAATATTCCAGCTCCGACAACGCCAAAGGTGACTTCCCTCGCAAGGAAAGCAAGGGCGATCAATGCAATACTGAATTCTGATAGCCAGTCTGCTCTCCAGGATGTCTGAATGGGTGTCTTTGGGATTCTCACTTAGTAGACCCTGCTGGTCTCATTCCGGGGATCGGTGCTCTGTCGACCATCTTATGCACCATGTCATTGATCTTGAGTCCCTCGATCTCTGATTCCCTCGACAGCAACATTCTGTGGCTGAGCGCAGGCCCGGTCAGCTGCTTGACATCGTCTGGAATTACGTAGTCTCTTCCCTCCACCAGAGCCTTGGCTTTGCACGCCTTGTAGAGGTGAATCAGGGCGCGGGGACTTCCTCCGAGCTTCAGCTCTTTCAGATCCCGTGTCTGTCGCACCAGATCCACCATGTATGCCCTCACGTCCTCATTGACGTACACCTTCTCGACATAGCCCGAAAGCTTACGCATGTTTTCCGCCGACACGACCTTGCTGACGTTGAGAGTCTCAATCTCACTGAGCTGTTCGACTAACTCTCGCTCCTCGTCAGCTGTCGGATAGTCGAGGGTAAGTCTGAACATGAATCGGTCCAGTTGCACCTCCGTAAGCGGATAGACGCCTTCCAGATCTACTGGATTCATAGTAGCGATTACCATGAATGGTTCCTGAAGGCGAAAGGTTTGACCTTCGATGGTTACTTGCCGTTCTTGCATAACCTCGATCGTTCCTGACTGCGTCTTAGGCGTCCCTCGGTTTATTTCATCAATGAGCACTATGTTCGAGAAGATCGGGCCTTTGCGAACCTTGAACTCAGAGGTTTTCTGGTCAAAGATGAATCCGCCGGTTATGTCCACGGGTAGCAGGTCGGGGGTGAATTGTATTCGCCTAAACTCGCAGCCTAGCATGCTGGCGAAGGTTTTTGCGATGTGAGTCTTCGCTACGCCTGGAACGCCCTCGAGGATCACATGCCCGCCCGCAAGCAGGGCGACCAAGAGGTTCTTGAGAATCTCCCGTTTCCCGACCACAAACCGCGAGGCCTCATCAAGGATCTGCGTTTGCATGCTCCTAACCCAGTCGGGCAGCGCTTCATTCTGCTTCACGCAATCGCCTCCACTT
>Ga0315282_10008842_pt1 | contig 16184 bp, 20 predicted proteins | sample YL17G07_20_MG_FD_203693 | JGI IMG/M metagenome (GOLD analysis project Ga0315282, IMG submission 203693) | Sediment microbial communities from Yellowstone Lake, YNP, Wyoming, USA - YL17G07_20 | ecosystem: Environmental > Aquatic > Freshwater > Lake > Sediment | place: USA: Wyoming | collected...
TTGACAATTTTTAACTATTCGGATAATATTTTTTTATCGCGGGGTGGAGCAGTCCGGTAGCTCGTCGGGCTCATAACCCGAAGGTCTCAGGTTCAAATCCTGACCCCGCTACCAATTAAATCAAGGGGTTGCGATTCGGTCGCAATCCCTTTTTCATTCTTCGGGCCTATTGCGGGACAGAAAACAAAGTCCTCTGTTCTTTTAGCTGCTCCATTGTGGACTTCAGGCATCAAGTGACCATAGAGATCCATCGTCACCTGGATTGAGGAGTGCCCCATCTGACTTTGAATGTATTTGAGGTTATGACCGGCAGAGATTAGGATCGCTGCAAAAGTATGCCGGAGATCATGTATCCGGATCGACCTCAGACCGGCTTTCTTGAGGATCCGGCGAAAATCCCTGTGATAGAGGTTATCCGGATCCAGAGGCATTCCATTGTTTCGACAAAAGATCAAGTCATTATCGATCCAATCTTTTCCGGCTTTCAATCTTATCTTATCTTGGACCGCCCGATGATCTTTGAGGACCTGGATCAATCGCGGTCCCATGTCGATCGCTCTCTTCGAATACTCTGACTTAGGAGTCTTAAATCTCTTCTTGTATAGGCTATCTCTGACATGAATCTTTCGATTGATCCAATCGACATCTCCCCACTTCCGGGCCAGGAACTCTCCCCGTCTCATTCCGGTAAATATGGCCGTATAGAAAAGAGCATAATGACTGATCTGCTCTCTCTTTTTTTCACCCTCGAGCTGCTTCTTCCTCGAGATCGAAACGATCTTTTCACCTTGGACGACAGGTTCACAGGCTTTGAGGAAGATAGAAATTTCCCGGGTCCGGAGAAAATCGACCTCCGACCTCTCCCTCTTCGGTTCTTCAATCTTCAGATATGGATTCCGGATGATTAGATTTTCGACCTCGGCATCCTCAAATATCTGATGAAGGACCAGTAGAATGTTATGAATCGATTTAGGAGAGAGCTCTCCTTCTTTCAAGAGGATCCCAACAAATTCTTGAATGTTTTTCCTTTTAACCTCTGCGATTCGGCCATCGCCGAAATAAGGGATAAGGTGATTATTGAGGATCCCCTCATAAGATTCATGGGTCGCTTCCTCTATGTTCACTTTTCCTTTTAACCATCTCTCAGCGAAAGATTTAAAGATTTCAATTTTTGGTGAAGGGTCAAAAGTCCCTGTATCAATCTGCTCAATCTTCTTATTCAAAAGCCGGTAGGCATCATGCTCATTTCCCCCGACCGCTTCCTTGTGCCTCTTCCCAAGATTGTCATAATAGTCGATGATGTATTTCCCGATATCCTCTCTCCATCTAACCACTCCGCGCCGGTGGATTCTCATTCTCACCATCTCCTTTCTATTGACCTTTAGGAATACCCCCCTTCTGGCCTATCTTAATCCCTTTTAAACCTTGTTTTGACCCATTTTGATGGGGTTTGGTGGGATTATACCAACTTTCTCCTCTAAGATAGACACCCATTCAATTTACCTCCTTTCGTTTGACCTTATAGTCATCAATTGCCTTTCGGATTATCTTCCGAGTCAATCGGCTTCCCATCTTCTTACGAATCAATAAATCCTTAGCTACGGCTTCAACTGCGGTCCAAAGCCATGGATTATTATTCAACAGTCCCTTGGCTCTGACCCAGAGGTAATCGACATATTTCTGTAGGATTTCACCGCCTCCCACAAGTAATGATGCCTCTTCAATTCCCCAATGCCAATCTTCCCCTGATCCTTTCCAATTTTGCCTATTGGCAAACTTCTCCTCCGCTACCTGACCGGCAAAACGAACAAGAATCATCCTCTCCATCCAATCCGCTTTTTTTAAGGAAATATCGTCAAATTCCGAGAAAGGATTTTTAGGTTCAGGATGCTTAACATGCCCTAAACAGTCCTCATCTGGAATGATCGTCACATAGGAAATAGGGATATGCAGAAGATAGGATGCAGCCACATGTCCCGCCTCATGGTAAGCTGTTCGCTCAATCTTCTTGAAGTATTCCTTTCTTCTTTTTATCTCTCTCACCTCCTTTTTTCATTTCCCCCATACCAGACCATAGGGTTCTTAATTTACCTCGCTCCTGAGCCTGTACGACCTCTGTGTTAACGTGTGCAAACCCCCTTTAATAGGGTTTGGTGAGGTTATGTAACCTCCTTCTCCCTGGGAAGAAGACCCGACTTCTTCAACTTCCGCTTTATGCTATCAAGAATCTTACTGGCTTCATCATTCCTTTGCGAAATAAGTTCCGCGTATGCCATACCTACCGCAAAGCCGACCGCAGCGTAATTCCTTTTCTCTGTAAGGTGAAACTCATTAAGATGATCTGATAATGCAGAGAATATGTCCGAAGCGACATAAAGGATTTCGCAGGAATTATCTATTTCTTTAACTTTTCTCGGAATCCACTTTTTCCATTCTTTAAAGTCACTACTCCCTGCCTCATCGGCCAAAAATCCAATAAAGCCCTCCATGGATTTGTCATAATCTTTTTCCCGTTCATCTGGATCAAGAATAAAAAGAAAATTCTTCATAATCTCCTCCTTCTGGCCTGGCCTGTTAAAGTGCTTTCATCTTCTGTATCCGCTTTAATATTTTAGGGTCACATTGGGAATCGTTAACTCGATTGATGAGGGTCCTTATCTTATCCAATCTGTTTTTGGCCTCTTCCAAAACGTTGATAATCGAATCATGTTCCACATTCATATCCCTGTGCATAAAGTTGCCTATGACGAGATCAACCCCACCCCTGATAAAAGAAAAATCCTTCTCAAATTCATCTATCCAATTCTCTTCCTCCTGTTTCTTAGTCATCCTTCTCACCTCCTTTCGGTTTTTCTTCTCTTTCTTTATAGCGATGTATGGCTTGAATATCTTTAAAACCATCCTCTAATTTGTCAGTTAATTCATAATAGGCAGGTTTCAAAAGATACTTGATTTGATCTGCCTTTAATCCATTTCTAAGTAGGATCATAATAGCTCCATCAATATTTGACTGAAGTTTACGCCATTCATTGTGTTTGTCTGGATCCTGGGGAGGTCTTGTAATAGAAGCAAATTTCTTATTTTTAAAGGGTGTACTAACCCAATCCAAAAAATTTAAACGGATATTTTCAGAACTATAACGCCAAGTGTTTCTAAGATTTCGACTCAACCTCCTTTCTTCGCCAGATCCCATTTCATAATCTGAAATACCATGATCCATTTTCCATTCTCTATTTGCCTTTGTTATATGGCGAGAAGTTATCTTTTTACCCCCTGCCAATTTTAGTGCCCTTTGATATAAATCAATCTGTTTTTCTGGAAGCCATTTAGAGAGAGAACGAATAACCCATTCGGATGGAGGATTCTCTTTGTCAACGACCGTAGACAAATTCTTTTGTATCTCAACATGCTCGATTAATTGGTATGCTCTCCCCCTACTAATACCCCATTTCTGTATGCAATATTCTTTGAAGGTTTTATATTGGTCCCGGTAGAGTCCGGCATCACGTATCTTCATAAGGGCCATACCTGTTTCAAAGAATCCCGGAAAATTTTTTTGAATGATGCATTCCAATTCCTTTAATTCTTTTTTCTCTTGTAGAGTTAATGCTGTTGTTTCCATCATCTCCAGTTCCTTTCATTGAAAACAAAAAAGCCGCCTCAACCCCAGGGTGTCTGTGAGAAACATGGCTTTTTGAGTTGGTTTCTCCCCCGGAATCAAGACGGCATTTATAAAGTTTTGATTGTGTAAATAAAGAAAAACCATGTTTTACCTCACAGACAATTTCAATAATAAAAAATAAAAAAGGAAAAGTCAAGACATTTTTAAAATCATTATCAATTTTATCTCCCGAATCCAAAAAAAGGGTGATGACGATCAACGTCTCTCTTCTGCCCATTGAACGACTTCCCTCTCAATGAATCTCCAAGAGCCTCCGATCCTATGACATGGTATCCCGTTCTTCTTCTTAAGAAGTCTGTAAACCGTGGGTTGACTGAGCCTCAGAATCTTCCCCACTTCTCTCACTGTTAGAAATTGACTCGTTTCCATTTTTCCTCCTCTCTTCGTCAAGATTCCTTCTACAAACTCATCTCTGAAAGTATCTGCACCCTATGGCCTGAAGAAATGGCCATGATTTTAAAGGAAATTTTTTACATCCCCATGGTTTCTTGTCGATTTGTTCAGGCCATTTAATAAAATCAGCTATGAGGTGAACGTTCACCTCATCCCCACGCCTTTGCAAAAATAAATAAGTTGTCTTAACCGTCTCCAGCGCTGTTATTGGAGAATGAAACCATTCCTAAAAAATACTTTGAATATTCTGCCCACAAAACGACCCAAAAAGAAGAGACGGCAGCATTGACCACATCGCTTGCAAAAACCTTTCTCCGATGAACCTAAAGGCATCAGTAAACCTCATCAAAATCCATTTAAAGCGCCTGAAACATGGTTTTAATAAGGCTACAGGACATTAAAAGCCTATAACCCTATTGTTACCCTCACCCCCTGAAACAAGGCCCCCGGAACCCCTTGGAAGGCCCCTGGATGCCCCTGTAACCCCCTCCCTATGGGAGGATGGGCCACCTTCAGAGACATTAAAAAAAAGGATGGGGAGAGCAATGAAGACCATTACCCTTTGTCCGCAGTCTTCTCTTGTTTTAGGCCAAGCGATAAAAGCGGCTACGTCCTGACTGGTCAGGACGTCCTGTTTTTGTTTTAAATAATTATAAACCGTATTGTTGCTAACTCTCCCCGACCTCCCCAGCCCGCCCTACAAAGCAACCGAGGAGATAATAATTATCGAATCAGCAAATAAATCGTTCCTTCATGTGCATTTCCGGCACCCGTTACAGCGAAGGTTAGTTGTGACATCGCGACCCCCGCCATGGCCGCCTCGAGTATAAACTCTGTGTTGACTGTGTCTCTATTGGCCGTCGCAGCTCCAAGCAGCAAATCCACCCCATCGTCGTCCGTGATTTTTATGGTGTAATTATCCGTTGGTGGCCCTGCCCCCGGATCGGTAATAAGACCGAGAAACCGCCCGGAATACACTTGCATGGTGGTTCCCGATACTGCCCCTGTTCCATCGTCAGAAAGCCAGGTCGCCTTGATCTTTTTTACACTTCCGAAAACCGTCTCGACAAAAGTCATTAAAGCTCCTGCCATAATTTTTCCCCCTAAAGATAATCAGGTTTTAAATGGGACTTTTGTCCCGCTTTTTTCCGGTCTTTCTTCCTTACTTAAAATCTTTCTCATTTTCTCATCAACTTCTTAAATTTCTCGGTTAGTTTTCCAATTGTCCAGTCCAATTGCGAATCGGATTTCAGAAGCCACCTCGGATTTATCCCCTTCGATCCTGGCAGTGGTTTCTTGCCCGTGGATTCTGTATAAACGCCAATGTCCGGGATTCCGGCCTTTATTGCCTCGATTTTCTGAAGATCCAGCTCAGGTTCCAATTTCATTTTTTCCAGTTCTTTGATTGTGGCTTGACAATAAAGAATCCCCCCCCGGACAGCATCCGCGTTGCTTTCCGCCGTTATGGTTACGGTGTCCGTAAACAGGTTTCGATCGCCCTTTAGATAGTCGGATGAAATTCGACCCGATGATCGAAAAAAATCCAACTTATTCCTAAAAAATTGAATCTCCTCATCCAACCTCGGATCGTAGGTATCCAAAAGAGTACCTTCCAATTGTTGCTTCTCATTTTCTATCTGGAACTTCTCGGACCGCAACCCTGCCCACTTCTTGTTGATTTCTTCCTCCAAAATTTTCTGCCTCTTCTCTAAGATGTGAAGCTCCGCTGTAAATTCACTAACAGCTTCATCAATACTTGGAAGGGCCTTCCCCTTGGCCTCTAATATTGCAATCCTTTCCTTTGCCTCCTTCCTCTTCGCTAAGATCTCAGTTGCTTTTTCCATCTTGATTTGTTTAGTCAGCGGAGACGCCTCAATTACCTTCCGTAGCTCTTCCATTTTCTCCATTTCCGCTTGTTCTCGTGCTTTCATCGTTTTTCCCTCCTATCTTAGTCAATTTCATCTGTCTATAAATTCAAAATTTCCGGATCTAATAAAACAAAACCCCTCTTTTTAGAACGACATTCTCTCCATTATTTTTTCGGAACTGAGGCCTTCGTAAATGGATACCACTGGCCCCTTCTTCGTCATAGCACGTCCCCAGCCCATAATCAGGGCCACCATGCCGTCGATCTTTTCTCCTGCTTTTAATTTATCCGGCGCCACGTTACCGTTGGCATCCATCCTCATAACGAGATTGTCCGCGCACCATCTTAATACCGGATCGCCGGCGTGCCGGATCTTCTCGGTCATGACATGCACCAGTAGGTCCTTGGCCGGTTCGTTCATTGATTTCGCCCCCTGTCTAACCTCCACCATCTGAAAGCCGGTCTCACTGTTCGTGGGGTTTAATTTCTCCATGATGCGCGTGGCCGTCGCCTGGGCGTTCCAGGAATCGAAACCAATTTCCCGAAGGTCATAATCCTTTGCCGCTTGGAAAACGTCTTTTTCAATCCACTCGTAATCCACGACATTCCCCGGCGTGCCAGTAAGGAAACCTTGCTTTTGCCAGATATCATAATGGACTTTATCGGTTCTGGATCGTTGCAAAATCCCTTCTTCAGGGCAATAGAAACGGGCGACAACGTCCCAACTGCCTCCCTCCTCCAACGGAGGAAATACCAAGACGAAGGCCGCCAGATCGATTTTTGAGGCAAGATCAAGCCCGCCATAGACTGCCCGCCCCTTCAAGGCGTCAAGGTCAGGCTGTCCGTCGCATTTGTCCCACTTGTCCATAGGCATCCAGCGGGAAAGTTGTTTCACAGGGATATTAAGACGAAAACGGAAGAAGTTCTGGTATTCCACCGGATCATTCTTGACGGCTTCAAAATCCTCCCTGATCTTGTCCAGGGTGAATATTTGCCCCAGAGATGGATTGACACGCTTCCATACTTCTTCATCCGCCGGGTCGTCTTTTTCAGGATCTGCGATGTAGAGCACCGGAAGGAAGTCCGGCTGTTCGATGATTCCCTGGTCGATCTGCTGACCCTTCGTTCTTATTTTCCACCAGATCGAATTTTTGTCATAAACGCCGGCGGTTGTCAGAACCATTACGATCTGCTGTTTCCGAGCATAGTGCGTCCCGGATGTCAGAACATTCCATAGTCGATCCGTCGGTTGTGCATGGAGTTCATCAAAAATGATTGCACTCGGTGAAAGGCCGTACTGTAATTCTGATTCGCTCGAAAGCACTTGATAAAAACCGGAGTTCCGGGGATTGACGATCCGCTTGCGGGAATCCAAAACTTTCAGATATTTCAAGTCTGGACTGTGCTTGACCATTTCCGCGCTCGCGGCATAAACAAGTCCGGCCTGCTCCCTGTCGCCCGCCGCACTGTAAATTTCAGGTTTGCCTTCTCGATCCGCACACAGCATATAGAGGGCAATGGCCGCGCCGAGTTCGGTTTTCCCATTCTTTTTTGGTACTTCCACATAAACGAAACGATATTGCCGGCGCCCATCTTCCCGGAGTGTCCCGAACGCCGGAGCGATCACCCTCTCCCATTGCCAGGGAAGCAGGCGAAAGGGATCGCCTTGCCATTCTCCTTTACTGTACGTGAGATTTTCAATAAATGTCTTGACCCGTCGGGCCTTTTTTAGTCCCTTTTCTGTAAGCATGGTTATTTCTCTTAGTCCAGTAACTCTTCCATCTCCGATTTCTGTTTCTTCCCTTTCAGTATCAGACCTCCGATCTTCGCCAAAGAAATGGATGAGAGGCCGAGGTTCTGTGAATACTTATCCACCAGGCCACCGAGTTTGTGTTGGGCATTGAAGTAGGGGTTGTACATGAACCCGCCATCCGGGCCCTTGATTATGATATTCTTGCTCTTGGCCATCCACTTGCAGCACTCCAGGTATTGGGTCCAGGCCGTGGCCAAAAGTTTCATTTGCATAGCATTGGCTGCCGTAAAAAGGCCATAATTTTTCAGGACGGAGGCGATCTCCTTCCATGCCTTACGTTCATCTTTGCTGAATCGTTGAGGGCATCGTGGCTTCATTTCCCTCTGGGGTGTTGGTTCCATGGCGGCCCGGTCGCGCTGGTCTGAATAGAGTTTGCCTTTCTCAAATTCCAACAGTGCCGTGGGTTTCGGTAGTCGAGCCATTACGTTTTTTCCTTTTTACTACCCCCTCGGGCCGAATTACTGAAATTATAGAGCAAATTTAGCCCCATGGTTATAAAAATGAAAAACGCCAGAGGCTTGCCCGGCATCCCCCTATCATCTTTGAGAAAATCAAACTCGGCAAGCCGGTGGTTTGTTTGATATTGTCCATTCATAATTTTTTACCTCTCCTGTACCAACTTACCTATTTCTTCAAGAATCCCAATGACCACCTTTCGGAATGGCCTGCGGAATCCTCTCTTCTTAAACTCGGTCTTTATCTCTTCATAGGTAAACATCCTTCCCATTTCATCAACAAGGTCCTCAATACGTCCTCTGATTCTTCGCCGGTACTTGGATTCAAATATCATCCTTCACCTCCTATAAATACCTCACAATCTCTTGCCTGTTCTTTCTCACCTTCGGGAAATGTTTCCCTAAGATCTGTTTTCTTACCTCCATATGAGCCCCGGCCCCACCACCGAGACAACCCCGCCAGGAAAAGGGGAACTTAACCCAGCACACCCAATTTATTGCTTTCACTTAATACAGAATGTTCGACCCTGACTACGGCTCCATTACATATCTATTACATAAGTACTTGACATTTATATTTTTTTCTTTTTTAAGTAAGTAGTTATTCTGTAGTAAGTAAGAAAAAAAGAGTGTGTTCATGCCACCCCTGCAGTCACCCCCGAACATTCTGTATTAAGCTCTTCATCATCTTGTGCGTTACCATCTTCCAGACCAAAGAGTTCGGTTTCCAAGAGAAGATCACAACAATGGTCTGATAGTTTCCAAAGATATGGTGTCGTTTCCCCTGGGTGATCATCCTCATTCGTTCTATCTACCAGGCGAAGGATCATCAGGTCTTCAAGATGTAACTTTACCGTTGGGACCGGATAATTAAGAAAACCTGCTATTTTTCTTGTCTTCTCTAAATAGTCACCCCGAATTTTCTTTAACCACATCTTTGAGATAATCAATTTCCTATGTGATGGTAGACAATCTAATCCTATCTTTTTAAGAATATCGTAAATGTCCAGATCGATTTCCCTTTTGCTCTGAATGATTGCTATGCCGCATCCCAAACCGAATAATTGCTTTATAAGCCTTGCCGGTCCTTCAAATTCTGGGACAAAGTCAACCTCTCTCGTATATTGATCCCTTAGGACTGCCGTTCTGGACTCCGCAATAAAGCAACTGAGACTTAGAAGTTTCTCCCGGATCGGGTCAGAAATCTGAATATCCTCCAACTTTACTTTCTTGAATTGTTGAAGAAAGTCCTTTGTCATCTGTCCAAGTTCGCGCCTCATGGCTTTCTCTTTCCCGGCGACTTTTTGGGCCATGGTCGCCATGCGCCGTGTGTCATCTGATCCCATCCTGTAAGTGATGAATCGCTCTCCCAATATCTGAGAAAGCGAGTGGTGTCGATCAATGACCGGCGTAACCCCGGCGATAATGGCCAGCCGTCCCGACCAGGCAATATCTTGATCATTCCCGAAGGACTTAGACAAATAACCATCGCTGATTTCTCTGATTTGACTCAAAATCTCCTGGCGTGATTCTCGCCGAAGTTCCAAAACTGTGGTGAAGTCCTTCAAAATAATAATCTCTTTTCCCCAGTTGTTTAATTTCAAAAGTAGTGAATGGTTTTTACCGTCCTTCGACTTGTGGCCCGAAATAAGGGTTGTCGGAGTGAGATTGGAAAGAGAAAATACTTTAGGGTGTTCGGCTACGGCTCGTAAAATCTCAGTCTTACCGCTTGATGGTGGTGCAACAAGATATAGATTGATGGGGTCTCCCTCTAATTGTGTGTTTGCAACGACACATCCGAGGACTACATCAAGGGCACAATGGTCTTTCAGATACATCCAGGACTCAAATGTCATCTTCAAATCATCCAGTTCGATTGCCATAGTTCCCCTTTTTAAAGCCTTGTGTTTTCAACATTTCTTGAAGGATAAGTTCCCAATTCTTGACACGTTCCTTCAAATAAAGCTCAGCAAGGCACTCTACACATTTCTCAAGGCGATTGACGCAATCCTCCAGACGAGAAATCCTGTCATCAATATTCCAGAGATCGGTCACTGATACCGGACGTGAAAGGCGAACGTCCTGAAAATCTTCAAGACCCATCTTTTTCTCATCCACTAAAATTTCAGGATTGGAATGTTCATCATTCAAAATTCCTTCACCTCCGCCATTTCTCTTTCTGCTCGATCCTTGCAAAGATACTTCATGACTTATAGGTTCTCTTCCCCCTTTTATCGAGGGCATAATCAATCTTTTCCACGAACTCATCAAAGACCTGTTGGTCGGCAACAAGGTTGCCTTCGATGGAAATTAGCGGGGAATTGATGACAATGCCGCCGCCATTCCCAGGCAGTCTCTTTGCCAAAGCGTCGGCTATTGCCGGAAGATCAACTCCAACATCTCGGAGAAACTTTGACCGTTCGGGTTCATAGGTCGGCACCGCCCATTCCGGCCCTCCCTCACCAAAAATCGAGGGCCGATATGCCAAACCACCCTTACCAAATTGCCCACCACTGTAACCCGCTATTTCTTCCAAATGTTGAACTAATTCCAAAGCCGTAGGAATATCTGGATCGTATCCTGCTTGCCTTAACAGATTCCCATATCTCTCCCTCATGGTTCCTGTGTAAGTTTCTGGATGTTCTGGCCCCATTACCTGCCAGGTAGTTTGCGCATTGGGATCATACATAAGACTCGATGGGGCCCAGGCCCGTGCTTCCTGTCCCATCGGTGCTGCATAACTTTCTTTAATATATTGTGATTGCTCCTGAATGCTTAACAATCGATTAGTCACCATTGCCCTAAAAGCCTCGTCACTTGGTGCAACTCCTGGCACTAACACCATTCCTGCCGCAAACCATTCCTGTTGCTGTTTGAGCCTTTCAATATATGCGTTTATTTCAGGAATTGGTTTTATTGCATTTTTCAACAATCCGGATACATATCTTTGAAGTCCTGGATATACTGCCAAATATCTTCTCTGCTGCTGTACAGCAAATTCTGCCTGTGTTTGTTCTTCTCCCCATCCCAAAGCACCTCCGAGCATTCCCATAATTGCTGGCAATGCAAAGGCAGTCATGTAACCTATACCACCTAGGCTTAAAGTTGCTAAGGTCATTCCTCCTGCCGAGATTCCCGCTGCTTCGGATAAAGTTCCCACAAGTGCTTCTATTCCTGGTCCTGTTACTGATCCTGCTACTATTGCCGCTCCTCCTCCTGCGGCTCCTGCTGCCATTCCACCCGCAGCCGATAATCCTGCCTTAAGAATTGCCGCTATGGCCGCTCCTTGGGCCGCCTCAACAGATCCCCCCGGGCCTGTGGGAAGATTTAATACAAATCCTCTAAGAAGATCTGCCAAATTGGCAGGGATAATCATCTCACCTTTATGTGCAATTACCGGTATTCCTTCTTTTGCCCCTCCTACTTCCCAAATACCTTTTTTGGCAAATAATGAACCAACCCAACTAATTCCAGTACTTAATAAACCCTTCGTACCTCCTAACAAATCCCATAATTCAGATTCAGCAGCCTTTACTGCCATATCTGCAAGTTTATCCGTGAGAGTACGAAGCATCACCTCCCACAGTGAATTCCAATCAAATTTCAATTTATTGAATTTTCCGGTCAGCACATTGAAAAGGTTATCAGAGATTTGCTTTGAACAATTTTTAGCCATGTCATAAACAATCTTACCTGATACTTCCGCCCAGGTTTTCTCCTCCTCTACATATCTCTGCCATCCCACCTTCATTCCGGCAAAAAAATCATTTGAACGTAAAATCTTTTTCTCTGTTGCCCTTCTATCCTCTTCATCTACCCATGCTTTGATAGCTATTTCAGAAACACCGGCAACCTTTAATGCCTTTACCCTATCAGCAATCAACTCCTTTTGTGCTGTATAATATTCTTCATCATAACCACGGATATCTTCATAAATATCTGATTCCAACTTTATACGTTCAATGGATAGCCTTTTTTCATCTTCAAACTCTTTTCTCATTATTTCAGCCTTTTCCTCCATTTCCTTTTCCAAGGCACGGTAATACTCTTCGGCGCTTTTCTCCCCTAATTTTTTAAGATCCTCCGCATATTTTCTGTCTTGCTCATATTCCTTCCGTATCGTTTCTTCATGTTCTTCTTTTTCTTTTTCCAATGCGCGCCAATAGTCTTCATTACTCTTTTGTTGGAGCTTTTTTGTCTCCTCTGCTGCTTTCATTTTTGCAATAAGGGTTTCAGATTCAACAAATTTAGCAATATATACTTTTCCAACTCCAGCCTTTTTATACTTCTCCACTTCTGATTCGATTCGAGCAATATCCTTATCATACTGACTTTTACCGATACCTTCGATTTCGGCGTTGGACTTGCGGATGGCTTCGGTGATTGATTTTGTCGCCGCTTCTTGTTCCGCCACCCCTTTTTTTGTCGCTTCTTCGTTAGCCTTGCGTGCTGTAAGTTGTTTTTTGAGGGAATCAATCTGGGTCTGATACGGAGCGATTATCGCTTTGGTGGCATCTGCTTCCTTGTTGGTGCTATCTGTGAGTGCTTTTGTGGCATCCCCGACATGAATAAGTCCACCTTCCATTTCTATGAGAGACGCACTGTAGGCATCCACCATTTTAAAATTTTCTTTGAAAGCATCAACTACACCAACAACTAATGTCTTGCAGAATGTCGCCAATGAAAGAGTGACATTTTTATATTGAGCATCAAGTCGTTCCATTTTATCGGCGGCACTACCAACCTGCGTCGTCTGTTCCGCCTGCAACTTGGAGGCTGTGATCATGGTCAGGGAATACATGGCCTGTGCCTTCTCAGTTGCGGTCATCTTACTTGTAAGATCACCAAACGCTGTTTCAAGATCAAGGGTCGTACCGAGGTAATTTTTTAATCCCTTTGTTCGCCCTGTTTCAAGGGCTTCCGTAAGGTCTCTCAAAGCGGTAGTTGCATTTACACCTACGGCATCCCCCAGAATTTTCGCAGCATTCGCAAGATTGATAAGTTGATCTGGCTTCAGACCTTTCGCTATTCCGCCAAGGGCAATCTGTATCAAATCAGATTTGGCAATAAGTCCCTCACTCGCTGCCGCCATTGAAGAGACAATTGATTCTGCCGTCATTCCATATTTTCGGGAAAGGTTATCAAGGATATCTCTTTGCTCCTCATATTCAGCCCCAATCTTCGCAAGATTCCACACTTTCATTATGGTTCCTACAGCAACCGCAATTGCAGCAGTAGTTGCTATCCAATTCTTTTTAAGGGAATCAAGGAGAGAAGTTTGATGACCGAATTGCTGGTCATTCAGGGTTTTAAGTTTGGCGTTCTTGGCCTCTTCCGCACGGACGATGTCAGCGGCTGTAGAAGTAGCAGAATTTTTAATTAAGATTAAGGCGTTCTCGTAGCTTCGCCTTTGAGCGTCATAAACAGCATCACACCTTGTCCCGAGGGTTCGCCAGGACGTCTCAATACCTTTGGCCGTTGCTTGCGTACTTGTTAAGGTTTCGCTTAATTTTTGCTTAAAAACTTTATCATCCAGCGAAATTTCAACAAAAACTGTTCCAAGATTACTTGCCATTATCCATTCTCCATAATGCCTTTGACCTGTGCCTTTGATTCATTTAATGCCGGTCTCAGGAATGGCCTTGCGGACATCTTCACCGTTCCATATTCCACGAAACGAGCATAAAAAACTTCTCTCGAACCGGCATAAATGCGCACATTAAGTTTGGGATCATCTTTTAATCGCACAACCTTAATTGATTTTTTTAAGGCACCTGCTTCGCGTTTAGACCATTTCCCCTTGCCAGCAGGAACATCTTTCCCTATCGGCACTTTTTGACGCGCCCGTGATGCGATTAATTCTCCGCCTTTTTGAAGTCGATTCATTGCCTTCTTTGTTATTTCATCACTGGCTAACTCTGGATGCCAATTCTGGACTCTCATTGCCACCTCCTCAATTTAATCTATTGTCGCCTATTAAAAAGATTTGGGGAGCAAAAGGATCCCAGGGTAGGGCATATTCAGTGATACTTCGAAAGCGCCTTAAAAACTGAAAGGTCAGGCCATCCATGTTTTGCTCAATGAACATCCTCAATTTCTTTTCATCTTTAAGATCAATCGGGATATACTCACTTAGTTCAGAAATCACCAACATCATATTAGCGATGAAGGGATCAATCTTAAAAAGATTTTTATACGCCATGATGGTTTCCCGGATTTCTGCGTCTGTTCGTGTTCTAATTTTTTGGGGATGCCTTAATTGCTTGCCCCTACTCGCTTTTCCCAATCATTTCCCCCTTCGGTGAACTTCAATCCATCTCTCAAGTTCATCCGTTTTAAAACGTAGGTATTTGCCAAATCGAAAATGAGGCAAAGGGTCCTCCGTTCCCCGGCGCGTATGTTCGAAGATCCAGGATCGCCTGACATTGAGGAACTGCATTACATCATCCACTGTGAGAAATTGTCCGCTCATTCAATACCCTTTAAGAACAGGAACCTTTGTCATTTGTCATCACCTGCAATTTATTTTCAGCCGTTTCCTGGACTAACATCGCAGTCAAAATAATCCCCTGCACCTGGGCCAACTTATCCTGATCCATTGAATTCAATAACTTTAGAATATTTTCTTTCCGCTGTTGGACTTTTGGGTTATATCTTTTTTCGCTCATGGTTAAACCTCATGAGTCAATTATAAAAGGGCAGGTAGAATAATCCAGAGACTTATTCTACCTTTTCCCATGTCCACAGAATTATTGAATGAATTTGGTAGGTTTACTTTATTTTGAGGGATTTTTTGAGAATGCTAATTTGTTGCTTTATTTTTCTAATAGGTGTATTCCCAAAGAGGTATTTTTTAAATTCTGTCCTTTTTGCCCATACTATTTCCTGATCAAATCCTGTGGCCGATTTGTTGGCTGCCTCCTTTTTAATTTTTCCCTTACCCGTTTTCATCCTGATTCCCTGACGCCTTAAATATTTCAGGAGAGAATCGCGGGACTGATAAAAAAGTTTTTGCTCATCAGCCATTTTAAGGACATCTTCTTCTGTCAAATTAGGATCTTTTAAGATCTCCTCGTTAAAAATTTTGAATTTAATGAGTCCGAGTTCTCTTTTGGCGTGATGTCTTTGCTTCTCATCGATATTCTTTATCAATTCATCGAAGAAATCATTATCACCAATCGCTTTGCTAATCACTTTTTTAATATCTTCACACTTGGATCTTGTCTGGGGGAATGATTTGAGGATACGAAGAGCAGCATCTTTCGCAGTTCTCTCATTTTGGCTTCGGAGAGAATTGCGATCTTCAATTAAATCGCCTCCACTTATTTTTTCATGCTGAATTCTTAAACTCAAATCAAGCCAACTTTCTGCAAAATCTTGTTTAATAGTCGAACGAATAGCCTTCAATCTGATTTTAGCTTCCTCGAATGAGATCTCTCCTTTCGCATAATCTCTAAATGGAATGGCAAAATCGCAGTATTGTGGATCATTAAGCATCCCTGCAGGATCATCCATATATTTCAAATGGCCCTTAATAATTAGAACAAGCCCCATAGCATAGAATTTAAAATATGTCAGAAGAGAAGGATCATATATTACCTTTTTCTTTTTCATCAGTATCTCCCTTCATAGCTCCCTAAATATTAGGTGGAGGCCCAGGACCGTAGGGATTCAGTCTTTTCGGCCAGCTCTGCCTATGACCTCCACGGGATAGTTACGGGCCTATTGCGGGCCTATAACATTCCAAAATGACCAAAAATAACCCAAAATGACCAATACCATCTTTACCACTTAAATAATTGATGTGTCAAGGCAAATCCTTGATTATCAAGGGTTTGCGGAAAACAGGGTTAACTGGCTCATAACCCGAAGGTCTCAGGTTCAAATCCTGACCCCGCTACCAATTAACTTAAGGGGTTACGAATTCTGTAACCCCTTTTTTATTTCATTCCAAACGCTCCAATTCTTTTAACG
>Ga0315282_10008843_pt1 | contig 16180 bp, 11 predicted proteins | sample YL17G07_20_MG_FD_203693 | JGI IMG/M metagenome (GOLD analysis project Ga0315282, IMG submission 203693) | Sediment microbial communities from Yellowstone Lake, YNP, Wyoming, USA - YL17G07_20 | ecosystem: Environmental > Aquatic > Freshwater > Lake > Sediment | place: USA: Wyoming | collected...
CGAAGGCCGGGTGGGTGAGGTCGGCAGAGGCGTGCGTGCGCCATCCCACACCGGCATGGCCCAGCTCTGAAGCCTTCTTGCGCCGGGCACGCGGCCCGTGTACCCTCCGTTCTGCGTTCACCTCACCGCCGGCAGTGGCGGTCATTGAAGGGGTCAGCATGTCGGCAAGTCGCGTAGGCACCGCAGTCCCTCGTCGTCTCCTCGCATACTCCGTAGACAGCAAGCAGCCCGAGCCGCCCGGCGTACCGAACGCCGTTGAGCCGGAGTCGAGCAGCCCCGACATCAATGACTGGGAGGACCCGTCTGTCAACTCCTGGGGCACCGAGCCGCCCCATGCCACGCTCATGCCTTGGGGCGACATTGCCGAGGCGCTGACGGGCGACAGGCGCGCCTCGACGTTCAGGAGGAGCCTCGACGGCGAGTGGCGGTTCCGCTGGTCGGAGCACCCTTCGGCCGCGCCGAGGGACTTCTGGACCGACGGCTATGACGTGTCGAGCTGGGACACGATCGAGGTGCCCAGCCACTGGCAGTTCGGCGGATGGGACACCCCGTACTACATCAATGTGCGGAACCTCTGCGGCGCCGCGCCGCCGTACGTGAGCAGGGAGTACAACCCCGTCGGCTGTTACATGACGACCTTCACCGTGCCGGAGGAATGGGCCGGGCGCGAGGTGTTCCTCGTCTTCGACGGCGTACAGTCTGCCTTCTATTGCTGGCTCAACGGTGAGCTCCTCGGGTACGACGAGGACAGCATGAGCCCGACCGAGTTCCGCATCACCGAGCATCTGCGCCCCGGCCGGAACAGGCTCGCGGCTCGCGTCTACCGTTGGTGCGACGGTAGCTACCTAGAGGACCAGGACCACTGGCGCCTGTCCGGCATCTACCGCGGGGTGTTTCTCTACTCCACACCCAATCAACGCATCCGGGACGTTCAGGTGGTCACAACATTCGATGCGGCCTATGAGAACGCCAGGCTGATCGTGGGCGTGAAGGTCGTCAGCTCCGCGGAGGGGGCGGAAGAGAGACTCCGCGTCGTGGGCAGGCTGTTCGACGCCGATGGAGCACAAGTGCCGGGCGTGGCGCCTTCTGGTATCTGCGCGCCCGCTGCGGGAGCCGAGGAGACGGTCGCTCTGCTTGCTGCCGTGCCCACTCCGCGCAAGTGGTCGGCGGAGGATCCCTACCTGTACACGCTGGTTCTCACGCTCGAGACGGAGGCCGCCGAGGCCGTGGAGACGGTTAGCGTGAGTGTCGGCTTCCGCCAGGTGGAGCTCAAGGACCAGCAGCTCCACGTGAACGGCGTGCCGATCCTCATCGGGGGCGTCAACAGGCACGACTTCGACCCCGACCGGGGCAAGGTGCCCACCACCGAGCTGATGGTGCGCGACATCATGCTCATGAAGCGTCACAACATCAACGCCGTGCGGACCTCGCACTACCCCAACGCCCCCGAGTGGTACGACCTCTGCGACCGGTACGGGATCTACCTCTTCGACGAGGCGAACCTCGAGTCACACGCGTACTGGGACCGCTTCGCGAAGGACCCGGGCTGGGAGCAGGCCTTCGTCGAACGCGGCGCTCGGATGGCCCACCGGGACAAGAACCACCCGTCTGTCATTGTGTGGTCGCTGGGCAATGAGTCAGGGTACGGGCCGAACCACGACGCGATGGCGGCGGCGATCCGCGTCGTAGACCCGACCCGGCTCGTGCACTACCACCCCGCGTGGGACTCGCCCACCGTGGACATACTGTCGCCGATGTACCCCCAGGTTGCCCAGATCATCGAGTGGGCGAAGGACAAGAGCGAACACCGGCCTATCATCATGTGCGAGTACGCCCACTCGATGGGCAACAGCACCGGCAACCTCAAGGAGTACTGGGACGCGATCCGTGCCCACAAGCGCCTCCAGGGCGGGTTCATCTGGGATTGGGTCGACCAGGCCATCAGGCGCCTCGATCAGCCCGAGGGCGGCGAGCCCGTCGAGTACTTCGCCTATGGCGGCGACTTCGGCGAGGAGCCGACTGACGGCCCGTTCTGCACAAACGGCCTCGTGGCCGCCGACCGGATGCCTCACCCGGGGCTCATCGAATACAAGAAGATCCTCGAGCCGGTCGTCGCGACAGCGGGTGACCTGGGGAATGGCGAGGTGACCGTCCTCAACCGGCACTTCTTCTCCACGCTGGAGCACCTCAACATCGAGTGGAGCGTCACCGCGGACGGGCGCGCGGTCGAGGAGGGCTCTCTGCCGCCTCCGGGAACCCCGGCCGGGCAGGCTTCGACGGTGGCGGTGCCGTTCGCGATGCCCAAGGCCGATGCCGGCGTCGGGTACCTGCTCGACCTCAGCTTCCGCCTGGCCCGGAACCTGCCATGGGCCGAACGCGGCCACGAGGTGGCGTGGGCTCAGATCGCGCTGCCGGGCGCGAAGGAGCTTCCGGCGCCGTGCGAGGAAGCTGATATGCCCTCGATCGCCGTGGAGGAGTCACCTTCCGAGGTGACGGTGTCGGGGGCCGACTTCCGGGTTGTCTTCGACAGGGCCGCGGGGACGATAGCGTCGTGGCAGTCCGGCGGCTGCCCAATCCTCGACACAGGCCCTATCGTGAGCGCCTGGCGCGCGCCGACCGAGAACGACCGTCTATCCGGGTCGGAGGCGCTGTGGCGCAAGGCGGGGCTGGACAAGCTGCGGCACCAAGTCGAGGGGGTTGTCGCGGAGCAGGTAAGCGACACAACCGCCCGGGTGACGGTGGCCTTGCGCTCATCGGCGTCTTCCGGCGGGGCGGTGCTGCGCAGCCTGCTCGAGTACACGGTCTACGGCGACGGCGAGGTGCTGATCGACCATCACGTCACCGTTGAGGGCGAGTGCGAACACCTGCCGCGACTCGGGCTCTCACTCACTGTCCCCGGGAGGTTCTCGCGGATGTCCTGGTACGGCAGGGGCCCGCATGAGACGTATCCCGACCGCAAGGAGAGCGGGCGGATGGCGCTCCATACTGGCTCCGTCGACGACCAGTACGTCGCCTACGTCATGCCCGAGGAGAACGGGAACAAGACCGAGGTTCGGTGGGTCACGCTTACGGACCCGACGTCAGGCCGCGGACTACTGGCAGCGGGCGACCGACCGCTGAACGTGAGCGCGCACTGCTACACCACCGAGGACCTGACCGTAGCAACGCGAACATGCGACCTCAGGAGACGCGACTTCGTGACGCTGAACCTCGACCACAGGCAGTCAGGGCTCGGCAACGGGAGCTGCGGTCCGGGTACGTTGCCCCAGTACCTGGTGACGGACAGGGAGTACGCCTACTCAGTACGGCTGAAGCCCGTCGGCCCCGGTGACGACCCGGCGGCGCTTGTCCGAGCGCCCCCGCAGGAGGCTCTCTAGAGCGAACGCCCGCTGAGGGCGCGCAGGTTGGATTGGACGGTAGCACTCACGGATACGGCGCGGCTGACCGATGAGTTCCTGCACGCCGTTCTCGCGGTCGGCCGCGACCTCGCGGGCCGTCGCCCGTCCTGTTCCCGGGTGCCAAGCATCCGCCCGCCGGCCCCGGCCGGCCACTAGGAGGTTCTTGATGAGGCCCACTTGCACATCGCTGCTGCTGGCTCTGGGACTGGGAGTGACCGCCACACACGCCGCGGGGAAGCTGATCCCGCGAGAGGTGTTCTTCGGCAACCCGACCAGAGCCGGCGTTCAGATCAGTCACGACGGAAAGCAGATAAGCTTCCTAGCCCCGGTGGACGGGGTGCTGAACGTGTGGGTGGCGCCGTCGACCGCGCCCGACGCCGCAAAGCCGGTCACGCATGACACCAAGCGCGGCATCACCGACTACTTCTGGGCGTTCACGGACCGGCACATCATCTACCTCCAGGACAAGAACGGCGACGAGAACACCCACGTCTACGTGCTTGATCTGTCGACCGGCGACGTGAAGGACCTGACCCCCTTCGACAGTGTCCAAGCGCGTGTCCAGAAGGTCAGCTACAAGCACCCAAACGAGGTGCTCGTGGGCCTCAACAACCGGGTCAAGATGCTCCACGACATCCATCGGGTGAACATCGAGACAGGCGAGGACAGTCTCGTTCTCGAGAACAAGGGGGTTCTCGCCTACATCAGCGACGACGACTTCCGTGTACGCCTCGGCATCACGTTCGATCCCAAGGGTGGCCTCGTCGCCGGCCCCCTCAAGGACGACGGCACGCTCGAGCCGGCTCTGACCATCGCGCCCGAGGACACACTGACGACGGGCCCGCTGGGCTTCGACGAGTCGGGCGACAAGCTCTACATGGTGGACAGCCGGGGCCGGGACACCGCCGCCCTTGTCTCGATCGACCTCCGGACGCTCAAGCCCACCGTGGTCGCCGAAGACCCCCGGGTCGACATCGGGGGCGTCGAGGTGCACCCCACTGAGAAGACCCTGCAGGCGTACTCCACCGAGTACGAGCGTCAGGAGTGGCACGTGCTCGACCAGTCGGTGGCGGCGGACTTCGGCCTGCTCCGCTCCAAGCTGAGAGGCGACTTCGGCATCAGCTCGAAGACGCTCGACGACTCTCGGTGGGTCATTGCCGACGTGGTCGACGATGGCCCCGTCTCGTTCTACCTCTACGACCGCGATACGAAGGGCCTCAAGTACCTGTTCAGCCATCGGCCGGAGCTCGAGCATCTGAAGCTGGCCAAGATGCACCCCTGGGTGATCCCCGCGCGCGACGGGCGAAAGCTGGTGTCCTACTTGACGCTGCCGGTCGACTCGGACCCCGATGGTGACGGCCGGCCGAGCAAGGCTCTCCCGCTGGCGCTGTGGGTGCACGGCGGCCCCTGGTTCCGCGATAGCTGGGGCTTCAACCCGGTTCACCAATGGCTCGCAAACCGGGGCTACGCGGTGCTCAGTGTTAACTTCCGCGGCTCGACGGGCTTCGGCAAGTCCTTCACGAACGCGGCCGACCGCGAGTGGGGCGGCAGAATGCACAACGACCTGATCGATGCCGTCACGTGGGCTGTGCGTCGCGGCATCGCCGACCCGAACAAGGTCGCGATCACGGGCGCGAGCTACGGCGGCTACTCCGTGCTCGCGGGGCTGACGTTCACCCCGGGCGTCTTCGCGTGCGGTGTCGACATCTGCGGGCCCTCCAACCTCGAGACCTTCATGCGGAACATCCCCGAGTACTGGTACCCGATCCTGCCGCTCCTCAAAGCCCGCGTCGGTGAGTATGAGACTGAGGAGGGCAGGGCGTTCCTCGCGTCCAGGTCGCCCCTCATGCGCGCGGATAGGATCGAGCGCCCGCTGCTGATCGGCCAGGGCGCCAATGACCCGCGTGTGGTCCAGTCCGAGTCGGACCAGATCGTCGCGGCGATGAAGAGCCACGGCATCCCGGTCACCTACGTCCTGTACTCCGACGAGGGCCACGGCTTCCAACGGCCTGAGAACTCACTGTCATTCTGGGCGGTGACGGAGGCGTTCCTGGCGAAGCACCTCGGTGGCGCATGTGAGCCCATCGGCACCGCGTTCAAGGGCTCCACCATCAAGGTCCTTGAGGGCGCCGACCAAGTCCCCGGGTTGCGGGAAGCCTTGGAGTGAGAGAACTGGCGCAGACGCCGACGACGAGGGTCCTCCTCGCCGGCGCGGTCCTTGCGGGTCTCTTGAGCGGCTCCGTGGGTGCGGAGCCGCTCAAGCTTGCGTACAGGCCCACACCGGCCGCGGGATCGACGTTCGTCCTGGAGCTATCCGCGCTCTTCGACTCCCCCATCGGCGCCGGTGTCCCCGTTTCGGGCCGGGTGACCTTCTCGATGGTGCCCTTGCGAGTCCCGGGCGAGGGTAGCCCGGGCGACGTTCTGGTGTCGCTGCATGAGGGCGAGTTCCAGGTGATGGGCCAGAAGTGGGACTTCCATGAGAAAGCCCTCACGTGGGACTGGCTCATCGACGGCCGCCGGCGGGTCGTGGGTGGCGCCGAATCGCTCAACAGCCTCCTCGCCATCATCGAGCTCTTCTTCCGCTTCGTGTTCGCGGCCGACTTGCCCGACGGCCCGGTCGACATCGGCTCAACCTGGGAGTCGCACGCTTCGAGGCCGGTTGCCGAGGTCGGATCGGCAGATCTCGTCGCATCGCACACTCTCGAGATGATCGGTGGCGATCCGCGAGCCGCGAGGATCTCCTCGTCGATCGAGATGCCGGTCCATGCCGACCTGTTCGGGGCGAGCTTCGAGGGCGCGTTCCAGGGGCGATCCGACACCGCCATCCGCGTCGAGGACGGCGAGGTGCTGTCCGTGTCCACGACGGGCTCGGCTGAGTTGTCGGATCGCAAGTCGGGACTCGAGGTGGCGTTCCGCGACCTTCGCCTGGAGCTCTCCCGCAGCGGCGACTACTCCGGCGCCCTCGCTACGGGATCCGGCGAGGAGCAAGAGCGGGAACGGGAGGTCTCGGACAACCCGCTCGTCGATGCGGTGCTGAACGCGGAGGTCACGAAGTACCTGAAGGACACTTGGCAGGTCTACTACCCACGCCTTGGCAGCAGCGCGCGGGACGGGAACCGCATAGGCCCGGGCGTGGTCGGCCGGTTCCACGGGCTGCTCTACGGCTTGGATGGGTACTACGGCACCCGCAGCGACCGGCTCGTGTACCGGCTCAGCGTCACCCGCGGGCTCCCGATCCAGCCGCGGTCCCAGCAGACCATCGAGTTCGACAACGATGACGGCCGAACGGATGCCAAGCTCTCAGCGAAGTGGTACTCCGGCCGCAGGCTCGGGCTGCTCGGCACAGGGAGAATGCGCTACTCCGCCGACCTGGTCTTGTCGGGGGTTAAGCCCAAGCTTCCCTGGCTCCGCAGCGACGGCGACGCGCGCTACGTGAAGCTGTCGGTCGCGCGAGCCAAGAGCGGGAGGTCGCTTGCGGGATACGGGAAGCTGGACTGGTCCACCATTCTGGACCTCCACTTCGGCGGCGGGCTACTCGGCGGGCAGTTCAACTATGTCCAGACGAAGCTGTTCACGCGCGCCTTCTGGTACTTCCACGCAGACCACACTCTGGCGACGCGGCTGACCCTCGACTGGATCGAGGGCAACGCGCCTGACCAGTATCGGACATTCCTTGTAGACCGCGGCAGCCTGCGCGGATTCGGCCTGTCGAACGCGCCGTTGGTGAACAAGGCGCTGACGGGCTCGGTCGAGTACCGCTTCAGGTCACACACGCCCCGATTCCTCGACCGGATAGGCCTGCGCGACTGGTGGGGCGCCCTGTTCATGGACGCGGGGATCGGTGGCGACACGGCGCGAGACCTGGTCAGCTCGCGCTTGTACGTCGACGCAGGCTATGTGTGGAAGGGCCGGATCAAGTACTTCGGCGTCCCCGTATACGTCAGCGCCACACTCGCCTGGCCCCTCGCCCCACGCCCGAGCGCCAGCCCGCGGCTCAGGCTTGGGCTGGATTGGGACTTCTGAGTGCGAGCGGGCGCGGCCCGAAGCCTCCTCCGAAACTCGGATTGACCGCCGGGCGTCTGTGATGTACACCTACTGCACTTGATGGTCGCGGCGCTGCCGCCGCGGCTCGGCCTCACGGGAGGTGGATCCCGTGTCTGCGCGCAGTGTTCTGCCCGTGCTTCTCGCCGCCGCCCTGATCGCCCCTGCCAGCGCCGGCGTCCTCCAGCGGCTCGATCCCGTGCGCGACTGGACCGTCTGCTGGTGGGACATCAATGACCCCAACGCTATCGACGAGTTCGACATCGACATCCTCGCCGTGGAGTCGAACCATTACTACTATGGGACCTCCGTCCAATGGGAAGGCTGGGAGGAGTGGTCCTACATCCAGTTTTACATGACCGGCGCGCCCCCCATGGACGAGTGGACGAGGGCCTCACTCGTGGCGTGGACCACGCCCTGGACCGCGCGTGAGTGCGGGTATCCCTACGACGTCCGGTACATTCGGATCAATGACGCCAACGGGAACGGCTCCTATGGCGACGTGATCAGGCTTCCGTGGGCCGGCAAGTACGACGCGCCGTTCTGGGCGCCGGGCGGCGGAGGCGCGTGGGACACCGGCTGGACCGTATGGAATGTCACCGATCTGCTTGGGAGCGCCCTGGACGATTCCGGGCAGACACTCACCTTCAAGTTCTGGGTCGAGGGGTTCACAACGGATCTCGAAGACTACTACCCGTGGTTCACCATCGCGTCGTTGGAGGGCTACGGGCCGCGCAGGCCGTACCTGATGTTTGAGACGGCCGCACCGGGCCAGTCCGTGTCTTCCCTTGGCGCGCCGATGCAGCAAGCGCCAGGGCTCCCGGCGTCGGCCCTCATCGGTGCCGGCGCCCTACTCAGCGTCGCCCGGCGCGCCCTGAGCCGGACGAGCCGACGCCCCTGCGAGCGGCGAGGCATGGCACCGCCATAAGCGGGCGCCGTACTACTTGCCGGACACCCACCGCCGAACCCGGCCGAACAGCGGCACGACGCCCAGAAGGGCGAGAGCCGGCAGCCCCGGCGCGACCTCGATCGTGACGTTGTCGATGGAGGCGAAGCTCATGCCGGGGTCCTGCCAGTACAGCGAGCGGATGCCGGCTCCCTCCAGCGAGATTGGGCCGGCGGGCTCGCCCGGTCCCGTGCTGGCCTGGTAGAAGGAGTCGACGATGTTCCCGTCATTGTCGAGCGCCCTGATGTCGAAGACCCCCGAGTTCCCGCCATAGATGAAGGTCGCCTTGACGACCTCGAACTCGAACATCATCCACGCGTAGCTGTCCGGAGCGTTGTAGATGTCGAAGACCATGCCGTACGCGCCGGCGGCGTTGAAGTCGTGGTCGTTCTGCCGTGGGTTGATCTCACCATCGTACGTTATGGTCCCGTACGGCGTATCAAGTGGCGACACGTTCAGGTTCCCGCCGGTCTCAGGCGTGTCTGCGTCGAGGTAGATGCTCGCGCCAGCCGGCCCAACAGCCACGACTACTGCGATGACACCCAGTGCCACAGTGAGTCGCATTGTCTCGCCTTCTCTCACACGGCATTTCAAAGGCAGATGGTTCCGCGACGGGGACACCATCCCCTTGTGGATTCCAGACACTCGTGCCCTGCCCCAAGCCTCGGTCTCAACTAGTCCCACCGCAGTACGCGCACGGGATCGCGCAGCCCCGCGGCGTCACCCCCCCATCTCCAACAGCTTCACGAACCGCTTGCCGATCGCGAGGGCCGGGTCGAGGGGGACATCGGCGCGCTTCACGTCCGGCGGGATGCTGATGACGGGCGCCGGGCGGAGCTTCTTGCCTTCGAACTGCGGCAGCCACTCACGCGAGGCCTCGAGCATCTCCGCCGTCATGTCGCGCGCCTCGGCGAGTGTGAGGCAGGCGGAGGTCAGCGGGTCGAGGGCGACGGCGTTCATCGCCAGCTCGGGGTCGCCCGTCAGCGCCGCCTCGACCGCCAGGCCCTGCACCGTGACGTTCGTCTGGTTCAGCGCGGCGAGCTGTATCGGCAGGTTGCCCACCTCTACGGCGTGGATGCCCGACTTGTCGACCGTGACAGGCACCTCGACGCAGCAGCCGTCCGGCAGATTGGTGATGAGACCGTCGTTGCGCAGGTTCCCGTTCAGCTTGAACGGTACGCCCGTCTCCATCGCCTCGATGATGTACGAGCAGTACTCCGCGCTGCGGGGCTCGATCTCGGTGGTCTCGAACTCGAGCGGGTCCATCCGCTCGAGCTTCTCGGCGACCGCCTTGCCCCACATGTAGTAAGCGCCCGACTCCCCGCCGAAGCTCGGCTCATCGCAGTAGAGGTCGAGCGCGCGCTGGGAGCCGCGGAACCACGGCAAGTACTCGGACAGGTGCCCGGTGCTCTCGGTCATGAAGTACCCGAAGTGGCGCATGACCTCGCAGCGGACCTTCTCGTTGACGTAGTACTCCGGCTTCTCGATGTTCGCGCGCAGGACCGGGTATAGGTCCTCTCCCTTTCGCTCGATGCGAAGGAACCAGGCCATGTGGTTGATGCCGGCCACGTAGCAGTCGAGTTCGTCCTTTGGCACCCCCACGTACCCTGAGATGAGGTCGGTGGTCGTCTGCACCCCGTGGCAGAGACCCACAAACGGCACATTCGCCTCTCGGCCGATCGCCCAGCAGACCATCGCCATCGGGTTTGAGTAGTTCAGGAGCACGCCCTTGGGGGCGAGCCGCTCCATGTCGCGCGCGATCCGCACCACCGGCGGGATCGTCCTCAGCGCGCGGAAGATCCCGCCCGGTCCCATCGTGTCGCCGATGCACTGGTCCACGCCATGCCTCAGAGGCACCCCATAGTCGACGCCGAACGCCTGCATCCCACCGACCTGGATCGTCACGATCACGTAGTCGGCATCTTTGATGGCTTCCTCGTGATCGAGCGTCGCCGAGACCGTCGCGTCGAGGTCGTTGTCGGCGATGACGCGGCTAAGGTAGGCCTCCATACGCTGGAGCTTGGGCATCGTGCGGCTCATGAGGGCGAAGTGGCTGCCCGCGAGCGCCCCAGTGGCGAACAGGTCGTTCATAAGTGTCTTGGTGAAGACGATGCTTCCCGCACCGATCATCGCGATCTTGGCCATCTCGATCCTCCCGGTGATGCGTTGACTGGAGAACCCACGCTTCGCGCCCGATCCGCCGAATCCCTCACGGAAACCAGATGATGTACTCGATGTCGCGGAAGAACGCCGCCAGCGTTCCCCACACGACGCCGCCTACGAAGAAGTGGCCGACGGCGATCCCAAGGAAGAACGGCACCGCGCGCCGGTAGAGCCCCACGCCGCCGAGCTTGAGTATCAGGGACTTCGCGGCCCACGCGATGAGGAACGACCACCAGAGCTGCGTCCCGTTCGCGAAGGCCATGATGAACCCCAACGGACTGATGACGCTGCGTAGGAGCAAAGTGCGCGTGCCGAGCAGCGCCAGCGCTATGCAGAAGCCGACGCCGAACGCCCAACGGCGCGGCGTTTCGGGGGCGGTGGCGGCATCGAGCTTCTGCGCCGCCTCGGTCCACGACTCCAGGCAGTAGCCGATCCGCACGCCGCCCGTCCCGGTGGTTGACCCCCCGGCCAGGACGTTCGTCCCGTAGTCGTAGTAGGTGGACAGGAACATCCAGTACGCGAGCACCAGCCCCACCGCGACCGCGACCAGCCCGGTGACCGTCATCTCCCGCCTGGAGACGCCCGTCTCGTCGGCGAGCTTGAAGCTCTCCATCTGCTGAACGGTCGTCTGGTTGTAGAACCCACCGTGCGTGAGGAACTGAAAGACGGTCCAGGCGGCCAGACACCGGTATGAGCCGCCTACCCTGAACAGGTCGGACCCGAACAAGCGCGTGGGCAGGAACTTCAGCTCCGAGTGCTGCAGCACCCAGATCGAGGGCGTCCCCGACTCGCAGCGGATGCGGCAGTAGACGAGCCCGAAACTGAAGAGCATCGCGAAGAACGGCACCGCGATTCTCAGAGCTACGCCGACCTTGCACGCGAACAACACCAGCGCCGCGAAACCGGCGGCCAGCCCGAACACGGCCACGCGGTAGGGCAGGGGCTCCGCACGGTCCCCGGGCATGCGGCCGCGCCTGACGGCCTGCGCGACGACCCGCCACAGGTGCCGCCGCGCCAGCACCACCAGCGCGATAGCGACGGCGAGGTAGGCTCCCATCGCCTGATCGCCCGGGAACGGGTAGCCCGGCGAATCGACCCCGGCGACGGCTCCCGCGACCGTGGCGACCTGTTGGAGCACGAACAGGAACCACACGGAGAACAGGATGTCGAGCGGCACCAGGAAGCCGAGCCCGATGAGCTCAGGCCGGTGCCAGATCGACAGCCCACCAAGGACGTTCAGCGGACGCTCGGTGAAGTATTGCCCAAGTGAGAAGTAAGCCCCCGGCGCCGTCACCGACGGGTTGACGATGTGCAGCACGTTGATGGCGTGATACGCGGTCACCAGCCCAAAGCCGAGCCACGCCAGGCGGTTCCGGAAGAACGTTGGCTCTACCCCGCCGCGCGGCGGCTCGGTCAGTCGAACCGGGATCGACACGACGGGGAACGTGAGGCGCTCGCGCTCGACCCACTGCGCGCGGAACAGCGTCCACACGCACGTGGCTGTCCACCAGTACACGAGGAAGAACCCCAGCCATAGGGCCAGCGGGCCCGCCCATTCGCCCCACGGCATCGGCTGCCCGTCGAGGCCCTCGTAGAATGTGCGGATGACCTCCGGGTCGCGCGGCCCGATCCATGCGGGCAACAGGTCCGCGAGCTCCCCTATCTTGAGGCCCCGAAGGTCGCCGAAGTAGTGAGGCACCGTCAGGTACGGCAGGAACGCCTGCGTCACCCCCACGGCCGACATCACGGTCCCCACGCCGACGAACACGTAGATGACGGCGATCTCGCCCCTGCTGAACCCCATTCGGGTGGCCAGGGGACGAAGCAGCGCGAACAGGAACAGAACCGCGAGCCCCGGGATAGGTGGGATCGACTCGGTGATCTGGCAGGTGAAGGACAGCAGCTCGGACTGCCTGATCCAGAGCACGCCCAGGAAGGTCAAGACGAGGGAGACAAGCACGGCGCGCGGAGTCAGGCTACGGGGAGAGCCCGTCGCCGAGCTAGTCGAGAGGCTGTTCCTCTCCGCGACCATTCGAGCCCGCCCCTGGGGGCGCCGGCGTCCGCCGGCATTCACGCGCCCGTACTGGTTCGGCCGAGGGCCGGGAGTGGCCTGCGGGCGCCCTTTGACACGGGAGCGACGTACACATATCCTTCCGTGCAACGGTACTCCCGCACTGCCGGCCAACGTAGGTGATACGCATGTCGGACAAAGCGCTGGACGTCCCGGAGTTGGCTGCCCGACTGATGGTCCGGCCGCAGACGGTGGAGTGGTGGATCGCCCTCGAGCTCCTCGAGGCGGCGAGTCGGAACGGACACTCCGTAGTGGACCCTGACCAGCTTGATCGCTTCCTGAAGCGGCGTCAGGTGCGGCGCTGCTGGGTGGGGTTGCAGTGTGTCACCTGCGGATCCGGGGTGGAAGTGCGTGCCGATGCTGTCGGTGCTGCGACCGGCTGCCGTTCGCGCGACTGCCCCAACCGGCTGACGAGTAACGATCTCTGCGAGGTGCTTCTTGCGATTCGGGTGGCGTCGGCGGGCCACGAGGATGGTGCCCTCGCCATTCTGAACCGATGGTCTGCAGCGACGGCCGCCGACGGCCGGTGCTGGAAGGCTACCTTGTGCGTGCCGCCCACGGAAGCATCGCAACGGGCAGCGTCCGACGCTATGGCTTCTAGTGGCCCAACGCCCGACTTCCGCGCGACCGATGAGTGCGAGCGCGACCTGGCGTTGCGCCTCTGGGAACCCGAGGACGCATTCTTCGACACCTGGGAGCCTCCCGAGGTGTTGCCGAGCCGATGACCCGCCGGTCTACGGTGTATGCCCCTGGCGCCATCGTCGTCGTGGACTTCCCGACGTACGACCCTGCGCTTGCAGGTGCGCCCAAGCGCCGACCCGCAGTCGTGGTCAGCTCGGATACCTTCATGAGCTTCGACGATGATGTTGTGGTCTGCCCCGTCACGACGGGTACCATCCGGGCCTTCGATGTTAAGATCGACTGGCGGAACGCTGGGCTGCCGAGGCCATGTGTTGTCCGGCCCAAGCCCACGACGTTGCCCCCGCGCGCCTTGCACGCCCTGGTCGGTGCGCTCACGCCGCACGATCTGGATAACCTCCGCGCCGCTCTCTCGCTAGTTCTGGGCGTACCGCAGCCCCCCGACGACCCCGACGCAGGTCAGACTCGAACCTAGACCGCTGGCCGAGCATCGAACTCTCAGGAGTCCTGTGACTCCGTGAGTCGTGAGTGGGAGGCCTCCAGATGTCCCGCTATCCGCTGATCCCGGTTGCACTGCTGCTGTGTCTGCCCGCCCTATCGCAGCAAACGGCCGCACCCGCACCAACCGAGGGCGCGCTGATCGGTCGGTTGGGCGATGGCATGTCAGGTCTGATGTCCAGGTTCCAATACGAGATGGCGGCGTGTGACAAGTCCGGCCAAGTTCGGATCGAGCTCGCCCTCAAGCAGCTCGAGGTCGATAGCATGGCGGCGACCACCGATCTCGAAGCATCAGTCGCCACGGCCGAGCTGCGGCTTGTGCTCAACGCGGCACAGGGCGCTCAAGCCCGCTCGCTGTTCGCCCAGAGCGCGTACCAGGCGTGCTCTCAATGGACCTCGGACATGCAGCGGGCGTGGAGCAACTACTACTCGGGAGTGGCCCGTGCCACGCAGGTCGCCACAGATGACGGCATGATCATGTCGCGCGCCTCCCAACGAGCGCAGGAGCTCTTCCAGCGGCTCCAGCAGTCGCTGCAGAGCGGGGATCTGGCATCGTTGGCTCCGTCGCTCCAGCCCTCCCTGCCAAGCTACTACGGCACGGCCGGCGAGATCGCCGCTGCGGTGGCCGCCGCTGACGCTGCCGTGGCCAAAGCGGAGAAGACGTTCGACGCGGAGCTCGCACTCCAGCGGGAGACGGCCCAGGGCGTGATCGGGAGCGCGATGAAGGAGCTCGCACAGGACCCGGATCGGTTCAGGGCCGCCTGTGATGACGCTATCAAGGTGCTGAAGCTGAAGACCCAGGATGCGTACGAGACGCTCGAGGCCGCCTGCCGCGCCGCTCTGCTCAACCTGGCCCTCGGCGGCGTCGGCACCGACGACGTGGCCGGGGTCGAACCTCGGTGACCGACGGAGCACTTAGCTGCGAGAGAGCGGAGAGCTCTCAGAGACCACGGTGGGAGGCGCCTAGATGGCACGCTACGTATTTGCCCTGGTTCTGCTTGTCCTTGCCCCGTCCGCTCTTGCGCAGGAACCGACGGGCGCGATGCCGACCGAGAGCGCACTGGTGAACCGGTTCGCCGGCGACCTGGCGGCGCTCACGTCAAGACACCTCTTCGAGACGGCGGCCGCCAGCAAGTCCCAGCGCGTCTATGCCGAGCTCGCGCTTCGGCGCTACCAAGCGCGTCTGGCGTGCGCCGCGACCGAGTTCGAGGCGGCCATCGCCTGTGCCGAAGTGAAGATGCTGGACCCTCTCAGCCAGGGCGGCAATCTGCGCTACGCCTTGCAGCAGGACATCAACCAGGCGAGCTCGCAGTGGTCGCAGTCGGTCCAGCAGGCCTACCAGGAGTACTCCAGCTCCCGCGGCGAGCGGTGGGGCGGAGAAGACCGGTGGGGCGGCTCAGGCAGCGCGCTCAGCTCGCGCGAGAGCAACCTCATGCAAGACCTTCAGCGCTGGCTGCAGAACCCCGAGCTCGCAAAACTCGCCGTACAGCTTCAGCCCGCCTTGCCTGACCTGGTCGGTGGCGCGTCGACCACGCTGGCCGCGGAGAAGGCGGCGGATGAGGCCGTGTCGAAGGCCTTCTCCGATCTGGGGGGGGTGGCGGCGACCGAACGGGAGCAAGCACGCCAAGCCGTCGCGGCAGCGCTCGCGGAGTATGCCAACGATCTGTCCGGGCTGCGTAGCGCCGTGGATGAGGCCACAAGGGCGATGCGGCTTCGTGTCGAGGAGGCCTGCGCGGCGGCGGAGACGGCATGTAGGCTCGCGACGGTGCGCCTGGCGTTGGGCGAGGTGCCCGCCGCACCGTAGCGCCGGTCAGCAGCCGGTGCCTTGTGGCGCAGGTGTGTCGCCGGCGAGGTGCTTCTTTGAGCCGGGACGACTCGGTTTCGATCTTCGACGAGTGGGCAGAGCGGTACGACGCCTCCGTCGCGGCGCATAGGACCGACGGCCTGTGGGCCCGGTACGACGAGGTGCTCGACCTGGTAGTTCACCGGGCGAACGTCGCCAGGGGCTCGCGCGTCCTCGACATCGGCTGCGGCACGGGCAACCTCACCGCCCGGTGCGTTGCCGTCGGCGCGCAGGTCCTTGGCGTCGACCCGTCTGGGAGCATGGTCGAGCGGGCGCGCGCCAAGCCCGAGCTCGCCGACGCCGCCTTCGCGGTCCTGGGCGACCCATTCCTGTGCATTCCCTGCGGCGATGCTGAGTTCGACTGCGTGGTCAGCACGTACGCTTTTCACCATGTCCCGTACGACCGGCACCGTCACGCGCTGACGGAGATGCTGCGCGTGCTTGCGCCCGCAGGCACTGTGGCTATCGGGGACGTCATGTTCGGAGACCCGCCCGAACACGAAGCCGCGATGCGGGAGTTCCCCTTTCTGGACGACGAGTGGTATGGTCACGTCGATCTGTTGGCCGACGCGGCCAAGGCG
>Ga0315282_10008844_pt1 | contig 16178 bp, 11 predicted proteins | sample YL17G07_20_MG_FD_203693 | JGI IMG/M metagenome (GOLD analysis project Ga0315282, IMG submission 203693) | Sediment microbial communities from Yellowstone Lake, YNP, Wyoming, USA - YL17G07_20 | ecosystem: Environmental > Aquatic > Freshwater > Lake > Sediment | place: USA: Wyoming | collected...
GCGCCCTGGACCTGGCCCGCACCAACCTGTCCTACACCGTGATCCGGTCGCCCATCGACGGCACCGTCGTGGCGCGCAACGTGGACGTGGGGCAGTCGATAGCAGCCCAGCTTGCCGCTCCCAACCTCTTCAACATCGCCCAGGACCTGGAGCACATGTACGTTTACACCAAGCTGGACGTGCGCGATGTGCCAAAGGTGCAGGAGGGGCATGTGGCCTCCTTCGCGGTCGATGCCTTCCCGAACCGCGTCTGGGAAGGCAAGGTGATCCAGGTTCGAATCTCGCCGATCACCGGAACGAAGGGACAAACGACTCCGTCCAAACTGCCCACCACGGCCACGACCACGATACCCGGTTTGCAGACCAGCACCTCCTCCGCCACCGCTCCGCAGGGGGCCTCGACGGGGTCCACCGCCACCTCCGGCACCTCTGTTTCGGCCAGCGCCGCAAGCACCAGCAGCGGCCCCGGTTCCTCGCCCGCGCCGGGGCTGGTCCAGTATGACGCTCTGATCGAGTTCCGGAACGAGGGTCGCCGGTTGCTGCCCGGCATGACCGCGTACGTCACCATTCCGGTCTCCGCGGCCTACAGCGTGCTGCGGGTGCGCAAGGAAGCTTTTCGCTCTTCACCCCCGGTGACCCTGGAGGAAAAGAACCGCCTGCTCCGGCAGAACGGGATTGCCGCCGGTGAGCCGGTGGTGTGGGTGGAGCAGGGGAGCCGTTACCGCCCGGTCACCGTCAAAACGGGCATGACCGATTACCTGTTTGCGGAAATCACCAACAGCGCCGTCAAGGAAGGCGACCGGGTACTGATCGGCTATCGAGAGCAGAAACAGTAGAAGCGATTCATGTAAGGGCGCTGCTTGCCGCGCCCCTGCCCCATTACCGGCCAACCGGCCCCGCGGGCGCAGCAAGCAGCGCCCCTACGTTCGGATTCCCATGCGCGCAGTCGTGCAGCGAGTCTCGCGCGCCCGAGTCACGGTGGATGGCCGGACCACCGGAGAGATCGGTGCGGGCCTGGTGGTGCTGCTGGGCGTCGGCGCCGGCGACGATGAACAGGCGGCCCGCTACCTCGCCGACAAGATCGCGGAGCTTCGCATCTTCGAGGACGAGGCGGGCAAGATGAACCGGTCGTTGCTGGAAACCGGCGGCGCCGTGCTGGCCGTCTCCCAGTTCACTCTGTACGGCGACTGCCGCAAGGGACGCCGCCCCAGCTTTGACCGCGCCGCCCGCCCGGACCCGGCACGCTCCCTCTACGAGAAGTTCGTTGGATTCCTCCAGCAACGCGGCGTTCGCGTGGAGCAGGGCGTGTTTCAGGCCATGATGGAAGTCGAGCTGGTCAACGACGGCCCGGTAACAATGCTGCTCGACAGCGAACGCCTGTTCTAGTGCAATGTCTCACAAACAGCTTTACCCTATGGGAATTGCCATCGCTGTAAAGGTATCTACGAGACTCTACTCTAGTTGGGGCCAGCCTTTGTTTTCCTTACCGATGTGCAGCACTCCGTAGAGCAGAAGGACTCCAATGACGGCACCGGCTACACCCATGCCGCCTGCCTTGCGCCACGGCATCGCTGGTCGCGAGCCCGATTGCGCCCAGCGCTCCTGTCGAACGGACAAGGAAGGTTCTGCGGTTCATGCAATCGACTCCCAAGGTCGATAGCCTATCGTTCGGCTTTGCTCTCGTGGAATTGCGCTTTCAGTTCCTGGGCGAAGGCCCGCATTTTGTTCATCAGCGAGTCCCCGAGGTCGCGATGGCGTTCGTAGACGTTGTACTGTTCGGCGGGATCGAAATCCAGGTTGAACAGTTCGGGCCGCGGCGGTCCGGCGGGCCCGCTTTGCCCCTCGCCCTGAATCGGCTGGGCAAACCGCATCTTCCAACTGCCTTCGCGGACCGCCTCCAGCGTGTTGCCCCGGAAATAGTGGAATACCGATCAGGGTGACCGGGCGGTGCCGCGCAAAACCGGCAGCAGGTCGAATCCGTCGTAGACCCGGTCCCGGGGCAGCGTGGCCCCGGCCGCGCCGGCGATCGTCGGCAAGAGATCCAGCGTGGAGACGATGTCGGAATTGATCTGCCGCGCCGGAATGACGCCGGGCCAGCGCGCGATACACGGGACGCGTTGGCCGCCTTCATAGGTGGTCCCCTTGGCGCCTCTCAGCAAGCCCTTGGTGCCGGTGTGCCACGGCTCATTGCCGTTCTGCAGCATGCGCGCCGGCAAACTGTGCCACGGCCCGTTGTCGCTGGCAAAGATTACCATGGTGTCGCCGTCGAGCTTCCGGTCTTTCAATTCGCGCAGGATTTCGCCGGCGGACCAATCCAGCGTCTCGATGACATCGCCGTACAGGCCGGCGCGCGAGCGGGCGCGGAATCGCTCGGACGTGCTGATGGGCAGATGCGGCATGGCGTAGGGCAGGTAGAGGAAGAACGGACTGTCGCCGGCCGATCGGATGAACCGGAGCGCTTCGGCGGTGTATCGTTCCGTCAGCGTGGATTGGTCCGTCACCCGTTCGACGGGCTCCTCGTTGCGATAGAGATCCAGCGGTCTCGTAGTTTTCACGAACGGCGGAATCATGTCATTGCTGTAAAGCAGGCCGAGGTACGAGTCGAATCCCCGGCTGGTGGGCAGGTACTCCTTCGGGTCGTGGCCCAGGTGCCACTTGCCGATTGCCATGGTCTTGTACCCGCGCGCTTTGAGCAACTGGGCAAGTGTGATTTCGCTTAACGGCAGCCCGCCTTTGGAATCGGGCCCCAGGTTGTTTGGCAGCCCGGCGCGCACCGGGTAGCGCCCCGTGAGCAGACCGACGCGCGATGGCGTACACACCGGCGCAGCGGCGTAAAACGAAGTAAACCGCAGTCCTTCCTCTGCCGTGCGATCCAGGTTCGGCGTGCGAATGGTGGGATGGCCGTAGCACCCAAGGTCGCCGTAGCCCATGTCATCGGCGAACAAGATGATGAAGTTGGGCAGGCGCCCGGCGGACCGGGCCCGCGCCAGAAGCGCTGCCAGCGTGCCGGCGCCGCCGAGCCGCAACAGCCGGCGCCGGGTCATGTTCTTATGAGTCGTGGTCATTTCCGACGACCTCCTTCGGCCGCCTGGGGTCGACGAGACAGCACATGCACGCGGGCTCGTGCCAGCCCCCGCCGCGAACCTGGCAGTTTGGGTGCCAGAGGACGCGCTCACTCGGTACCCCCCTCATCGCCTCATGAACCTGTTCCCAGCACCTTATCGTTGTCGATCGCCGAGCATCAACACCGATCTCGGTCGGCCTCAACGCTGGTTCGAAATCCCGGTGAGAATCACCCCGCCTTCATGGAGCGGCTTCGGCTTCCGGGTGATCAAGAGCACGAGCAAAACTGACATTAGACAGCACGCCGACAGCACCATTAAGGCCAGCGTCATGCTTTTCGTCGCGTCCCGAATGTGGCCGACGACAAAGGGGCTGACAAACGCCCCCAAATTCCCTACTGAGTTGATCCACGCGATACCGGCGGCGGCGGCCGTCCCCGAGAGCGTTGCTGCGGGTAACGCCCAGAAAGTCGTGAAGGCAGACATGACGCCCATACAGGCGAACGACAGGGCGATGATCCCGGCAACGCCGGAGATGCCGGGCAGGCCGCTGACGGCAAACGCGACGCAACCCACGACGCCCGCGACGACGATGTGCCAGCGGCGTTCTCCTGTGACGTCGGAATGATGGCCGTTTACAATCATCGCTATGGCGCCGAGACCCCACGGGATCATCGAGATCAGCCCGATCCGCCACAGGTCCTTGGTCAGCGTTTCCTTGATGATCTGCGGCAACCAGAAGCCGAGCCCGTAGTTGCCCATCACAAAGCCGAAATAGATGAAACAGAACGCCCAAACCTTGCCGCTGCGAAAAGCGCCCAGGAAGGTGTGCTGCACATTCGCGTCCCGCTTCTTCAGCTCTTCCTCTTCATCCAGGCGCTTTGTCAGCAACGCCCGCTCATCGGCAGTCAGCCACTTCGCCTTGGCCGGGCCGTCATCCAGGTAAAACATGGCCATCAGGCCTACGACAATTGACGGAATGCCTTCCAGCAGAAACAGCCATTGCCAGCCTCTTAGGCCGTGAACGCCGGACATGTGGGCCAGGATCCAGCCGGAGATCGGACCGCCGAAGACACCCGACAGCGCGATGGCGCTCATGAAGGCGGCAATCATCTTCACCCGATGCCGGCGCGTGTACCAAAACGTCAGGTACAAAATGATCCCCGGGAAAAAGCCGGCTTCGGCAACGCCCAGCAGGAGGCGCAGGGCATAGAAACTGGTCGTTCCGCGGATGAACATCATCGACGCCGAGACCAGGCCCCAGATGACCATGATGCGCGCCATCCAGAACCGGGCACCCACCTTCTGCATCAGGATGTTGCTTGGGACTTCCAGGAAGAAGTAAGCCAGGAAGAAGATGCCCGCGCCCGTGCCGTAGACGGCGTCGCTGAAACCCAGGTCCTGCTGCATCTGTAACTTGGCGAACCCGACGTTCACGCGGTCGATGTAATTGAGGATGTAGCAAAGGAACAGGAACGGCATCAAGCGCCACGTCACCTTGCGGTATGTTGCGTTTTCGAATTCAAGCGAAGAACCAGTAGAGGTCACTCATCCTCCCCAGGGCCGCGCGAGCGCGGCGGCCGGCTGCCGCCGGGCACGGAAAACGTGCCTTGCTAAAGGACGCCGTTACAGTGCGGATGTAGCCATCGGTAGCGGCCGTCGCTCCCTGGCGATTTCCAACACGCGCTGCCAACTGCTGACGAACATGTGGCGGAAATGCTCGACGCCGCCGAATTCTCCAAATTCCTCAACTGACAGCCCGTCTTCCAGGTAGGCTTTGCGAAAGTCGGGCAGCTTCTCCATCAGCTCCGCAATCACGCGATCAGGCACGGGGTTGAAAAGCCGGTACACCACCGGCGGGTCACTCTCGATCAGTTTATCTGCCGTTCCCTCCCAGTTGATGGTCACCACCAATTGGCCGCCAACCATCTCAGTGAAATGGTGCAAGCCGCGCGCGCCTCCGCCGATGAAAATCGCGCTGTAACCGCGCTCCTGCAGGATGTGGTACACCTTGCGCGCCACCGCCAGCCCTGCCTGCCAGAGCACGTCGCGGGAAATATCGACTTTCTCGCGCTCGACGTACTTCGCCAGGTAATCATCGTATATTCCGGCGATGTGCGAAAGGAACAGCACCGGGCGCTTGCCCGTCTGCCGCGCCACGTCTTCGTAAAGCTCGCATAGGCTGATGGCCTGCGCCACGCTCATAATCTCGGTGGCGTTGATCGGCGTTTCCTCGGCCACAAGCGTCTCCAACGCCTCCAGCCCGGCCTTGGTCACCGGCACCTTGATGCAGACGTTAGGGGCTACGGCGCGGTTGGCGCGCGCCTCACTCAGGATGACGTTCGCGTCCTCTTCGTGAATTGGGTCTCCCTGCAGGCTGACGAAGCCGTCGCGATGCGGGTTCTTCTCGTAAAGCGGACGGAACTTCTCGATGACCGGCAAAGCCAGGCGGCGCTGGAAGAGCGATTCCGCCTCACTACCATCTTTGGCCTCCCTGAGCGCCTTGTCAAGGAGGGCCAGCGCCCGCGCTCCTTCCTTGGGGTGGTCGATCATCTTCTGGCAATATGACGGGTTGCAGGTGCATCCAACCGCACCAGCAGCGATTGCCAGGTCCGCCTCCTCGCTGGTGGGGTTGTTGATCCAAAAGATCGTCGGCGATTGTTCCTGAACCCGATGAAAATAGCCCTTCCGCATCACGATCTCCTTCCTGTTGTTCTTTTACCGCGTCTGCGTGCGCTTGAAGACGGCGCAAGTCAGCCTTCGAAGTAAACGCCCCCCTTGACCAGCGTTTCCCTCAAAAGGCTATACGGCAGTTCTCGCGTTCCCTTGTTCTTCAAAGCGCAGAGCGCGGCCGCCGTACCCGTAGCCTGGCCCTGGGCCATACAGGACACGGTGTTTCTCGTCGACTGGTGCGCCCGGCGGTCGGAGGTGATCAGCATGCCCGCCACCAGCAGGTTCTCGATGCCCTTCGGTCGCAGGGCCTTATAAGGCAGGCCATAAGTGCCCCCGTCTTTTACCTTGTAGGTACCCTGATCGTGATAACTGTAGACGTACACCTGATCGTCGAAATGCCTGCCTTCGATCACGTCCTCGTGCATCATGTCGTAGTCACAAGCGATCAGCCTGCCACGGCGAATATTGAGTGTCGGGGCCGTGCGGGCAATGAACGCCCTTTCGCAGCCCGGAAGCCACTTCTTGAAAAGTTCCAGAACCAGCAACTGTCGCTGTCGCAGTTCCAATTCCGCTTTCGCAACTTCATCGCGGTTGGTGGGACTCTTGCCGAGCAGCAGGTTGAGCTTCACAAACATCAAGTAATTGTCGTGAACCGTCGTCGTCACAAATTCGAGGCCGATCTCCTTCGCCTCCTTCGCAAACTCCGGAGGCAGTTTGGGCCACTCGCCCAGTACCCGAATGATTCGCCCGTCCTGCCCGCTTCGGCGTCCCTCGGCGTACTCTCTAACGGCGTCATGCTCTTTGAGATAGGCGTGGATCTTGTCTATGTTCACGTTGCCCATGCCTACGGCGTTGCAGACGGCGTAGTCGTTCGGCTCCGTGTACTGGGCGCCGGCGTAGGCGGCGAGGTCGCCGTAAGCGGTGCAGTCAACAAATGATTTGGCGTAGAACACCTCCCGCCCCGAACGGCTCTCGGCTATCACGCCCTTGACGCGGGAGCCTTCCTTGATGGCCCCCACCAACAGCGTGTTCACGCACACGTAAACGCCCGATTCCACCAGCATCTGGAAGGCGACGAGCTTGTACAATTCGGTGTCAACTACGGTGCATGAAGAATCACGGCTGCCTATCGTCTGCTCGCCATGTCCCGTGCAGCCGCCGATCTTCACCAGTCGATCGACGATTTCCTGGGGAATCCCCTTTATGACCTGGCGCTTCTTGACTCCGGGGAATGGCCGCCAGATATTGAAGAAACTATGCAGCGCCGTGCCGCCTTCCGTTATGGCTCCGCCCGGATACCCCTTAAGCTCAATAAGGACGGTTTTGGCGCCCTGGCGAGCGGCGGCGATAGCCGCAACGACGCCCGCCGTCCCGCCTCCTACCACGACAACGTCAAACTTCCGGGCGGGGAGTTTCCTGGCCGGCTCCTCGTAATAGTCGGCTGCTGCCTCCGCAGGCCATGCGAAGCCGCTCGGGCCGGTTGTGACTCCCATACTAAGCAGCAAACCGCTCTTTGAGAATTGACGACGGTTCATTTGTTCTCCTCCCGTGCAGTCAGCGGCGGGTTCATGCCGCTACTGTCCGCACGCGCTTAGAATGGCGACGTGACGCCGCCGCTACACTCCCTCTTTGACCACCTGCTGGCTCAGCGCTTCGCGTGCCGCTTGAACCGCACCCGTGGAACCGAGAACGGACTCGAATGCCTCAAGGCAGAGAATGATGTTCTCCGGCCGGCTGCTGTAGCCCATCAGCCCAATGCGCCAGATCTTCCCCGCCAGCACGCCGAGACCCGCGCCAATTTCCAGGCCGTAGCCTGCAAGCAGGCGCTGGCGAACCGAAGCGTCATCCGCGCCATCCGGTATCCGGAGGGCGTTCAGATGAGGAATCCTCTCCGCCTCGGGGACGACAAGTTCCAGTCCCATGGCCTCAAGACCCGCCTTTAACGCTTCGTGGTTGCACCGGTGCCGGGCCCACGCCGCTTCAAGGCCCTCCTCGCGCAGCATCAACAGTGACTCATGCAGGCCGTAAAGCGCGTTGACAGGCGCGGTGTGGTGATAGGAACGCTTGCTGGTTCCGCCCCAGTACGCCATCACCAAGCTGAGATCCATGAACCAACTGCGCACCGGCGTCTTGCGCCCGCGAATGGCAGCTACAGCACGCTCGTTGAAGGAAATCGGCGACAGGCCCGGCGTGCAGGAGAGACATTTCTGCGAGCCGGAATACACGGCATCGATGCCCCAATCGTCCACGTAGAGCGGCGAACCACCGAGAGACGTAACCGCATCGACAATCGTAAGACAACCGTGCGCGTGGGCCAGTTCAACCAGTGTCCGCGCATCGGAAAGCGCGCCGGTGGAAGTTTCCGCATGCACGAAGGCCACCAGTTTTGTCCGAGGGTGCTGCTGAAGCGCTGCTTCCAGCTTCGCCGGGCTTGCCGCACGGCCCCATGCGTCCTCGACAACCACCACCTGCGCGCCGCAGCGCAGCGCCATCTCCGTCATCCGGCCGCCAAAGACCCCGTTCTGGCACACGATGACCTCGTCGCCCGGCTCGACCAAATTGACAAAGCATGTTTCCATGCCGGCTGTGCCGGGACCGGAGACCGCCATGGTCAGCTCGTTCTCGGTCCGAAACGCGTACTTCAGCAGCCGCTTAATGTCATCCATCAACTCGATGAATGCGGGATCGAGGTGCCCGATCGTGGGGCGCGCCATGGCAGCGAGCACACGGGGATGAACATCCGAGGGACCGGGACCCATCAGCACTCGTTTGGGTGGCTGAAATGACTTGCTTTCGATCATCGCCTGCTCGCTCGGCATCAGCGGCCCGCTCCTTGTGTCTTTGCTTTGAGTTCGTCGAGCACGCGCTTTGTATACTCGATGGCCAGCCGCGGGCTGGTGAGCACAGGGCGGCCCGTGGCCTGCTGAATCTGCGGCGCCAGCCGGGTCATTGATGCCTGGGCGAACAGGATCACATCGACCACAGGCGCAAGTGCCCGGGCAGCTTCCTCTACCATTGCGTCGTGCTTGTCCTTCTCGCCGCGCATTAGAGCCTCAAAAGCCGCACTGGAAAGCGACTCGTGGATTTCCACCTGCTTCTTGATCGCCGCGGCTTTCTCGCGAATCAGCGCCACGGTCGGCGGCAAGGTTGTGGCCACGGTCGCCATTACGCCAACGCGATCGGCCTCGCGCGCCGCCTTCTCGGTGTGCGCGTCGTCAATCTTGATCACAGGTATGCTGACCAGCTTGCGGGCGACATCAATGACCGGGCCGAGCGACGAGCAGAGCGACAGCACGGCGTCGGCCCCGGTGGCTTCGGCCGCCACCACGTAGGCGCACATGCGCCGGGTCACGGCGATGCTGATCCGCTGCTCGGCCATCACATCGGGCAGCAGCGAATCATCCATGATGTTGATCAACCGGACGTCGGGCAATATCTCCGCGAACATCCCTTGCATCATTGTCTCGACCGTCAAGAAGACCTTGCTGGTATGGATCAGAGCCAGCGTTTGAGACACACTGCACCTACCTTCCCCACTGGCCGTGCGTGGTGCACGGCGCCACGAACCATCCTCACCGCGCCGATTCCCCCACGGATCATCCGACGCGTTTCAACTCCTCCGGACTGAACGCACCCTGGTTTGTCTTCACGCCTCTCTTGACCAGTTCTGCCTGCAGTTCTTTGACGGACAGGCGCCGGGGCGTCGTCTTCTCCTTCACGGACATAGCGGCGGCGATCCCGGCAACCTCGCCCATCTGGAAAACAGTTGGCATCTTGCGCGGACCACCGGAGTTCAGGATATGGTCGACGGACCCGCACCGGCCGACCACCATCAGCCCTTCGAGTCCCTTCGGGTGGAAACAACGATACGGAAGATCGACGAGGCCTCCCTTTATAAGGCCGTCTCCCTTTCCTACGACATACTTCCTTTTCTCATGGAGATCGAGGGACACCCGGGAGGTCATAACCGAGTCTTCAAACCTTCTGTTCGCCGCGCCATCCTTCAGCGTCAGCACGTAATCGCCGACGATCCGCCGGCTTTCTCGAATCCCGATTTGTGCCGCTGTTTCCGTCAGCGCCGATCTTTCGAAGCCAGGGACGTTGTCCCTCATGAAACGCCAGATTGCCCAAACCTGTTTCCGGGTCGAGACCTCTGCTTTGGTCAAGTCGTCGGCGTTGGTCGGATCCAGATCGTACGCCCTGGTGGCGTTGATGCAGATCTCATTGGGACGCAGCGAATGGCAGTTGAAATAGGCAGGTTCCTCCGGCAAGTCGGGGTACTTGGACCGGTATTTGTCCCACAGGTTATTCATGCGTCCCCCAAACTTTACGCCCAGGCGGATGTTGCCCGCGGCGTCGCGCTTGTTGATCTGCTGAGCCTGCTTGTAATAGCTCCCCAGGTCCTGATGTTGTTCCGCCCATTTCTCGAAACGCACAAAATCGATGTATCCGATGCGGAATACCAGCGTCATGGCTTGAAGGTTCTGGCTCTCAAGCTCATACTTCGCGCCGGCGTGGTAGCAGAGATCGCCGTCGCCGGACGCGTCAACAAACACTCCAGCCCCGAACACGCGGCGCCCCGACTTGCTCTCGCTCACCACCGCCTTTACCTGGGCGCCCTCTTTGACGGCCCCCACCACGAAATGATGGAGGTAGAGATCCACGCCGCTTTCCAGCGCCATCTCCTGGAAGAGCATCTTTACGACCTCGGGCTCGACGTGGCTGTCCTCGGGATTGGAAAGCATCGGCCCGATGCCGAAAGCGTCCACCCTCTTCATGAACTCTACCAGCATGCCCGATCGGGGCCCTGGGGCCCAGCGCGTCATAAGCCCGTAGGCGGGGTTGCCTCCCATAAAGCCGTAGCGCTCAAAGAGAGCCACCTTGGCCCCTCCGCGCGCTGCCGCCACCGCCGCCGGAAGCCCGGAATTTCCGCCGCCGCAGACGATCACATCGTAGTTCTTCGTTGCGGTGACAGGCTTTTGCTGAGCGGCCAGAGCCTCCGGATGGTTGAGCAATGCACTTGCGCCGAGGATTCCCATGCCGGAGAGCGGCAGGAAACTCCGTCGTTTTAGAGCATTCGTCGTTTTCATATCAGTTGCCTTCGCTCCTGTTTTCTTACAGCGCAAACCCGCACATCGGTTAGGACATCGACTTAAAGGCGGCCTGGTTGGTCTTCACGCCGCTGCGCGTCAGTTCTGCCTGCAGCTCCTTCACCGCCAATTTGCGCGGTGTGATTCTTTCCTTCAGCGCCATGTAAGCGGCAGTGCCGGCCACCTCGCCGGTCTGGAAGGCTGACTCCATGCGGCGGATTGCCGAGTTGGTCAGGTGATCGCTGGAAAGACAGCGGCCGGCGACGAGCAGGCCGTCGATTCCCTTGGGCAGGAAGCAGCGGTATGGGATTTCGCCAAGGCCGCCGCGGAAGTTCTTCGTGTTGTAGAACTGCTTGTCGTGGCTGTCGTAAGAAACGATGCAGGTCAGCACCGAATCGGGGAATTCCCGGAACGACTCGAAATCGGAAGTCGTCACCAGGTAATCGCCCACGATCACGCGGCTTTCGCGCACGCCGATGGCCGGCGCTGTGGCCGAAAGGATCGATTTGTCAAATCCGGGGACGTGCTTCTTCAGGTAGCGCCAGATGGCCACCGCCTGCAGCCGGCAGGTCACTTCCGCTTTGGTAAGGTCGTCAGTGTTGGTCGGATCGAGGTCGTAAACGCGGGTGGAGTTGATGCTCAGCTCGTTCAGACGGATGCAGGCGGTGTTAAAATAGGTGTTCCGCGGCAATTCCTCATCAGGGTCCTTCTCCCACATCTCCGACAATCTTGATCCCAGGTAAAACGATTCTCCCTTGCGGGCCCGGTCCTTGAGTTGCTCGACGCGATCGGGTTTCAGTCCGCCGAAATATTTCGGTTGCGTGACGGCCCAGTCGAGGTAGCGGTCGAAGTTCACCTGCCCCACGGTGAAGCGCAAGGTCATGCCTTGGGTTTTCCCGTTGTCGCCGAGATTGAACGGAGCGCCCGCCCGCACCGCCACGTCGCCATCGCCGCTGGCGTCGACGAAGACCTTTGCGGCATAGGAACGCCTTCCGGATTTGCTCTCGGTGATCACCCGTTCCACGCGGTTACCCGTCTTTTGCACGCCGACAATGAAGCTGTGCAGATGCAACTGTACGCCGGCATCGACCGCCATCCGCAAGAATAGCGCTTTCACCGCTTCCGGCTCGATGTTGCTGTCGTACTTGAGCGGGTCGGGGCCCAGCCCGAATTCCTTTACCCTGCCGGCAAACTCTGTAAGCAGGCCCGAATGGTGCCCGGATAGACCGTGCCAGGTGGGCATGATGGAAGTGGCTGGGTTGCCCCCCAGAAAGCCGTAACGTTCGATGATGGCCACCCTGGCGCCGCGGCGGGCCGCGGCCACGGCGGCCGGCAGACCGGCGGTTCCGCCGCCGCACACGATGACGTCGTAGCTGGCGGCCGGCGCCGCCGGCTTCGCGGCTGCGCCCGGCCGCGTTTGGGCGGCCAGCGGGGCGGCGGCTGTCAGACCCAGAAATGAACGTCGATTCAGGTTGTTTGCCATAACTTTTCTCCGTCTGCCAGTTAGCCGTTGGGGCGACCACACGGGGTCGCCCCTACATTACCGGCAAAACGCCGGCGGTACATGCACATCAGAACTGCAGCCGCAGGTTGAACTGGATCATGCGGCCGCTGCCTGCCTGCGAGGTTATCCTGCCAAAGTTGCTGCTGGTCACGGTGGTGTTCGGCGACCCCAAGTTGGTGTGGTTGGTGGCGTTCAAAAGATCTACGTTGAACCGCATCTTGACGCTTTCGGTCAGGCGAAACTCCCGCTTGATGTTGGCGTCCCAGCCGCGGAGTGGGTCGGCCCGTAAGTTGCCGAACCTAAGGGGGAAGGTGCGCCAAGTGTAAGCATTCGGTTGCATGGAGGTACGCCCTTCGAACCCCACCCAATCGGCCGGAATAGGAGCCGTGTTGTTCGCGCTGTAGACCAGCGAAGGGTTCCACCAGGCATGGATGTCCTTTTCATGTACCGCGTCATGATTCAGGAGTTTGGGCAAGTCCTTCAGGTCACCGTAGTAGAAAACGCCGGGGCCCAAATTTGCGAAACCAAGCCATAGGCCGGTCTGATACCTGTAGACCCAGCCAATCTGCCATCCGGAAACGAAGTGCCGGAGCGGGCCGCTGTTCCCGTACCTGCGCCCTTCGCCAAACGGCAGGTCGTAGGTGCCGGTCCACATCAGGAGGTGCGGCCTGGCGTCGCCGTTGTCTTCCCTGACCCGCTCCGCATCGAAATCGTTCAGGTATCGGTACTGGTCGTGACTGGCCTGGCGCGTGTAGCTGAACGTGGTGTTCAGGCCACCCGAGAAGCGCTTGTTGACCTGCACCTGCAGGTCGTTGTAGTCCGTGACGCCCCTCTGGTCGCTGGCCTTCTCCCAGGGCCGGAGGCCTGCGATCGTCGTGAAAAGCGGGTAGTTCATCAGCAAGGCCCCCTTGGTCGTTGTCGTATTCGTGAAAAAGCTTTGGGTCTGAAGGTACTTGTACATCGTCGGGTTGGTCTGGGTTAGCGAGGCAAAGTTGGTGTACAGGAACGGATTCGGTACCTTTGTGTTCAGGTCGGCTTCGGCCGCTGTGTTGCGCACGTTCGCTTTCGAGTAGTACTTAAGTGGCAAAAAATTGACCGGCTGAGCATTGCCTAAATTGCCAAGCGGCCGGTTCGCCCACCCGCCGTTGTACGATACTTCCACGACAAGGTCGCTACGCAACTGGCGCTGCAATCCGATCCGCCAGCGTTGCAGCCGCGCTGGTTTATAGTCGCGCGGCTGGAAGTTGACGGCCTTGCCGGCGAACGCCACGGCGCCAAGGGAATTGCCATACGGCATCTCCCAGCGTGTGCCGTCCGCACGCACCGGAAACGGGTTCAACACGGGTAGAACGCCGGAGGAGAGCAGTGCGGCTGAGAACGGCTGATTGTTTGCGCCGCAGCAGAAGGTCATCCCATTGTCGTTCGAAAGGGTGGTGGTGGTGCTGACGCTATATCCGAACTGGCTGCTGGTAGTGTCGTTCACGGTCACTTCGTCGGTGTACCAGCCTGTGCCGGCACGGAGCACGGTCTTGGAGTTGATTTCATAGACAAAGCCCAACCTGGGCATGAGCGGCTTTATGCCGCTGGCCATGGTGCGCGGCCCGCTCTGGCCCAGGTAGAACCCGCCGCCCTGCACCTTGAACTGGCTGGCCTGAAGTTCCGCCAGCGGGTTCTTGGCGCAGGCCGCTTCGACGGCGTCGGAGAACGGCAGGCGGGTGGTGAAGTCAAAGCCGCCAGCCTGCGCGCGGTTGTAACGCTCGGTCGAGCCTTGCTGCCACTCCAGACGCAGGCCGAGAGTCAGGCGCATCCGCCGGCCCAACCGGATGTCGTCTTGACCATAGAAAGCGCGCCACGGTGTGGACCAGTACCCGGAATCGTTGTATTGAGCACCGCTGATGCCGGTGGGCAAACCCATCATGAACGAGGCCCACTCCAGGCCAATGGTTCCGGCGGTCGTGTCGGTGTCACTGCTACGCATGAAACTGTTACCGAACGTGAAGCTGCCCGAGGCCATGGGCGCGGTTGTCAGCATGCGCCAGTAGCGCCGCTCCTCCCACCCGAACTTTAACGTGTGGTTGCCACTTACCCGCTCCAACCCCACGCGCGCCTGGCCGCTACTGGCACGGCTGTTGATGCCCGGGTAGGCACCGCCGATGCTCTGGACGGAAGTGAAGTTGATGGCCGGCAGGGTGTGCATGTCGCCGGCATAAGCGTCTATATATGCTGGCAATCCGACGTCGCTCGGCTTGTAGCGCGTTAAAACGGAATTTTCGTTCCCGTCCGCGAATTGGGTGGCGCTCAAGGCCACGTTCAAGATCGTGCTGGCACTGATGGTCCACAGGTAGTCGGCGCTGAAGCCCTTGGCATATTGCGTCGTACCGCTCGATTGCAGCCCGCGCATAGTCTGGAACGTCCAGTCGTTCTGATCGTTGCGGTAGTGGCTCCAGTACCACTTGCCATACACTTTGTGTTTCGCGCCCAGGTTGTAATCGAAGCGATTCAGCAGGTTGCTGTAGCTGTTAATGTTGGGCATGCCGAGCGCGTAGTAGTTATTGCGGCCTTGAGTGTCGACGATGCCCGGTATGTTGTTCGGCTGAGGATAAATCTTGCTGTAGAAACTATACAGTGGGTTCAACGCCGGGATGCCCTTGTTGCCGAGGAACGGGTCGCGAATCACCCGGCCGCCCGAAAGGCGCGCGGTCCGCGGATCGTAAATCTGGTACGCCCTCGCGTCAATCGCTAGCAGGTCGGAGAAATCGCCCTGCAGCCAGTTCGTTTTGGGTACCGTTTTGTTCAGGTTGGAGCCCGACTCCGTCAATCTTTGCTGGATTCCGCTATAGCTGAAAAAGAAGAAAGCGCGGTCGCGCCCGTTAACTATTTTGGGAATAGACAGGGGTCCGCCGATTGTCCCGCCGAACTGGTTTGACCGGCCGGAAGGCTGCTCGGGCGTGTCCTTGCTGATCGTTCCGTTGCGGATTCCCTGCTGCCAAGCCAAGCGAGTGAAGTGCGGCGTGGCGTTCCAGCGCTGTTGCCAGTGCTGCTCGAAAAGCGAGCCGTGGTACTGGTTCGTCCCCGACTTGGTGCTCATGTTGACGAACGCGCCGCTGGAGTGGCCGGTGGAAGCGTCAAAGTTCATCAGCTCCATTTTGAACTCGCCCACCGAGTCGAGGTTGGGGATATACCCGACGTTGCGGTCCCTGCCGAGCACCGTAGCACCGTCAATGGCGATCTCATTGCTGATAGCAGTTCCGTTCCCCATCGGCTTGACGGCGGAGACCTGTGAGGTCTGCCACGGCTGGAGGTTCGCCGGGTTGCCTCGGTTGATCATTCCCGGCGCGAATTGCATCAACACCATGGGATTCATCCAGGCGACAGGCAGATCAAGGATCTGCTGCCTGGGGATGACGGTGCCGGACGAGGCAGTCGTGGTTTCCAGCAGCGGCGCCTCGCCGGTCACCGTGACGCTCTCCGCCACGTTGCCCACTTCGAGGGTGAGGTCGATGTCCAGGCTGCTGCCGCCCACCCCCAAGTCGACAGGTCCACGTACCGTCTTCTTAAAGCCGGCCAGCTCGGCGGCCACCTGATACCGTCCGGGAATTAGGAACGGCACTTCGTAGTGCCCGGAGGGGTTGGTTGTGGCGCGTCGCGTCTCGTTCGTACCCAGGTTCGTAGCGGTTATGGACGCTCCTGCGACGACGGCTCCCTGGGCATCAGTCACGGTGCCCAGGATCGTGGAGCGGGCTTCTTGTGCGGTGGCCGGGCCGGCCGCTAACAGGGCCAATAGGAGTACAATCGCGGTGCGGAAGAAGGGAGAGTGCATGGTATCACCTCGTTGAGCCAAGAAAGCGC
>Ga0315282_10008845_pt1 | contig 16176 bp, 12 predicted proteins | sample YL17G07_20_MG_FD_203693 | JGI IMG/M metagenome (GOLD analysis project Ga0315282, IMG submission 203693) | Sediment microbial communities from Yellowstone Lake, YNP, Wyoming, USA - YL17G07_20 | ecosystem: Environmental > Aquatic > Freshwater > Lake > Sediment | place: USA: Wyoming | collected...
TCAGAACGATGATCATGATCAGGGCAATGACTAATGCGACCCCCGATTGGTTTTTAAAAATGTCAACTCTTTTCGTTCTCATTTTTTTGCTCCTCGATCGCCGCGTGATGCCATTCAAGCCCTCAGGGCGACGTCGTCGTCTCTTATATCTATCTGAGACATAGGTTTCTCAGGGTCACCGCAGAAGTTAATGTCCTTGGAGAAACCACCTTGCTGACATCCGGGTTGGTTTGGTCGGACTTTGCGGTGAGGACCACGCGGACAGCGACCACTTTAGCCAATCCGATGCCGGCTGCAGAAACCCAGTTTTCCACTGCCCCATCATCGTTTGTATCCACTCCATAGGTAAAATTGAATGCATCGACGTTTTCTAATATCGTTTCCGGTTGGGACGGCGGAGACGGTCCCACATCAGGGTAGATCGTCAGTTGCCGTGACAAATTTCCGTTCGTTAATGTGTAAATCATCTCGTATCGGTGAGTATCATCGTATTCATAATTTACGGTGACGGAATGATCTGCTGGGGTGATGGGATTTGCAATACTGATCCGAGAGGTCAGGCTATCATTGTCATACCCCGCCATCCGAAGGTCTCTCAGTAAAATTTCCATCGCCGTCCGGATGTTCTGCTGGACCTCGACGACCTGATCTTGAACGGCATAGGCTCTCGTTTGAGCAACGAAGACGCGATAAATTCCGGCGACGACGATACCGCAAATGACAAAGGCCACCAATAACTCAATGAGAGTTATTCCGTTCTGGTTTAATCGAACGCTTTTCTTCATATCCCCTCCCAAATTCGGATTAATGCGAAAGGACAGAACGCAACGTAATGCTGCGCTGGGTACGATCATCCCAGGTGACTGTAACGCTGATTGTCCTCACCGTGTCGCCTGGCGACGGCGGTGGTCCCTGAACCGCCCAGCTTCTGTTGAAAATTTTGTTTGAGCCCTGAACTTGCTCGGGCCCCCCTGAAAATGATCCTAAGTTGTTCCATGAAGTTGCCCGTAACTCTTCCAGCTTGTCCTGGGCAAGAGTAGCTGCTTCTGTCATCAGGCCGCCGAAAGAGGTATTTTTGGTTGTTTGGACCATCAAGCCAGCCAGGCCGAGAAAAGTAACGGATAAGATTACCAAGGCTATTAGGACTTCGATCAATGTAAAACCGTATGATTTAGCAGAGTAATTCATTCTTATCACTCCTTAGAAAATGTATTTGCTTTAGAAGAAGCAAAACCTGTACCAACGGATTTTTTTAATTTGAGGGTTGGATGGAAGAAAGGGTGGGATCAAAAATGGATAATGATTTTAAAAACTTGGGAACTAATACTTGAGGCCAGGGAAAGTAAACCTTATTTTATTCATCAACCCCATTATGAAAAGATTAATTAATTGAGACAAAATGGCAAGACTCAAATACACAACTGGAATGGAGGAATAGTGGAATGGTGGAATAATGGGTAAGGAACCTTCAACTCAGGAATAAATAATGATGTTCTTCCATTTCCTCTTGGTTTCTCCCAATGTTCCATTATTCCATTATTCCATTCTTCCACTATTCCAGATTTTTTTCATTCATCTTCGGCAATCCCATATTCCTTTATTTTATACAACAAGGCACGGTGACTGATTTCAAGCAACCTCGCGGCATGGGTATGGTTCCCCTTTGTTTTTCTTAATGCCTTCTTAATTAAATTGATTTCTAATGCCTTGGATGCCTTTTTAATCGAATATTCTTCATCGGGCATTGGCTCGGGCTGAGACTGTTCTTTGAAATTTTGAATTTCGACGGGCAGATTCTCCAATTGAAGATAATTCCTATCGGCCAAGACAATTGCCCTTTCAACTGTATTTTCCAGCTCTCTTACATTCCCATACCATTTGTAGTTCATTAACGCTTCGAGTCCGCTATGATCGATATCTGTCACGTTTTTGCTCAGGATCTGGTTATATTTGCCGATAAAGTGCTGGATGAGCAAAGGGATATCCTCTTTTCTTTCACGAAGGGGTGGAATATGGATTGGCAGGACATTGAGTCGATAAAACAGGTCTTCTCGGAAATGACCTTCGTTGACTTCTTTCTGGAGATCCTTAACGGTAGCAGCCACTATCCTGACATCAATTTGAATAGATTTTGATTCTCCGATCCTTCGTATTTCTCCGTCTTGAAGCACACGAAGAAGCTTCACTTGAAGTTGAGCCGGCAACTCCCCGATCTCGTCCAGAAAGAGCGTTCCCCCATCCGCCTCTTCGAAGAGACCCTTTTTCGTCCGGATGGCATCCGTAAATGCTCCCTTGGCGTGTCCAAAAAGTTCGCTCTCCAATAAATTCTCGGGAATCGCGCCACAGTTAATAGGGACAAAAGGATTTTGAGATCGTTCGCTGTTGTAATGCAGGGCTCTTGCCACCAGTTCTTTACCCGTGCCGCTTTCGCCCGTAATCAGCACAGTGGATCGGTATTGAGCTACTTTTTTGATCACATCAAATATTTTTTGCATGTTCTCATTCTTGCTGACGATATTCTCAAAACTATATTCTCTTGCAATCTCCTTTCTTAAAAGTTGGTTCTCCCTCCTTAATTGTTCCCGCTCTTCTGCCTTTCTCAAGGTGAGAATAATCTCGTCGGGTTTGAAAGGTTTCGAGATGTAATCATACGCTCCAAGCTTCATCGCTTCGATGGCAATATCCACCGTCCCGTAGGCCGACATCATGATGGTGGTCACCTCCGCCTCGGTTTTTCTCATCTCTCGCAAAAATTCTAATCCATCCATCCGGGGCATTCGGATATCACAGAGGACTTGATCGAATGGGGACGCGATCACTTTCTGCAATGCCTCCTCTCCGTTGGGGGCAGTCTCTACCTCATACCCCTCCTTGATTAGGATCACCGTTAACATGTGCCTAAAATTTTCTTCGTCATCCACGATCAAAATGCGTTTCGGAATCATGAACTCCTCCTCGTTAGTTCATAAGGTTACGGTTCTCGTTTTTTAAACCTGGTCCGTGCAGCCGAAACGGGCTTCGTTGCCGTCACTCTCCTTTTCCCTTCGCGCTGCACTCCGTGCCCTTAATCGGGTTTATGCCGCGGGGAAGTAAACTTCGAATGTGGTTCCCTTCCCCAGCTCACTCTCTACCTTGATCTCCCCTCCCAGAGATTCAACAATCCTCAACGAAATGGACAACCCAAGGCCCGTTCCTTTATCCGGGGCCTTGGTAGTAAAAAAGGGATCAAAGATGTTTTCCAAATCTTCTTTTTTAATTCCGGTGCCTGTGTCTGAGATTCGGATTTTGACCAATCGATTCCCCTCCGAGAACTTCCTGAGGAGAGCTGCTAAGGGATTGGTCCTCCGCATGCGGGAATAGTCGGATTCCATAGGATCGTTCTTCCGTCTCCTGGAATAAATGCCCGGGAGTCTATCCGCGTCAGGATTCTCCACAACGCGGGTCGCTGTTTGAATCCTTAGAATTCCGCCGTCCGGCATGGCATCAATGGCATTCAAAATGACATTGATAAAAACCTGGGAAAGTTGAGATTCATCTCCCTTGATCAGAGGGAGATCCCGTTGCAGGTCCAATTGTGTTTCAACGTTCTTAAAATTCTTCTGATAGGATAATAGGGAAAGAGTGCTTTCGAGGATCTTGTTAACCTCCACGTCTTTGATCTCAAACTTGGAGGGTCTCGCAAAGTCGAGAAGCTCCCGGACGATCCGGTTAATCCTCTCTATTTCTTTCTCGATCCTTTTCAGGTAATCTCTCGCCTCTTCGTGATTCATCCCTTCCTTTTGTAAAATACCCGTGTATCCCAGAATCGCTCCCAAGGGGTTTCCCACTTCGTGAGCAACTCCGGCCGCGAATCTTCCGATGGACGCCAATTTCTCCGTGCGGATGAGTTCCTCTTGAGCCTGTTTCAACTGCTTATTGGCTGATTCAAGGGATTCCAAATAATTCTCCAGACTTTCTTGATTTTTCCTTAACCGCTCAATCATTCGGTTGAAGGACCCGATGAGTTGTCCGATTTCATTGCTTGAGGTAACTTCTATTTTTTGGCTGAAATCCCCGTCGCTGATCTTCTGAGTCAATCGAAGAAGATCCTTGATCGGTTTTACTAAAACCCGGGAAAGCAAGAAACTTCCAAAGATAATCAAGACAATGCCATCGAGGATGACCGTGACCAAAATGACTCTTCTCGATTCTAACAAGCTCATCATCAAATCTCCGATGGGAACCTCCATTTGAACGCCACCGATGATTTTTCCCTGGTGCCATAGGGGGGAGTAAAGTGTCATTCTCTTATAGGTGGTTGATAGAAAATCCCGTGATTTATCGATTTCAGCCCTCATCTCACCTGTCTCCATCGCCTTCTTCAGGGAGGAATCGGCCGAGATTTTATTGATCAACTCCGGTTTCTTGCTTGCAATAATTTTAAGTTGATGGTTAACCACCATCAACTCGTAAAACGTTTTCTCCTTCGCGTAGATACGGACAAAATCTTGAGTGTCGTTTTGGACAAGGGGGTGATCTAAGGTAAATCCCCTTTTATCCCGGGACACAAAGTCCATGATCGATTGGAAATCCTGAATCATTCTTTGGCCATATCGGATCTTTTCCTGTTCGACATTCCTCTCATTGATCTTAGAGATCGTAAACCCAATTAACAGAATGGCGGCAAGCATCAGAAACGAGATGTTGATGACGACCTCTGTCCTGAGACCCAGATTTAATTTTCTAAAAAGCCAAGATGTTCTCATGGATAACGTGACCTTTTAACGAAAACCTTAACCATGCCCTCCATCACAAATTACCTATTCGAATAAAGAAGGTACCATCTTATCAAACTCTCTCCATAAAAGAGGGCGATTACCGCGCCGAGAGATAAAAAGGGTCCGAAAGGTATCGCATATTTAAAATTTTTCCCCTTCAACACCATGATGAGAATACCGGTAATCGATCCAATCAGTGAACTCAAAAGAATGGTGAGAATCACTGCCTTCCATCCCAGGAAGGCACCAATCATCGCTAACAATTTAACATCTCCACCCCCCATGCCTTCCCTTTTGAAAAGCCATTGATATAAGGTAGCGACCAGAAAGAGACTTCCCCCTCCCAGAAGAATCCCGATCAGAGAATTCCAAAAAGTGATTTCGGGAATCAAAAGAGAAGCCAATAAACCCACCCCGATGCCTGGGAGGCTGATCACATCGGGAATGATTTGATGATGAAGATCGATGACGGTAACGACGGTCAATGCCGAGGCGAAGGCAAAATAGAAAAGAAAACTGACGGAGAAACCAAATTTCATGGTCAAAAAGAGTGAGCTGAGCGCCGTGATCCCTTCGACGACGGCATACTGAAGGGAAATGGGTCCCTTGCAGTATCGGCATTTTCCTCTTAACAAAAAATAACTGACCAAAGGGATATTATCGTAAAACCTGATAGGTTTTCGACAATGCGGGCAGTGAGAACCCGGCCAGACAATCGATTCCTCCTTCGGCAGCCTGCAAATACAGACATTCAAAAAGCTGCCAATCATTCCCCCGAAGATTATGGAAACAATGTACCACATAGCGAGCTCCTTACCGTTCACTGTTCATCGTTCATTGGTGGCATTCCAAATCGTGGACCATCCATCTCAGGTCTTGGATTCTGGATTTTGCTTTCGGCGCCGCCTCAATTCCCTTCGTATAATAATACCTTGCCTTCTCTAAATCCTTCATCCTCGTGGCGTAAATGTTCCCCAGTTCGACGTAAGGATTGATTATTTCAGGGGCTAACTCAATTGATTTTAGAAATTCTGAAACCCCTTGATCATATTGTCCTGCATCTCTATATATTAAGCCTAAGCGGAAATGGAGTTGGGCGTTTTTCGCGTTCTTTGATAACAGATACCTTAGAACTTTTTCGGCCTTTTCATACTCCTTCTGTCTCTGGTAAAAAACCGAAAGGTTAATCTTGATTGTATCGTCATCCGGTCTCAGCCCTATCGCCGTCGCATAGGCGTTTAATGCCTTTTCAGGTTCATCCAGCCTCCCGTAAACAATACCAAGGTTATTATGAGATTCATAATCGTATGGAAGTAACTGAACGGCCTTTTCCAAGTACTTAACGGCATCCCGATCCATTCCTATTTCCAAATAAACCACACCCATCAAGGCGTTCGCTGTGTTGCTGTTGGGGTTTTTTTCCACTGCATCGCTCCATAGCGTATAGCTATTTTCCCAAATCGCGTTTTGCCGGATCGTGATCAAAGAATAACCGACCAACAGAAATATGAAGAGTGTCGTGCAGAGCAATTTGAAGAACCCTTCGGAAAACCTTTTATGTCGAAAAACGTAAAGATGGTCAAATACGACCCCCAGAATAAAAGCGTAAGAAAAAGAGGCAATGAAGACATACCGATCCGCTTTAAGGGTGCTGATAGGAATAATATTTAAGTAAGGAAGAAGTGTGATCAAAAAGAAAAAAAGGGAGAAAAAGATGACTTTGGTTCGCCAGAGGGATAAAAAACCAACGGCGAAAAGAGAGACGGTAATAAGTATTAAGACTACATTCTTCAGACAGAAGACGAGCATGGATACCGAAAAGGAGTAGGCCGCCGAGTAATTGATCGTTAAAACGAGGAGTTTTATATTTTCTAAAAAAACATAGAGACAGACGAGGGCATTGCTCGCGATGCCGGCCCCGCGGTATGGCTTAATACCTCCTGCTTGAACCATCACTTTGAATAAAATAAATGTGAAGACCCCGGAGATCACCAGAGAGGAAATGAGAAAGACCCAATGGTTTCTTAGAAACCTCTTCAATCCTTCCCTTCTTGAGGTAAGTTCATAAATAAGGATAACACCTGGAAAAACAACGGAGGAAGGCTTGGATAAAACGGCAAAGAGAAACGACAAGAAAACTAAAGCGAGCCAGAGGAGTCTTTTTCTCCCCTCTGTATATCTCCCTTTGAGGTAAAGATAAAAAGCTGAAAAAAAGAAAAACCCTTGGAGCACTTCTTTTCTGGCCGCCAGCCAGGTGACCGCCTCGACGTGAACAGGATGTGCGGCAAAAAGAAGTGCCCCAAAAGCCGCCACTCGCCCGTGGGAATTTGGGGGGGCGTCTTTCCTTAGCCCCATCGAAAGAAGGCGGAGTGTGAAAAAGACCATAAGACAGGTAAGAATATAAAAAGAGATGTTCGTGATATGATAACCAAGAGGGTTCAGCCTCCAAATCCTGTAATCAATAGCATAACTCAGGATCCGGATCGGCTGGTAAGTATTGCCACGCTCAAGGGTGAATATCTTCCTGAGACCTTGCCACTCCAAATTCCGGATGGAAGGATTTTGGTAAATCATCGCATCATCCCAGTTTGTGAACTGGTTCCCTAATGAATTGAAGTAGAGGATGGCGACAAAAACCAAGATCAGGCAACAAAGCCCTGCCAGCCTGAAGGGTTTTCCGTCAGTGTCAACCATAGCAGGAGGAAACTGGTCGGCTTCCATCGTTTTAGGCTCCATCCAAAAAATCCCCTTCCTTATCCACAAAGACCCTGAACCAAATCTCTAAAAAAAGTAAGGCCCAGATTTTTGCAGAATGATCGTACCGGGACGTGACATGTTCATTTAGCAAACGCTCGACGCCTTCCCTTTTGAAATATCCTCGATTTAAAGTTCTTGGATCCAGGAGGATTGCATAGACATAATCTTTTAATTCATTTCTGAACCATCTCGAAACAGGAACGCCGAATCCCATTTTTTTCCTCTTGAAGATGGCCTCCGGAAGAAATTCTTTAAAGGCCTTTTTGAGAATGTACTTGGCAACCGTTCCTCTCAATTTTAAACTGGAAGGGATCGTTGCAACGAATTCCATCAGTTGATGGTCCAGAAATGGAACTCTTGCCTCCAAAGAATTTGCCATGGTGGCTATATCCATTTTGACAAGGAGGTCTTCAGGGAGATAAGTGTTGATATCCAAATATAACAGTTGGTCAATCAAATCGTTTATTCTAACTTCGTGAAATTTGGTGAGGAGATACTCCACTGAATCGGTCCCCTTCATAACTTCATTAAAATCATAAGAATAAAGATCCTCTTTGCTCTTGGCATTGCAGATCGTCACCTGCTCTGCATAGTTTCTCACTTGATTAGAGGAAATGGACTCGACATAGGCGGCCAATCGGTTAAAGGTCTTTTCCCTCCAGTGAAATTGAGCGATCATTCTCAAGAAGGAAGGGAAAAAATCGCGTCTTAGCCTTTTGGGCATTTTTAGAAAAAAGATTAGCAATTTGCTCCGCAGATACCTGGGATACCCGGCAAAATTTTCATCTCCTGCATCACCAGTGAGTACAACCTTCACATAATCTTTTGTCATCTTGGCGACATAGTAAGTCGGGATCGCTGAGGAATCGGCAAAAGGTTCGTTATAATGCCACACAAGCTTTGGCAGAATTTCAATAGCATTTGGTTTAACAATGAATTCATGATGCTCTGTCGCAAAATGCTTTGAAACCAACCTGGCGTAAGAAAGCTCATCAAACTCCTTCTCTTCAAACCCGATGGAAAAGGTTTTAACCGGTTTCCTGCTCATTTTCGCCATTATTCCCACGACAAGGCTAGAATCCACACCCCCACTGAGAAAAGCACCGAGTGGAACATCACTAATCAACCTGAGCTTAACTGATTCTTCCAGTTCGGTTCGGATTCTATCTTCGAGTTCTTTTATATCCGAATAAGTTTGACAATTCTCATTGAAATTGAGTTTCCAGTAGCGTTCTACTTTTATACTGCCATCTCGATCATAAAGGAGGTAATGGGCAGGAGGAAGTTTCTTGATCCCTTCGAAGATGGTGTCCGGAGACGGAACATATTGATAAGTTAGATAATGATGGATAGCAATGTCGTTTACTTTCCTTTCAACATCTGGTATCTGGAGAAGAGCTTTGATCTCCGATGCAAATGCGAACCGACCGTTTTGGCTGAAATAGACTAAAGGTTTTTTCCCTAATCGGTCTCGTGCCATGAATAATCGTTGAAGGTTGGAGTCCCATATCGCAAAAGCAAACATGCCCCGCAAATGACTCAGACACTCCACCCCCCACTCTTCGTAGGCGTGAAGAATGACTTCTGTATCCGATTTTGATTTAAAAAAATGTCCCTTCTCAGCTAATTCCGTTCGGATTTCTTGAAAATTATAAATTTCTCCATTGAAAACAATCCAGATGCGACCATCTTCATTACACATAGGCTGATGACCAGCCGCTGAAAGATCGATGATTGAAAGGCGCCGATGGCCCATTGCAATTTCAAAACAATTTTCAATGGGCGTCAACTCCAAAGGATTCCTCAATTCAACATGTTGATTACCACTAATAAAAACCATACCTTCGTCGTCAGGCCCTCGGTGTTCCAAGACCCTGCACATCCTTTGGATGGTTTCGGCTTTTACACCCTTGTTGTTGAAACTTATTTCTCCACAGATTCCACACATTTATAATCCCTTTGTCAGTATCGATTGGTACAAAGAAATATATCTTTCTGCAACCAGATCGATTGAATAATTCTCCTGGATAAACTTACGAGCCCTTCTTCCCATTTCTTCTCTAATTCGCTCGTTTCGGATGAAATAGAGAATTGCTTTGCTGAGCCCTTGGACGTCGTCTGAATTAACGAGCAACCCATTTCTCGCAAGTCTGTATCCGTCGATGGGTATGTCCTCATCCCCTCCCAGCAGTTCACTGTTTCCACCCACCCGGGTAGCGATGCAAGGTATTCCGTAACCCATGGCTTCAAGTAAAGCATTGGACATACCCTCGGATCTCGAGGACAATACAAAGAGATCTGATCCTTTCAAATAGTTGGGCGCGTCTTGGATACCCCCAACGAAATCAACAGAGTCAACTATTCCTAAAGAGTGGGATAATCTTTTCAGTTCGGGCTCAAGAGGGCCTGAACCCACAATCAAGAGTTTGAGATTCTTTTCTTCCTGCACAACTTCAGCCCAAGCCTTGAGCAAGACATCCACTCCTTTCTCTTCGCTGAGACGGGTGATAGTAATGGCCCGATTTACTTTATGGTACGCGGTTTTCCCTTGGGTGGGAACGTCTACCCCATTAGGAATATAGGAAATTCGCGATTCGGGATACCGGGTTTGTTTGAAGTCTTTTCCAATTGCATCGCTTACAGCAACCAAATGATCCAGTTCTTTCAAAAGAAATTTCAATTGGATATGGCCAGAGGGAATCATCCTTAATCGTTGGATATCGCTCGTTGAGCCTGAACTTGCACTTTTTACTATGACCGGTTTCTTAAGAACCCCTTTCCCGATGAGAAGGGAAACGAATGCAGGATACAGAAACTGATGGACATGAATAACGTCGTATTCCCGCCCATGAAACAATAAATAAGCACCGAGACTGATGGCGTAGATTATCCCCCCAATCATCCGAATCCTTCGATGATTGCTTATCCCGAGCATCCCCCAACCACAAAAGTTCCTAAATACTCTTACTCCATCGATTGTCTCTTTGCGAGGGGTTCCGAATTTCCACCATCCTGTTATGAGATTCACCCTCACTCCTTTTTCAACCAATTTCTTTGACAGCACCTGGGCCTGCTTTTCCGCACCACCAATAATCGGATGAAATTGAGAGATCACCATAAGAACTTTCATCGTTGCTCATTTACCGTTTGTTTTCGAATAAACAAATACTCATTACACCCAGACTTACCGCCGCAAGTCTGTAGCCTCAACAGCTCAAAGCCTTTTTTCCAGTAGAAATCAAATATCTCTTCAGGCTTGGCGACTTCAAAAGGATAGCCACCAACCCAATCGACAAGGTCATGCCAAACAGACATGCCTCTGGCTTTTTTCTTTTCAGCCCATTCACTGAAAGGCAGAGGATTTTGAAATCGCATGAGTCGAACCAAGGAGGAATGAATAAGCCAAAGAGCTCCGACCATTAAAACAATCCACGTCTTGATCGGTTTTGAAGATTGGTTATAGAATTTCTTCAATACGGCCCAGCGAAGGCTTGCACTCCCTTGATCGTTATAAATTGAAATATAGAGTTTACCCCCTTTGGCGACCATTGAAATAACATTTTCCAATGCCTGCCACAGGGCCCCTGTATGGTGAAGGACCCCCCACGAGTAAACAAGGTCGAATTGTCCGAGGGATTTCAGATATTCTACATCCAAAACATCTCCCTGCTCGATCCTCCATCTTTCGTCCTTTGGGAAATAACGTTCTTTTAATTCATTCGCACAGGCCACACATAATCGATTAACATCGAAAGAATGTACCTTTGCACCTAATTTTCTCGCAGCGAGAGAGAACAAGCCACTCCCGCATCCAACGTCCAGAAAGGTCTGGTTTTCGAAATTATTCGCACCGAAAAATGTGCGTAAAGAACCTACTGCTTCGTTAATGCGCTCTGGTGTAAGAGCTTTGTTAATGAAGCTCCGCCAATTTTTCCCGAAAGAAAAACGTAAACTATTATCCATCATTGCCTGTTCTAGAATAGATGGGCCAACCCCTCGCCAGGGCAGAGCTGGCAGATATCCACGCCTGCTTGGTTACTGAAAACAGTCCGTCTGAACTCTCTGAGTTTGCGCCCATTCCAAACCTCACCTAATGACTGCTCCAGTAAGTTACCTACAATGTGCCTCCCGTGAGGGTCACGACAACAAGGGACAACATTTCCATCAACCTCTATCGTGATTGAGTAATAGAGCCAAGGACAGGAGTTTTCTGGATACCTCTTTTTTGGCAACAAACATCCCTGTTGTTCGAACCTCTGCCGTTGATAAATCCAATAAGAGTCGGATTTAGGGAGTAACTCCCGAGCTTGCTCAGGAGTTCTAACGCAGGGGCTAATGACATTCTTTCTGTCTACACCGATCTCCCCCGCCATTCTAAGAAACGTTTCAATCTCTCCTTCGTTATGCCGCATAACAATGAAACCGAGTTCCACTTGATTTTCCAGGGGCTTTCTTCCACGAAGGCGAATGATTTCAATATATCTGGAAATATTTTCCATCACCTTCGCTAAACTACTGTTGACCCGATATATGCCATGAGTGTCCTGTGTTACTCCACCAATTTGAAAACTGACCACATTAATCCCCGATTCATACAAACTTTCCGGATCGACCATATCGCCATTCGTACAGCTCATGGCATACAGGCCCATGTCTCTGGCATAACGAATCATTCGATACACTTCTTTGTTCAGAAAAGGCTCTCCCATGTAGTAGAACATGACATGGTTGGCAGCAGGCCCCACTTTATCAATGATTTTGACAAATGCTTCATAGGTCATCATTTGCGGTTTTCGTTCGAGTATATTCGCTCCGGTCTCACAAACAGGGCAACGCAAATTGCATATATTTGTAGGTTCAATGGTGATGGAAACCGGATGGCCGAATGCCCTCGTCGATCCCATCACTTGTGACATTGTACTCAAGATGAAATTGCGATAGCCTCTTGGCCGTCGATAAACCGCCTGAAGGATTCCTAACCACGTGCTGGTTTGCAGTCGTAATCTTAAGGGCAAAATCCTTCGAAGTTTTTCCCGCATCTTATTTAACGACCTCGTAAAGATCGTAGTCCCCTTTACCAAAAAGATACCGGATATCTCTTCCCTCCTCCAATCCGATATCTTTTAGCGAGTCTAAATATCCTCGCCAGAAGAGCAGATAGCCGAGAGGCTTCTTTTTTAAAGTCTCCCTGAGCTGCTCTCGCATGATCGGAAAGTAGGGTTTAAGCAGAGCTTGAAACCCATAGCTATGGCCTCCCCAGAATACCTTTTTCCGCGTCCAGTAAGCTGTTTCGTCTGAGAGGAGGAAAGGGATACAAAATACCCCGTCTTTCGCCAGGGCCTTCAGATAATCCAACACCTCTTTTAGATCATTCCTTGCGGTTGCTGTTCTATGAGTAGGAATAAATCTACAATATCTTTCCCATTTAACGATCGAGTAGATTAACCCTGTTCCCCAAACAGCAAACATCAAACCTTGAAGAGAAAAGGTCATAGAGGGAATGAAGATTCCGGATAAAAGGAAAAGAGGAAAAAAAGTTTGATACAGATAGTAATGACCCGCTCCTAAGGCCAAAAAGTAAGGTGCGAACGTTGTTAATAGGGTCCATAAATAAGTTAATCCCAGCCACACCCATAGAAGATTTTCTAATTTCCCTTCGGATTGAGACATTGTGTGATACGCTAAAACTGGAAGAAGCAGTACGAAAGGGTTGTACTTAAACAGACTTAATAGTTTTCGGATCTGATGACGCCATCCCCGCTGATGAAAGGCTGTCGAAGTAAAGCCATCCTTCCGATAGAGAGGTGACTCATAGTACTGATGGCTCCCTAAGTATTTGATATTCTCATGCCAAAACGAAACAATATCCCAATGGGCCTTAAGCATCTTGATATAAAAACCCTTTGAAATCATAAGAGCTAAAAAGACCGATGCAGGTATCAATAAGAAGATTTTCCAGTCCCACGCCCAGACACCGAAACCCAAAAGATATACGATCCACATCTGAACCGTCATCTTATGGAGAAAAAGTAAAACAACGCTTAAGACCAATACTCCTGCCCAAATAGCAGTGGAGTGGGTGTCGATATAGAACCATAAGCTCCCCACGGCAAGGGTCAGTAGAAAATTAGCCAGTCCTCTGGGTTGAAGCTGAGTGTTATAGGTCAGAGGGAACCAGGCTATGAAATAAGATAGACCTGATAAAAAAGCGATGATCAAGCTCTTACTGAGCCAAAGGACAGCTAAGGAGATAATGAATCCATGTAAAAGATCAGTAAGCTGTGATATTCCCCCCCCGTGGTTCTTTAGCCATTTCATAGGCAGAAGAGACAGTAACGCCGCAAAGAGAGGTGGGTACCATTGCTCTTCAATCTCCAACATAAAGTAAGGGAGCCTCGGTGGAAGCTTTCGCTTTTTTTTGACATCCTCAGCACAGAGAAGCCAATACCATTGGTCCACTCCTAAGTTTGGATTGATCCATAGGGGGCGGAACCTAATCACGAGACCAAACCCAATCAACAAAAGCATAACCAGAGAGGGTTTTAGAATTTCGAACATAAACGTTTAACCTAATGAAAAACGAATCGAATCCCCGTTCGCTAAAATTATTTTCGTTAAATGCGGGTTAACCGATTCGACGTATGTCTCTTTTTCTTTAAAAAATAATTTCCCGTGAGGATGCTCCAGGTAAACTGTTATAGGGGATGGAGAATGGTGATTCTCTACCCAACCTTCGATTTCGCCTAGTCCGAAATCTAAAGACTCCCATTGATTGAGTCGTTCAAATACCTCCTTACAGGTTGCAAAAAGGTATCCGCGAGATTTTCCAAGTTCCACAGCATATTTAAACCAATCCCAGTTTCCTTCTTGGCGGAAACTTTCCCCCCAGCAATGAGCAGGGTGAAAACCGAGTGTGTATACTCCTTCTTCGAGACATTCCTCTTGGTTGAGCAGGAGGTCTGTTAGCCAGGGTTCTGGTTCAAGGACATGCGTGATATCCCAACCTCGCAAGGCATGGTGGTCGTCCGTGGTCGCATACCACAACTTGAAAGGAAACCAGAAAGGCACGCTTGTGTCTGGATGTTGTACCACATAAGTTCGCTCATCGTCATTAGCCCGCGATCCATACATAAAATTCGTGAAACGAAACATTGTTCCCAATCCGAGTACTTCTAATTCTCTTTTATAAAGATAGTCCATCCCATCCACGATCTCTGGGTAAAAGAAAAACGAGTTGTGACGTTGTGCGGTCATGACCGGAATCCTTAACTCATCTCGCGCCTTTCTTACCTGCTTCCATAGCCCCTTCCGACTGGTCTTCTTTAGGGTGCTCGTATTTGTGCCTCTTAACTTCCCTAATGAGCTGGATAGAGGGGTGTTTTTAGGTCCGGTGTCGAAATGGTAAGCGGCTTCTGCTGTGGGATGAGAAGCCACAGCCTTTAACCAGTGCTGACGGCGTGAATCATCCAGAATGGCATAGGTTGCTGGAATCTGGTTCTCTCGCTCAAAATCGAGGTAGGTGATGTCTTTTGAGCTGTCCACATCGTGCCGCAATACTACAACACCATGATATTCACCCCATGGTTTAACCCGGACACGCCAGAGGTGTTTCCAGCCAGAGTCTTCCAGAAGGTCTTTGACGAAACGTCCTAACCGGTCAAGATACTTATAACGATGTCCCCAATTACGCATGTCCTCGAAATCGACATGTCCCTGCAACATCGCACCAAACGTTTCAAATAATGGCATGGGGATGTATATCATCCGTTTAGACCTTATGACTCCAGGACCCAACGGATGATTTATGGGTTTATTAAATTCGTCTTCTAAATTCTTAACTTCGTAAGCAGAGCCCAAGACCCGAGTCCCGGAAATCGGCTGGCAGATCCCCGCCGTAAAACCTCGATACCCAACAATGATATTATATTCTCTATACTTGATCGCTGTATAACCCTCTGGTTGATACCACTTTATCTCCGAAATCCCTATTAACTCCAAAGGGAGATCGTTTTGTCCGGTGACAAGCAGGAATCCTCCTTGATAAACCCAGTTAGCTAGAGTTTTATGAGCCTGAGTCGGTAAGGTAATTGCGTGGGGCACCACTAAAGTGTGATAACGCTCAAGATGCTTCGGTTCTAATAAGTCTTCATCTGTCAGCCAGTCAAACTTGATGCAGAGCCGTCTCAAGAGTGAGGCCGCCCCATTGGGCGCCAAGTAAGCGTACTCTCCTTTTAGCCATTGGACTGTACCCGTTGCTCCATGAAAGTTATATAAGGCATCAAATTGTTTGGCCTTCTCCACACATTCAGATAGAGAAGAGCGGCTATACAATACTCCAACGCTAGAATAATGACCTCTTCTGTTGCTCATAGCTCCATCCCTTTCAACATCTTTTGTGGGGGCTCGAGCCAGCCAAAAACAGTATAGATAACCTTTCTCACCAATCTGGGTATTGTTAAATGTTCCAAAAAGAAAAGATCAGCCCTATCAAACACACCACTTTTGTAACTCCACCAGAACATCCCCGCCAAGTCCAGGCAGAAGATTGAAATCCGAATCATCGATGGTATTTTAATGATCGTGACGACCACCATTGGCAGACAAAACAAAGCCATAATGATTTCCAAGCCTTTATATCGCCTCCCTATAAGACGTGAGGTTA
>Ga0315282_10008846_pt1 | contig 16175 bp, 17 predicted proteins | sample YL17G07_20_MG_FD_203693 | JGI IMG/M metagenome (GOLD analysis project Ga0315282, IMG submission 203693) | Sediment microbial communities from Yellowstone Lake, YNP, Wyoming, USA - YL17G07_20 | ecosystem: Environmental > Aquatic > Freshwater > Lake > Sediment | place: USA: Wyoming | collected...
TGCCCCGCTCGGCATGCCCAAGGCTCTAATCCTGGCTTGCCTTATCCTTGGCGCTGCCGGATATTTATTCGCCCCGCCCCGGAAAAAGCTGCTCAAAACAATTTCTTTGCTATGGATAATCTTCTGCGCTAGCGGGTTCTTATGGGCCGACCACTGGTTTAAATTCAAAGTGACTTCCACCAAAAATCTGGGCAGACTGCAAAAAATATGGCCGGATTATCGGTTAGAGTTCTCGCGCTGGGACCAGCTTGGTAAAATTGATGTCATTTCCAGCTCGCAAAGCCTGCTGAAGTTCAATGACGAAAGCTATTTCTATCGCGATCTGGTGAATGACGGCGCGGCTGACACTCCCCTGTTTGACTTTGACGCCCAACTGGATAGGACCAAATTTTTTGAAGGCTCGCTTTACGGCCAGGCTTTTGTGTTTTATGACCGGGTTCCGGAAGAAGTTCTTGTGATCGGCGTGGGAGGCGGCCCGGACCTGCAAAGCGCAATCCATTTTCAAAGCCGGAAGGTGATAGGGGTTGATGTTAACGGGACAGTTTTCTATGCGCTGAAAAAATTTTTGCCGGACCTGGCGTTGGACCCGCGAGCGGAGCTGGTGCAATCGGATGGCAGAAACTATCTTTACCGCCACCGGGACCAATTTGATATCATACAAATCACTGGCGTGGACACCATTTCGGCCCTGCAATGGGGCGCCTATATGCAAGCCGAAAATTACATTCATACCACTGAAGGATATATGCAATATCTGAACCACCTGGCGCCGGACGGGGTCATGGCTCTGGGATTGCCGGACATTTATCCTCCCCGAAATATGCTGCGCGCCTGTGTCCTGGCGGTTGAGGCCCTGCGCCGGCTGGGCATTGCTCACCCCGAAGACAACATCATCATTATCCAGCAGGTTTTCTTCCTGCAAATGCTGGTCAAAAAAGAATCCATAGACCAAACTGCCATTCAAAAATTTTCGGCTCAAATCCAGGCTCATAATTTTGTTAAACCCTTGACTTATGAAATTGGTTTTGTCAAAAACCAGGTGGCGCCCATGTGGATAAGATATGCGCCCGGAATAGGCAATAAAAAAGACCCTTTTGTGAAATTTTTCAGGGCGGTGGCCGAGGGCAGGGAAAGCCAATTCATTGAAAATTATATTTATGATATTACTCCGGTCTCTGACGGTCGCCCGTTTTTCTATTATTTTTATCGCCCCAGCTTGAGTCTGGTGCCAGAAAAATTCGCAGCCAACTTGATCTGGATTCAACTTCTTGAGGCAATTAGCCTTGCCCTCATTTTTGTTCTTATGCCGCTCCATTGGCTTCATCGCAAAGAAAAAACCAGCTTGATAAAAAATGTTTGGTTTTTCCTGTTCATCGGCCTCGGCTACATGTTGATCGAAATCCCCTTCATCCAGCGATTCGTTTTATACCTCGGCCATCCGGTTTACGCCCTGGTGCTGGTGCTGGTGGTGCTTCTCGCGGGTTCCGGATTGGGAGCCTGGCTTTTCCACGCATTCCTGCGGGAAAGAAAATGGGCGATTTGGGCTTCAGTGATAACCATAATTGTCTGGAGCTTGCTGGGACTGAAGCTCATGCCCTGGCTTTTATCCAAAGCCCTGCCGGCAGGACCGCCCGCCACCATTATGCTCGCTGCGGCATTTACTTTCATATTGGGAGTGGCCATGGGAATTCCTTTCCCGGCCGGCATCAACGCGCTTGGCAAAAACCGCAGCAACCTGGTGCCGTGGGCCTGGGCCATCAACACCTCGGCTTCGGTGGTCAGTTCCATCCTCGCGGTTATCCTGGCGATGAGCTTCGGGTTCACGGTGGTTTCAGCTCTGGCCGCCGCCGTTTATCTCCTGGCAGGAATCAGCTATCACCTGCTTTCCAAGACTTAAATCCTCGCGACTCCTGAAAATGTTGACGTCCTTCGCGGGCTTGGCGCTAAGACCGGCCCAAGGTTGACTTTGCCGGGAAATTCGTTAGTATTATAGTGCAAATTTCAGAAAGGGTTCCGAGATGAAGACCTATCTGGCAAAACCAAAAGAGGTGCCGGCCAAGTGGTGGGTGGTGGACGCCCAGGGCAAGGTGCTGGGAAGAATCGCGACCAGGATCGCGGACACGCTCCGGGGCAAACACAAGCCCGTGTTCACACCCCACACCGACACCGGCGATTTTGTAATCGTGGTGAACGCTGAAAAAATCCGGCTCACCGGCGAGAAGCTGGACCAGAAAATTTATTACCGGTCCACCGGCTATGTCGGCCATCTCAAGTCCACCCCGGCCCGCAAGATGCTTTCGGAAAAGCCGGCGGAAGTGCTTCGCCTCGCGGTCAAGGGCATGCTCCCCAAAAACAAGATGCGGCCGTATATCCTGAAGAAGCTCAAGATTTACGCGGGCCCGGAGCATCCGCATTCGGCGCAGAAGCCGGAACCGATGAGCGTTTAAGGAGGCAAGCAATGGTTTCCGAGTGGCAATACCAGGCGGTGGGCAGGAGAAAAAACGCGGTGGCGCGTGTCTTCATGCGCTCGGGCGGCGGACAGATTTCCATCAATGACCGCAAGATGGAGGATTATTTCGGACGCAAGGTGCTGCAGATGATTGTGAAGCAGCCGTTTGAACTCACCGCCACCGGAGACCGCTTCGATGTCATGGTCAATGTCATGGGCGGCGGGCTTTCCGGGCAGGCCGAGGCCATCCGCCACGGCATCTCCCGCGCCCTCTTGAAATTCAGCCCCGAGCTAAGGCTCGCGCTCAAAAAAGCCGGCTTCATCACCCGCGACGCCCGCATGGTCGAGCGCAAAAAATACGGCCAGCGCAAAGCCCGCGCCAGATTCCAATACAGCAAACGCTGATTTTCGGCTTCGCGGGGTCAGGCCCTGTCATCGAAGCCAGTCTCCGAAGTTAGGGCTTGGCCCCATCGGATATTCAAGATTGCCTTCCCCATTTTTATAATCTAAAATAATACAAATGCTCAAAGCCGCGGTCATAGGCGCCACCGGATACACGGGACAGGAGTTGGTGCGCATCCTGGCTCTCCACCCGGAAGCCAAGCTGACCATGCTCACCTCCCGGCAGAACCAGGGTGCGCTTTACGGCCAGATGTTCCCGGCCTTCCGCAAAATAGTTGAACTCCGCATCAGCCAGATGGATTTTGACCAGGCGGCCAAGGCCGCGGAGGTCGCTTTTCTCGCGCTCCCCCACACCGAGAGCCAGGTCGCGGCCGCGGAGCTTATCAGCCGCAAAGTCAAGGTCATTGACATGAGCGCGGACTTCCGCTTCCGCAAAGCCGCAACCTACCAGCGCTACTACACCGAGCACCGCTATCCCGGTCTTTTGCGCAAAGCGGTCTATGCGCTTCCCGAAATCTACCGCCGCCAGTTGAAAAAAGCCCAGCTCGCGGCCAATCCCGGCTGCTTCCCCACCAGCGTGATTCTCGGACTCAAGCCGCTCGCCGAGCAAAAACTCATCGACCCCGCAAACATCATCGTGGACTCCAAGACCGGCATTTCCGGCGCCGGCCGCGGAGCTGTGGTCGATTTCCTGTTCTGCGAGGCCGGAGCCTCGGTCCGGCCCTACAACATCTACAAGCACCGCCACCAGCCGGAAATGACCCAGGAGTTGAGCAGGCTCTACGGACGAAAAGTCGAGCTGACCTTCGTGCCCCACATCATTCCCGCCAGCCGAGGCATCCTCTCAACCATCTATGTCCGGTTCCTTCGCAAGACCAGCGCGCCGCGGCTGGAAGCCATTTACAACGACGCCTATGCCGAGGAAGAATTTGTGCGCGTGCTTCCGCTCGGCGAGCTTCCGGACATCGCCCAGGTCAAAGGCTCGAACTATTGCGACATCGGCTTGAGCCTTTCTCCGGACGGCAAACAGGCCGTGGTCAGCGCAGCCCTTGACAACCTGGTCAAGGGCGCGAGCGGAAACGCGGTGCAGACCATGAATATTATGTTCGGCCTGCCCGAAGCTATGGGCCTGAAACAAATCCCGCTCCATCCCTGAAATGCGCCGGCCGGCAGTCGCCCTCCTCATCCTCGCGCTCCTCGCGGTTCCGCTCCCGGCTTTCACCGAGCTGGAAAAAATCCTGGAAATTCCTCCGCCAACGCCCGACCTCAAGGTCGATTTCACCGGCGAGTATTTGAAATACGAGGCGAGCTGGCTCGGACTCAAGGCGGGCGAGGCCGAGCTGACCGTCTCGGAGTTGAACGGCCACTACAAGATTGCGGGCCTCTCCCGCACCACCGGCCGGGCGCGCTATCTCTACAAGCTCGATGACGCGGTCACTGCGGAAACCCGGCGCGATTTCACGCCCGTTTTTTACGACCTGCAAATCCGCGAGCCGGCCTTCAAGCACAACCGCCTGATGTGGATCGACCGTCAAACCAAAACCGCCAAGGTCAGGACCGTCCAGGCTGGAAGCGGCGCCATGAAGGAAAAGGAGTTTGAGTTCCACCAGGGGTTTGACCCCGTGAGCCTGACCTTTCTTGTCCGCTCTATTGACTGGAAACCGGGAATGAAAAAATATTTCGAATTCATCGACGGCCGCGACCGGTCCCTCATCCTGCTCGAAGCCGGCCCCATCCAGGAGGTCAAGACCCGGGCCGGAACCTTCCGCGCGATTCGCATCCAGCCCCTTCTTTTCTCCCTGCCCAGGCGGGTTGGGAAGGAAACCCCGGAACTGATGAGGCAGATAAAAAACCGACAGGGCGTGCAGGGACTGGCCAGCTGGGTTTATTTCTGGGTCGCGCTTGACGGCAACCGGCCCATCGTTCTGGCCAAGTCCTATTCCATAATCGGCCCGGTGGCCATCGAGCTTATTGAGAGGGGCGGTTCTTCAGCTCCCCGCTAAGAGGGCATAGCTGCCTCTGGAATCTGAAAATAACCCAGTCCCCCTCATCAGAAATTTTCCGGAACCGCAGCGGCCGGGTCATCAGCTTGCCTACGGTCTCGGGATGGCCCAGCTGCCTGCCGTAAAAATGGTACTGCGGGTTGCGGTTGATGAGCACCCAACTCACCCGATAGTTTAAAAGGATTTCCTCCATCCGCTCCAGGCTGGTATCCGGAGCGAAAAATTCCAGCTCCATGAGCCTCCGCTCCATCTGGTCAGGAACCCCTACGCCCGGCTTGGCCTGGACCGCCACATAGCAGCCGAGATAGGCGCTGGCGCGGAAGCTGGTATACAGGTCTGAATAAATCACATCATTCGGCGAGACCAGCTTATGCGCAGTCAGGAACCTAAACGGCGCGTCATCGCTCAAGAGTGAGTCGCGGTTTATGGGCCTCGCCAGGTTGACCATCCTCCTGAAAAGACCCTGGTAAAGAGGCTCCGCCGGAACCGGAATCATGGCCGCGGCAATTCCCGCGGACAAAATGATGCAGGCCGCATAAGCCGAGACCGGCTTGAGCTTGAGCCGGCTGCAAAGCGATTCCCAGAACGCGCCCAGCGGCAGAAAGCTCAAAAGAGCTGCCAGCCGCAAAATCCTCCGCAAATAGCCCAGCGTGAAAATCCTGGCAAAGACCGTGGCCAGAACCGGGTGCAAGACCAGGAGCAAAACTCCAATCATCGCCCAGAAGCAGGCAAGCGCGCCGACCCTGGATTCCTTCCGGCCCAGACGAAAGAGCCAGAAGCTCAAGACCAGGCCCAGCCAGAAAAGCGGATGAAAGACCATATTCGGGTCCGTGAAGCTGCGCTTGAACGGGTTCAGCAAAAACAAGACCGGGGTGATAAATCCCCGGTAGGGATTGATCCCGAAATTCTGCCACTGCGTGCTCTGAATCGCCTGCCAGCGCAAAAAAGCATAGGGCAAGGCCAGAAGCAGCGAGGCCAGGAACAAAAGCAAGGCCCGGCGAAAATAGCCGCGCTGGTAAAAATCGCCCGCCAGAAAATTTTCCTTCAGCTCGCGCCAGGGCGAGAGCCAGAGCCGGAGCGCGAAAGGAACCGCGATAAAAATCAGCCCGTAAATCCAGAGCCGGTCCCCGGCAAAATGCGGCAGCAAGGGGCGGAACCATTGTTTCGGCTCTTCCCGCAATTTGGCCGCCATGTAAACCAGGCTCAAAACATAGGGCAGATAGGCCAGGACCATCATCACCCAAAAAATTATTGCCTTGATTTTTTTTTGCTTCTGCTCCTGCCAGAGGGCTTTGAGCGCGGCGAAGCCGCCTTTCATTTCCGCCGCGAGCAGGAAACAGAGAACCAGATAAAATGCCAGTCCCCACAAAACATGAACTATGCTCACCGCCAGCGCGGATAGCCCGGCGAGCAAAACCAGCCTTGGACCCGGCTTTTCCAGGCAGAGGAACGCCAGGCTCAAAAGCGGAGGGAAACACAAAAGCCACATAGAGTCATCCGGATAAAAAGTCGAATTGCCCACAAAATAGAGGCCTCCGTAAATCAACTGGAAAAAGAAATAAAAGCTGAAGGCAAAAAAGCCGGCCCGCGCTCCCAGCGCTCTGCGCGCGAGGCTGAAGAATCCGAGGAAACAGAGCGGCACGGTCAAAAACGCGGAATGGATGTATAGCTGCACCGGGTCAATCCGGTTTCTGGCCGCGACCATGGCCCAGACCAGCGCGTGCAAATTGTAGCTGTGAATCGGGTCCGGCGGAGCCTCCGCGTAAAAATAATGATGGATGCTCGCCTGGTCCCAGACCACGAACTTGCGCACCATACCGATATAGTTGTAAAGGTCCCAGTCGGTCTCTGGCCCGCGCGAGGCGCCCACAAAAAAGGCCAGCACCCCGGAAAGAAGAACCAGCGAGAGGACCAGCCAGCGCGCAGAGCCGTTGCTTTCACCTGGCGGTGACGCGCTGCTTTTGTCCGCGGCGATTTTCAGGAGCGCAACGACCCAGATGAAAATTCCCAGGCGGAAAAAAATCTCAAAAACCGTTCCCAGTTGCAATTCCATGCAAAAGCAGGCAAGGCCCGGAAGCGAGAAGAGCGCAAGGCTTGCAAGGAACGCGAAGGCGAGCCGGTCCAGAAAATCCGCCTCGTCTTTTTTGCAAAAAATTTCCAGCAGGCAGATTCCCGGGAAAAGGAACAGGCTCAAAAAACCTGCTGCGATTTTCAGGCTTAAGCCCGGGTCCAGCCCGGAAATAATCGCCAGCTCGCTCCCGAAAATAAACAGACCCAAAAGCCAGACCAGGATAAATCTTCTCGCCCGCATCTTTACCAGCTTGGCACAAGCCGCACCCCCGGTCAAAAGAAATCCAAATTGTGCGAGCGGGCTTGCCCGCGATTCTTTTAACCGCAAAGGCGCAAAGACCGCAAAGAAAATTCTTGACCGTTTTTGAGATTTGAACTTTGAAATGGGGTCAGGTCTCTACTTGGGACTTGACGCGATTTTGGGGTCAGAGCTTGACTTTTGACAAACTCCCTTTCTCTATTTATTCAGCCTTGAATCCATTTCAAAAGCAGCCTATTCTCGGAATCGTGTCAAGAAGAAAATTTAACCACCTCGTGCTTCGCAGCGCTTCGCAGAGTAGAAAACGGCACAACGGAAGAGATTTTTCGGGGCGCAGACACTGCGAACAAATTCGTGCGAGCGATTTCCTAGTTCGTTCCGCTGATTGCGGAGCTTCGAAGCACAGGTCAGCCGCGATTTCTTTTATGCCTTTTTTAGAAATTTTTCCACTTGCCCCCAGCGCATCAGCCCTTCAATCGCCCCGAGCCTGGTGATGGACATACCGGCGAATGCGTTCACGAACCGAACCGCTTTTTCCATCTCCGGCTTTTCCGGCGGGAGCTTTTTGAACCGGAGCAGCCATGCGATCATACCCGCGGCGAACGCGTCTCCCGCGCCCGTGGTGTCAACCGGCTGGAACTTGAACGCGGGAACGGTCCCGGAATATTCCGGCGTGGCGAAGAAAGCGCCCCTGGCTCCGAGCGTGACCGCGACGATTTTCACCCCGGCTTTCGAAAGCATCTCCGCGGCTTTGGCGAGGTCTCTCTTCCCGGTCAAAAAGCCCAACTCATCTTCGTTCAGCTTGACCAGGTCAGCCGTGGGCGCAAGCTGCCAGGTTATCTCCTTGAGCGCCTTGCGGTCCTTCCAGAGATGAAAGCGGAAATTGGGGTCAAAACTTATCCGTGCGCCGGCTTCTTTCGCCAGCTCCAAGGCCCGCAAGGTCGCGGAACGCGCCGGCTCCAGCGAAAGCGAGATGGTCCCGAAATGAAAAACCTTGACCCCGGCGAAAATTTTTTCCCGCAACTCTCCGGCTTCGACCCTCCGGTCCGCGCCCGGAGCGCCGTAAAAGAAGAAGCTCGGCTTGCGGTTCTTGTCCAGCGAGACAAAAACCAATGCCGTGAGATGCTCCGGCGTGATTTTTATGAGCGAGGTGTCAACCCCTTGCTTCTTTAAAAATCCCAGCATGAACTGGCCGAAAGGGTCCATGCCCAGCTTGGTGATGAGTCCCACCTTCACGCCCAGCCGCGCCAGGCCCACCGCCACATTGCAGACCGCGCCGCCCGGCGCAAGCTGGAAGCAGCCGCATTCCCTCATGCCCCGGCCCGGCTCGGTCCCGATCAAATCCACCAGCGCCTCTCCCAGACAGATTACTTGCGGCATCTTGGTTCCCTTTTTCAATTTTACCATCAAGCGCTTTTCTTGCTAAAAGCAAGGGCAGGCAGTAATCTGAAATCGGAGGTGGAAGATGCGAAAGGCAGCAATCAAGGAATTGGCGCTGGATAGTTTTCAGAATTACGGCAATTTTGTGAATCTGCTCAAACCCAAAACTTTCCATTTCGGAGAGCCGCCCATCCAATTTTTCCGCGATATGCTCCAGCTGACCCTGGACCAAAGCGCTCCGGCCTCGTTCTCCATCAACAAGGTCGAAAAGCGCGAGATGAAGGTGGTCAAGTCCGAGTTTCATTCCCGCACCGGCGAAGGCATCCTGCCGCTCGACGGAGACATCCTGATCCACTGCGGCCCAGGCACCCGGCCCGGAATTTTTCCTAAAGACGAAATCGAAATCTTCCATGTGCCCAAGCTGACCCTGGTCGCGCTCAAGCCCGGAGTCTGGCACCATGCGCCCTTTGCCTACAAGTGCGACTCCGCGCATATCCTCATCGTGCTCCCCGAACGCACCTATGCCAACGACTGCACGGTGCTGGAGCTTTCCGAGGAACAGAAAATTGAAATAATTTGAAATCGACGAACTGAAAAATCCGGGATCTATTTATTGGCCAACTTTTTTGTGCGCCTTAAAATTACGCAGACATCTCCATAATCGGAGCCCATCAATCCTTCCAATTTATGATCAAGGTCTTCCCCATGGCCGAGCTTGCTTGTCCACCTTCCAGAAGCAAGTTGACGGGCCATATGCTTTGGATTTCCATTCTGGTCGGCATAGATTGCCACTTTTTCAAAACCCGCCTCAAGCTCCGCACTTTTGCAAGGCTCATATCCGAGCTTCTCAAATGCCTGAATAAAGGCGTCCAGCTTCTCCTGGCGTGGAACATTTTCCGGCCAATAATATTGATTTTGAGAATCCGGCCACCACCATCGATCATTTTCCTTGGCAGCCCAAGCAATACAATTATATTCCTCGGAACAGGGACTTTTTATTTCGTAATCGCTTGATTTCAGATTTGGAAAGGCTTGTTCTATTCTTCTCTGCTCCGTCATCGATACCCGTGTTCCCTGCCCCAATTAAGCCATGCTTCGGCCATTTTTTTTATTCTGCCTCGGTCCTCGGGTTTTACCGGGTCTTCGCCGGTGATTGCTGTTAATGCCCAGAACCAATGGTCGGGATTTCTTTCCAATTCAAAAAGTATAAGGGGGAGCGCTTCTTTGCCCATGCCAATAATTTCCTGATAAGCCGGGTGCATGGCCATCTGGGTTATGGACGAGCTTAGTCCGATCTCCGCCCGCCATCTGTATGCTAACTGGTAGAACTTAAAAACCTTATTTCCCCTCTGCCTTGAAATAGGCTTAAAATAATGCCTTTCCATCTCTTCCAGATTGTCCAGCAAAGAGCTTACCGTTGGAGACTCGATTCCGGAAGAATAGACATATTGTGTTGCGAAATCTATTTTCATTTAAACAGCTCCCTTGCTTTATCAGTCGTGCTCCTGAAAAAAATCCTGTTTTTATATTCTCGCAGATTTTCCAGTTTATTCCAAATCTCCGGGCTAGCGGCCGGCCATAGAGATTCGCAAAAGACATCGATATCAAAAATCAAGGGCACAATTTTTCTCTCCTGATCAATTGGTTGCAATGCCTCGGTAACTATGGCGGTGGCGCTGATTTCTGGATTTGGAATCACCAGCTGCATGAATAGCCTGGAAGCTTTCTGGGGAATTTCAGGAGCTATTTGGGGGGACGGTTAAAATGTATTCTTCCAAATTCTTAAACGGAAGGGGGATGTCAATCTGATTGACATAACGCAAAGCCGCCCTTTTCACATTCAAAGGCTTGGCGCACTCCAGGTAATATTTCCAGATCTGCATTGCTTCTTCTTTCAATAGTTCCCAGCTTTGATAAGGCTTGAGTTTATGGAAAGAAAATCCATCAAGTCGGAATTGGACGACTTTTTTCCCGTCAGGCGAGATGAATTGGACACCCTGAATGCCGCCTTGCGGAGGAATAGCTTCCGGAGCTGTAAGTCCTTTCATCTGAAAAGCTGCCTGCCATTGGATGATTGACCTCTTTTTTGGAAAAAGTTCCTTAATTTTATCATGGCATGCTTCAAGCTTGGCCAGGTCTGATTCAGGAGGAAGATTAACTTGAATGTCCAATAGAGCTTCGGCAATTGGGGGATTGGGGAATTTAGGAAAGCTTTCCATCTTTATTTTAAAAGATACTCATTTTGGCTTCGTCTGTCAATTCAGTTCATAATCCAATGTAGAGCTTTTGCCGGAATTTGACGATTATTCCTTTTGCAAGATAATGGAGGGCAAATGCGGCCGTGTCATGCAAGGATTCACCTGGACCGTTTGCGGAGCAATTTCCGGGAGATGAAGGCTCTGGCCGGGGAGGGCATTGAGCTTTTCCCGGTGGTCAAGGCAGACGCTTACGGCCACGGCGCCATCCCCTGCGCCAAGGCGCTGCTGGCCGAGGGCGCGCGCACCATGAGCGTGGCTTGTCTGGAAGAGGCGCTCGAGATAATCGATTCGGGCGTGGTCGCGCGCTTCATCCTTTTAAGCGGCATTTTCCCGGGGGAAGAAAAGGAAGTCGTGCAGTATGGCCTGATCCCGGTGGTGAGCGATTTTGAGACTGCGGAGCTTTTGTCCGAGGCCGCCAAAGCCCAGAACAAGAAGCTCAAGGTTCATCTCAAGGTTGACACGGGCATGGGCCGGCTCGGGGTATTGCCCGAGGATTTCTCCGCGCTCTACAACCGGGTGCGGCAGCTTGAAGCTTTAGAGGTTGAGGGCGTGTTAAGCCATCTCTCGTGCTCTGACTCTTTGAAGGACAAGGATGTGGCTTTCACCGGCAAGCAGGTTCAGGATTTTTCGCTGATTCGGCAGGCGCTTTTGCAAAAGGGAGCGAACATCCGGTATTTTCACCTGGCGCAGAGCGCGGGCCTGCTCCGCTACCCGGCTTCTTATTTCAACTCCGCGCGTCCCGGCCTGATTCTTTACGGCGCGAACCCGTTTTATCCGGCAGAGGTCAAGTCCCCTCGCATCGAGCCGGTGATGAGTCTCTTGAGCAAGGTCTGCCTTATCAAGACCGTGCCCCAGGGAAGCGCGGTTTCCTACGGAGCAGCCACCGTGGTCAAGCGCAGGAGCAGGGTCGGCGTGGTATCCATCGGGTACGCGGACGGCGTGCCGAGGTCGCTTCCCCCGGGATTTCATTTCATGGTTCGGGGCAATAAGGCTCCCCTGCTCGGCGCGGTCACCATGGACCTGCTTATGATTGACCTGACCGAGATTGACGAGGCCCGGACCGGAGACGAGGTGGTGATTTTCGGCAAGGAGAGCCAGGGCGAGGTCAAGGTCTCGGCCCTGGCGCATTCAGCCAGGACCATTTCCTACGAGGTGTTCACCCGGCTCGGAAAGCGGGTCAAACGCGAATATCTCCCCGCAGAATGACGAGCGATTTTTTGGGTTTTAGCCGGGCTTATTCTTCGATGATAATAGCTTCGGTCGGACAACTCGATGCGGCTTCCTTCGCACAGTCCTGAAGGTTGCCCGGTATCACAGACACCTTCACCACCGCTGTATCTTCTCCCATCTCGAAAATATCCGGGCAAGTGTCAACACACAGCTCGCACGCCGTGCAAGCTTCCTTGTCAACTCGTGCCTTCATCAAAAACACCTCCCAAAGGGTTAAATAAACTAAAAAGAAAATACCCCATCAGCAGGTTGTTGTCAAGACCACCGCGGCGCCGGCCTGACTGACCAGGAACTCGCCTGCCTCTGCGCCCTGCTCAAGAAGGCGATGGTGGAATAGGATATTTGATTTTTCAAAGAAGGGTCTATTTTGCGATTCCGCGCTGCCTATTCATCTTTCGGATGTGCCGCCGGAAAAAGCCGATGGCCCCGGGTTTGGAAATCTTTCCAGCCGCAACCCCGAGGGTCAATTGCACCAACTGGTCATTGGATGCTTTGAGCTCGCGCCGGTTGAGAATGAGGAATAATTCAGACGCGGCAAGCGCGCTCCGCTTGTTGCCGTCCACAAACGCATGGTTCTGGCAGATATGGAACAAATAGGCGCCGGCCCTGGCCGCAATGTCCCGGTGCAAAAATTTGGCCCCGAATTGCGCCGCTGGCATCATGACCGCGGACTCCAGCAATCCAAAATTCTTTATTTCAGGTGAACCGCCAAATTCTCGGATAATGCGCTCATGAATGGAAAGCACATCATTCATAGTGAGAAAAACAGGGCCTGGCTTCATTCCCCAAGTTTCTTGAGCGCGCTCTTCCGGCGGGACACAACACGGTCCAGAGCTTTTGCGAATTTTTGAGGCTCGGCCCGCCGCGGCCGCGCAGGGGTGATGACCAGCGAGCCGTTGCTCACGACCAGCTGCACCTCGCCGCCTTCCTCCAGACCCGCCAGCTCCATAATCGCCTTGTCCATAATCAGGGCGCTGGAATTGCCCACTTTTCTCAAATGCTTGATCATTTCCGCCTCCAGGTTATAACATTATTATAACTGTAATCACGGGAGATTCAACCGCGCCGTCAATAAGAAAAGAATGCTCAAATGATGCGCAGATTTTTGAAATCATATTTTCAAGAAAGCCTTAGCTTTTTAATAAGCTGTTTAAAAGAGGATGTATCTCCCCTTTCTTGAAATTCTGCGATTGCTTTTTTGATGAGCGGTTTCAGTTCATCAGGCATAAAATCACATTCATCAATGCCCTTGCAAATCTTGGTATCAAATGCACCATCCAACGCCTCTTCTCTTAACTGCTCTAATTTTTCAATATCGCCGGAACTTCTCTTGAGAATTTCCAGCTGGATTGGCTGTCTAAATCCTCCAATTTTATCAAGAGCCTTTTCCTGCTCTTCTTCTTTAAAGGTCTCTGCTAGTTTGGCTAATGCGCCTATCCCAGTAGGTCCTTCAGCTGTAGTAATTCTTTCTTGAATTGAAGGTGCGAGTTTAAGCAGGTTCAGGTATTTTTTGATTGTTTGAACAGAGACCCCTGTCTCCTTTGCAACTTTTTGAAAATCTGAATATTTTTGGTAAATTTTCTCATAGGCTCCAGCCTTGTCAAGAGGGTTCATATCCGCCCTGTGGACATTTTCAATCAAGGATATTATAACGGCATCGGTATCATCCGTGGTTTCCCTTATAATTGCGGGAATCTTATCCCATCCCAGCTTCTTGCAAGCAAGGAAGCGCCTCTGCCCGGCAATTAAGCTGTAGGTTCCATTTTTATTTGCGGTCACAATTATGGGGCTTAAAAGACCTTTTTCTTTAATGCTATTGGCTAAGTCATCCAAACTGGTATCTTCTGTCCCTGAATCAATATTCTTTCGGGTATTGGATTCTGATATCAAAATGGATGACAACCTGACATCTCTTGTTTCCATCTGTTTCCTCCAGTCAAAGAATTTTTATAAATCCTCATTTACTCCGTCTCTCTATAAAGAAAGCAAAAAAGGTCAATTAACAACGCTCAACTTGCCCTTTTGACCTTTTGCCGCAACAATAATCTCATCTAAATTTGCTTTCACTTTCCGATGAAAATCTTCAAAAAGTTCAAACTGCTTCCCCTGTTTTTTCCAATGATTTTCATGCCAGGTTTTTTCAGCGTTCTGGTAATCTCTCAAAGTGCCTGCAGCCTCGGCGACGGATTTGAATCTGGCTTGAAAATCAGAACTGATGATGTATTCAAATAACTCATTTGCCTTTGAGTCTTTCCCGGATTGTGAGCTTTCCAGCCTGCCAACCTGAACAACTGCTTCTCTCATTACCCTTGCGAGTGATATTGCAAACTGGGGATGAACAATTGGGATCCCCTTTTCCACGCAGAAATTATTCTGCTTCCTGGGGAATGCGCAGCTTACCAGCATCACATATGAGGTCTCGTATTCGCGCTGATAGCCTTTGGCTTTGGAGATGAAAGAATTTTGCCATTGCAATACATTTTTGCTTTCATATATGATTTTGCCCATCTCCTGTCCATTTTCGATAACGATGTGAATGATATCAGCCCCCTTTTTGCCCTTACCGACCCGTTCAATTTTGTCTTTTGGAAATGTTTTTTCTAATTCCGAGAAAAGGTCTATCTCTGCTTGAGTGCCCATGGATTCACTTGTCTGCATTTCCAATTTGCGTTTTAATTCTTCAATTTGGGGTAGCAGTTTATTTCTTTCTTTTTGAGCGCCTATTCTTTCGCCGCCCTTCTGTGCCTGATTTAGGTCTAACTCCAATCGCTGGGCGCGCCTTTCAGCCTCTGTTCTTTTTCTTTTCTCATCTTCCAATTCTTTTTGCTTCTTAGCTTCGATTTCTTTTTCTAATTGCTTCCGGATTTGAGATTCTTTAGAAGCAAAATCTGATTGCATTTCCTTCAAACTTCTTTCAGCTTCTTCTCTTTTTTCCTTCTCGCTCTCAAGCTCTTTTGCAGACTTTTCTTTTACCTCCCTTTCAATTTGTGCTCTGAGGCGTGCCTCTTTTTGCATGAATTCTTGCTTTGCTTTTTCTTCGGCCTCTTTTGATATGCGTTCTTGCTCTTGCTTCAGCAAAGGCGCATAAATTTTGTTAAGTTTCAGCTCCAAATCCTTTAGAGTTATCATTTTGGGCAGGGGTTGACCACACAATGGACATCTTTCTTCGTTCATTTGTCTCCTCCTTTACCTGTTTTTCTATACAATTCATGTTTCTTCCGGTATCTTTTTACATCTTGAGCAGCTTTTCCACTTTTGATTCTTTGGCTGTTATGAAAAGACTTTCGGTCTTTGTCAGAAATAAAGTATTTTGGCCTTCTGCTGGTTTGAAGGAAAAATCTTCCGCAGCCGCATTTACAAATTTTCAGTTTTAATGGAGAACTAGATTTAATAGAATCATTTCTGACATTATAGGTTGGATATAAGGGACGCCACCGCTCTAGGTCTTCGTGGTATGACTCGGATTCCGCGATTTCTTCCAATAGGTCAGCTAAATTGAAAAAAAGAAATTTCCCGGCGTCTTCCACGCCTTGATTCAAGACGATATTCCCTCCAGGAAATATAAGCGCATCCCTTTTTAATTCTGAACCGGCAGCCAGAGATATTTTTTTAAGCAATAGATATTTTTCTTTGTTTAGACTTTTTTTCGTAGCCATTTCGGAAAGGATTTTTCTAATATTAGCCTGCAAAAATATTGTTGACTTAAAGCTGGGCTTTTTACCGAATATTTTTGGTAAATGATATTCAACTTTTTGAATAGCTTTGTTTATCTTGTCTTGAAACATTTTAGAGAATTCTTGCAAACTTTGCGGGGGTGGTTTAAGTGCAGCGATCTCATTTTCTGCAAGATTTTCGAGTTCGTCTGGTGGGAAATTGCCTGCTAACATTTTTTCTGTTTTCAATCCATTTGAAACCTTATAAGTAAGAGAAACTAATGCTTCCGGTCCCAACGAATGGCCAAGAACCTTTTTCCAATTCTCTGAATTAACCTCCGCGTTTGCAAAATTTAATAAAGTTCGGAAATCATCAACTCTCCATCTTGAAATTTTATTATTATTAACTTTCATCTTTGTTCCTCCATTCTATGACCAAAAAGCTAGCGCATCCAGATACTTTTGTCAAGA